>VAPK010288204.1_pt1 | contig 19767 bp, 18 predicted proteins | sample 3395031 | NCBI WGS metagenome assembly VAPK01 (sample SAMN08290443, study PRJNA428436) | hydrothermal vent metagenome | isolation source: Deep-sea hydrothermal vent chimney 1 | place: Pacific Ocean: Juan De Fuca Ridge
ACAAAAAAGAGGAGCGCAAAGGGCCAAAAACCAGCGCGCCCGAACAGGCAATTGCCGGATTTTTACGCGGTGCTGGCTTAACAAGCATCGATGAAGCCCAAATAAAAACCGACCCTAAAAAGGGCGAGTTTTATGTGGCAGTAACTGAAAAAAAAGGCGAGCTGGCCACCAAAATTTTAGCCAAAATCCTGCCGGAAATCATTAGGGGATTTTCTTGGGGCAAGCCGATGAAATGGGGAGCGGAAAAGACCAGCTGGGTGCGGCCGATCCGTTCAATTCTGGCAAGTTTTGGCACCGCAAATGAAGACCCTGAACTAATCGAATTTGAAATCGGGGATATAAAATCCTCTCAAACCAGCTTTGGTCACCGGTTTTTGGCCCCTGCCCCTTTTGTTGCAAAAAGATTTGACGATTATGCTCAGGAGCTTGAAACGGCAAAAGTGGTTCTGGATCAGGATCGCAGGATTGAAATAATAAAAACCGACGCGCAAAATCTGGCATTTGCCCAAGGGTTTGAGTTGGTGGCTGATCCGGGCCTGCTTGAAGAGGTTAGCGGGCTGGTGGAATGGCCGGTGGTAATGATGGGGAATTTTGCTCAAGAATTTTTGCAATTGCCCCAGGAAACTATCATTGGCACCATTAAAAATCATCAAAAGTGCTTTTGCCTGCGCGATAGTTCAACCGGCAAGCTGACCAATAAATTTATTATGGTGGCAAACATCAAAGCCAGTGATGGGGGAAAAGTTATAGTCGGGGGCAATGAACGGGTAATTGGTGCCAGACTTTCCGATGCAATGTTTTTCTACCAAAATGATCTGGCAACCCCGCTTGTTGATCTGGTGGAAAAACTCGACAAAGTTGTATTTCATAAAAAACTGGGAACCCAAAGGCAACGGGTGGAGCGTCTGGTCACAATGGCTCAGGATATCGCCATAAAAATTGGCGCTGACGTTGATGATACAAAACGGGCAGCCCTTTTGGCCAAGAGCGATCTTTTAACCCAGATGGTCAATGAATTCCCCGAACTGCAAGGGCTGATGGGTAGCTATTATGCGCTGGCTCAGGGGGAAAAACCTGAAATTGCTGATGCCATTAAAAACCATTACAAACCGGTTGGGCCAAGTGATATAGTTCCTAATCACCCGGTCAGCATTGCTTTGGCGATGGCCGACAAGCTGGATATTTTAAGCAGTTTCTGGGCCATCAATGAAAAGCCCACCGGCTCCAGAGATCCGTTTGCCCTGCGTCGGGCAGCGCTTGGAGTTATCCGTTTGCTGTTGGAAAATAATATAAGTTTCAAATTGCAGGTTGAGCCGGATCTGTTGAAATTTTTCCATGATCGCTTAAAAGTTTCCTTGCGCGATCAGGGGGCGGATCATGATCTGGTGGATGCAGTAATTGACGAGAACAGTTCAGATCTTTTGGAAATCAGCAATAGGGTCAACGCCCTGTCGGCACTGCTAAAAACTCCCGAAGGGCAAAGCCTTCTGGCGGGTTATCGACGCGGTACAAATATTCTTGGCGCTGAAGAAAAAAAGAACAACACGGATTTTAGCGGTGAAGTTGAAAAAAGCCTGCTGAGCAAAGAAGAAGAAATAAATCTGGCGAGTGCAATTGCAGTTACCAGCGAAAAAACGGCTGCTCTGATCGATAAAAATCAATATGGGGAAGCAGTGCTGACGCTTGCCTCATTAAGGGCGCCAATCGATGCTTTTTTTGAGCATGTGATGGTCAATGATGAGAATAAAAATATCCGCAAAAATCGCCTGAACCTGTTGGCAAAACTGCGCAATACAATGCATCTGGTGGCAGATTTTTCAAAGATTTCCGGCTGAAGCAAATTAGGGATCAGCCGGAAATATCGGATATAAACTCAAACCACCAGAATTGGCGCTCCGTCTTTTACCCGCTCATAAAGATCAATAATATCCTGATTTAAAAACCTTACGCAGCCGCTGGAAACAGCACGCCCTATTGACCATGCATCGCCGGTTCCATGCAGGCGATAAAGCGTATCGCGGCCATTTTTAAAGATATAAAGCGCCCGCGCTCCAAGGGGATTATCCAGCCCCGGAGCCATGCCGCCATTGGCAGCGCTGTAGATTTCAAGCTCTGGCTGGCGGGCAATCATATTGGAGGGCGGGGTCCATTTTGGCCATTTGCGTTTCCAGGTCATAGTGGCGCGCCCCGACCAAGCAAACCCTGCCCTGCCCAATCCAACGCCATAGCGCATAGCCATGCCGTTTTCTTCCACCAGATAGGCATAAAATGTGCTGGTATTCACAATAATCGCGCCAACCGGCTCGTTGGTTTGATATTCAACTCTTGCCCGATAAAACGCCGGAGAAATATGTTGAAGATTAACTGCGGGAACAGGAAAGCGCTCGTCAGGAACAGGGCCATACATCATTGCAATCCGGCGGGCATTTTCTGAATTTTGGGCATATTGGGGATCATATGGCGACCCGGATGGTAAAATCCTGGTCACAGGCATTTGCGCCGGCGGACGCACACATCCGGCAAGGGTAAGCGCGGAAAGAGAAACCGCACCGGCAGAAAACATTCTTCTGGAAATTTTTACTTCGCTACTCATTTTACAAACTCACACTAAGGGGCAACAGGCCCGCAGGTTTATCCGCCAATCGTTTAGTGTGATTGGCGAAAACGCACCCAAATCTGCTTTTGCATGCGTCTACTCAATGGCAGAACTGTAACTTTGAAGTTTTAACCAAGTGCTAACCCTAGTGACAACAAGCCATTGACTCGCAAATTTGAGGATTAAACTAGTGTGTGTCCAACACCTAAAGAGCGCCAATGGCCTTAAGCCATGCACCACCACAGGCTTTTGACATTTCACGAATACGCAAAATATAACTCTGACGTTCAGTAACCGAAATCACTCCACGGGCATCCAGCATATTGAATAAATGCCCGGCCTTTAGCACCTGCTCATAGGCGGGAATTGCCATAATCTGGCTACCGGATTTTACCGCATCACTATCTATATCAACTGACGCAGTTAAAATCGAGCAGCACTCATTCTCCGCATCGTCAAAATGACGGACGAGAATTTGAGTATCGGCGATATCAAAATTATAGCGCGAAGATTGCTGCTCGTTTTGTAAAAACACATCGCCATAAGTGACCTTTTCATCACCCTGTCGACCGTTATAATTGAGATCATAAACATTCTCGACATTCTGGATATACATGGCCAAGCGCTCAAGCCCATAGGTGATTTCACCTGCTACGGGTTTGCATTCAAAGCCTGCCACCTGTTGAAAATAGGTAAACTGGGAAACTTCCATCCCGTCACACCAAACCTCCCAGCCAAGCCCCCATGCGCCAAGTGTAGGGTTCTCCCAATCATCCTCAACAAAGCGCAAATCATGCAGATCAGGATCTATGCCAATCGCATAAAGGGACTTTAGGTAAAGATCCTGAATATCGGGGGGGGAAGGTTTGAGGATTACCTGAAACTGATAATAGTGCTGCAAACGGTTGGGGTTTTCCCCATAGCGGCCATCGGTGGGGCGTCTGGATGGTTGCACATAGGCCGCATTCCATGGGTTTGGGCCAAGGGCGCGCAAAGTGGTTGCCACATGAGAGGTTCCGGCCCCCATCTGCATGTCATAGGGCTGTAAAATTGTGCAGCCCTGATCGGCCCAGTATTGTTGCAGGATCAATATCAAACCCTGAAACGAATTTTTGGGATCCATATGGGGGGGAAGATTTTTGCTCATTTTGGGCCTGCTTATAAAATTAAATTGGAACAGCATATAAACTTGCTGCGAACCTAGTTTCGCTGTCATAGTTGGTCAAGCGGGTAAAATCACCAGATACCAGATTACAAAGGACAATTAATTGACAGTGAGGAATTTTCTAAACTCCGAGGCGATTTCTTCAAATAATTCGCACGGAGGCGAAGGGCCGTATGACTTATTTGAGATTTGGAAAAAATCGGATTTCAAAAGCAATATAGACTTTTTCGACAGGGTTGTTATTCCGCCAAAATCAAGCATTGGAGTGCACAAACACGCCAACAATGAGGAAATGTATATCGTTCTGGATGGTCAAGCCACCATGAACATAGACGGCAAAACCGCCGAGATAAAAAAAGGCGATATGATTCTAAACTCGGCGTTTGGTGAGCACGGGTTGGTAAACACATCCGATAAAAGCATCGACCTGCTAATCATTCAAATCAGTTGCAAACAAAATAAACAGGGCTAATCTGATCCATCTTTGTTGTGTTTTTCAGCTTTAGCTTTATCTGCATCACTTTTATCACCCGGACGAAACACCCCGTCCTGATCTTTTTTAAGTTCAACCACACCGGGTCTATCTCTTTCCCTAAGATCACGTTCACGAACTTCCTTGTCATCTTTTTTGAATTGTTCGCGCCAATCGTTGATAATTCGCCTGATGCCAAAATAGATAGCAGCGCCAATTATCACATAGGTCAGCAATCTAATGATAATGCCGGTCATTGATGATTATAGCCCGAACCGCGCCCACAAAGAGCGCTCTTCAACAGCGCTGATAAGGTCAGCCCCTAGACCCTGAGAAATATTAGCGCTCATGCCAAATCTTGGCATAGAAAACATCCCCCGTTTGGTTTTTAAGGGTTTTAGTTTGACATCATCACCAAAGCGCTCACGCAAGACCGTGTGCATATCGCCAATGGCATCAACCAGCCCCAGATCAATCCCGCGCACTGCAGGCCACCATTCACCGGTAAACAATTCTTCGTCCTTGCCAATAAGTTTTTCGCCCCTGTGCTGCTTCACATAATCAATAAAAACTTTATGGATATCGTTCTCAAAACCTTTGATCCGCTCTACATCGGCCTTTTTTTCGGGCAGAAACGGATCTAAAGTCGATTTGCTTTTTCCTGCCGTGTAAATGCGCCGGGTTACGCCGATTTTTGCAATGGCCTCTTCAAAGCCAAATCCGGCCATGATTACACCGATAGAGCCGACAATCGAAGATGGATCAGCAAAAATTTCATCTGCTACCACAGAGATGAAATAACCGCCCGAAGCTGCAACATCTTCAATAAACACCAGAACTTTTTTGTCGTGCTTATCGGCCAGTTCGCGAATTCGATTGCCCACAAGCCTTGATTGAACCGGGGAGCCACCCGGTGAATTTATCACGATAGCAACTGCTGGAGCGCGTTTGGTTTCAAAGGCTTTTTCAAGCAAAGGGTTTACCGCTTCAATATTTATCCTATTGGGTTTTTGCTCTGCCGAAATTACCCCATGCAGGCGAACAACCGGAATCACAGCATTTTTAGGACCAAGCTTTTCATTCAAACGCGCCCATGCACCGCCCAATTTAGCCATAAAAGAATTTTGCGTATCGTCGTTCATGTTCACCAGCCTTTTGATTGTTCAACAAATCAACTGTCAGATAGGAACTTATGGAGCATTTTTCCAGCTTATTCGGCTTTTTCCTCTAAAAATAGCATCGCTCTGCTCAAGATAAGCATTGCCATTAGGTCCGTGCAACACCAATGGAGCCAACAAAGACATGGGTGCACGCGAGCCTTTTATACCGCGAATCAGCACCCGTGAGGCATTTTGCCCCGTTCTGGAACTTATAGGTAATATCGATATATTGCCAAACCGGGCAGCAAAAGAGCCAAGCAATCGGGGAAGTGAGCCAATCGAGTGGATAAAAATCACCTCTGCGCCCCCCGCCGCGCTCGAGGCAGCGCATTTTACCCATTTATCAAGATCATCATTTTGCATATGTCGAGAATCAGCGCGTGAAGTCTCAGGGGAAAGCGTGCCGGCCTTGGCATCAAAAAACGGTGGATTGGCGATAATGGACGTATAATAATTGTTTTTCAGGCCCGCCTCTTCGCGCACAGAACCTTTGTTTGTAACATCAAGAAACAGGGTTTTTGCCCGCTTGCTGAAGCCGTTTTTTTCAAGATTTTTGTCTGCCAGCGCAAGCGCATCAGCATTAAAATCAATCAGGGTAGCGTTTGCCATCCTCAAATCCGCCAGCACGCAACATGAGGCAATTCCGGACCCGGCCCCGAATTCTGCGATATTTATGCTATCAATATCTACCGACGCCGCAAGAAGAACCGTATCAATTCCAGCCCGAAACCCTTTTTTTGCCTGTATTGCCTTGATACGCCCCGAAAGGAATTCATCCTCAGTGAATGCAATTTCTTCAACCATCGCAGCGGAACCAACCTTATAAAATTCAAAAAAAACCTAAAGCCGATCATAGGCAGTTTGTGGTTGCGGGTTCAACAGTATAAGAACCAACAGGATATGATTTGAAACGCCAAATTTTTTAAGAAACTGATCTGGGATGGGCAATAACTTGCAACCTGTCGAAAAAAACGAACCTGATCATTCAGGCATTGATGCTTTGGTCGCTGTCACCGCAGACGACATGGAAAAAGTCAATGAGTTGATCCTGTCGCGCGCAGCTTCCCATGTGGAAGTGGTGCCACAAATCGCTCTGCATCTGATTGAAGCGGGGGGGAAACGTCTGCGCCCCATGCTCACGCTGATCAGCGCCCGCCTGTTTGGCCATGCGGAAGGAAATCAGCTAAAATACGCCGCCGCAGTTGAATTTATGCACAATGCAACCCTGCTACATGATGATGTGGTTGATGAAAGCGATATGCGTCGAGGAAAACCGGCAGCGCGTAAAATCTGGGGCAATCAGGCCAGCGTCCTGGTGGGAGATTTTTTGCTTGGTCAGGCCTTTATGATGATGGTTGAAACCGGAAGTTTGGAAGCGCTTGATACATTGTCCAGAGCTGCTGCCCTGATTGCCGAGGGGGAAGTACTGCAATTGAGCAAGGCGAAAAACCTTTCGACCAGCGACAAGGATTATATGCAGATAATTAGAGCAAAAACTGCAACACTTTTTGAAGCTGCAACAATGGTTGGAGCCATGGCCGGGCAAGCCAGCGAGCTTGAGCAAAAGGCAATGGCCGCCTATGGGCGCGAGCTGGGTCTGGCATTTCAACTGGTTGATGATGTTTTGGACTATGGCGGGGTCAATCGGGATCTTGGCAAAAATACCGGTGATGATCTGCGCGAAGGCAAAATGACGCTACCAGTAATTTTGGCGTTGGAAAAAGCCAGTAAGGCCGAGCGCGAAATTATCGCAGGAGCGCTAGGAGACCCAGATGTGGGTGCTGATATATTTTCTAAGGTGTTGGATATAATTACCCGATATGGCGCGCTTGAAAGCGCGACAAACAGAGCCTTGAAACATGCCCAGAATGCCAGAGAAGCAATTTCTGACCTACCCGCATCAAGACTTCTGGAAATATTGCAACAATTGACCTTTTATACGGTTTCGCGGGTGCGCTAAATTTTGTATTCGGACCAAAACAAGTCAGTCGCTACCTAGCAAAATTGTTGGTTTTACCCAATATTTGGGCCATTTTTTACTGATAACATCAGCTCCCAGTTCAGCCTTTTCCATATTGGCAAACAGCGCAAAAACCGTGGCGCCAGACCCTGACATGCGCGCAAATAAACAATCAGGATTGGCTTGAAACTCTGCAATAATCCGAGCAATTTCGGGAACCTTTTTTTTGGCCGGTTCCTGCAGATCATTTCTGCTCCGGTGCAACCAGTTCACCAATTCTTCCATAGAAAACTTTTCAGGAATATCAGGTAGCGGTCCATTTTCAACCTGATCAAGATTTGCAAATATCTCTCTGGTTGAAACCGTAATGCACGGATTTACAAGAACTGCAAAAAGGGTCGGAAAGTTTTTAAGCGGTACAAGGTCTTCTCCCCTACCAGCCATAATTGCCGGCCTCTCCAACAGGCAAACCGGCACATCAGAGCCAATGCTTAGCGCCAGATTTTGCAATTGTTCCGGATCAATTTTTATGCTGGAAATTTCTGAAACCAGCTTAAGAAGCGAAGCAGCATTTGCCGACCCGCCACCAATGCCCGAGGCAATTGGCAGGTTTTTGGTTAGGCGAAGCGCCAGATTATTCGTCAGAGCTTTTGGCCATCGCCTTCGAAATACATCAAGAGCGCACATAACCAGATTGGTTTTGTCATTTGCAAGCAGAGAGGCGAATTCTCCCTGAATTTGCAATTCATCCTCCCCCCCTAAATGCGCTTGTTCCACAATTGAGAGTTCATCACCAAATTGTGCAAAGGTAACAAGGCTTTGTAATTGATGGAAACCGTCTGATCTTTTACCTACAACGTGCAGGCAAAGATTTATTTTTGCTCTGCACGTCGTACTCAAGAAATTTAATTCACCAGTAATTTTTAAGAATCCGAGCTGGGCTGGTCCGCCAGATCAGGCAAACCGTTTTCAAGTTTTTCCAGTGCCTCGGCGGCAATATCGCCGCTTTTGTCCACTGAGGTAACAATGCTCCACTGAAAGCGCGCTTCGTTTCTTCTGCCAACGCGCCAATAGGCATCGCCCAGATGGTCATTTATTTCCGGATCGTTGGGACTGAGACGCACGGCTCTCTCTAAAATTGCAACCGCCACGTCAAAATTATTCATCTGAAATTGCGCCCACCCCAGAGAATCAACAATATAGCCATCCTGGGGATTTGTGGACACTGCCTGCGCAATCATTATCAGCGCCTGATCCAGATTTATGCCCTTTTCAACCCATGAATATCCCAGATAATTTAATACCTGCGCCTGAGTTGGATTAAGCTCAAGAGCTCTTAAAAAATCTTTTTCGGCAGCGGGCCATGCTCCACGGCGTTCGTTGGCTATCCCACGCAGATAGAAAAACCGCCAATCCCGCGGGTGGTCACCACCAACCAGAGCGATTGCTCGACTAAATGCAAAGGCTGCGCCATCAAATTGCTCGTCAAGCCGCAGCAAATTACCAAGGGCTGTGATGGCCTCCAAGTTTTCAGGCTCTTCGAAAACAATTGCCTTTAGTCTTTCAATTGCACCCGCTCTGTCACCAAGGGCATCCATATTCTGGGCAATGCGCACAATTGCATCGGATTTAAACACAGAATCATCATCTATCGAACGATATATTTCGTTAGCCGCCTCGTAACGATGGGCATCTTCTAAAAACTGGGCAATCGTTAATGATATAGTGTCTGCTTCCGGGTTGAGATAAAGACCAAGCCGCAAAAATACCAAAGCAATATCTGTTGATCCGTCGCGCCCCAGAGCGACACCAATACCCTGAAACAGTTCGGATGCTCCCTCATTCACCGTCGCGGCATATTTGCCCGGCAGACGTCCCGCTTCAATCTCTTTGCGTACAAAACCAACGCTTGGATGGCTAAGGCCTTCTTTTTCAAACTCATCCAGAACCGTCAGCGCATCTTTATTTTGCCCGGAATTGCCCAGAACCCGTGTATAAAACTCAACCATTCGGCCAAGAAACGGCTCATTTTCATAGGAAATACGCGCGAGATCAATGGCTGAGGGGTCTCCTGCAACATCGGCCATCAAAGCCTTGTGGAATACTACAAAATCTGAAAGTCCACCGCCGTCCAGATCTTCAAGTTCAATCATCGCCTTATCAATTCGAGATTGACCAACACGAGCCCATGCCCGCAAAATTATCGCAGAAATATCAACAAAATCGGCCAGCCCCATATCATCAAGCTGATTTATCACCGAAGAATACCGGCGCTCCTTTAGAGCAATTGTGGCCAGAACCAAATTGGCAAGACTGCTGTTGGGAGCCAGTACAAGCATATTTTTTGCCATAATTTCAGCATCGGCAATTCGACCGTCAGCAATCAGAGCTGCAAAGGAGCGTTCCATAACCCCTGCATTTTCGTTCTGGGTCAGAGCAGCCTGCAAAAGCGAATCGGCGGCAACAGATGTGGCCAGCCCGCTAAACGCCTCTTGACCTGCAAGAAAACTGCCGGAGGGACTGGAAAACTGGAACGAGAGGTTTTGCGAACTAACTGTTACAACAGAAAAAATCGTTACAAAAACAAAAAACATAATGCGGACAAGCGAACGGAAAAAACAGGTCAAGGCTGGTCTCTTTCATTAAACATTTGGCGTGTGCACAAGAATGGTTAGCATAATCCATAAACGTGCCTGTGGTCAGAATCCATCAAATTCAGCTATCGCGCAAGTTAAAAAACGTTCATAAAAATCACAAAACTGACAGCAATAAGTCGCCCTGCGTCAGAATTATGTGATAGTTTAAGCTATGGGAAGAATAGAAGCACATCAAACAGACGAAATAATCAGGCTGTTGCAATGGCATAAAAGCGTCGGCGTGGACATTTGCCTTAGCGAAACCTGCGAAAACCGGTTTCTGAATAATTTGGAATTTAGTCCCGCTAAAAAAAGCAATCATTCTACACAAAATGTCACCGAGTCTGAAATCATCTCCCGTCAGGCACCAAATATTAGCCGAGATCAAAATGCAAACCGAACCCAAGCGGCAAACCAGTCTATGGCTGCGACCGCAATCGAAGCGGGCAGCAATGATGTTTCCCAAAATGGCCAAGCGTTAGCGCAAAGCGCAAAAACCCTTGAAGAACTAAAAGCATTGTTAGAAAGCTTTGATGGATGCGCCCTTAAGGAACGGGCGACACAATTGGTATTTGGCAGCGGCAACCCTAAAGCAAAGATTATGTTTATCGGCAAGGCTCCCAGCAATGATGAGGATGTGCTGGGAACTCCGTTCGCGGGAAAGAGTGGAATTCTGCTTGATGCAATGCTGCGCTCAATTTCTCTGCAGCGCGCAGAAGTATTTTTAAGCAATATAATTCCTTGGCGCCCACCGGGCAACCGTGCCCCTGCCCCTCAGGAAATCGGAGCCTGCCTGCCATTCCTGATCCGCCAGATTGAACTTATTGAACCAGAATTCATCATTGCCATGGGCGATATCGCAACCAAGGCACTTATGGGAAATGAGTTAAGCGTTTTAAAACTTGACGGTGAGCTTACCGATATAAAAACCGGTGAGCACAAAAGCAAAATCATCGCCACATTACACCCGCAGTTTTTGCTGCAACAACCGGTGCAAAAACGACGGGTATGGCGCGATCTATGTAAATTACAACAGGCTTTGAACAACTAGTAAATTTATGGCGCGGACGATTGTTGGCGAAAGGTGATATATGGGCAATATATTAAAAATTCAGGCTCTGTTTTTATCATCCGCCCTGTTGATGTTTGGCGGTGGTTTGCAGGGATTATTGCTCTCGGTGCGCGGTGCCCAAGAAGGATTTTCAATTTTATCATTGGGGCTAATCGGCACCGGCTGGTCAGTGGGCTTTGTTGCCGGATCAATAATTGTTCCCATGCTGGTTAGAAGAACCGGGCATATCCGCGCCTATTCGGTAATGGCGGCAGTGGGAACCATTACCATTTTGCTAAATCTTTTGTGGATCAGTGACACGGGCTGGATATTGCTTAGAATATTTTCCGGATTTTGCTTTTCCGGTGCTGCGATGATCGTTGAAAGCTGGCTGAATGAAGTTTCGGATAATAAAAACCGGGGAACAATTTTCTCGTTTTATGTGATGATCAATCTGGCATTTTCCACCCTTGGGCAATTATCCATGTCGTTTACTGGCACCGCTGGATATCTGCCATTTATCATTGGTGCGCTGGCCTTTATTCTGGCAATTTTGCCAACCGCCATGACCACAAGGCAACAACCGAAGCCCCTTGCTTCTGCCAAGATGAATTTCAAACTGCTTTTTGCCACTTCCCCTATTGCTGTTATGGCAAGTTTTAGTGTCGGGATTGCCAACGGTACTTTTAATACACTTGCGCCGGTGTTCGGGTTTTTTCAGGGCATGGATGCAACCCATATTGCCCAGCTTATGAGCGCCGCCCTGTTGATGGGCGCATTATCACAGGTTCCATTTGGTAAACTTTCTGACGTTGTTGACAGACGTTGGGTAATCGCCGGCACCAGTATTTTTGCGGCAATTGTCGCTATTGTGCTGGCGTTGCTCAACCCATCTGAAAGCTGGCAGCTTTATTTATTATTTGCTCTTTATGGATTTAGCGCCTTTCCCATCTATTCGGTGGCGGTAGCCCATGCCAATGACGCGGCGGGGCTTGGTGACTTTGGTACCATTGCCGCCGCCATGTTGTTTACTTTTGGTTGCGGATTGGCCATTGGACCGTTGATTGGTGCCTTGGCTATGGATATGTTAAAAACCTCCGCGCTGTTTTATGTAACCGCTTCTTTTCATGCGTTGCTGGCCATTGCAGCCCTGGTGCGGATGAAAGTGCGCCCTGTGGAATTAAGCGCAGACCGTCAACCGTTCAGGGCCATGCCTCTGGACAGAAACTCAACCCCGGCGACGGCAGCTCTTGACCCTCGCGCTGATTAAAGAAACAAATAAATGTTTGCTGAAAACTTCGATAAATCCAAAAAATTCATTCCCCTCAATATTGCCATCCTTGCGGTTTCCGATACCCGATCAATGGAGGATGACAGCAGCGGGGCATTGTTGAAATCCATGCTGGAAGCAGATGGGCACAAATGCGCTGCCAGAAGCATTGTTAAAGACAATATAGCAGCGATCAGGGCGGTGGTGCAAAACTGGGTAAACGATAAAAATATCGACGTGATCATAACCACCGGCGGCACCGGATTTTCAGGTTTTGATGTAACACCGGAAGCAATCGAGCCGTTGTTCGACAAAAGAATGGATGGATTTTCCACCCTGTTTCACCAATACTCTTCCTCCAAAATCGGCACATCGACGCTGCTCTCGCGAGCTTGTGCCGGGCTGGCTGCGACGACATTTATCTTTTGTCTGCCCGGATCAAAAGGGGCCTGCCGCGATGCGTGGGAGGGGATTTTACACCAGCAGCTCAACATTCAGCACCGCCCATGCAATTTCGTGGAATTGATGCCTCGCCTTGGGGAACACTTAGATGCGGGACGCACCAATGCGGGGCGCACTAAAAAATCCTGATAATTAATTTTGTTCTTTATTTGTTCTCATTTTTAATATATAGATTCCGGTGAAGGAAGGGGTACGGAACTACCCATTCCATACCGGGAGAGTTTTAATGATTGCAAATGTAGCGCCTTCATTTGATGTGCTGGAGCGACTTGGACAGGGACGCGAAGCGGATTTAATAAACTTTGTGCCGGTAAGCCGCTCGAACAATCGCGGCCGGGGGGCGCAAAGCAATCGCAGTGGTCGGTTTGAAAAAACCCAGCGCGAAATATTTGATGATGGCTGGGCTGATGATGACCGGCAAGAAAAATTTGAAACTGTTGAGCATATGGAGCGGGCCACCTCCATCATCACCCGCAACTCTTCTCCCGATCTGCATTTTGATCGTTCGATAAATCCCTATCGAGGCTGTGCCCATGGCTGTTCTTATTGTTATGCAAGGCCCACCCACACTTATCTTGGTCATTCGGCAGGGCTTGATTTTGAGCGCGATATTTACATTAAACCCAATGCCGCAGCTTTGTTGCGCAAGGAATTGTCCCACGCCAGATATCGAGCCAAGCCGATAGCCATTGGCACCAATACCGACCCCTATCAGCCAGTGGAGCGCAAGCATAAAATCATGCGCCAATTGCTGGAGGTGTTCTGTGAAACCAAACACCCGGTGATGATAACCACCAAGTCAGCCCTTATCGTGCGCGATCTGGATCTGCTGAGGGAACTTGCCAGACAGAATCTGGTTTTTGTGGCCATGTCCCTCACCTCTATGGATCATAAATTATCGCGCTGGATGGAGCCTCGTGCTTCAACCCCGGTAAAAAGACTTGAGGCAGTTAAAATTTTGTCGGATGCGGGGATCAGCACCAGTGTTCTGGCAGCCCCAATGATACCGGCGATAAATGATATGGAGCTGGAACGAATTCTTGAAAACAGCGCCGCTCAGGGGGCAATTGGTGCCCAGATGATAATGTTGCGACTGCCGGGGGAGGTGCTGGATATTTTTCGTGAATGGCTATTGCGCTATTATCCAAACAAGGTTTCTCATGTTATGAATCTTGTTCGTGATATGCGCAATGGAAAAGAAAACGATAGCAGATTTGGCTGGCGGATGCGTGGACAAGGCCCCTATGCGCAAATGCTCGAACAGCGTTTTGAACAGATTACCAAAAAACTCGGGCTGAACAAAAAACCTCCCGTATTGTGTTGCGATCTGTTTGAACCACCAAAAGCAGTGTCAGATCAACTAAGTTTGTTTTGAGATTTTGGTTCAGGACCGGATAAACGTTTGGGGTTGTAGATTTTACGCTGGAAATTGTAGCGCAGAACAGTCCAGTATTCAGTGATGAGCAATTTTGATTCCAATAAGCTACACCAAAATAAAAAGGCGCAAAATCAAGAACCTGATTTTTCGCGGGAACAAGAATTGATCGACATTGGTTATAATCGTGTGGCCGGGGTTGATGAAGCCGGGCGCGGTCCTCTGGCCGGGCCGGTTGTAGTCGCGGCGCTTGTTCTTGATCCAAAAAATATCCTAGATGGATTAAATGATTCCAAAAAACTTTCAGCCAAAAAACGCCAAAAATTGTTTGACGAGCTGATTTTGGTGGCAGATTTTTCGGTGATCTGTGCACCACCGATAATTATTGAAAGGCTCAATATTCGCGGTGCTACCCTTTGGGCCATGAGAAAAGCACTAGAGAGCCTTAGCCAGCAGGCAGATTTTGCCCTGATTGACGGGCGGGATATTCCCCAAAACATGCCCTGTAAATCCAGAGCGGTAATTGGTGGTGACAGGCTTTCGATTTCCATTGGGGCGGCATCAATAATTGCCAAAGTGGTCAGAGACCAGATGTGCCCGATAATGGATGCGTCTTGCCCAGGATATGAATTTGCCAAGCATAAGGGTTATGGAACGAAGGCCCATATGGAACAATTAAGGCAATTCGGGGTAACGAAATTTCACCGTCCGGACTTTGCGCCCGTGACTGCATTAATTAAGTCAGCCCGCTAATTTGAAGGGATTCTGCCGCCGCACACGTGTCGCCGGTTTTAATGCTCGGTTTCGCACATGTCATGATCCACCAGCGATTGAATTACATAACATGCGCCAATATTTCCAGCATCGCATTTGGTGGCAATCCGGCTTAATTCAATCTCGAGCTTTTGCAATTGGGCTATGCGGATTTTGGTAGCTTGCAGATGTTCAGAAGCAATTTTGTGGGCCGCTTCACATGTTAGTTCTGGTGTTTCACTGAGCTGGGCCAATTGTCCGATGGCCTCCAGTGTTAATCCAAGATCGCGGGCGTGGCGAATAAAAGCCAGGCGCTGTAAATCATCACTTGAATAACGGCGTTGATTGCCCGATGAGCGATCAGGCTCTGCAATCAACCCCACTTGTTCATAATAACGAATAGTTGGAATTTTCACCCCGGTGCGTCGCGACATTTCACCAATTGAATACATAATCACTCCATAGCTATAGTCTTTAGAGGTATTACGCCTTCTTCCAAAATTTTGCAATATGTTGATTGGAGCCGGTTTTACCTTTGATTAACCATAGGGCTTATCCCGCCATTAACCCTGTTCACTTAGATTCATCTGATTAGTTTTAGATCCAAATCAGTAGTTTTGCGTCAGGGTTGAGTATTTATGTTGCGTACAGAGCGAGTAAACGGCCATCAGAACGGCCAAAAAGCAGATGAACATCTGCCGATCGACACTATTCTTGTGGGTGAGTGCGTTGAACGTATGAACTCGTTGCCCGCCGCTTCGGTTGATTTGGTTTTCGCTGACCCGCCATATAATCTGCAATTGGAACAGGGCCTGACCAGACCGGATCAGAGCAAAGTTGATGCGGTGGATGATCACTGGGACCAGTTTGATAGTTTTGCCCATTATGATCGCTTCACCAATGACTGGATGAAAGCGGCGCGCCGGATACTAAAACCCAATGGAGCCATCTGGGTCATTGGTTCCTATCACAATATTTTTCGGGTCGGGGCTATTTTGCAGGACCTTGATTTCTGGATGCTAAATGATGTGATCTGGCGCAAAAACAATCCGATGCCAAATTTTCGCGGCACGCGCTTCACCAACGCCCATGAAACATTGATCTGGGCTGCAAAAGAACAAAAATCCAAGGTTACATTTAATTATGAAGCGCTAAAACTCTCCAATGACGACGTTCAAATGCGCTCTGACTGGTTGTTTCCCTTGTGTACTGGCGCAGAGCGCCTAAAGGATGAAAACAATAAAAAAGTTCATCCCACGCAAAAACCAGAGGCCTTGTTGTATCGAATTATCAATGCCACCACAAAGCCGGGGGACGTAGTTTTAGACCCGTTTTTTGGTACTGGAACAACCGGCGCTGTTGCAAAAAAACTTGGACGCCATTTCATCGGAATTGAAAGAGAAAGTGTTTATGTTAATGCCGCGCTAAAACGGATTGCCGATATTCGCCCCCATGACGAAAAGGCTCTAAAGACCGCAGAACCCAAACGATCAGCACCAAGAGTGGCCTTTGGCTCACTTGTTGAGCAAGGATTGGTGCAACCGGGTACAAAACTGTTTGACACCAAGAAAAAACATGTCGCAATTGTGCGGGTCGATGGATCGTTAATTTGCGGCGAACATCAAGGCTCAATCCATAAGGTCGGAGCGTTGGTGCAAAATGCTCCCTCGTGCAATGGCTGGACATATTGGCATGTTATGGATGGAGGCCGCCTAAAATCAATCGATGATTTCAGGGCCGATATACGCGCTGAAATGAAACGGTTATGCGCCTAAAATTTCTCAACCTCGGGAATATTTTCAATTATGATTGCCTAAATTGCCGGATTGACTAAAATATACTCAATCCAACATTCCAATTAAAGCAATAGCAATTGAAAAACCCGACAAGCACGAAAAACATCAAAACAAAAAGAGGCGGACGCGCCAAAGGCGTTGGGGAGCTGGTGGGTAAACTTATTGACCCGGCGCTAAAAAAACGCGGTTTTGCCAGTCGGGACATTTTGGAGAATTGGCAGATCATCGCCCCTCCCCCTTATAACAGCACCACCATTCCAGACCGCTTGAAGTGGCCTCGCAACAAGGCAGGTTCTGATGGAGCCTTGTTATATCTTCGCTGCATCGAAGGCGAAAGAATGGCTCTAAGCCACGATCACGAACGCATAACCGAAGCAGTAAATCGTTATTTTGGCTATGTACTGGTGCAGACAATTAAGCTTTCCAACCAGCCGTTTCCAGATCAAAACGCCACAGACCCGAACAATGGGGGGCGAAGCGACGGGCAAATGAATATGACCCCTGAAGCTAACGGCAAGATAGAAAAACTGGTTCAAGGGGTTGAAGACAGCGAACTAAAACAGGCGTTGCGCGAACTTGGTCAGGGATTGTTCAACAAAAACAAACAAAAATAGGCGCCCCGCAAAAACAATCTGCATAAATCGCCTTATTTCATGCCTCCTCGCCTTATTTGCTGCGCTATTTAGCTGCAAATACAATTGAAATTGTAAATCTGGAGAAACAGAATGAACATTACCCGCAGAAATGCCATGATTCTTACAGCAGCAGCATCCACAAGCAGTTTTTTGGGAGTTGCAAAGGCTACCGCTGGACATGATGCTGCATCGCGTGGTGCGGCCCGTGCTCCGGTTGATTTTACTATACAATCTTTGATGTCGCCAAAGGGCTGGAGCGACCGGGCAATTTTGGGATCTGAAGATGCAGCCGTAACCGTAATTGAATATACTTCACCCACCTGTCCGTTTTGTGCAGCGTTTCACAACGACACCTATCCGCAATTCAAGACTGACTTTGTAGATAGCGGAAAAGCAAAGTTTATTGTGCGCCCGTTTGCCCGCAATGTGCTTGATGCGGTGGTATTTATGCTCTCAGATGTGGCTGGCGAAGATATGTACCACAATGTGCTCAACACCTATTTCGGCTCTCAACATATATGGTCACGCTCTGAAACCCCGCGCGATGCCATGTTGGCAGTAGCCCTTGAACTTGGATTTACTGAGGAAAGCTTTGAAAACGCCTTGACGAATCAGGAGCTTTTCGCTGCTTTGGAGCTAACGCGTGATCAAGCGCTTGAGGAATTTGGATTAACCGGAACTCCAACATTTTATATCAATGGCAAAATGCTTTCAGGAAACAAAACCCTTCAAGAGATGGCAGCGGAAATCAATCCACTGCTGGGGTAATTCCTATTTCGTTTTTGGAAGAGGGTGCTGAATGAAATTTCAACGCCTGAAACTGCACGGATTCAAGAGTTTTTGCGATCCGGTTGATTTGCATCTGGAGCCGGGATTGACGGGAGTTGTCGGACCTAACGGGTGCGGCAAATCCAATCTGATGGAAGCAATGCGCTGGGTAATGGGGGAAAGCTCCTATAAAGCCATGCGCGCCTCCGGTATGGATGATGTTATTTTTTCCGGCTCCAAAAACCGGCCCGGTCGCAATTCTGCCGAAGTGACGCTGGTGCTGGATAATTCTGATCGCACTGCGCCATCCGGCCTCAATGATTCTGATGTTTTAGAAGTCACCCGACGGATCGAGAGAGAAAACGGTTCGGTCTATAAGGTCAACGGGCGAGACGTGCGCGCCCGTGACGTGCAATTATTATTCGCTGATGCTTCAACAGGTGCCCACTCCCCGGCTTTGGTTCGTCAGGGCCAGATTGGTGAGTTGATTTCCGCAAAGCCGGTAAAGCGGCGCGCCCTGCTGGAAGAGGCGGCGGGCATTTCGGGGCTTTATTCACGGCGGCACGAAGCGGAACTGCGCTTAAGGGGGGCCGAAAACAATCTGGAGCGAGTGGATGACATTATCGCGCAGGTTGAAGGGCAACTGGATGGCTTGAAACGTCAGGCCAGACTGGCAGTGCGTTATCGCAATATTTCAGGGCATATTAGAAAAGCCGAAGCAGCTCTTTATCATGTGCGCTGGGTATCAGCCAGAATCGCACAAAAAGAGGCAGAAGCCAAACAAGGGCAGATGATTTCTGCCTTAGCTGACGCCAAGCACAATGAGCATAAAGCCAATTTATCTCTTGAAAAGTCAGATCAATCACAGCAGCCATTACGTGAAGAAGAAGCAAAAAAGGGCGCTATTGTTCAACGCTTAAAAATTCTGCGTGAGCAGTTGGAACTGGAGATCAAAAAAGCAGGCAATTTGCAAACCGATCTTGAAAACAGGCAAAAGCAAATTGCCAACGATATGGATAGGGAAAAAGATCTCGTTGAAGAAAGCGAGCAATTGCTGGCGGGCTATGAAGGAGAAAAAAGCGCCCTTCTCAAGCAAAACGAGGGGCAATTTGAAGCTGCCCAAATTGCCAAAGAAGAGGCTGACAAACAACAACATTTGTTGCAAGAAGCACAAAACAATGCGCGCCAGACCACAGAATTTCTGGCGCAATTGCGTGCGCACCGCTCTCAGGCTGAACGCTCTATGCAGGACGCAAAAGCGCGTATGGAAAAGCTGAAAATTCAAATCGAAGATGTTAAAAACGAAGCGAAAAACGTAAGCGATGAGCTTGATGGTGACAAGGTAATTGTGCAATGCCAAGAAGAGATGTCATTGGCAAAAACCCTATCAAGCAAAGCAGAGGCGGGAACGCTTGAAGCGGAAAAACTATCCAGACAGGCTCAATCTGACCTGAGCGAAAGCGAGCCGGACCTAAGGGAACTTGAAGGGCAATTGCACAGGCTGGAAAGTGAAGCTGAAACACTGGCAAGGGTGCTAAATATCGAAGATAACGGGCTTTGGCCTGCAATCGTTGACGAACTCAAGGTGAATCCGGGGTATGAAATTGCCTTGGGTGTTACGCTTGGTGATGACCTTGAAGCGCCCTGCGACAATGGCGCTCCCATCTA
>VAPK010008210.1_pt1 | contig 19762 bp, 15 predicted proteins | sample 3395031 | NCBI WGS metagenome assembly VAPK01 (sample SAMN08290443, study PRJNA428436) | hydrothermal vent metagenome | isolation source: Deep-sea hydrothermal vent chimney 1 | place: Pacific Ocean: Juan De Fuca Ridge
AGACATAAAACGCTTGTCAGGTCGGCGGCGGTGTCCGGATTATCAATTGCCTGCCAAAGCGCCATATATCCAAGGTAAAACAAAAACAGGATCAGGAAAGACGTCAGCCGCGGATCCCAGACCCACCAGGTTCCCCACATCGGCTGCCCCCAAACCGCCCCGGTAACCAGCGCGATCAAAGTCATCACCAAGCCAATCGGGGCGGCCGCCTTAGCCGCCAGAACCGATACATGGTGGCGGCGCACCAACCAGACCAGCGATGTTATCAGCATCATCACCCAGGCATTGATCGCGATCATCGCACTTGGCACATGGATATAGATAATCTTAACCGTCGCCCCCATGCGGTAATCGTCTGGTGTAAAGAAATAGCCCCAGATTATTCCAACACTTAGCGCAACAATCGCCAGCACAACAAATACCGGCACCAGACGTCCGGTCCAGCCCATGAAAAGTTTCGGATTTGCGTATTTCCAGATCGACATATCTGCTTCCTAGCCCGAAAGTTCCCAAGCTGCCATACACAACGCGTTTACCCCCTAGCGCAGATTGACGCGGATCGCCGCAGCGGCTGCAAAAGGCAGCAACGCAATCGCCCCAAAAGTGATCCCTGCCAGCATTAACAAGGGTGTTCCGGTTGCCAAGCCTTCTGCCCCACGCCGCGCGGCTTCGGTACCGTAGATCAGCGTTGGTACATACATTGGCAGCACCAGCAGCGATAATAACAGCCCGCCGCGTTTTAAGCCTACAGTCAGCGCCGCGCCAAACGCACCGATCATTGACAAGGCCGGTGTGCCGATTGCCAGAGACACAACCAGCCAGAAATACCCCTGCCCCGGCAGGTTCAAAAACACTGCAAAAACCGGTGCTGCCAAGGTCAGCGGCAGGCCCGAAGTCAGCCAGTGCGCCAGCCCTTTGACCAGCACCACAGTTTCCATTGGGATCGGTGCTGTAGCCAACAGATCCAGTGAGCCATCCTCATAATCCAACTGGAAAAGCCGGTCCAGCGACAGCAGGCAGGCCAGCAGTGCCCCGAGCCACAATATCCCCGGCGCAATTTTCGACAGCAAGACCGAATCCGGTCCTACACCAAATGGCACCAGTAAAGTTACCACCAGAAAGAACGCGAGCCCAAGGCCAAAGCCACCCCCGGCCCGCATCGCCAGTTTCAGGTCTCGTGTAAGTAGGCGGATCATGTGAACGCCTCATCAAAACCATCGGTGCTGAATGTGGATTTGGCGCGATACCGGGCGATATCCAGCGTGTCGGCCTTGACGCCTAAATCAATATGGGTTGCAATTAACGCCGATCCGCCGCCCGCCAGATGCGCCGCTATTGCTGCGCCAAACATCGCCACACTATCCGTGTCCAACGACACCGTCGGTTCATCCAGCACCCAAACAGATCGCCCGGTCACCAACAATCGCGCCAGTGCGAGACGGCGTTTTTGACCGGCCGACAGGTTTTGCGCCACCCGCCCCGTTAATCCAACCAAATCAAACGCTTCCAAGGCCGGTTGAATAGACCCGGCCCCATATATCCCGGCCCAGAAATCCAGATTGTCTTCGACACTTAGTGTCGCCTTTAACCCGTCCGCGTGAGCCCCGTAAGCTATCGCATCCGGCCCGATATGAACTGCACCCCCGGCAGGTTGCTGCAAGCCCGCAACTGTGCGCAGCAACGTGGTTTTTCCCGATCCGTTCGGCCCATGCAGGATCAGTGCCGCCCCCACTGGCAGCGTGAAATTCACACCTTCCAGCACCGGCACGCCACCACGTTCACAGGACAGGTTTTCAACGGTTAATTCCATGACACCCGCTTACCCCATCAGATGCGTGGCGAAAAGCCGGTTCAGACCGGGAGCAGCGCCAAGGCAACCCGGCGACCCTCTGACAAAAGCAAATTATAGGTCCGGCATGCTGTGGTCGAGGCCATGATCTCAACCCCGACTCCGGCCTCTTCTAGTTGTTCGCGGAATTTGGCGGGGATATGGGTGATATCTGCCCCGGTGCCGACAAGCAGGACGTCAATGTCGTCAGCAATGGCTACAAGCCTTTTGGTTTCCGAATAGCCCTGCCAGCTTTCGACACCCCGGGGATGAACCAAAATTGACCCCTTATACACCTGCCCGGCAACCCGAAAGAACCCCGGCCCATAGCCGTCTATCGGCAGGGCATCACCGAAAGATACCTCGTGGAATTTCAGACCCTTAGACATCGGGAAATATCGCGGTTCGCGCACGATCCACATAGTCCATCAGCGCCTTATCCCCCAGTAACCGCCGCCGCAGCGCCGTATCAGCAGGTGAACCAGCCGCCGCATCCAGCATCGGAGCAACGCTGGCGTCAGCCGCTGTTGGCTTATCACCAAACATGAACTTTTGCTTACCAATCTGGGTCGCAATCGCTTTCAGGTCTGCGTCAGCGCGTTGCAATTGTTCTTCAAAACTGTGCCGTCCCATCCCCTGGCCATGAAGCGACGATTTCACGCCTTTTCTGACTTGCTTGGTAACAAACCCACGTATCACCGCCGGGACTACATCAAAAAATTCTGCCTTCACATGCTCCCAGTTTTCATCATTCATCCAGCGATAGCTGACGCCGACAAAATACAGATGTTCTTCAACCATGCGAATAAAGGCACGACTGATGGCGCGGTCCCGTGCGGACAAGCCTTCGTCAAAATCATATGGCAGCGTAGTCTCCAGATGCTCACGGATCGCATCACTGTCAGCAATGGTCAGTTCGCCATCCAGAAGAACCGGCAATTTACCTTTTGGCGACTTGCGCGGATCCCCCAGTATCGTTTCATATTCGACGCCAGCCATTTTCAGCAGGCACATGGCCTTGGTGCTGAACGGGCTGGCACTGGGTGCCCCAAAAGCGGCAGGAAAGACGATTAAGCGCATCATAGGGGTATCCTTTTACAAAGGTGCTAATCGAAGAACGGTAACCCGGACAGCGCCGACACCGCAATGATCAGATAGGCGACTGTACGATAAACCCGTTCAGCCCCCGGTCGAAACATCCATGCCCCTGTCATGTTCCCGATCAGGTAAGGCACCGCCACTATCAGCCCCAGACCAATGGCCGAGCCGATCAACTGACCAAACGCCGCCATCACCAATAACATCATAATATCGGCCAGTATCAAATACAGCATCAGATTTGCGCGCACGACATGTGCTGCGCGGGCAGACGCCATATAAAGCATGATCACCGGCGGCCCAGCCAACCCGACGCTGCCGGCAAGCAGACCACTAAGGGCGCCAGAACCATAGATCATTGGGCGTGTAAGTGTTCCACGGTACCGCAGCCCGCTAACCAGCAAGGCCAGCAACAATAACGTGACCAACGACACGCCGTAGCGAAATAATTCCGGGGCCACTTGCGTCAGAGCGTAAACACCAAACGGCAATGCCACCACCATCCCCGCGCCCAACCGCATCACATCGCGCGGATGCCCCTCACGGATAGAACGCGGCACATTCGGCAGCGGGCCGATCATATCCATGACCACCATCGTCGTCAGCGCTTCAAATGGGGAAAGAAACTGCCCGGCAACCGGCAGATAAATCATAGCCGTGCCAAAGCCCGAGAAACCGCGCACAATACCGGCAACCAGTGCCGCCGCCAGCAACCACGTCAGCCCCGGCGTTGCCGTGAGCGACGCAATCAGTTCAGGCATCTACGTTGGCGTATTGGGTTCCGGCGTTGGCATCCGGTTTGGACCAGTCGCGTTTCACCCCGAGATAAAGCAGGATATTTGTGGCCACAAACACCGAAGAATACGTCCCGACAATCACGCCCCAGGTCATCGCAAAGATAAACCCGCGGATCACATCGCCGCCCAAAACCAACAGCGAAATCAGCGCCACTAGTGTTGTCACCGACGTCATTACCGTACGCGCCAGCGTGTCATTGATCGACAGATTCAGCACGCCCTTCAGGTCCATCTTTTTAAACTTGCGCAAGTTCTCCCGCACCCGGTCAAAAACCACCACGGTATCGTTTAGCGAATAGCCCACAATGGTCAGCAGAGCCGCGATGATCGCCAGATCAAACGGTATCTGGAACAGCGAAAATATCCCGATGGTCAGCACCACGTCATGGATCAGCGCCGCAACTGCGCCCAGGGCGAATTGCCACTCAAAGCGCAGCCAGATGTAGAAAAGCACCGCCCCTATCGCCGCGACCACCGCAAGAATTGCCGTCTGCACCAGTTCACCGGATACCTTCGGGCCTACGCTTTCCACCGAAGGAAACGTGATCACCGGGTCAACACCCTGCAAGGCTGCTTCAACCGCCAGAATGGTTTCAGCGGCAATGCTTTCGTCGCCTTCCTGCGCCTCAAAGCGGATCATCGACACATGCTGATCAGCCGCAAAAGTCGGGTCAAACACTTGCGTAATCGTCACGTCCCCAAGGCCAAGCGGCTGCAATGCATCGCGGTAAACACCGACATCAATAGCCTGCGTGCTTTCGGTACGGATCGTGGTGCCGCCTTTGAAATCAATGCCAAAGTTCAGCCCCATGATTAAATACAGCACCATGGCCAGAACCATCATCAGCATCGACGCACCAAGGGTAACCTTGGACGCCTTGAAAAAATCGACCTTTGTTTCAGTTGGGACAAGTTTCAAACGCATCTGCTTAAACCTCGATTGTCTTGGGTCGTTTACGTTCAAACCACATCACGATGATCAGCCGGGTCACAAAAATCGCCGTGAAAACAGAAGTCATGATGCCCAGCCCCAGTGTCACCGCAAATCCGCGCACCGGGCCCGAGCCCATAATGAACAGAATAACGGCCGTTATGAACGTGGTGATATTGGCGTCAATGATCGCGCTTAGCGCCTTTTCGTACCCCAGCTCAATGGCCCGGGCGGGGCCTTTTGCGGTCTTTAGTTCTTCTCGTATTCGCTCAAATACCAGCACATTGGCGTCAACCGCCATCCCGATCGTCAAAACGATCCCGGCAATACCGGGCAAAGTCAGCGTGGCGCCTATCATACTGAGCAGGCCAAAAATCATACCGACATTGATGATCAGTGCGACATTGGCAATCAGACCAAACCAGCCATAACTAAGCGCCATGAACACCAGAACTCCGGCAAAGGCGACCATGCTGGCAATCTTGCCGGCATCAATACTGTCCTGACCCAGTTCCGGCCCAATTGTGCGTTCTTCCAGAAATATCATTTCCGCAGGCAACGCCCCCGCCCGTAGCAGGATCGCCAGATTGGTTGATTCTTCAACTGTGAAGTTCCCTGAAATAATCCCTGACCCGCCCGAAATATGATCCCGTATTGTCGGTGCTGAAATCACTTCCTCATCCAACACAATCGCAAAAGGAGAGCCGATATTCTCAGCCGTATAGGTGCCAAAATTACGCGCGCCTGTTGGGTTAAACCGAAAATTCACCGCCGGGCTGCCGTTTTGGTCAAACGCGGGCTGCGCATCCACCAGATCTTCACCATTCACCACCGGTGTGGCTTCGAGAATGTAAAACACCCCCTGCTCATCTATCGATGGATAAATAATCTGCCGCGCACCCGGGCTGGTTGCCCCGTCACTGGTGCGCCCAACAACCGGGTGAAATGTCAACCGCGCCGTGGTGCCAATCAACGCCTTCAGTTCTTCAGCTGAACCGATCCCCGGCACCTGTATCAGAATACGCCGATCACCTTGCCGCTGAATAGTGGGTTCGCGCGTGCCAACCTCATCCACGCGGCGCCGGATAATTTCCAAAGATTGCTGGACGGTGCGATCGTCTGTAGCCAGTTTTTCCGGCTCGGACAGGTTCACGATAATAATATCGCCCTCGCCGCGCACTTCTATGTCATTAGACCCAACCCCGGCCAGTGTCACCACAGGGCGCGCCAGACCACGCACCAGTTCCAATGCGCGAGCCATGCCGTCAGGCTGCGAAATCTTCACCCGCAATTCGTCCCCGGCCGAGGGTTGCCGACGTATTGTGCCCACTGTGGCGCGTTCATCCCGCAACACATCTCGCAGTTCGGGCCAATACCCGTCCATGCGATCGATATAGACATCTTCAACCCGAACCTCGGCCAACAATTGCGCGCCACCGCGCAGATCCAGCCCCAAGTTCACCAGCGAATTTGGCAACCACCCCGGCCAGCCGTCCCGCGCCGTTGCAAGTTCCGGCGTTTCGCCAGAATTTTCAATGGCGATCAGGGCGTCATTGTGGCCCTCAACCCGGGAATAAAAACCGTTCGGTATCGCAAAAGCCAGCCCCAACACGACCAGCCCCCAGATAACCACCCGTTTCCAAAGCTCAATTTGCAGCATTGTGCCTGCCTATTCTAACGGATCAGTCGGATACCGGTTCGGTTTTTGAAATAACTTGCGCAAGGGTTGATTTGACCACCCGTACTTTGACGCCGGATGCAATCTCAACTTCGATCTCATGGTCGTCTTTTACCTTGACCACTTTGCCCATGATGCCACCCTGTGTCACCACCTGATCACCCCGGCGCACTGCGGCCACCATGGCGTTATGGTCTTTCAGCTTCTTTTGCTGCGGACGGATCAGTAAAAAATACATGATCGCAAATATCAGGATCAGAGGAATAAAGCTGGTGAAAGCACCACCGGCCCCCCCGGCTGCTTGCGCATAGGCAGGCGTTACAAACATGGCATGTCCTTTTAGGTTCGCGGTTGTCCCGCCCAAAGCTCAGGCGCGCACCCTATATGTGGGCGAATTGCTTGGCAAGCAAGGCTGAGACGGCTTTTAATGTGAAATTTTTAGTGAACCTGTGGCAAGTGTTTCCATCAATAAAAATAAACGCGATATTCAGGGTTCCATTTCGAAGGGCATACCCGATAACGGGCGTTTCATCACTGTGTGTTTTACGCCATAACCCCGTTACCTGATTCAAAAACCAAGGACCGAAAGATGCACGATATCCGCGCCATCCGCGATAACCCGGAAAACTTTGACAAGGCCATGTTTCGCCGAGGGCTGTCCGCGTTATCGTCCGAAATACTGGCGCTGGATCAGGCCCGGCGTGCAAGCATCCTGGCGGCAGAAACTGCGCTGGCTGAACGTAACGCAGCCTCTAAAAAGGTTGGCGCCGCCAAGGCAGCTGGGGATGAAGCGGAATTTGAACGCCTTCGCGCTTTTGTCACCGAAAAGAAGGATGAGATTGCCAGGCTGGATGAAGAGGCCAAAACTCAGGACACCGCCCTGCGCGACGTTCTTATGGGCCTGCCCAACATCATGTATGACGATGTGCCGGTTGGTAAAACCGAAGACGATAACATCGAAATTCACACCTGGGGCAGCCCAAAAAACTTCGCCTTTGATCCGGTAGAACACTACGATTTGCCCGCAGCTATTGGCCTCGATTTCGAAACCGCCGCCAAGCTTTCCGGCTCGCGTTTTGTCCTGCTGCGTGGTGCCATGTCCCGCCTGAACCGGGCTCTCGTTCAATTCATGCTGGACTTCCATGTTGAAAATCATGGCCTTACGGAAATAAACTGCCCGGTGCTGGTACGCGATAAGGCGATGATTGGCACCGGTCAACTGCCAAAATTTGCCGAAGACAGCTATCAGACCACCAACGGCTGGTGGCTGATCCCCACCTCTGAAGTGCCCCTGACCAACACCGTCGCAGGCGAAATTCTAGACACCGCAGAACTGCCGATCCGCATGACCGCCCACACATTGAATTTCCGCTCGGAAGCTGGAAGTGCGGGCAAAGACACTGCCGGCATGTTGCGCCAGCACCAGTTTGAAAAAGTGGAAATGGTTTCGATCACCCAGCCCGACGCGTCTGAAGCCGAACATAAACGCATGACCCGATGCGCGCAGGACATTTTGGAAGCGCTGGAACTTCCTTACAGAATTGTATTGCTCTGCTCAGGGGACACCGGCTTTGGCGCGCGCCGCACCCATGATCTGGAAGTCTGGATGCCCGGCCAGAACACTTACCGCGAAATAAGTTCGGTATCTACTTGCGGTGATTTTCAGGCCCGGCGCATGAATGCGCGTTACCGTGACGAAACTGGGAAACCGCAATATCTGCACACTCTGAACGGAACCGGGGTTGCTATTGGTCGCTGTATTATCGCCGTTCTGGAAAACGGCCAAAACGCCGACGGCTCAGTAGATTTACCAAAAGCACTACACGCCTATCTTGGCGGGAAAACCCGGATTTCACCCAAAGGCGAACTGGAATAGACTTCCAACTTCTTCTGTTCAAAAATACTCCCGCCGGAGGCATCCTTTCACACCGGGTTTATTCCGGTGTGAGACCAAAGAAATCGCGCCTGATTAGGGCGTGTCAATCGTCATACGTGCGCTTGCTCGTATGTTTGCGCAGCTTGCTTGGCCCGGCTTTTTTCTTCCCCTTAAAGGGATTTTTTTCCGACTGGCTGCGAAAGGTCAGCCTGATCGGTGTACCGGGCATGTCAAAGTCAACCCGCAACCCATTGACAAGATAGCGGGAATAGCTGGTGGGCAGCTTATCGGGGTAAGACGCCATCACCACGAATGCAGGTGGGCGGGTTTTTATCTGGGTCATGTAGCGTAATTTAATACGTCGGCCCCCGGGTGCGGGCGGCGGATGCGCTTCAACCATACCCGCCAACCAACTGTTCAGACGCGCGGTTGGAACGCGCCGGTTCCAGACCTCATGGGCTTTCATAACTGCGCCGTGCAAGCGATCAAGACCTTTGCCGGTTTTGGCCGAAACCGTCACCAGCGGGGCGCCGCGAAGCTGCGGTAAAAGCCTCTCAAACTCCTCGCGCAACTCTCTGATTTTGCTGTTTTTATCCCCCTCAAGGTCCCACTTGTTCACCGCAATCACCACCGCGCGGCCTTCACGTTCAGCCAGATCAGCAATCCGTAAATCCTGCTGTTCAAACGGAATTTCAACATCCAGCAGAACCACGACAACCTCGGCAAACTTAACCGCCCGCAACCCGTCAGCCACCGACAGCTTTTCCAGTTTTTCCTGAACCTTTGCCTTTTTGCGCATCCCGGCGGTGTCGAATATGCGCATTGGCACATCGTCCCAATCCAGTGAAACTGAAATTGCGTCCCGGGTGATCCCCGGTTCCGGCCCGGTCAGCAGGCGATCCTCGCCCAGTATCTGGTTAACCAGCGTTGATTTACCTGCGTTTGGCCGGCCTACGACTGCAATCTGCAAAGGCCGCGATTTAGTCGGAACCCTTGGCCCATCCTCAATATCAACATCAACATCCGGCGCGTCATTCGATGCCCGCTGCGCGAACTTGTCCGCAATTGGCATCAAAACGGTATAGAGATCGGTCATCCCGATGCCGTGTTCCGCCGACAGGCGGATCGGCTCTCCCAGCCCTAGCGAATAGGCATCCAGCACCCCCGCGTCCGCTCTTGCACCTTCGGCCTTGTTCGCGGCCAGAAAAACATGGGCGTTTTTCTTGCGTAGGATGTCGGCGAAAATCTGATCGGCTGCTGTCACTCCGTCACGCGCATCAATGACGAACAGGCAAACATCAGCCATTTCGACTGCGCGCTCAGTCAACAGCCGCATTCGGCCCTGCAAAGACTGGTCCGACGCCTCTTCCAACCCCGCCGTATCAATTACGGTGAACCGCAGATCTGCCAACCGGGCTTCGCCTTCGCGCAGGTCACGGGTAACACCGGGCTGGTCATCGACCAACGCCAGACGCCTGCCAACCAGACGGTTGAACAGGGTCGATTTGCCCACATTTGGGCGCCCTACTATGGCTAGTGTAAAACTCATCTGCGTGATCCAGCTTGGTTGCAAGCAGCCCGCTTATACTATGTTTGCGTCAACGAAAAGCCAGAAGCTGCCCATCCCCGTTTACAATATACATAACACCGTCCACCACGATTGGACGGGTTGTGGCACCACCGGGAAGAATGGTCACATTTGCAAGCGATCCATCCACCGGGTTAAAGCCACGCAGATTACCGTCCCCTGACGCGACCCAAAGCACTCCACCCGCCAGAACCGGGCCAAAATGCGCGAATACATCCCTTTGGCGGCGTTCATTGCGCATTGGCACAAAATCTGGCAGCTGAGCGCCCCAAATACGCGCACCTGTACTGGCGTTCAAACGCACCAGTTCGGCCCGGTCGGATACCAAAAACACTGAACCGCCATCAACCCATACCGGTCCTGCTGCTCCTTCATTTGTTGACCATTTTGCGTCACCGGTTGTGGCGTCAAATGCCACGGTGCGCCCGGAAGAATTGCCCGCATAGATGGTTTTCCCCGAAATTACCGGGTCACCCGTTACATCGCTTAGCTGCGCATAGGCTTGCCCCAGTCGCGCACCGGCAACTGAGCTGCGCCAGATTTGCAGCCCCCCCTTGGGGAAAGCCGCTGCCAATTGCGCTGATCCAAACGGGAACAGAACCATGCCATTGCCAACAGCAGGGGCCGAGCCGCCTACAATTCCGGTGACCGAAGGTGCCCCGCCCAATTGCCAGCGCACCCGTCCGTCACTGGCATTGATAGCCCAGGCACGGTTGTCGCGGGTCACAACGTAAATCAATCCATCAGCTACCGTCGGCGCACCTGTGGCCGGGGCTTCAAGCTGTTGTTGCCAGATCACCGAACCATCCGCCGGGTTCAGAGCGGCGAGTTCGCCAAATCCGGTGGTCACAAATAGCTGATCACCGACAATCGCCAATCCTCCACCCGAAGCGTCATCCTCTTTGTCGCCCGCCGGGGTCATGTCCCGGGACCAAAGTGTTGCGCCACTGGTAGATGTCGCCGTCACCAATGCCCGGCTGTCTACTGTAAAAATACGCCCCGACGACGCCACCGGATCAGCCGTAATCCGGTGTTTGCGACCATTACCCTGCCCGATTGCCGCTGCCCAAATCTGGGCTGGACTGGCAGAGAATGCCGGGTGTTGAATTTTGTGTGCGGCATTTCCGGCACGGTGTGTCCAACTGGAATGGTTTACCTGGCGTGACAGGTTAATTTTGACTGATCTGTTCTCAGGAATACCGGTAGCAGCGCCAAACGGTTCGCGAATATCCAGACGCTCGCCCGGCAACACCACATCCCGATTTCCACAGGACGCCAGTACAGCTACTGCCGCTAAACTAAATAGCCCGCTTCGGATCACCATCAATCAGATGCCCCCATCTTTGCCTGCCTCACCCAATACGCGCAGCCTGTCCGGTTCATGCCGGTATCAATTCGCCGCCCAATGCTACAATCAACTGTGAAACGCGGCGACGCAAGCCCGCAGTGACTTCTCCATCGGCAAGAATATCCTGCAAGCGCTGCATTGCCGCTTCATTGTTACCCGTCGAAATATCTGCCACCGCCATTTGTTCTTCTGCCAATAAACGATATGGGCTGCCAGCGACGGCCAATGGCTCCAATCGTGAAATCCGTTCAACCGCGGGGATGTCATCGCCTTGAATTAGAATGAGCTTCAGTTCAGCCAGATGGCGATAGGTCGCCGGCAGGCTCATGTCCGCAGCGACAGCTGTCAGACTAGTAATTGCACTGGCCAGTTCGTCAGTTTGAACAGCTTCGGCCGCCGCAAGCAAACTAAGCATCGCACCTGTGGCCCCGTCAGAATTGATTTCGCCAAGTGCCTTCGTGCGCTCAGCCGGGTCTTCAATCTGAAATGCAGTAAGGATACTGTCCCCAAGTACTTCAGCGTTCGCCCGTTTGCTTGCTTTATTCCACTCAAAGGCAGCAGCGCCACCTACCAGCAGGACAACCAATGTGATGGCGATCCAGCCGTATCTTTTCATTAGTTTAAAAAGCCGGTCACGGCGAATCTCTTCGCTGACTTCGTTAATGAAACTGTCGGTATCGCTCACGTTGTAACTCCTGCTCGAATTGGCCTGTCTTAACGCAACCTAAAGCAGGTTGCCAATAGGGCCTTTTAGATAACAGGTTCGTCATTGCGATCTGGCTTGCCCTTCGGGGCGCAAACATTTAAATTGAACCGAACGGTTCAGTTCGTGCACTTACTGGACAAAGGGTTGAGATCGTAACCCATTGAACCTATGTCGTGCGCAGCTAAGAACAAGAAACGCACGACACGTATTAAGAGGTCAAAATGCGCATTTTCCCGATCATCACCGCGATAATAGTGATGGCTGCCCTGTATTTACTGGTGTTTGAGCGAGACAGGATCATAGAATTCGCGGCGGGTAGCAGCGTCGAAACTGTTGATTCAGCGCCCGAAACCGAAGGCGTAACAGCTGGAACGCCAGAAATAAACGCCGAACCCGGAGCACGCTTAGTGTCCGTGGTGGCGTTAAAATCGCGGGCCAGTGACATCGCAAATGCCGTTTTACTTCGTGGTCGCACCGAGGCTGCACGACAAGTTGATGTACGTGCTGAAACCTCCGGTCAGGTGATATCCGAGCCGCTTCGCAAAGGCGCGCAGGTGGAAAAAGGTCAGCTATTGTGCCAGCTTGACCCGGGAACACGCGAAATTTCTCTGGCCTCAGCCGTTGCCCAACTGGCGCAGGCCGAAGCCCGCATCCCCGAAGCCCAATCCCGCCTGCCCGAAGCTGTGGCCCGCTTGGCCGAGGCCAAAGCCCGTCTGGTTGAGGCCGGAATTATCCTGAATGCAGCCGAACGTCTGTCTGAAGGGGGCTTTGCGTCCGAAACCCGCGTCGCTTCAGCCGAAGCCGCTAATGAAAGCGCGCTTGCCGCTGTTCAGGCCGCCATGTCCGGCGTTGCCAGCTCAAATTCCGGTGTCGAAACCGCCAGTGCAGGCATTCAGTCGGCGCAGGCCGGTGTTGCCTCGGCCGAGCGCGAAATTGATCGTCTGACGATCAACGCACCCTTTGCCGGATTGCTTGAATCAGACGCCGCTGAAACCGGCTCTCTTTTGCAGCCCGGCGCACTTTGTGCCACGGTTATTCAGCTGGACCCAATCAAACTGGTCGGCTTCGTGCCGGAAATTGATGTTTCACGGGTACAGGTTGGCGTCCCGGCAGGTGCGCGTCTTGCGACCGGTGAAGAAGTAGCTGGTGTTGTTACTTTTCTGGCCCGTTCGGCAGACCCGACCACGCGAACCTTTCGGGTTGAAGTTCAGGTTCCCAACACCGACCTGGCAATTCGGGATGGCCAAACCGCCGAAATTATTATCTCAACAGATGGCGAAGCTGCGCACCTTTTGCCTCTTTCTTCGCTGACGCTGGACAATGACGGAAACCTTGGGGTGCGCACTGTTGATGAGACCAGCCACGTAGTTTTCACCGGTATCGAAGTTGTTCGTGATACCACCGACGGCATCTGGGTCACCGGTTTACCACCCGCAGTTGACGTGATCGTGGTAGGACAGGAATATGTTGTTGATGGCGTTGAAGTAAAAGTAGCCTACAGGGAGCAATCTCAATGACCGGCATCGTCGACTGGGCGGGCCAACATGCCCGCATGGTTATCGCATTTATTATCATGACGATATTGGCGGGTGCTTTTGCCTATAGCGCCCTGCCAAAAGAGGGTGAGCCGGATATTGAAATCCCTATCATCTTTATTTCCGTCCCCTTCCCCGGTATTTCTGCGGAAGATTCAGAAACCCTGATCGTCAAGCCGATGGAAACCGAACTTGGTGATCTTGATGGTTTAAAAAGGATGACAGCCACCGCCGCCGAAAACTATGGCGGCGTTGCACTTGAATTCGAATTCGGCTGGGACAAAACCAAAATTATCGCCGATGTGCGCGACCGGATGAGCACAGTAGAAGCACAGTTTCCCCGTGGGGCTGACAAATATTCTGTGAATGAGGTCAACTTTTCCGAGTTTCCGATTGTAATCGTGAACCTGACCGGTGCGGTGCCGGAACGCACCCTGCTACGCGTCGCCAAAAACCTTCAGGACCGGCTGGAAGGTCTGGAACCCGTGCTGGAGGCCGTTCTGACCGGGCACCGCGACGAAATGATCGAAGTGATCATCGACCCGCTACGGCTAGAGGCTTACAACGTCACTGCGAACGAACTGATCAGCGTTGTGGTCAACAATAACCAACTGATCGCCGCAGGTGAGATCGAAACAGCGTCGGGGGCGTTTTCGGTCAAGATCCCGTCTTCGTTTAATGATCAACAGGACATCTACAATCTGCCAATCAAAGTAAACGGCGACAGCGTTGTCACCCTTGGCGATTTGGCCGACATCCGTCTGACCTTTGAAGATAAGGCCGGAACCGCGCGTTATAACGGGCAAGTTACGGTGGCGTTGCAAGTGGTCAAGCGCAAAGGTTTCAACCTGATCGACACCGCCAAACTGGTACGTGAAGAGGTGGCATTGGAACGTGCGACATGGTCGGATGATCTGAAAGCAGCGGTTGACGCGGGCATTTCAAACGACCAGTCGATCATTGTTGATAGCATGGTGCGCCAGCTTGAAGGCTCGGTCATGACGGCGATTGCTTTGGTGATGATCGTTGTTCTGGCCTCACTTGGCACCAGGTCAGCACTGCTGGTTGGCTTTGCTATCCCGACCTCGTTTCTGCTGACCTTCGTATTCCTTGCAATGATGGGGATCACAATATCGAACATCGTGATGTTTGGCCTGATTCTGGCTGTTGGCATGCTGGTGGACGGCGCAATTGTGGTGGTGGAATACGCCGACAGGCGAATATCCGAAGGCACCGGCCCGATGCACGCCTATGTCGAGGCTGCCAAGCGGATGTTCTGGCCGATTGTCAGCTCTACCGCCACGACGCTTTGTGCGTTCCTGCCAATGTTATTCTGGCCCGGCATTCCCGGTCAGTTCATGGGGATGCTGCCGGTAACGATGATTTTCGTGCTTTCGGCATCCTTACTGGTGGCACTGGTTTACCTGCCGGTTATGGGTGGTGTTTTTGGGCGGATGTCACGACTTTTCGCCGGCGGTTCAGATTTCCTGAAACCCCTGCCATGGGTCGTGCGCGCCCTGTTGGTACCGCCCTCGCTTTACCTGTTGTTCATCGCCGCAATGCAATCCCTGAACCCCGGCTATCTGTTCGGAGGTGAGCCCCCGTTTACCGGAGTTGCCGCCATCCTGCCCGGCGCAATTCTGTTTGTAATCGGCGCAATCCTGTCGTCCATCACCATGGGTGCCGCTAAGATAGAACGTAAAGCCAAGCGCGTTCAATCTGGTCACCGCCGCCGCGCTGTTGGCTACTTCACCAATTTTATCGCAGGCAACCCGGTGATGCCGATTGTTACCATTGCAGCGGTCATTTTCTTTGTGGTCACGGTGTTTACTTACTTTGGCGCAAATAACCGTGGTGTTGAATTTTTTGTAGAATCCGAAACCGAACAGGCAATCATTTACGTGCGCGCCCGCGGTAACCTTTCGGTGAATGAAAAAGATACGCTGGTTGGTCAGGTCGAAACCGTAATTCTGGACACCGACGGTATTGAAAGCGCCTTTGCCTTTGCGGGTGCGGGTGGATTGAACCAAAACACCGGTGGTGCCGCTGGACCGCGCGATACAATCGGGCAAATACAGATTGAACTTGCCCCCTGGGCTGAACGCAAAGATGATCCGGAAATGGATGGCGACCTGATCATGGATCGCCTGAATGCGCGTTTACAGGAAATTCCAGGAATATTCACCGAATCCCTTAGCCTTTCTCGCGGCCCTTCGTCCGGCAAACCAGTGCAGTTGCGCCTGCTCGGAAATGACTGGGAACAGCTTATCGAGGCTGTGGAACTCACCAGTGCCAAGTTCGAGACATTCACCGGTCTGAGCGACATTGAAGACACCCTGCCCCTGCCCGGCATTGACTGGCAGATTGATGTGGATGTCGAAAAGGCGGGCCGCTTTGGTGCCGATGTCGCAACTGTTGGTGGCATGGTTCAATTGGTGACGCGTGGCATTCTGCTGGACACGATGCGGGTGGACAGCTCGGACGAGGAAATCGAAATCCGGGTTCGCCTGCCTGTCGAGGACCGGGTGTTGTCAACGCTGGACACATTGAAGGTGCGCACCCGCGACGGGCAAATCCCGCTGTCAAATTTTATCTCCCGCAAACCTGTGGCCAAACTGGGCCAGATTAACCGCATTGATCAGGAACGTTATTTCACCGTTAAGGCCGGTGTTGAGGCCGACGATATGCTGGTTTTAACCACGCTAGATGAAACCACCGATGCGGCCGGCCAGGTTGTTGAAGTCACCAACCAGATAGCTGTGGTGCGTGAACTTAGCGAAGAAGAACAGGGCGACTCGGGTCAAGTTGTACTGACTGAAGCCCAGCCAATATCATTTATCGGCAAGCTAACCGGCGCTGAACAAACTTTCCGGTATTACGAAGTGTTTGAGCTGGGTGACGATGAAACCACGCAGTCGGTTCAGGAGCTGCTGAATTCCGATCTGGCATATTCGCTTGCCCCAATCACCGCCAATGAACGCCGCGTGGCGATTGAAAACTGGCTTACCCAGGACGGTTCTCTGCCCGATGGTATCGGCTTTGAATGGGGCGGTGATCAGGTTGAGCAGGAAGAAAGCCAGGAATTTCTGTCGCGCGCTTTTCTGGCGGCTCTGGGCCTGATGTTCGTTATCCTGCTGGCGCAGTTCAACAGCGTTTACAACGCCGCCCTTGTGCTGATGGCAGTTGTACTTTCGACCACCGGCGTTTTGATCGGGATGCTGGTTATGCAGCAGCCATTTTCGATCATCATGACCGGCACCGGCATTGTCGCACTGGCCGGGATTGTGGTGAACAACAACATTGTCCTGATCGATACCTATCAGGAATACAGCAAATATATGCCGCGCGTGGAGGCCATCGTGCGCACGGTTGAGGCGCGTATTCGCCCGGTTCTGCTGACAACAATCACCACTATGGCCGGGCTGACACCGATGATGTTCGGCCTGTCGCTTGATTTTATCGGCGGCGGTTTTTCGATCGATAGCCCGACTGCGCTGTGGTGGAAACAACTGGCGACAGCTGTGGTGTTTGGCCTTGGTATTGCGACGGTTCTGACGCTGGTTTTCACCCCGTCGATGCTGGCGCTGCGGGTCTGGATAGAGACCGGGGCTTACCGCTCTGCTCGCCGGCTTAAGGCGCTTTCCATGGGGCGCGGCAGTGCAACGGCGCGTGATCTGGCGCTGCAAAGAATTGCAAATAAAGTTAAGTCCCCCGAAATCATCTGGGACACTGACCCGGTTCAAACCCCTGTCGATCCAATCAAAGTTGCAGAACCGGTTGCTCCGGTTGAGCATGTGGCACCCCAACCGATGGCCTTCGTTGAAACTGGCGCTGAGGCGCTGGATGATGCCGGAGAACAGATTGATCTTCCCGATATGGATGGACTTAATATGGTTTTGGTTGAGCGAGCGAAAGCAACCTCCGCCACGCCCAGGAAAGCTGCTAAAAAAGCCGCCAAACCCAAGGCGAAACGCAAAACCAAGCCACGTAAAAAGCCGCCCCTGCGCGCGGCTGAATGACAGTTTAGGCAAACTCTCTTTACAAAATTCTGGTGATGGCTAGCCTGCAAAAGGCAGTCATTAGCGGAGCCAGACCCCATGGACGATTATTTTAACCTCGGCCCTTACCGGCGCGTCATTTCAACCAAATCGCAAGACGCGCAGCTATGGTTTGACCGTGGGTTAATGTGGTGCTTTGGCTATAACCACGATGAATCCGTCGCCTGCTTTCAGAAATCCGCAAAGGCCGACAACCATCTGGCAATTGCACATTGGGGCATCGGCTACGCAGCCGGGTGCAACTACAATAAACCATGGGAAGTGTTTGACGACGATGACGCCGAACGCTCACTGGCGCGGGCCTATGACGCCACCCAACAGGCCGTAGCTCTGATTGATCACGCGAGTGAGGCAGAGGCCGCGCTGATCCGGGCTTTGGTTTCGCGCTACCCGTCACGCAAACCGTCAGCAAATATGTCCGAATGGAATGATAGTTACGCCGATCAGATGCGCAAGGTGCATGCCAGCTTTCCGGATGATCTGGATGTGGCAGCATTATTTGCAGAGGCCTTGATGAACCGTACCCCATGGGAATTGTGGGATTTGAAATCAGGCGAAATTCCTGACGGTGCCGACACGGCCGAAGCCGTTGAAGTTCTGGAACGCGCGATGGAACAACCGGGCGCAATGCAGCACCCCGGTATCTTGCATCTTTACATCCATGTCATGGAAATGTCGCCGCACCCGGAACGTGCGCTAAAGGCAGGGGATGCCCTGCGAGGTCTGGCGCCGGACGCGGGCCATTTGCAGCATATGCCAACCCATATTGATGTTCTGTGCGGGCATTATGAACGGGTTTTGTCGTCAAATGAGGCGGCAATCATCGCGGATCGCAAGTATCTGGAATGCTATGGCCCGTTGAATTTCTATGCGGTTTATCGCTGCCATAACTATCATTTCAAAATATACGGCGCGATGTTTCTGGGCCGCTATCGCGAGGCCATTGAGGCGTCGGAAGAATTGATAGCGACACTGCCAGAAGAATTGCTGTTGCAGAAATCTCCGCCGATGGCCGATTGGCTGGAAGCGTTCATATCGATGAAGCAACACGTTTATATCCGCTTTGGCAAATGGCAGGAAATCATTGACCAGCCGCTGCCCGACAACGCCGAGCTGTTCAGCGCGACCACGGCAATGATGCACTATGCCAAGGCGGTGGCATATGCGGCCAGCGGTCAGGTTCCGCCCGCCGAAGAACACGCGGTTTTATTTGAAGCGGCGGTGAAAAAAGTACCCGACAGCCGGACCCTGTTCAACAACTCCTGCGACGACATCCTGAATGTCGCACGGGAAATGATGTTGGGCGAAATTGAATACCGCAAAGCCAACTATGACACCGCTTTCGCACATCTTCGACGTTCGGTGAAACTGGACGACGCTATGCCCTATGACGAACCCTGGGCCTGGATGCAGCCCACCCGCCACGCGCTGGCGGCACTGTTGCTGGAACAGGGATATGTGGAGGAATCAATGGCAATCTACCGGGCCGATCTGGGACTGGACGCCACCCTGTCACGCGCCTGCCAGCACCCCGATAATGTCTGGAGCCTGCATGGCCTGCACGACTGTCTGACCCGTTTGGGACATACGGATGAGGCGACCTTCATCAAGCAACGCCTTGATCTGGCAAATGCGCGCGCGGACGTGCCGATTAAATCGTCATGCTTTTGCAAGATGGGCAGCGTCTAGGCGGGTTTGACCCCACGCAGGTGGGTAGGACTAAGGCCGCCCGATTTCGTTGCCTCAGCCAATCCGCGCCGCGTACTTAGCCATTTTTCGTGGGTCTCTACGTCAGACACTGCGATTATATCGTCCCGCAACGGCCCTTCAATCGCCTCAACTTCCTGCGCGGCAATCGGGGCGTACCAGGCGTGGCGATCTGTGCTGCTTACGTCATCGAAACCGGCCAACCCCAAGGCGTCTTCGGTTTCACGCGCGGTGGCCATGGTGAAATTCAGATGTCCCTCGTTCATGTATCGCTTGAAACCCGGATCATTCTGAGCATTTTCGCCAGCCAGCCAATCGCTGGCGGCAAACACACCTCTGGGCTTTAGCACCCGCAGCACATCTGCAAACAACGCAGGTTTGTCAGGAATATGCAGCATCGCATCTTTGCTGAACACGACGTCAAAGCTCGCATCCTCAAACGCCAGCGGGCCCGGTTCTACCAGATGAAATTCGATGTTATCAGCCACCCCCGCCTCGGTCGCGTTGCGCCGGGCATGGGTTAAAAGGTCTTGCTCAACATCAATGCAAACCACCTGTGCGCCGCGCTCAGCCGCCAGATAAATCGCCGGGCCAGCCGTACCGCAGCCGATG
>VAPK010264446.1_pt1 | contig 19689 bp, 17 predicted proteins | sample 3395031 | NCBI WGS metagenome assembly VAPK01 (sample SAMN08290443, study PRJNA428436) | hydrothermal vent metagenome | isolation source: Deep-sea hydrothermal vent chimney 1 | place: Pacific Ocean: Juan De Fuca Ridge
CGACGGCTCTGCTGCCTTAACCGGTTGGTTATTGGCCATGACCCTGCCACCCTGGGCACCCTGGTGGATCGGGGTGGTCGGTGCCTTACTTGCCATCATCATTGGCAAACATGTGTTTGGCGGTATCGGTCAGAACCTGTTTAATCCGGCCATGGTGGCACGCGTTGCATTACTCATTTCCTTCCCTCTGGAAATGACAAGCTTTGTATCACCTCAACCAATAGTATTGGTCAACGTAGCTGACTTTCGCGAAGGCCTTAATATTAGTTTTGGCGGTAACCTGAACCTCGATGCTGTCAGCAGCGCATCGATACTGGGACATGTAAAAACTGAATTGGGTCAGGGTTCCACTTTGCCTGAGGTGTTAGGCAATCAATACAATATTATGGATCTGCTCTGGGGAGCAGTGCCCGGCAGCCTGGGAGAAACCTCTGCCTTACTGATTATTGCGGGCGGCCTATTGTTGCTCGTGTTGCGAGTTATCAGTTGGCACATTCCTGTTGTCATGCTGCTAACACTTGCTTTATTGGCATCATTCTTCCATTGGCTGGACCCGGCGCATTATCCAGATGCCATCTATCACCTGTTGTCAGGCAGCGCGATGCTGGGTGCTTTTTTTATTGCCACGGATCTAGTTACGTCTCCCGTTACCAGTCGGGGACAAATGATGTATGGGGCTGGATGTGGCTTACTGATCTTTGTCATCCGCACCTGGGCCAGTTATCCCGAAGGCGTCGCATTCGCGGTTCTTTTGATGAATGCCGCAACACCTTTAATAGATCATTACCTGAAACCCAGAATTTATGGCCGCACTCGTAATGGCGAAGCTTTGCACTATCAAGACGAAACTATAGGAGACGAAACGTGACAACAGTCATTGAACCCGGCTATCGCAACCATATCGGTTATCAGGGCGCTTTGCTTGGAGGTTTCGTTACCCTGGCTACAGCGCTACTGGTTATCGGTAATCTAAGTACTGTGGAGCCAATTGCAAAGCGTCAAGAGGAGGATTTACTTAATTCTCTGGCACAGGTTATCCCAGCAGAGATCCACGAAAATAATTTACTGGATAATACGATCTCGATTACTGAAAAAGATAAAAAGCCAGTTCAAATCTATCGGGCCCAAAAGGGGCAAACCGTTACCGCCGTAGCCTATGGCATAACTGCACAAGGCTATGCAGGTGAAATCCGGATAATACTGGGAATCGATAAAAATGGGGAAGTTCTTGGGGTTCGAGTACTTGCTCATACAGAAACACCTGGCCTTGGCGATAAAATAGAAGAAAAGAAAAGCCACTGGATTCTGGGATTTAATGGACTGTCTTTGAGTAATACTCCAGATTCTGCCTGGGGCGTAAAAAAAGACCATGGCCGTTTTGATCAGTTCAGCGGTGCTACCATCACCCCCCGTGGTGTAATCAAAGCAATCAAGCAAGGGCTGAAATTTTTCAACACACATAAAACAGTGCTACTTGAAATGCAACAAGCAGAACCCAGGGAGACCAACCTAAAATGAGTACCGGTTATCTGCGCATCATTCGTGATGGTCTCTGGAACAAAAATATCGTATTCGGACAAATGCTGGCCTTATGTCCACTACTGGCCGTCACGAACACTGCGACAAACGGTCTGGGTATGGGTTTGGCATCCACTGTGGTACTTCTTGCTTCCGGGCTAACAATTTCAATGTTCCGTAACATCATCACACCACAAGTCCGTATCCCGGTATTTGTTTTGATCATTGCCACAATTGTTACGCTGTTGGATATGGGTATGAACGCCTGGATGCATGAGTTACATAAAGTGCTGGGGCTGTTTATCCCCCTCATTGTTACTAATTGCGCTATTCTCGGACGTGCAGAATCATTTGCTTCTCGACGATCGGCCATGCCGGCCGTACTGGACGGATTGATGATGGGACTGGGATTTATACTGGCGTTAGTACTACTCGGTATGGTGCGGGAAATCCTCGGTAGTGGCACACTCTTCGCCAACGCATCACTACTACTGGGTAGTACTTTTTCCTTTATGGAATTGGAATTAATTTCTGATTACAAGGGGTTCCTGCTGGTTGTATTACCACCTGGGGGGTTCCTGGTGCTTGGTTTTCTGCTGGCCGGCAAACGCATTATTGATACGCGCTGGAAAGATCGCGTTAGCAAAAACACAAACAAAAAAGTATCGACCAAAGAAAAAAACCTGCTGCAGCCTGAAATGTTGTAGCTTGAGATAAATAAGGAATACACTTAAGCGCAGCCTATGCCGGTCTAACATTATTTTGAAATGCACTAATACACTAGAGACAGGCTTATGAATATCGGTATTGTTTACGCAAAAGCTGTAAAACAGATCTGGCTGAAACTGGATGTACCAGAAGGCAGTACGGTTATGGAAGCCATCGAATACTCGGGCATTCTCAAGCAATTTCCGGAAATTGAACTCGACAAACAGAAAGTTGGAATCTTCGGCAAACTCACAAAACTCAATACCGTATTGGAAGAAGGTCAGCGTGTTGAGATATATCGTCCTATTACGGCTGATCCGGAATTGGTTGAGCGAAGAGACTAATCAAACCGGCTTCCCCTGGTTTGCCAACAACTGAGGGTTGCCAGCTCACTCCCACTCTATCGTTCCCGGCGGTTTCCCGGTTACATCATAAACTACTCGCGAGATACCCTCGACTTCATTCACTATACGGCTTGATACATGACTAAGGAAATCATAGGGAAGATGAGCCCAACGTGCAGTCATAAAGTCTATCGTTTCAACAGCACGCATTGCCACTACGTATTGATAACGGCGACCATCACCTGTTACACCAACTGACTTAACCGGTAAAAAGACAGTAAAGGCCTGACTCACTTTATGATAAAGATCGTGCTTATAAAGTTCTTCGATAAAGATGTGATCGGCTAAACGTAAAATATCAGCATATTCTTTATGTACTTCACCAAGAATGCGTACCCCTAAACCTGGGCCAGGGAATGGATGACGGTAAACCATGTCATAAGGCAGCCCCAATTCAACACCTAACTTGCGAACTTCGTCTTTAAAGAGTTCACGTAGTGGTTCACACAGTTTTAACTTCATATGCTCAGGTAAGCCACCAACGTTATGATGCGACTTAATTAAATGAGCCTTACCTGTTTTTGCTCCTGCTGATTCAATCACATCAGGATAAATTGTGCCTTGCGCTAACCATTTGGCGTTGCTTAACTTATTTGATTCTTCTTCAAAAATTTCAACAAATAAGTTACCAATGATTTTACGTTTTTCTTCGGGATCAGAAACACCTTTTAATTTTTTTAAGAAACGCTCTTCAGCATCAACACGAATGACTTTAACACCCATGTGTTCAGCAAACATGGCCATGACCTGATCACCTTCCTGATAACGCAACAAACCATTATCAACAAAAACACAAGTGAGTTGTTTACCAATGGCTTTATGTAATAACGCAGCCACAACCGAAGAATCAACACCACCTGATAAACCTAAAATAACTTCATCTGTTCCTACATCTTTTTGAATCTTTTTAATATTTTCTTCGATGATGTTGTCAGCAGTCCATAAATTTTTACAGCCACAAATCTCATGAACAAAGCGTTCTATAATACGTTGTCCTTGATTAGTGTGAGTAACCTCTGGATGAAATTGTAAACCGTAAAATTTGCGTTCTTCATCAGCAATGCCTGCAATGGGTGCATTGTCCGTTGATGCCATAAGTTTAAAACCTTCGGGCATTTCAATAACATGATCACCATGACTCATCCAGACATCTAATAAACCGTAGCCTTCTTCACTGACTTCATCTTCAATATCTTTCAATAAAGTCGTATGTCCACGTGCGCGAACTTTGGCATAACCATATTCATGGTGATCAGCATTTTCAACTTTACCGCCTAACTGCATTGCCATGGTTTGCATGCCATAACAAATCCCTAAAACAGGAATACCAAGTTCGAAGACCACTTGCTCGGCGCACGGTGCATCGCTGGCTGTTGTGGTTTCCGGGCCACCTGAAAGAATGATGCCTGTTGGCTTAAAATCACGGATTTCCTGTTCGGTTAAATCCCAGCTAAAAAGTTCTGAATAAACACCTGCTTCACGAACTCGGCGTGCGATAAGCTGGGTGTATTGAGAGCCAAAATCAAGGATTAATATACGATCAGAATGGATATCCATGGACATGGGCTGTTTCTCTGCTGGTTGGAATTAAGCTAATAAAAGGCTGCCAATGATCAGGCAAAACCCAATAAAAATCAAGGATTTGATTAATGCAGCAGCAAAATCAAATACCGTAATTTTGATAATAATAGAAACATTTCAATCTTAGATATACAAAGTTTCATAATACGAGGCATAATTCTAATATATTCCCTGATTTGGTCGATAACCTGTAAATATATGTATGAAAGCATGGCTCCATAACACTATGAGAATCATGGATAATACGGACATGAAAACGAAACCATGACGTCCTGAACTTATAATTAGAAATGGAACTCGAAATTGGATCCGACTACACAAAAAATTAATGCTCAATCTGCCACGACTGACTCAATGGAACCTAAAATTCAAATACCCGGCTATAAAATCCTGCGTGAACTCGGGCATGGCGGTATGGCACATGTGTATTTAGCGATTCAGGAAAGTTTTGGCCGTGAAGTGGCCTTAAAAGTACTCTCTCCTCACCTTGCCGGTGATGAACAATTTTCAAAACGTTTTTTACGTGAAGCTCGTATCGTCAGCCAGTTAAACCATCCCAATATTGTGACTGTTTTTGATGCCGGCAAGCATGGAAAATACCACTACATGTCGATGGAATACATTCCTGGTAAAGAACTTAAACAATTGAAAGATTCAATCTCCCGTAAAGAAGCTATACGTATTATAAAAGACGTTGCGAGTGCACTGGATTTTGCTGGCTCAAAAGGCGTTGTTCACCGTGATGTTAAACCTGAAAATATCATGATTCAGCAATCTGATAATCGTGTTGTCCTGATGGATTTTGGTATCGCCCATGGTGATGATATTACCCATGGTATGACACAAACGGGAAAAGCCATTGGTACGCCTCATTTTATGAGTCCCGAGCAAACAAAAGGACTTAAAGTTGATCACCGATCTGATATCTACAGTCTTGGAATTGTTTTATACCAGCTACTGGCGGGGCATTTACCCTTTGATGCAGATTCAGCCGTTGCTGTTGGAATTAAGCACCTTACCGCACCTATCCCTTTATTACCGGGCGGACTGGAAATTTTTCAACCCATTGTCAACCATTGCCTATCCAAACAACCGCAACACCGTTACCAAAAAGCAGCTGAGCTGATTACAGCTTTAGATAAAATTACTAATGAGCAACTTGAAAGTATTAATACTAAAGCGACTGTTTTTAAAAATGCAGGTGCAAATCATGATGCTGAAACACAAGTCAGTGATGTAATTGTAAGCAATAGAAGAAAAATACCAGATCTTGTGTTTCCTTCAGGCAATAAAACCGCTTTAACTGAAGATTCCAGTGACACAAACACAAAAGGATCACGCAGAAGAAACCTGCTTATATTATTGTTACTAGTAACTATGATCTGGGCAGCCAATGAAAAACAAAAAGAGCTGACACAGTTTTGGGGTTATGAAGCATTACCAAAAATTGTAAAAATTTTTCCAGATTTATTTCCAAAATCATATAGTCAATTCTGGACTGATAAAGCAAAAAGTGAAAAAACTCTGGCAACGGTTAATCCTGTTGAAAAAATAAATACTATTGTCACATCCGCAATATCAGATGAGAAGAAGCAAAATATTCAAACCAGCAGTACAGAAGTAAATAATGATTCGCAAGTAATTCCTGCAACAAACATAGCATCAGCTATGCAACAAGAAATACAGAAGCCACCTGAAAAAGACAAACTTACTTTATTAAAAGAAGGTCTGGAAAACAACCCGGAAAATGCAATTAAACTTGCTAAAATCTATAAAGATATGCTTGCACAACACGGGAAGAATCCTGTTGCGCATAAAGGACTAAAAGAGTTACGAGGATGGTACATCAAACAAATCGGCGTAGCTTTTGCTTCTGAAGATGCGGTACTGGCTCGTCAGTATATCAACCTAATGAAACAAAATTTCCCACGCGTAACTAAAAATAAACGCTTTATTCGTTTAGAGAAAAAAGTGGCCTTCCTTGAACTGATTCACAGTCACTTTGTTAAAGCAGAAAAATATTTCAATGCCGGGGCTTTAAGTAAACCTGGCGATAGAAACGCTCTTTATGAAATACATACTATATTACAACTTTCACCTAACAATGATGATGCAAAAAACTTTATTAATAAAATAATTGATTCATACATCGAAAAAACAACTCAACTACAACAACAAGGCAACATTCACAATGCAATACTAATGGTTGAAGAAGGTATTGCTGCTTTAAACAATGCCCCCAAATTAATTAATAAACGTAAGCAATTAAAAAATCAAATCAAACACAATAAAAACATTTCATCTCTTTTTAAACTGGCAAAAAAATATCAAACTGCAGGTCAACTAATAAAACCACAAGCTTACAATGCTTATGACCTGTATCAGGATATTCTAAAGACAGAGGCTGGCAACTTACAGGCAAAAGCAGGATTAAAAAGCATCCATCAGCTACTTGCAAAAAAGATAATAAACCTGATTCAAAAAGGACAACTGGAAAGTTCAAAAACATATTTACAAGCTGCTATTCAACGTTATGGGAAGTCATCCTTATTAGCCAATGTACAGTTAAAACTTAATGACGCTCTGGATGCGATCGCTCCAAAAATTGAGACCATACTATTAAGCAGCTCACCAGTGAATAGTTTGATAACAAATAATTCCACAGCAAAAAACATTGAAACATTAAAGCTTAAACATACTTTGTATATTGGTTTTAATTTTATAAATTTTGACCCTGCAACAACATGGCTGGATGTAATTTTATTTGACAGCACTAAAAGAATAATAGTTATACAAAAACCAATTGTAATAAGTAGCCAGTTTGGTGAGCACTTTTTTGAAGTTAATTTACCAACAAGGGGATTCAGTAATAGTCGCTATAAGCTTGAGCTAAAACTCAAAAACAAAATATTAATATCAAAATCATTTAAAGTACAAAAATCTCGTAAAATTAACTAATTTTTCTATTTATCCTACTCAAAATTACAATTCAGATTATAATTATTCAATATTTACTTTTATTAAAAAACCTTCGAAAGCGTATTACAGGTACATGGCCAAGATTAAATATGATAAATATTTAAAGTTTTTAGTTTCTCAAATCACTTTAACTCAATAAAATAATATAATTGCTTGATTATTATGTAAATAATAACTTTTAAAAAAAATCCCTGGCATAAAAAAACCGGCGGTAAGCCGCCGGTTTTTCAGAAACAATCCATTTTAGAATCTTATGGACGAATGTAAGCGTAACCTTTTTCTTGTAGTTTAAGAATACGGCCTACACCACCTGGTACAACTTTAACACCATCAACCAGTTTTGGTAGTTTACCTGTTTTCTTTTTAATCTTTTTCATTGTATTGTTACAAGCACTAAATCTTATTCCATTTGCAGCAAGGCTTTGAACTCGAGATGAGAGCTTGTTTTTCTTGTTTAAAGTCAAAATACTTAAACCTGGCCCATAAGCGACAATTTCAACGGCTATGTTGTCCATGCCCATGCCCTTTTGTATATTGCTTGCATTATTAAGCGCGAGGTTCTGTATTTTAGTATCTCCAGAACTCACTTGAATCACTAATTTGTGCTTAGGACCCATATCATCTGCTGCTGAAATGGTGCTGTAACTTGATAAACCAAGAAATGTGACAGCAATGGCAACAAAACCAAATGATTTTGAAAAATATTTTCTCATTCTCTATATCTCCTAAATTTATTAATTATTTATATACTATACGCAATACAGTTTACTTACATAAATCAGACTTTCATTATGAAAATAAGTTTTTAAACTTAAAGGTAGTGATGCAAAATAAAACCTTTTTATAAAAATCTTATTTCAAATCCTAAACCTCATTTTATTAGTTTTCATAGTTAAATTAACATAACTATATAAATTTTCCAGATATAATTTTAGTCTACTTACAATATATATTGTGATTTTTTATGCTTGTACCTTTACGAGTATTAGATACAGCTAATATTAGGTGCCTATAAAGTGACTTCTGCTGTAAAACTTAGGCAATAAAAAACCCCGGACTTTTCAAGTACGGGGTTCATAAAGAATAAACAAAATTAATATTGCTTACACACGGTAATTGGGTGCTTCTTTTGTAATCGTCACATCATGAACATGACTTTCTGCCATACCCGCATTGGTAACACGAACAAATTCAGGTTTAGTCCGCATATCTTCGATAGTGGCACAACCGGTATAGCCCATACTTGAACGAATACCGCCGAGTAGCTGATTAACTACGGGTGACAGTAATCCTTTAAAAGGTACCCGACCTTCAATACCTTCAGGAACTAATTTATCGGCTTCACTGCCTTCCTGAAAATAACGATCACTTGAACCATGGCGTGTGGTCATAGCACCTAACGAACCCATACCTCGATAAGATTTATAAGAACGACCTTGATAAAGCTCGACTTCACCGGGTGATTCTTCTGTGCCCGCAAACATAGAGCCAATCATGATTGAATGTGCACCAGCAACCAATGCTTTCGCAATATCGCCAGAATAACGAATACCACCATCGGCAATAACAGGAATACCCGTACCTTCAAGTGCTTCAACCGCATTTGATACTGCCGTGATCTGAGGTACTCCCACGCCCGATACAATACGAGTTGTACAAATAGAGCCGGGACCAATACCCACTTTTACCGCATCTGCTCCGGCTTCAGCCAACGCTTTTGCCGCTGCTGCAGTGGCAATATTTCCACCAATAACCTGTACCTGCGGGAAGTTTTTCTTGACCCACTTAACCCGGTCTAAAACGCCTTGAGAATGCCCATGTGCGGTATCAACAATGATGACATCTACGCCTGCTTCTGCCAAAGCGGTGACACGTTCTTCTGTGCCTGCACCCACTCCAACTGCTGCACCAACACGTAACCGGCCTAAATCATCCTTACAGGCATTTGGGTATTCGGAGGCTTTTTGAATGTCTTTTACAGTAACCAGGCCTTGAAGATGAAATTTATCATCGACAACAAGGACTTTTTCAATCCTGTTTTCATGCAATAACGTGAGAATTTCATCTTTTTCAGCGCCTTCCTTAACCGTAACCAGCTTATCCTTTTGCGTCATAATGCTTGAGACAGGGTTATCAAACTGGGTTTCAAAGCGTAAATCACGGCTCGTTACAATGCCAACCAGTTTTTTACCACTGACAACTGGCACTCCCGAGATATTCTCTGAAAGGGTCAGCTCTATTACTTCACGGATACTGGTTTCGGGGCTAACCGTCAAAGGTTCCTTAATAACACCACTTTCATATTTTTTTACCTGACGTACATGCTCAGCCTGTGACTTATAGTCCATATTTTTATGAATAATACCGATACCGCCCTCTTGTGCCATTGCAATTGCCAGGCGCGCTTCTGTCACAGTGTCCATTGCGGCTGAGATTAGGGGGATATTGAGCTCAATATCTCTGGTTAAACGTGTTTTTAGCTGCACTTCCTTAGGTAAAACAGTTGAATGTGCAGGTAAAAGTAAAACATCATCAAAAGTGAGGGCTTCCTGAGCGATTCGTAGCATAATCAAGGGCTTCCAAGAGTGGCGTAAAACGCCAAATTATAAAGATTTTTTGGAATTTGGTAAATGCTTACTAATGTTTATCTATAGAATCATCAGCATATTTATCCATTTTTCTCACTCCAGACAGTTGCCAAGATGAAACACAATACGCATAATGGTTGCAGGTCACGGGAACATACCCACTAAAAAATTGACCACCTAACTTCATAATGATCTGATTATATTCAGATAAGATGTCGTAACTAATTTAAATTCCTTTTGGAGGAGCAACATGAAAACAATTATTAAGCTTGCAGTAGCCTGTGCCCTGGCTCTGTCTTTAGCCGCTTGTGAATCAACACCTACAAAATCATTAAATGATGCTAATATGGCCATTCAAGCAGCAACCAAAGCAAATGGCGCAGCTAAAAAGGTAAATAATGAATGGAAAAATACTACCAAATTCATTAAAAAAGCCCGTAAAGCAAAAAACAAAGGTGATTTTGACAAAGCAGTTAAATTAGCGGGTATAGCAGAAAGACAAGCAAAAAATGCTGTTACTCAATACCATGAGCAAAAAAATGTTAAACTTCGTTACTAATTCTATATAGGTAGCGACAGTTAAATATAAAAAAAGCCGGGAGTGTCCCGGCTTTTTTTTGTCTCAATACTCTAATATTTATTCAATTTGATTTATTATTCAGCTTAGAATTAAGATGAATAAGATGAATAAGATGAATACTACTTCCAACAATATCTCAAAAAGTCGTGACATTTACACCGTTTCGCGTTTAAACCGGGAAGTCCGTACCGTATTAGAAACAGGATTTCCCTTACTGTGGATTGAGGCTGAACTTTCCAATTTTGCCCGCCCCGCTTCCGGCCATTGGTACTTTTCACTTAAAGATGAAGCCGCACAAGTTAAATGTGCGATGTTTAGAAATCGCAATCAACTCGTCAAAGTTCTCCCTGCAAATGGCAAACAAGTACTGGTTCGTGCTCGCATCGGGCTCTATGAACCCCGTGGTGATTACCAGCTCATCATAGAGCACATGGAAGAAGCCGGTGATGGCGCTTTAAGAAGACAGTTTGAATTATTAAAAAATAAACTTGCTGATGAAGGTTTATTTGATGCATCAAATAAAAAGGACATACCGGAAACAATAACACGCGTTGGTATTATTACCTCGCCAAGTGGTGCGGCTATACATGACATCCTGACAACTTTACAACGTCGTTTTCCTATGCGTAAAACGATTATTTATCCTGTCCCGGTACAAGGTAAAGGTGCAAGCAATAAAATTGCAGCCGCTATTACTAAAGCCAATACACGACAGGAAACAGATGTACTGATCATTGCGCGAGGTGGTGGTTCATTAGAGGACTTATGGGAATTTAATGAAGAAGCCGTTGCACGTGCAATATATAATTCGAATATTCCAGTTGTAACAGGAATTGGCCATGAAGTAGATTTTACCATTGCAGACTTTGTCGCTGATCAGCGTGCAGCAACACCGACGGCGGCGGCTGAACTTATTAGCCCTGATCGTTATCAGCAACTCCAGAAACTATCATCAATATCGTCTCACTTTATCTATTTAATGCAACAAAAACTGCAACAAGAACAACAAAAGGTGGATTGGTTATATAAGCGTATTCGTCACCCTAAAGATCGTTTACAAATCCTTAAAAATAACCTTAAACAATTAAGTCAACGAAATATTCGCTCAATAGAAAAAACGTTATCCGAATCACGTTACAAAATAAAATTATTAGAGTCAAAAATACAACAACACGAACCTTCTCAGCGAATTCAACAATTAAAATTACGCTATAAAAATATTAATTCCCGTTTCCAACTTGCAACCAGTCAAGCCATAACGTTTAAAAGACAAAAATTGCAGCATCTTGTTCACACTCTTGATGCTTTAAGCCCATTACATACCTTAAAACGTGGCTATGCTATTGTTAAAGATGAAAAAAATAATATTATTAGTAGAACCAAAAACATTAGTAAAGGTCAGCAAATCAAGACTGAATTAAGCAAAGGTCATTTTCTTTCAACTATTACAGATATTAACCATGATTAAAAATTTAATATTTATTTCTATTTTTACTTTATTTACTGCTAGCAACATTGTTGCCGCTGACTACCCAATTATAAATCCGGTGCCAGGTGGTATTGCAGCAGTCGATTTAGGCTCTTCATTTTCTCCCTCGACAAAAGTTTTTTTTGGAAAGAAACGCGTTTTAATTAAAAGTGATAATAATAAAACTACATGGCAGGCACTCATCGGACTACCATTAAAAATTAAACCCGGAAAACATAAAATCAGTTTTATTGATGACGATGGCACGAAGAAATATAAAACATTTTCAGTTTCTAAAAAAGATTATGAAACACGGCATATAACAATTACAAACAAACGTATGGTCTCGCCAACAAAAAAAGATATTGAACGTCACTATAAAGAAAAACCGCTGATTATTGCGGCATTAAAAAAATGGACTGAAAATAATGATATTCAAACAAATTTTATATATCCAGTAGATGGTCGCTTTAGTAGTATTTTTGGCCTGAAACGTATTTACAATAAACAAAAACGTATTCGACGTCATACCGGGCTGGATATAGCTGCACCTCAAGGAACAAATATTATAGCTCCTGCAAAAGGAACGGTAATACGTACCGGCTCATATTTTTTTACCGGCAACACTGTCTTTATTGATCATGGTCAGGGCTTAGTCACTATGTACTGTCATTTAAACAAAACACATGTCAAAGCAGGTCAACATCTTAAACAAGGACAAAATATAGGTACGGTTGGGATGACAGGTAGAGTCAGTGGACCTCACCTACACTGGGTTGTTAGTTTAAATAATACGAAAGTTGATCCTAAATTATTTATCCCGGAAAATATCCCTGAAAAATAATAGTGAATTGCCACACTGGGTTAGATGGAAAGCACAAGATGCCAACGGTGCATGGTGGGGCTACAGTGTTGAACCCATGGAATTCAGTGAAGGTTGGTATGAAAATGAAGTTGGTTTACGAATTAAAATAAAGCAATCTCAAGCCAATCCAAACTGGAAAAATTCACTGCTTAAAATTATTAATTAAACAATAATACTGCTATATGTTGTCTTATTTTTTGTAGCCTGGATGAAATAAAATGTAATCTAGGAACAGAATCTGACATATCCCGGATTTCGCTTCGCTACATCCAGGCTACAGTTTAAATTTTAGTTTTTACGGTTAAAGGTGAAATTATAATAATGGATACTCTTTTTTTCTTCATATCAAAACTTGTCTGGCTACTCGTTTCACCAGACAACCTGTTATTGATACTTATTCTTATTACGCTGATATTTTTATTTATTGGTAAACAAAAAATTGCAAGAAATTTACTCTCAACCATAAGCGCGCTACTTTTTGTTATTGCTTTTTTTCCTGTTGGTGAATGGTTACTTTATCCACTAGAGTCTCATTTTCAAACCAACCCTGATTTACCAGACAAAATTGACGGAATTATAGTTTTAAGTGGTGCTGAAGATGCTGAGTTATCTCATCTGTGGGGACAAGTTGAACTCGGTGGTACGGCAGAACGCGATTTATCTTTTCTTACTCTGGCACGTCAACATCCTAAAGCTAAGCTTCTATTTACGGGAGGTTCCGGAAGTTTATTAAAACAGGAATACAAAGGTGCGGATGTAGCAAAAAAACTGTTTATGCAACAAAATTTTGATATAAGCCGAATAATATTTGAACGTGAATCACGTAACACTTTTGAGAATGTTATTTACAGCAAAAAAATAGTTAAACCAATAAAGAGTGAAAACTGGATATTAATTACCACTGGCTGGCATATGCCTCGCTCTGTTGGTATATTTTGTAAAGCAGAATGGCCCGTAATCCCTTACCCTGTAGATCATCAAACCCATAAAGGTAACCTTTTCAGAATTAATTTTGATTTATCGGGAAACTTGAATACTTTAAAAACAGGAATAAAAGAATGGTTAGGCTTGTTTGCTTATTATCTAAGCGGGAAAACAACCGCTTTCTTACCAGATAAATGTTAAGACATATTACTTAACATGTCTCATCAAACGTCTTCTCTTTTCCTGCTGACGCCGAGTAAGATTATTTTTGTTCTTTTTATCTTTAAACGGATTATCTCCTGTTTTAAATTCAATGCGAATTGGCGTACCATGTAAATTTAACCGTTTAAGGAAAGCATTAAACAGGTAACGTTTATAACTTGCAGGAACATCTGCTGTTTTATTTCCATGAATAACAATAATCGGTGGATTTTTACCACCTTGATGAGCATAGCGAAGTTTAATTCGGTGTCCATGTACAATCGGTGGTTGATGTTGCTGGACTAAATACTCTAATAGTTTTGTTAATTTTGGTGTTGGAAATTCTGCCATTGCAGAATTATAAGCTGTTTGAACATAACCAAATAAATCACCAACACCCGTTCCATGTAATGCTGAAACATATTTTTTCCTGGCAAAACTTAAGAACGGTAATTTATAATCAAGTTCTGTTTTTATTTTATCTTTTTGTTCTTCCTCAAGCCCGTCCCATTTATTAATAGCGATAACAAGAGCTCGGCCAGCATCCATAATGTAACCCAATAAGGTTACATCCTGTTCACTAATAGTATCTTGAGCATCCAATACCATGATAACAACGTTGGCATCCTGAATAGCTTGTAATGCTTTGATGACACTATATTTTTCTGCAACTTCATGCACTTTACCGCGTTTTCTTACACCCGCAGTATCAATAATCGTGTATTGTTGTCCATCACGCTCAAAGGGTAAATAAATACTATCTCGGGTTGTACCCGGCATATCATAAGCAACTACTCGTTCTTCACCTAAAATACGATTAACCAGAGTTGATTTACCCACATTTGGGCGGCCAACAATTGCTATTTTAATTCCAGCAACTATACCCAATTCATCTTCAGCTTCTGGAAGTTCAGACAAAGCTGATTCAATAAGAGCCGTGACTCCACGGCCTTGTGAAGCCGCAATAGGTTTAGGTTCACCTAAACCCAAAGCAAAGAATTCAGCAACAATGACTTCAGCATGAAGACCGTCAATTTTATTTACTACAAGAATAACTGTCTTACCCGTATTACGAAGACGTTTCGCAATTTCTTCATCCATTGGAGTCAGGCCATCATGAGCATCCGTCATGAATAATATAATATTAGCCTCTTCTACAGCCAGCCATGACTGAGCAGCCATCAAACCATCTAAGCCTTCTACTTCACCACTTAAACCACCGGTATCAATAACAATATATGGAATCTCGCCTAATTTGCCATCACCATATTTTCGATCTCTGGTCATGCCTGGCTGATCAACAACCAGAGCATCACGAGAACGGGTTAAACGGTTAAATAATGTTGACTTACCAACATTAGGTCGTCCTACTAATGCAATTACAGGTTTCATGCTTATTTAGTTTTTCTCTATTTTATAGGCTTCTAAATGACCGACGCGATCAATGGAAATTAAAATGCCATTAACCAGCAAAGGCCTGACAAGAATGTTATTCCACTTGCTAAAAAGATAATCTAATTCTTTATCTGAGTCTTCGTCTTCATCTTCGTCTTCAATATGAATATTACTGGTATTTATTTGTCTCCTGGCAATTAATTTACCATCATCCCGATTTATCCAATGTAAGTAACCATCGTAATCACCCACTACAATATAATTATCCTGTGCTTCAGGTGCGGTTAATTGCCGACGTAATAATTTATCCTGACGCCATAGAGTGGAGCCATTATAACGATTCAAAGCCCAGATTTGTCCCATAGCATCTGTTATATAAACACGGTATGCATCAACATAAAGGCCAGAATAGGATGAAAAATCGCGACTCCAGATTAATTGACCTGAACCGATTTTTACAGCGGCAATCCGTCCCTGATAACCGGCAACGTAAATAACATCATCAACAACAACAGGATCAACATCTATATCAATAACACGTTCCAGCTGATTTCTGCCTTTAGCAACTGCAATCGTTGTTTCCCATAATAATTTTCCATGTTTTAAAGATAACGCTGAAAGCTTTCCACTATCTGAAGCCGTGATAACAATATCATTACTTATTAAAGGTGTGCTACTACCACGTAAAGTTAGTCGTGGAACTGAACGATCATAGACCCAGTTTTTGTTACCATTTTTAACATTTAACCCATAAACGCGGCCATCAATTGTTTTAACAATAATGAGACCTTGTGCTATTGCTGGTCGAGATAATATTTCACTGCTTAACTGTGTACGCCATAATTCTTTTTTGTTTTTAGCATCTACAGCAATAACTTCACCTTTACTGGTCCCTAAAAACAATTTCCCATTTGTGAATGTTAAACCACCCGAAACGGGTACGTTTAAATCAACTTCCCAGACTTGTTTGCCTGTATTAACAGTAAATGCTTGCAAGAGGCCTTTATAATCAACTATATAACCTGTGTTATTATTAAAAACCGGTTTCAACTTTAAATAATAATCACTTACGCCTTCACCCGCTTTAAATTTCCACAAACGAGAGATATTTATTTGATTAATTAATGGTGTTAACTCAACCGGCGGTAAAACAGGTGAAGGTGAACTACCGCAACCCGCCATAATAAAAAATACAGCTACTACAGAAATAAATCTCACTTCATATTATCCTTACTTGATTTATTTTCCCTGGATATAACCTTGGTATTTTCTTGTGTTAAATCATCCAGTTTCATTTTAATAATGGCATAACGTTTATCACCAGGAGTCATGTTTGCTAAAGCAAGGCGATAATTTTCTTTAGCTTGCACATTCAATTTTTTAGCCAAATTTATGTCACCTCGGATTTCATTATAGGCAGCAGAAAAACTATCCACCTTAATGCCTTTAATTAATGCTTCAGCAGATTCAATGTTGTTTTGAGATAAATATAATCTTGCTAAACGTTGTTGTGCAACATGTTGAACACCATCACTTTTATTATTATCGATAACCCACTTTAATTGCATTACTGCCTTTTCAATTTCATTAGCATTCACATTGTCCTTTGCTAACAATAAAGCGGCTAAAGCTGCATATGGTGTATCTGAGTAATCGCTTTTTAGTAATTCAGTGTTTTTTTCCTTATCACTACCTGAAGATAAAATTTCACTATAAATGACTGATGCCTGTTGTGCTTGATTTAGCTTGTTCTCAGTCCAGTATCGATAACCCGTTAATACCACTATACCAATAGCTATACCTGCGATAATTGAAACAGCGTTTTCTTTCCACCACTGTTTTATCGCCTGAACCTGTTCTTCTTCAGTTTTATAAACGTCCACTTTGTTACTCCAAAATAATCTATATATTTTTATTTAGATATTCAGCAATATTGTTGAGCTCAACAACTTTCTGATCTTTCTTTTCCCGCAAAAACTTTAGTGTTAATACATTTTTTTCTAACTCATCATCACCTAAAATAAAAGCCATTTCAGCACCACTTTTATCAGCTTTCTTCATTTGGCTTTTTATACTTCCACCACCACAATTGACCTGTAATTTTAGTTGAGGAACCTGGCTGCGCCACTTTTCAGCTAAAGGCATGCCTTTAGATAAAGCATTATCTCCAACCAATACAAGATAAACGTGTAAATTATTTTCACGACACACATCTTCAGGAAGATCCAGAAGTTCGATTAGCCGTTCAATGCCCAGGGCAAAACCAATAGCGGGAGTTGATTTACCTCCTAGCTGTTCAACCAAACCATCAAAACGTCCGCCAGCACAAACTGTTCCTTGTGCGCCCAGCTTATCAGTTACCCACTCAAATACTGTTTTACTGTAATAATCCAGACCACGCACCAACCGCGGATTAATTTCATATTTAATACCTGCATCATCAAGAGTTTTACACAAGATTTCAAAATCCTGTTTTGATTCAGTATCAAGACTATCAATTAATTTAGGTGCATTCTCATTTAATTTTTTCATCTCTGGATTTTTACTGTCCAGAATACGCAGAGGGTTTGTATGCAAGCGGCGCTGACTATCTTCATCAAGCTCTGATAGATGCTCTTCAAAATATTTCACCAAAACTTCTTTGTATTGCTGACGGGATTCAGATGAACCAAGTGAATTTAATTCAAGGGTCACATCATCACTCATTCCAAGATTTTGCCATAAGCGATTTGACATCAATATAAGTTCAGCATCAATATCTGGCCCGGCAAGTCCAAAGGATTCAACACCAAACTGATGAAACTGCCGGTAACGTCCTTTCTGTGGCCGTTCATGTCTGAACATAGGGCCGGTATACCATAAACGTTGTATCTGGTTATGCAATAAACCATGTTGCATAGCTGCTCGCACGCAACTTGCCGTACCCTCCGGGCGCAATGTTAAACTGTCACCATTACGATCTTCAAAGGTATACATTTCTTTTTCAACAATATCGGTTACTTCGCCAATAGAACGTTTAAATAATGCAGTGTTTTCAACAATAGGCATTCTTATCTCTTTATAACCATAAGATTGCATTAATTGTCGAAATGTATTTTCAACATACTGCCAAAAGGGAGTTTGTTCCGGTAATATATCGTTCATACCCCGAATTGCTTGTATTGATTTAGCCACAGTTATTTATTTTTACACTCAACAATTATTATTAACGTAACTTTAATTTTTTCAAAAGCTTCACTTCTTTGGACTCAGGAAAAAATTGCTTTAACTTAATAGCCATACTTCCAACCCGTCCTTTGTATCCATTTATACGTGCAATCAGCAAATCCAGCCACATACTTTCAGATGTAGGCAGTGTAATTTTATTATATCTTTTTAAATATCTAGAAGCGGCTTTAACATTACGTTTGTCAAATGTAATCTTCGCCATCCCTAATAATGCAGCAGGCAGTGTCTTATTAAATTTTAAAGCTGCTTTAAAATATTTCTCTGCATTTCGAATATTCCCCTGCTTTTCTGCACACAAACCCATATTTTCATATGCCTGACCTTTCTTGTTATATAATGGATCCGCGAGCACTTTATTAAAAAGTGCTAAACCTTTCTCATATGAACCTGTACCGCATAAAAATATTCCATAATTATTTTTTATTGAAGAATCTTCGTCATTAAGCTCCAGTGCTTCTATGAAATGGCTATTTGCCAGATCATTTTGTTTCAGGCGCCGATACAATTCTGCAATATAATGATGTGCATTAACATTCTCATCGTCAAATTTAAGAGCTTTCTTGAGTTTTATCATTGCAACTTTATAATTACCCTTTTCTAAATACGCAACACCAAGTTCAGTATTAGCAATGGCAACTTTTTTGTAATCTATACCAACACGCTCTGTTTTTATGGCACAGCCTGAAACAACAAGTAAAACCAGTAAAGCTGATAGACGAAATATCGTTTTCATACTTCTCTCCCAAATGAAATATTTTCTTTTGCATAACGACGGGTACTACGTTTGGTTTTATCCATCACTTTACCCGCTAACTGACCACAAGCAGCATCAATATCTTCGCCACGTGTTTTACGTGTCGTAGTGAGTAAACCACCCTTCACCACAATATTACGAAAGCGTTCTATTGCTTCTTTTGAAGAAGTTGCATAACCACTATTGGGAAAAGGATTAAATGGAATCAGATTTATTTTGCATGGGAAGTTTTTTAATAACTTAACAAGTTCACGCGCATGTTGCGGCTGATCATTAATTCCATCTAACAAAACATATTCAATGGTTACTTTGCGTTTTGTTTCACCGGAAACGTAACGTTTACAAGCCTCTAGTAATTCCTTAATTGGATACTTACGGTTAATCGGCACCAGTTCATTACGTAAGGCGTCATTAGGGGCATGCAAGGATAAGGCAAGGCTGACATCACTAACCTCTTTAAGCCTGTCCAATGCAGGAACAACACCAGAAGTACTTA
>VAPK010488223.1_pt1 | contig 19682 bp, 19 predicted proteins | sample 3395031 | NCBI WGS metagenome assembly VAPK01 (sample SAMN08290443, study PRJNA428436) | hydrothermal vent metagenome | isolation source: Deep-sea hydrothermal vent chimney 1 | place: Pacific Ocean: Juan De Fuca Ridge
GATTTATCTGTGATCGCGATAGGGTTAATTTCATTGATCGGAACAGCAATCCATATTAAGAATCACTTCGCTTTATTTCAAAAAAGAAATGTAAATTGATTTGAGGTTATGGATTAACTACGTTGATCCTAATTACATTCACATTTGCAAATACAAAACTCGCAAAGCAAACGCTTTACAGTTTTGTAATCTTCCTAAAACCTAAAACCTAAAACTTTCGCTTTAGTTTTTTCCAAATAACAAAAACCTGCAATTTCAATTGCAGGTTTTGTGCTTGTAGTGATGGCACTAGGATTAATTTCATTGATCCTAACGGCACTCCGTGCTGAAAATTAATAAAAGAAAACTTTACTTCATTCAAAATAAAAGAGCAAGCTCTATATTTTGAACTTGCTCATTTTTACTTTTTATTAATTTATTCGTGATGGCACTAGGATTCGAACCTAGGACCGCCTGCTTAGAAGGCAGGTGCTCTATCCAGCTGAGCTATGCCACCTTGTTGCGGAGCGAAGCTGCTTGTCCGCAGTATCCACCAGAGGCGGAGAAGGAGGAAGCTACGCGACCAAAATAATTTGGTAAAGCGGGTGCAAATATAAAATTGAAAGTTTTATAAAACAAGATAAATTGTTATAAATTTTATCAGTACTTATTATCAGATCAATAGAATTCATTTTTTATAGGGTAGGGAGTCGTAGTGTAGCATAAAATCGAAAATAAGAATAGGATTTTTACTGTCTTAGTTGTTTTATATATGTAAAACAATATCAAATGAAAAAAATAGTAAGTAATACCGTTCTAGTGTTTATCAATTGTCTTATAACTTTCCCGTTACTATGTTTATTAATAGCTACCGGACAATATAAAGAAATGAAGAAATTATTGTTAGTCTTAAAAAACTAATACGAATTTTTTATTAAAAAATTGACCTTCATACACTTATCGTAATATCAATATTTGCCCGATAATTTATTTATATTTGCTTTTATTCAATTATAATTCTATCTAAATATAAGTAAATGAAACCAAAAGTATTTTTGACCAGAGAGCTTCCGCCCAAGGCAATGGAGCGATTATTTGAACATACAGAACTGGAATATAATAAAGAAGATCGTGTACTAACCAAGAAAGAAATTATGGATGGCATACAGGGTAAAGACGCAATGCTTTGTTTACTTACTGATACTATTGATGGAGAGATTATGGATGCGAATCCTAATTTAAAAATTATTGCAAATTACGCAGTTGGTTTTAATAATATTGATATTGATGCTGCCACTCAAAGAAAAATCCCTATAACTAATACACCCGGAGCACTCACAGAAACTTCTGCAGATATGGCTTTTACACTTCTTATGGCTACAGCCAGAAGAGTAGTTGAAGGAGATAAATTTATAAGAACTGGTAAATGGACAGGCTGGGGACCGCTACAATTTTTAGGTTCTGATATTTTTGGTGCTACATTAGGTATTGTAGGTTTAGGAAGAATTGGGAAAGCCGTTGCCAAAAGAGCAAAGGGTTTTGACATGAAAGTAATCTATTGGAATCGCACAAGACTTTCTGAAAGTGAAGAACAAAAATTAGGATTGGTATACGCCTCATTCGAAGAAATATTAAAAAAATCAGATTATGTGTCTCTGAATGTAGCATATAATGAGCATACTTTTCATTTGATGAGTGATAATGAATTTAATTTGATGAAAGAAACCGCTATAGTTATTAATACAGCTCGTGGACCGGTAATAGATGAAAAAGCGTTGGTAAGGGCTTTACAAGCAAAAAAAATTGCAGGCGCCGGGCTAGATGTCTTTGAAGAAGAGCCTAAAGTGAGACCAGAATTGTTGGAAATGGATAATTGTGTACTACTACCTCATTTAGCAAGTGCAACCATTGAAACCAGAACTAAAATGGCTATGATTGCCATTGATAATCTGTTGGCAAAATTTGATGGTAAAGACTTACCAAATCTCGTAAATAAAGAAGTTTTGTAAATTATTAACCAAAGTATCTAAGTTAGATATTTTGTTTTCTATTGAAGTTTTCCTGCAAGGTTTCAAAAACCTTGTAGGTATAATATATTAATACCCGTTGTGCATTTTGATAAATTCTGTCTCCCGAAGTCTCGGGAGTATCGAGAATAAGAATTTTAGTTATTGGATTAGTTCTCGATACTATCCGCCTCTGGCGGATCATTCTAACTAACATTTTGAAACCTATTTTAATTCAAAATGTACGGCGAGTTATTAATACTTAATTTTATTATCAACAGTAATACCTTTCCAATCATCTGTTCTAAATGGGTCAGCCGGTAATCCTACTGTATTGTACAGATTTACATCCTCTGGGTTGTTAGCCCACGCATAACGTACAGCTATAGGTTCAGTTACAGCATCACATGTTACCACAATAGTATTTTTGTTTTCTATATATGCTTTTGCCCAATAAAATTTCTTATCGGCACCTGCAACAGTAAAACCATTAACATAGCCATAGTTGTTTTTTACCACCAAGCCTTCACCCGTTTCTTTAAATTTTATCCGAACTACATTTTTTTCAATTTTCATTGATTCATAAGTAGGACTAGAAGGTATATTTTTATGATATACTTTTTTTAGCGCAGATAATGCCAAGCGTTTACCTACATCTTGTTTGTTTTTTGGGTGGATATCATCAGCATTCCCAATATCAATAATGACTGCCATTCCCGTATTAGATGTATTGTTAAGTGTCATTGATTGAGCTTCGCGAAGTTCAGCCCAATCACTTTCACTTGGTAGTTCACTTGCTTTTTTAAAATTAGCTAATTGTACAAACAAGAAAGGAAAATTACCTTGATTCCAATGTTTTCTCCAATCCGATATCATATTAGGAAATAGTTTTCTGTATTCGTAAGCTCTGCCCGCATTATGTTCTCCTTGATACCAGATAGCTCCTTTTATAGACATTGATAGTAATGGGCTTATCATTCCATTAAATAATAGTGAAGGCATAGCATTCGGGCCTCCTCCACTTCTTATAACAATAACACCTTTCCCAATTCGGTATTTCCAAAGACCTGACAAAGGGATGTTACGTTTGCTGGTTTTGATAAAGAAATCTTTTTTAGGAGTCTTAAATCCGCCACCATACTGAAGATCTTCAACCCTTATTACTAGTATATTTTTTCCTATTTTTACAAGACCGGTTTCTACCGGATAGACTCTTATTTCATCGTACTGTTCTATCATTCCACCAACTCTTATACCATTTATATAAGTATCATCAGAGTCATCTATACGTCCTAAATTAAGCACAATTCCATGCTGAGCTTCCTCCTCGTCTAGTTCAAAGTTGGTCATAAACCATAAAACTCCATCTAAATCCATTAAACCGGCATTTTCCCAATGTTGTGGTAGTTTCATTGTGTTCCATACAGAAAAATCATGGCTAGGCTTTGCCCAAATAGCTTCTTTTCCTTTCATTCCTAAGTCTTTTTTAGGTAATGGCCCTGTAATAGCTAATAACTTTTCCGTTCTATGATTGATGTACTCTTCCGGATCAAAATCTTTAAGACTTTTTATTTCATCTGCAAAACCTTCCTGTGAAGTAAGCCCTTCCATACTTGTCCATGTTTCAACTCCAGTACCACCCCAGCTACTATGTACAAGTCCAATAGGTACATTTATATCTTTTTGTAATCTACGTGCAAAATAATAGGCGGCTGCTGAAAATTTGCCAATATTTTCTGAAGAGCACTCCAACCAAGAACTTTCTTTAGTGTTGAATAAAGGAGTAGAACTAATTGTTCTTGGCACGGTAAAAAGGCGAATTTTATCAAAACTGGCTAATGCAATTTCAGCTTCTGCATCATTTGAACGTTGGACTGACATTTCCATATTTGATTGACCTGAGCAAATCCAAACATCGCCAACTAAAATATTATCTAGTACAATGATATTTTTTCCTTGGATAGTCATTTTATACGGACCTCCTGCTTTCATGTTCTTGAAAATCACTTGCCACTTTCCTTTTCTATTCGCTTTAGTTTTGACTATTTGATCATTAAAGGAAACAGTAACTCTTTCATTTTTATACGCTGTACCCCAAATTTTAACAGGCGCATTACGCTGTACAACCATATTACTATTGATAACATGTGGCAATTTTACCTGAGCTAATAAGTTTGCGTTAATGAACAAAAATGTAATAACAAAAATGGGAAACAGCAATTTTTTCATAAGAGAATATGATTGGTTATTTTTTAAAAGAATGATTGCAATGTACATGTAATTTTTGGGTTTATTTGAAAACAATACCTATTCTACAATACTAATTATATTGTATTAAATAGTATAACTTACTCATATCTAGTAGCCTTATTTACTATTAACAGGATAGTGCAGGATAGTGCAGGATAATCAGATAAAAAGATGTTTATATCTTGTTAACTTTAATTTTTAATTAAACGGTAAGTTATTTTATGAAGCCAAGAGATAGAGTATTAAAAGCATTAAGCGGGGAAGAAGTAGATAGACCACCTATTTTTATGACATTAACACCTGAAGCTGCACAAAAAATGTCTAAACATATGAATATGCCTTATGAAGAACCCTTAGATTCTTTATTATCTACACGAATCTCTCATATGGATTTGTTGACAAAAATGGGAAATGACTGTGTTGGTGTTGCAGCTACAGCTCCCACAAATTCTCCCACTAGAGTTATAGATGAAGAAAAAAAAGTTTCTACCAATGAATGGGGAATGAAGTTTGTTGATGTAGGTATCTATTTTGAGTTTTACGAATATCCGTTAGCTCATGCAAAAACATTAGAAGATATAGAAAATTATAATTGGCCTGACCCGATGGCTGAAGGTAGGTTTGATGCCGCCGCTACCGCCATAAAAAAATATGGAGATACATATGCAATTGTAGCAGATTTAGAAACGTCATTCTTTGAAACCTCCTGGTATTTAATGGGAATGGAAAAAATGCTGATGGATTTAGCCATGGGCGAAGAACATGTATTTACTTTGTTTGATAAAATAATGAAAATCAACACCGCTATAGGTTGTAAATTAATTGAAATGGGTGTTGATATTATCTGGGCAGGAGACGATTTTGGTACACAAAGAGGTATGATGATTTCTCCAGAGATGTGGCGAGAAGTTTTTAAACCACGTATCAAATGGATGTTTGAAGAATTTAGAAAAGTAAATCCTAACATAAAAATTGCTTGGCATAGCTGCGGGTCAATTATTCCAATAATTGACGATTTTGCTGAAATAGGCTTGGATATTTTGAATCCAATACAACCTCTGGCGGAAGGGATGGATCCTCAATTCTTAAAAGATAATTATGGTGATAAACTATGCTTCTTTGGTGGGATAGATATACAGAATTTAATGCCAAAAGGAACGCCTGCAGAGATTAAAAAAGAAGTGAAAAGAAGAATGAGCATCTTAGGTAAAGGAGGAGGTTATATTGTAGCACCTGCACATAATATTCAAGATGATACTTCAGTAGAAAATATTGAAGCATTTTTTGAAGCGGTAATGGAATATGGTGAAGGAGATAGAGAGTGATAGTAAGAAAAATCAAAATATATATAGAATAATGATAGATTACGCACAATTAAACCAATATATGTACGAAGGGAATGCCCCAAAAGTACAAGAAATCATCAAAAAAGCATTGGCAGATGGTATACCTGTAAATGAGATATTGTCCGAAGGCTTAATTGCTGGAATGGCAGTGCTAGGAGAAGATTTTAAACATAATATTCTCTATGTTCCTGAAGTGTTAATTGCTGCTAGAGCTATGAAAATGGGATTGAATGAATTAAAACCATATTTGGGAGAAGGTGATGATATTCAAAAACGCGGTATTGTTGTAATTGGAACCGTAAAAGGAGACTTGCATGATATTGGGAAAAATTTAGTGAGCATGATGGCTGAAGGAGCAGGTTATGAAGTACATGATTTAGGTGTTGATATTTCTTCAGATCAATTTATAGAAGCAGCAAAAGAACATAAAGCTGATATTGTAGGGATGAGTGCCTTGTTAACGACAACCATGCCTTATATGAAAACTGTGGTAGACGATTTTAAAAGTAACGGACTTAAAAATGTCAAACTAGTCATTGGTGGAGCACCTATAAACAAAGCATTTGCAGAAGAAATTGGTGCTGACGGTTTTGGTGCTGATGCTGCATCATCGGTTGAAGTATTTCATCAATTGATGGACGCAAGCTAAGATACTTTATGCCATCATTACAACATATATTAGACACTTCAGGATTTAAAATTGGCGTAGAACTTGTGTCAACACGAGGTACAACAGCACAAGAAAAAGCTAAGAAATTAGTACATTTTGGAGAACAGTTATGTGATCAAGAGAATGTAGATTGGATTTCTATTACTGATAATGCAGGAGGGCATCCTGCAATATTTCCAACAGTTATTGGGAAATCTTTATTGTCAAAAGGCAAAGAAATTATTATACACATGACCTGTAAAGACTATAATCGCAATGGTCTTGAAAGCAAAGCTTGGGAATTGTCAAGTGAAGGCTTTTCGAATGTATTAGCTATTACCGGAGACTATCCCTCTTCTGGAATTGCAGGAACACCTAAACCTGTTTTTGATATAGATTCCGTTGGTTTATTACATTCACTCAGTCAGTTTAATAAAGGCTTAGAAGTTGGTAAGAAAAAAAAATCATACCTAGATAAAACTAATTTTTATCTAGGAGCAGTAGTCTCTAATTTTAAAAAGAATGAAAATGAACTGATACCTCAATATCTAAAACTATTGAAAAAGATTGAAATGGGTGCTTCATTTATAATCAATCAAGTTGGTTATGATGCAGCAAAAATGAGTGAACTAATCAGTTTTCAAAAATATAAGAAACTAGAGCATATCCATCTAATTGGAAATGTGTTTGTACTAAGTAAGTTTACAATGAATTTATTTCATCAGCATAAAATACCAGGCGTAGTTCTAACAGACACTTTATATAAGAAATGTCAAGTAGAAATTAATTCATCATCCGATAAAGGAAAACAGTTTTTTTTGGAATTAGCAGCTAAAATGTTAGCTATATATAAAGGCTTAGGTTATAAAGGAGGCTATTTAGGAGGAATACATACTATTGAAGATTATAAAACAATAATGAAGCTTTTTAATGCATATACTACTAATGATTGGAAACAGTTTGTATTAGAAATGCAATATGCGCAAACAGATGAATTTTTTATGTTTGAAAAAGATGTAGTAAATGGTTTGACAACCGATACATTAAATGCTTCTTTATTAGAAAAATGGAAAAAAACAACACATGTAAATTTTAATTATTCCATTTCTAAGCGATTCCACAAACTATTATTCACGAAAGGGAAAGGGTTATACAATGCAGGTAAAAATATTTGTGAGAAATCTAATTCTAAAAAAAATGCTCCAAAATGGCTCTACACTATAGAGAGAACAGGAAAGAAAGTTCTATTTAATTGTAAAGATTGTGGAGATTGTTCATTACAAGAAATTGCCTATCTCTGTCCAGAATCACAATGTGCAAAGAACCAAAGAAATGGTCCTTGCGGAGGGACATTAGGTACAAAATGTGAAGTAAAAGATATAGATTGTATTTGGGCAAGAGCTTATGATAGAACAAAGTATGATGGTGATATTTGGAAACTATTAGAACATGCACCAACCATACAGAACCATGACTTAGAAGGCACCTCAAGTTGGGGGAATTTTTGGTTAGAAAAAGATCATTGTGCAAAATAGCAAATTCCAAAAGTCTAATTCCAAATAACAAAAGTGAATCAATAATTAGAAGAAATAAAAAGATATAACAAGCCAAAACCCTTCCCTTTGGGAAGGTTAGGATGGGATAATAGCAACAACATGAACAAAATAGGAATCATAGGAGATTTAATAAACAATGCATACGGCAGAGCACGTAGAGCTTGGCAAGCAAAAGATTTAAAAGGCTATCAAGCATTGGCAATCTCACAAACAGCACAAGGTTCAGATTATTTAGATGTTAATTTAGATAGTACTCGAAATTTGAATGTGAAGCTAGAAGAAATTATTGCTTTTTTACCAGATTTAATTCCTGCTTTGCAAGAAGTATCACCATTGCCTTTATGTTTTGATCATCCGTCTTTAGCATTTCATAAAACAGCTATTGAGGCTTATGATTTTGAAAAATCACCAGCGCCATTAATCAATTCCATTGCTGCATCAAGACAAGAATTAGATGAATTAGTAGCCTTGGCAGGACAATATAAAGCATCAGTATTGGCAATAATTTCGGAAAAAGTAACAGCAAGTGGAGGTGCTCCATGTGAAAAACCAGAAGAGAGTTACCAAACAGCTCAATATTTTATAGATTTATTACGGTCAAAAGCGAACCTTAGTAATAATCAAATATTTTTAGATCCTGGACTGCCACCCGTTGGAGCAGATACACAAGGATTGGTAAATATGGGCTTAGATGCAATCAAATTAATTAGAGTAGATAAAGATATGGAAGGTGTACATATCTTTATCTACTCTAATTTTGCTTGGGGAACACCTAAAAATATACGAGCATCTATGGAACGTGCTTATTTAAGTGTTGCAGGAGAATTAGGTTTGGATTATTCTATTTCCAATCCAGAGCACAATCCACAACCTTTAGCAATGGATGATCCTTTAGTTACTGGTTTAAAATACGCCTTAAACCAAGCCCGTCCATTAGAAGGAGAAACGATTGCAGACTCTGGATTTCGACAAACTACAGCCATTTTAAATTTGGTAAAAGATGATGATGATTTCTAATTAAATGTCCAACTTTTCCTTAAATAATAAAACCATTCAAAGCACTGCAAATCAATCCTTATTTGATTTAGCAAAAGAAATGGCTACGCCTATACCTTCATCTTGTAAAGAACAGGGGAAATGTAAAGAATGCCTAATAGAGATTAAGGAAGGATCAGAATTGCTATCGCCATTAACCAAAGAAGAGCAACATTTATTACCACAATACAGATTGGCTTGTCAGACTTTTATAAAAAAAGAAGGAGAAGTAAAAGCCGAAAATTTAAAAAGAAGTCTGATTAAAATAGAAGATAAAGGTATTTCGATAATATCAAATTTAAAATTAGAACCTGCTATAACTAGAAAAGGTGATATGGTATTTTTAGATGATGAAGTGATAAAAGAAACCACGGATTCATTATTTGGATTAGCTGTTGATATTGGCACAACTACTGTAGTTGTTCGATTGATAGATATTGAAGAAGGTAAGATAAAAGCAACAGCATCTTTTGAAAATCCACAACGTTTTGCAGGGTCTAATGTAATGGCTAGAATAGTCTATGATACAGAGCATGGAAAAAAAGAATTGAAACGTGTTTTTACGGCTCATTTATCGAATACAATTTTATCAATTTGCGATATACCAGAGAATATTTTTGAAGTTATGATTGGTGGTAACACTACGATGAGAGATTTGTTTTTCGGATTGAATGTTTTTACTATCGGACAAACGCCTTACAAATCATTGACTGAATTTGATGTAGAAAAAGGAAGGAAAGACACTACAGCAATCCAAAATAATGCAAGGAAAATGCAATTGCCTATACATCCTAAAGCGAAAGTATATGGGTTGCCAATTATTGGCGGACATGTAGGTGCTGACACTTCTGCCTGTTTGTTGGCAATCCAATTGATGGAAGAAGATAAAGTAATTGCCTTTATGGATATTGGTACCAATACAGAAATTGTGATTGGAAATAAATACAAGTCAATTACAGCATCAAGCCCGTCGGGACCAGCATTTGAAGGAGGAGGGATAGCCTTTGGAATGCCTGCATTAGATGGAGCTATTGAAAATGTTAAGATAACTGATAATGAGAGTATTGCTATAAAAACGGTCAATGATAAACCCCCAGAAGGAATTTGTGGTTCTGGTTTAATAGACATATTAGGAGAATTAACACGTACAGAAAGAATCAATAATGTAGGGAGATTTGAAGATGACATTGAATTGCTGTATTTAGACAAAGGACAACACGTTTTTATCAATGAAAATGACATAAATTTATTATCACAGGCCAAAGCTGCAAATGTTGCAGCCTTGCAAATACTCTTTAAGGAATACGGAATAGCATTCGATGAAATCGATACTTTTTATTTGGCAGGTGGCTTTGGTGAACATATTGATGTAGAAGCAGGAATAAGAATTGGTTTATTACCAAATATTCCTAGAGATAAATTTAAAAAAATAGGAAATGCAACTATAGAAGGTCTAACCATTGCTTTATTATCCAAAACAAAAAGAACAGCATTAGAAAAATTTGTAAAGAATATCCGACAAGTAAATTTAGAATCAGACCCTTATTTTTTTGATTTTTTTGTAGAAGGATGTTTATTTCATGAAATTAATTAATGTCATTGCGAGCTGCCTACCGCAGGCAAGGAGTAACGACATGGCAATCTCTTGAAGTATTAATAATTGAGTTTAAATTATGAAAATAAACTTATCATTTTTAGAAAAACAACATCAGTTAAGCATTGATAGACCTCACTATATTAGAAGATTGGGCTATCCAAAAGATTATGAAGTGCCAGAACATATTCAAGAATCTATGGACTGGGCAGTTGATTGGTATCGTGAAAACGGAAATCCTTGGTTGCAGATTTATGAATTAGATGTTACCTTAAAAGAAGGTGCCTTATTTTTAAACACAAATAAAACAGTAGCTCCTAAAGTCTATAAACGCTTTCAAAAACATACTGTCAAGAAAGCATTATTGATGGCATCAACAGCAGGGAATACAGTAGATGAGAAGACAACTGAGTTATGGTTGTCTGACTATCCTGATAGAGCATTCTTTTTAGATACTTTTGCAGCAAGCGTTACAGAAGCTATTGTGAGTTTTGCTGTTGATTATATTAAGGATTGGACGAGTCAAAAAAATATGCAAACCTTATCAAGATATAGTCCAGGTTATCCGGGTTGGGATTTAAAAGAACAGTTTTTATTAATGGATATAATTAAAAATGATTTTAAGAAAGAAATCCCTATTGCCATATCTGATACCGCTTTATTAGCACCATTAAAAAGTCAGCTATCTTTAATAGGTATTTATTATGGAGAGGTAAATGAAAAATCCATAGACACAGCATGTGCACAATGCAGTTTTATGGATTGTAGTTGTAAGGATAAAGGAATGTTTATAAAAATTTAAGACTAAAAAAAATAGAATTATGAAACGAGCATGTTAAATTTTTCACACCCAAGGGAATGATTAATAGCGAACTGTATGTGACCGTTAAAAAACAATAAATATAAACACATGAAATTTAAAATTGGAGTAGAAAACAAAGAGGCAGAACAAAAGTTAGCAGCAGATTTTATAGATAATTCTGCTATTGGTGTACATTATATGGATGCTTATCTCAAGCCTTTTAACAGTAAAGAAGAAGGAGAGTACGAAGTTAAAGTAAAACGCAAAGGTTTAAAGGTGTCCTTAAAAATCAATGGAGAAGTTGGGCATGGTTTGATGAGAAGATTAGATGTTAGTCCAGACCCTAAGGTAATGTTACAAGCTGCAATAAAAGAAGCTGCATCAGAAGCAGGTTACGCCTATAGCTTAGAAAACGGGGAGTTTTGGTTTGAGAGAAATTAAATTTCTTAAAGAATTGAAGTTATAGTTTTTTGTTTTCTACAGGATAGTGCAGGATAATTCATTCTTAATAAAAAATTATCCTTGTAGTTAATTCTTACTATATTGTGAGAGCTAACTATTTTTAACTAAAATAATTTCTATCTCTTATGAATCATAACCTATCTCAAGAACAAATAGCTTCTTATAGAAAAAATGGCTTTTTAATTCTAGATGATTTTTTAAATCAAGAAGAACTAAATCATTGGAAAAATACTATTGAAAAAGCTATAGTGAATAGACAAGGCCAAAAATTTCCCCATTCAGAAATTAAAACAGGAGAAGCTGATGGTATTAATGATGATGCTGAATATTTTGGTAAAGTATTTGACCAAATCGTCAATCTTTGGATGACAGATGATGATGTAAAAGAATTGATGTTTGATAAAAAAATAGGAAAAATGGTTACTGAATTGGCTCAGGTTGATGGAATACGGATTTGGCACGATCAATCTTTGATAAAACAACCTTGGGGTAATCCTACGGCATGGCATTTAGACACTCCCTTTTGGTCATTTAGTAATAGAGAAGCCTTAAGTATTTGGGTTGCTTTGGAAGATGTTACACTACAAAATGGTTGTATGTATTTTATGCCTGGCTCAAATCAAGATACAGATTTTATTGAACCCGGAATTGGTGCTAATATGGGTGATATTTTTGATACATATCCTAAATTCAGAAGTGTAGAACCTGTGCCAGCTATAATTAAAGCTGGTAGTTGTACTTTTCATAACGGACTGAACATTCATGCAGCAGGAGTAAATATGACAGCAGGTACGCGTAAAGCAATGACTTGCGCCTATATGCCCGATGGAAGCATTTTTAATGGAAAACAAAATGTACTACCAGATGATTATTTTAAGTCACTAACCATTGGCGATGTACTGAATAATGAACAACAAAACCCATTAATTTATCATAAAAATTGGGATTAACCTTCATTGAGGGTTTTGAATATAAATTTAATCACTTTGTAAATGCCAATGATAACTTAATAATTTAAAATAATGAAAGAAACTTGGGGATTGTACGATAGAATGCGCCCCGTACAAATTGAAGCAATTCTAAAAGAAAGAGCTATTGCATATATTCCATGGGGAGCTATAGAATATCATGGCAATCATAACCCAACAGGATTAGATACCATTAAGGCATTCCATATGTGTATTGATTTGGCAAAAGGAGTTGGCGGTTTGGTAATGCCTCCAATTAGTGCAGCTGCAAATTTAATAAAGTCGTATCCGGGCGTTAATTTCCCTAAACATTCTATAGAATTTTCTGAAAAGTTAATCCGATTATTTTGCGAAGAATATTTTGAACAACTAGCTGAGCAAGGTTTTAAAATTATTGTATTGCTTTCCGGGCATGCCGGTGAACCTCACCTTCAAATTTTAAGAGACGTTGCAGGTGAATTCAATCAAAAGTATCTAGAAAAACATTTTTGGTCTTTAGCAGAGTTTGATGTTTTACCAGATGATTTGTTAGTAGCAAATCATTCCGCTTTAGGTGAAACTTCATTGCAATTATATTACGCTCCAGATACAGTTGATTTAGATTCTTTACCAAAAGACACAGAAATTAAATTAGAAATTGATGCTGTTTCGGGTGAAGACCCTAGACCTTCTACAGCGGCCCATGGTGAAAAAATAGCCAAAGCATTTGTAAAAAATGCTTCTAAAAAGCTATCAATATTAATAGAAAAGTATCTTTAAAATATGAAGTATAGAAAATTAGGAAGAACAGGGTTAGAAGTAAGTGAAATTAGTTTAGGTACCTGGGCTTTTGGAAACAATGTTTATGGAGGAGTAGCTGAAAAAGATGGTGTAAATACCATTCATGCAGGGATTGATTTAGGTATTAATTTATTTGATACTGCTCCGCAATACGGCACAGATAAACAAGACGGAGTTGCAGAAATTGTATTAGGTAAAGCGTTGAAAGGGAAACGAGAGAAGGTTCATATTTCATCAAAATTTGGTAGAAATCCTTGTATAGAGGGAGGAAGATCCTTATTTTATAAATCTCGTGTAATTGATTCTGTAGAAGAAAGTTTAAAACGATTACAAACAGATTATATAGATGTGCTTTTCTTTCATTCACCATTTTCTCCTGATGAGATTAAAGATGATGTTTGGGAAGGACTCGAACAAGTAAAAAAGCAAGGAAAAGTTCGTTTTGTTGCACATTCTATTTCTATGTTCCATCAAACAGAAAATATGGCGCGCCTTTGGGCAAAAGATGACAAGATTGATGTGATACAAGTAGTGTTAAGTTTGATGAACAAAGAATCACAGCAATTAATTGAAGAATTACAGAAATATCCAATAGGTGTTTTTGCAAGAGAATGTTTGGCAAACGGATTCCTATCTGGAGCCATTACAAAAGAGACTGTTTTTGAAAAAGGAACCTTGAACGCTAGATATTCTAGAGAAGAATTGGCTGAAAGAGTAGATCAGGTGAATGCTTTTAAATTTTTAATGCGAGATGATATTATCAATATGCCACAGGCAGCATTGCGATGGGTGTTAGATCAAAAAGGAATATCAACTGTATTATCAGGAGCAAAGAATATCTTTGAATTAAAAGGAGCTGTTTCGGCTTCTGAAGCAAAACCATTTACCGACGAAGAATTAAAATTAGCTAAGAAATTGTTAACCAAAGATTTTGAAGCAGCGTAGCTGTATTATAAATGTAAGTGATTAAGAAATTAAGTTATAGAGATAGTATTCCAATAACTTAATAACCAATAACTAAAAAATATGGGAGCACTCATCGGATTACTATTACACGCCATTGGCGGCTTAGCAGCAGGAAGTTTTTATATTCCGTTTAAGCTCATTAAAAAATGGAGTTGGGAAATTTCATGGCTAGTGTTAGGTGTTGCAGCATGGGTATTTGCCCCGATAATTATGGCTTGGTTAACTGTTCCTAATTTATTTGATGTTTTAAGTGCAGCAAGTACAGAAACAAAATTTTATACTTTCCTTTTTGGAATGCTATGGGGCATTGGTGGATTGACCTTTGGTTTAACAATGCGTTATCTCGGTATCGGACTAGGTATGGCAGTAGCATTAGGATTTACAGCAGCGTTTGGCACCTTAATTCCACCGATTTATAATGGAACTTTTTCTGAACTATTACAAACAAAAAGTGGTATTATAGTTTTAATAGGTGTATTGATTAGTCTTATTGGAATTGCCATTGCTGGAAAAGCAGGAGTGCTCAAAGAAAAAGATTTAAATGCTGAACAACAAAAAGAAGCTGTTGAAGAGTTTAACCTTTCAAAAGGTATGATTATAGCTATTGTATCAGGAATTTTAAGCGCCTGTTTTGCATTCGGATTAGCAGCAGGAAAACCAATAGCTCAAGAAGCTTTGAATTTTGGAGTAAAAGATATATTTCAAAATAATGCAGTACTGGTTTGGATACTTTGGGGAGGATTTTTAACTAATTTTATCTGGACAGTTGCTTTGAGTATTAAAAATAAAACCTTTAGTGATCTTACTAATAAAACCATACCAAATAAAACTAAAAATTATCTAATGGCAATTGCCGGAGGTGTAACTTGGTACTTTCAATTTTTCTTTTACGGAATGGGAACAACTTTTTTAGGGAAAGAATATGAATTTGCAAGTTGGACATTGCATATGGCATTTATTATTATCTTTAGTTCACTTTGGGGATTATACTTTAAAGAATGGAAAGGTGTTTCTAAAAAAACAATGAGAACACTTTGGCTTGGCTTAGGCGTCATTATATTTTCTACTATTTTAATAGGAGTAGGAAATAGTCTATAAATAAAAACACAAGTTTAAAGTTGAGGTAAATAATTTAAACATGAAGAGAAGTTTTTCGTAAACAAAATAATAAATAATGAAACAAAAAATAATCATATTTATATATTTACTTTTACTAATAACAACCTTTTTTTCGTGTAAGAATCAAAAAGAAGAACAAATAGTAAATAACGAGCAGACAAAACCTAACATTATTTGGTTTGTCGCTGAAGATCAATCTCCTGATTTCTTCACTATGTATGGTGATAATACCATTTCGTTGCCCACTATTGAAAGCCTAGCTTCAAATGGTGTAGTTTTTAATAATGCTTACGCACCGGTTCCTGTTTGTGCTCCTGCAAGAAGTGCAATCATCACAGGTATGTACCCTACAACCCTAGGAACTCATAACATGAGAACCTATACACCTTGGAATACTGATAATCAAAAACAAATAGGGGTTAAAAGCTATTCTCCTATAGTCCCAGAAGGTACAGTTATGTTTACACAACTGTTAAGAGAAAATGGATATTACTGTTCAAATAATGCAAAAGAAGATTATAATTTTGAAAAGCTAAAATCTGCATGGGATGAAAGTGGTAAAGAAGCACATTGGAGAAACAGGGCAGAAGGGCAACCTTTCTTTGCAGTATTCAATTATGAAGTATGCCACGAATCTGGAATCTGGAAACAAGGAAAAAATGAATTGTTGGTTTCACCAGACTCTGTTCTGGTACCTCCTTATTTTCCTGACAATGAAATTATTAGACATGATTTGGCAGTGAATTATAGTAATTTAAAACGAATGGATGATCAAATAGGTAAAATTATTCAACAATTAAAAGATGACGGACTTTATGAAAATAGTATTATTTTCTTTTATGGAGATCATGGTGGGCCTTTCCCTCGTCATAAACGATCATTATATGAAACGGGACTCAAAGTACCTATGGTTGTCAAATTTCCGAAAAATAAAAAAGAAAATAATACAGATGACCGCTTTCTTAGTTTTATCGATTTAGCACCTTCTATGCTTTCTTTAGCAGGAATCAAACCTCCTAAAATTATGCAAGGCAAAGCATTGTTTGGAAAATACAAAGTTGATAAAAGTCCTGAATATGTATTTACAACTTCTGATCGTTTTGATGGGTATTATGATAGAATTAGAGCGGTACGTTCTTCACGTTATAAATACATTAAAAATTTCAATATTGAAATCAGCAATGCACTTCCTATTAAGTATCGTAAACAAATGCCTATGATGCAAAAAATGAGAGATATGTTTATTGCCGGAGAATTAAATGCTGTACAGTCTCAATGGTTTAACACACCAAAACCTAGTGAGGAATTATACGATTTACAAAATGATCCTTATGAACTTACAAATTTGGCTAATAAACCTGAATTACAAGATACCTTAGTACATTTACGAACGGTTTTAAATAATTGGATAAAAGATACCAATGACTTAGGAGGAATTCCTGAAAAAGAATTGATGAATAATTGGTTGGTTGATGGCCAACAACCAAAATTGAATGCTTTAGAAATAATCAAAAGTGATGGTAAAATTAGCTTGCAATCAAATCTAAAGGATGCAACCATTCTTTGGAAAAAATCAAAAGATTCTCTTTGGAATATTTATATAAAACCGTTATCAATAGATAGTCCATTTGAAGCCAAAGCAGAACGGATTGGATATATTGATAGCCCTGTTTTAGTATATTCAAAATAAAAAAGTATTTTATAAGCTTGTTGTCCACAAGCTTGAAAAACACATCGCTAAACAATGAGAAACATATTTTTTCTATTAATATTATTTACATATATAATTTCCAATGCTCAAGAAGAAAGCAAATATTATGTCGGAATTGAGGGTATTTCTACAACCAAAGGTGTGTTTGCATATCCTTCAGTTGGAATAAATTTTAATAAAACTAAATTGCAAGCGGGATTACTCGTTGGTTCAAGTTTTGTAAATGATAAAAGGACTATTGGATTAAAAGGCGACTTTTTATTTTTTCCAAATGAACAGAGAGACAATGAATTTAATTTTCATTTTATAAGTAGCATTAATTACTTCAAAAACTCAATATCAGTAGGAAATGCAAAAACCCAAACAAATACTTTCCAAATTACATTTGGCTACGGATTTGATTATCAAATTATCAAAAATCTATCTTTTAAAAGTAACATAGGTTTAGGCTCTTTAGTTGAGATACGAGAATTTAACTTCGACACAAATTCACCTAAAAATAAATGGGGATTTGCTGGACTGATTTCATTAGGGATAAATTACAAACTATGAAACGGATTATAATCATTTGTCTATTAGTATTTATTTCTTGCGAAGATTTTTCTTTTCTTGAAAAAGACCAAGAAAATGTATTTTTCTTTAAAAATAATAGGACAATAGAAAATCAATTTTCTGGTCAATTATCAATAGCTACTTTCAATATTAAGTTTGGCTATTGTCAAACTTGCGACCCTTTTTCAGGAGAAATCGGTGGAGATTACGAACAATTAGACCGTATTGCCGATTTAATAAATTCATTAGAATTAGATATAGTTTCCTTGCAAGAAGTAGGTCTTGATTATGATATTACAATTGTACAAAATCAAGCAGAATATATCGCAAGTAAAACTAATATGAATTTTGCTTATGGAATGGACAGAGCTTTACAAAGCGGAAATAATCTTTTCATAAATGGTTTTTGGGGAAATGCAATTTTATCAAAGTACGAAATAATCGATTTAGAAAACCCAACAATACGTTACATTGACTATTACAATCAAAATCATTCCTTAAAGGCTACAATAAAGCTAAATGAAGAAACGGAAATTATATTATTAAACTCACATTTTGCATCGGGAAGCACTAACCAAGAGAAGAATAATCAAATAAACGAAATAAAAAATTTGATAAGTCAAGAAAACAGACCTTATATTTTTACTGGAGATTTAAACATACCTTATCTTGGAGGAATTGAATTTGTAACAGAATTAAACAAGGAATTTGATAACAGTCTTGAACGGATTAATCAAACCGAAAGAGAAACTATATTAAATTCTGGCACCTTTATTAATGGCTCTGTATTAGATTATATTTTTACAGATAAAACCAATTTTAGCATACAGTCTGGAATGTTGGCACCAATTGAAAGTTGGGAAATTTCTGACCATTATTTATATTTTGTGAATATGACCAAATTATAGGCTGAAAACCAGTGGGCAGCCAGTGGGCAACACCGTATAAAATTAATTGTTGGTACAAGCCTACTTACGAAAGTCCTCGCGGATTTTCTATTCGATTTTTATTTGCTAAATTTAGTGCTTAAACAACGTGCCTTTAACTTTGTAAACTAGGTGTCTTAACAAACATAAAAAAACTGACACAGTAATAATTAAATATTTTGAAATGAAAAAAACAAGACTTTTATCGAGCATTATTTTATTGATGATTTCAGTATCATTATTTGGGCAGAAAAATGAAATTATTCCTGATTTATCTAAAAGTAATGACACAACATTATGGGTTCTAAAGAATAGAGATGTTGATATTAATAATAATGTTATCCATCTTAATGGAAAACCTGGTGATGGAATATTATGGCTAAAATCTCTATTATTTACAAATGGGCGGATTGAATTAGATATTAAAGGAAAAGATGAAAAAGGAAAAAGTTTTGTTGGTTTGGCATTTCATCGACTGAATGATAGTACTTATAATGCTATTTATTTTAGACCATTTAACTTTAAAAACCCTGACAAGAATGGATATTCGGTTCAATATATATCACCTCCTGAATTCACATGGTTTAAATTACGGAAAGAACATCCTGAAAAGTATGAAAATCTTATAAATCCAGTACCAGACCCAAATGATTGGTTTCATGTAACAATAATTGTCAAATATCCTGAAATCCAAATATTTGTAAATAACTCAGAGAAACCTTCGTTGTCTATTGAACAACTTTGTTCAGAAAGAGAAGGTTTGATAGGATTTTGGGTTGGTAATAATTCCGAAGGATATTTTAAAAATTTAAAGATTATTCCTGAATAAGAGAAGAAAAACTATAAAATCACTAAACATTATAGCGTGAACCTTCCTAAAATATGTATACACAAAACCCCTATAATAGGTACGCTAGACTTCTTTAATAAAAAATATTCTCATCTTGAGAATCTTTAAGGAGACAATTCTCAATTTAGGTA
>VAPK010542060.1_pt1 | contig 19672 bp, 15 predicted proteins | sample 3395031 | NCBI WGS metagenome assembly VAPK01 (sample SAMN08290443, study PRJNA428436) | hydrothermal vent metagenome | isolation source: Deep-sea hydrothermal vent chimney 1 | place: Pacific Ocean: Juan De Fuca Ridge
ATCGATGCAAACACGGATTTGTTCGCCATTTCTTTCTTCCTTCTCTTGTGTGGCACTGTTTTCAGCGATTCGGGGCGCTTACAGAAGGAAAAAGAAAAATCATGTAATTGTTTGTTTTTATGTAATTAATTCAGAAATATAGAAAATTGATAGTAAATATACTATTGATTTAGATAGTTATTTATAATTACAGATAGTGTATGAAGAAAAATGTCGTCATAGGTTTCCTCGGAACCCAGCTGGATGCTGGTAAACGACGCAAGTGGCGCCCGACCGTTCAGCTATGCGAACACCCTGATTTCCCGATAGAGCGGTTAGAGCTGTTACATGACGCCAAATGGGAACGTCTGGCCAAGGGTATAAAAAAAGCAATTGAGATCGTCAGCCCGCATACCGAGGTGTTGCTAAACGAGGTCAACCTCACCGACCCTTGGGATTTTGAGGAAATGTACGGCGCGCTGTTTGATTTCGCGCGGGGCTATGAATTTGATGACGAGCGCGAAGAATACCATGTGCATCTGACCACCGGCACCCATGTGGCGCAGATCTGCTGGTTCCTGCTGACGGAATCCCGGCATGTCCCGGCAAAACTGGTGCAAACCGGACCGCCACGCGATCACACGCCACCCCAAGGGACGATGCAGATCGTCGATCTGGACCTGTCCAAATACAACGCCCTGCAACAGCGCTTTGATCTGGTGTCCAGAGAATACAGCACGCTGCTAAAAGGCGGCATTGAAACCCGGAATCCGGCGTTTAACGCGTTAATTGACCGGATGGAACTGGTGGTGTCCAGTTCGGACGCGCCGCTGCTGCTGATGGGGCCAACGGGGGCAGGTAAGTCGCAGTTGGCGTCACGGCTGTATGAACTGAAACTTCAAAGGCGCCGTGTAAAGGGGCGGTTGGTGCATGTGAATTGTTCAACCCTAAAGGGTGAACGCGCCATGTCGACGCTGTTTGGTCACCGGCGGGGTGCTATGGCGGGTGCGCCAGCTGATCGGGGGGGGTTGTTGAAAGAAGCAGACGGCGGCGTGTTGTTTCTGGATGAGATTGACGAATTGGGCCCGGATGAACAGGCGATGATCCTGCACGCGGTTGAAAGCGGGAAATACCTGCCCCTTGGGGCGGATTATGAGGTGACCAGCCGGTTCCATCTGATTGCAGGGTCCAGCCATGATCTGGCGGAGCGGGTTGCCAGCGGTCAGTTTCGGGCAGATTTGTTTGCGCGTTTGAACCTGTGGACGTTTCGTTTACCAGCCCTGCGGGACAGGCCCGAAGATATTGAACCGAACCTTGAACATGAACTATCACGCTTAGAGCTGTTGCTGGGTGAGCGGGTTGGGTTCAACACCGACGCAGCACTTCGTTATGCTCAGTTTGCAAGGGACCCCGCCACAGAATGGGCTGGAAATTTCCGTGACCTTGGATCATCGGTGCAGCGCATGTGTACCCTGGCCCCGCGCGGGCGGATCACCCTGTCAATGGTTGAAAAGGAAATCGCAACGCTTGGGCAGCAATGGCAGAACATGTCGGTGGACGCAGATGTTCAGTTATTGCAGGAATGTCTGGGTGATCAGGCCGGGCAGGTGGATGAATTTGAGCGGGTGCAGTTGGCGGCAGTGATCCGGGCATGTCGGCAAAGCAAAAGCCTGAGCGCCGCCGGTCGTCGCCTGTTCGCTGTTTCGCGGGCAGAAAAGAAGGTAAAGAACGACGCCGACCGGCTGCGGAAATACCTGGGTAAATATGGGCTGGACTGGGCGCAATTACAGAATTAGCAGGTAACGACCTTTGGATAGAATTGCCTTGAAATTGGCTAAAGTATGGTAAGCCGGTATTGGCCGTACATGAATTTGCAATCGCCCCTTTTTTAAGTTCGCCAGCGGTGGAATTTTTCACTTTGGCACCCAATCGGATATTGAATTGCTCAGGACGGAAAATTCGGGCGCTCTGAACTGATGTTCAGCTTGGTTTCTAATGCCATTCCAAGTGTCAATAAGGTCCCTTCTTCAAACAGCCGGCCCCACAGCGAAATGCCTTGTGGTACCCGAAATACCGGGCCTTCGTTTTTAGCGCCCGGCATCTGGATGCGTCCGGCTCCAAAACCACCGGGTTCGCGTGTTGCAGTATCAAAGAACCCGGCGCGCAGATGCAAACAGGGGTGGCCAGTGAAATTGCTGGCAACCAGCATCGGTCCGGTCATGAAGGGGCCAATCAGCACGTCAATTTGGGAAAACATTTCATCCAGTGCCTGCATGACTTTCCAACGCAGCCGGTCTAACTGCACATGATCCACGGCGGATAAAAACCGTGCGCGGCGAAAAACATTTGGCCAGGCGGCGGCGTCCTGCCATGTTAGGGCGTCGTCGCTGTCGTCCAACGTCATTTCTTCAAAAGCAGCAGCGCCTTCTGCGTAGAGCACGTTCATCAGTGAACCATAGGGAAGGTCCGGCAAGGAAACTTTTACCACTTCGAGCCCCAGGTCGCGCGCAGTTTCCAAGGCTTTGTGGTCCAGATCTGTTGCTCCTTCGCCAAAAGCACCGGGCAAATAACCGATGCGCAAACCCTTCAACCCTGCGGTCGCATCAAACTGAAACCCTGCTTCAATTGATGCCGGATCGCCGGGACCAGCACCGTTCAAAGCAGCCAGAACCATCCCGGTATCTTCAACTGAACGGCAAATCGGCCCGACCTTGTCCATCGACCAGCACAAAGCCATCGCACCATCTCGCGGCACCCGCCCAAAGGTGGGGCGCAATCCGGTGGTGCCGCAGCGCTGACAGGGCGAAGTAATTGACCCAAGCGTTTCAGTACCAATGGAAAATCCGCAAAGCCCGGCAGCGGTGGCAGCGGCGGAACCCGCACTTGAGCCGCTTGAACCTTCGTTCAGGTTCCACGGGTTTCGGCAACGTCCACCATACCAAATGTCATTATAGGCCAATGCCCCAAGGGCCGCCTTGCCCAGCAACACGGCCCCTGCGTCGCGCAGGCGCTGCACGACCGTGGCGTCCTGATCGGGTACGCGGTTTTGATACGGTTCTGCACCCCAGCCTGTGGTGATGCCAGCCGTGTCGAACAGGTCTTTCACGACGTAGGGAATGCCATGCAAAGGGCCAAGCAACTGGCCGTTTTGCAGCAAAGCATCGGCCGCATCGGCCTGTTCCAACGCCAGATCACTTGTTACGGTTGCAAAACACTCAAGTTTAGGACCAATCCGTTCGATCCGTTCCAGATAAATCTTGGTCAGCTTGCGACTGGTCAGCGATTGGTTGGCAATCCAGCCGTGCAGCTGCGTGATCGTCGCAAAAGCGATGTCCTCAACGCTGTCAGGCAACGGCCCGGGATCAGCGCCAGTCCAGCGAATACTGTCTTGGGCATCAGGCATCTCAAAACCCGGTAGCCTTGGATCAAACCGGCAGGCCATCGGCTCGGCGTTTTCAAATTGCACCTTGCGCCGCTCCTGAGCCGCTGCGATCTGACCTGCGAAATTATCCAGCATTAAAGCACGTTCCTGCGCGGTGTAGGTGATGCCCATCAAACGCTCGGCGCTGGCAATGTCTTCAAGGGTGATTTCGTTCGGTTTATCCGCGTCGGTCATTGTGACCCTCCGTGCATGTCAATCTGTGTCTTTGGTCCGATGAATGTCGGCAAGGTTCCAACATCGCACCAGATGCCCGGTCGAAACCGCGTCCAGCGACGGTTCAGGTGATTTTCGGCATTTTTCACTGACATGGGTGCAGCGGCTTTGAAAACGACAACCATCGGGCAGGTTCGCAAGGTCCGGCAGGTCGCCCTGCAATATGATGCGATTTCGCGCGATACTGGGGTCGGGCAGGGGCAAGGCAGACAACAGCGCCACCGAATAGGGATGCTGTGGGTTGGCGTAGAATTCTTCGTTATCGGCCAGTTCCACAATCTGCCCCATATACATTACGGCCACCCGGTCGGCGACGTGTTGGATTACGCTAAGATCGTGGCTGATGAACAGGTATGTAAGGTTAAGCCGTGTCTGAAGTTCCGCCAACAGGTTGATGATTTGCGCCTGAATGGACACGTCCAGTGCAGAAACCGGTTCATCAAGGATCAACAGTTTTGGTTCCAGTGCCAGCGCACGGGCGATCCCTATCCGCTGACGCTGACCGCCGGAAAATTCATGCGGGTAGCGGTCGGCAAATTCCGGGCGCAGGCCGACGGTTTGCAGCAAGTCCAGCACCTTTGCGCGCCTTGTGTCACGAGTGCCGATCTTGTGGATGACCAGCGGTTCCTGAATCAGTGCGAACGCGGTCATGCGAGGGTTGAGCGAGGCAAAGGGGTCCTGAAATACGCTTTGAATATCGGCGCGCAGGGTCAGCAGCGCGCGGTGATCTAGGCTCAGGATGTCACGGTCTTCAAACAAGATTTCACCGGATGTAGCGGGTAACAGGCGGGCAATGACTTTGCCCAAAGTGGATTTTCCACAGCCACTCTCGCCGACAAGGCCGAGGGTCTCACCGGCCTTGATGTCCAGCGTCACCCCGTCCACGGCGCGCAGTTGGCCCGATGTGCCCGACAGCAACCCGTCGCTCACGTCGAAATAGCGTTTCAGGTCCTTCAATTGCAGGATCGGGGTGGCAGGTTTGCTTGCAGTGTCCATCACTTTGGCGGCTCTGGGTGATGCAACCAGCAACGGACACGGCGGGTTTTGTCAGGCGTTTGATGAAGCGGCGGTTCTGCGCGCGCGCATGGTGCAAAGGCGGCTGGGCAACGGTCGCGGTAACGACAGCCCGTTGGCAGGTGTAACAGGTTAGGAACAATGCCGGGGATTGCTTTCAGCGCCGTACCACGGGAATGCCCGTGCGGAATTGATTCAAGCAAACCTTGGGTATAGGGGTGCAATGGTTCATCGAAAAGATCACCTACGTTTGCTTCTTCCATCACCACTCCGGCGTACATCACGGCGACTTTCTGCGCCATTTCAGCGATGACACCCATGTCATGAGTGATCAGCAATATCGCCGCACCATCGGTGTTTTTCAGGTCAATCATCAGATCAAGAATTTGTGCCTGCACGGTAACGTCCAGCGCGGTAGTGGGTTCATCTGCCAGCAACAGGCTGGGGGCGCAGGCCATGGCCATCGCGATCATCACCCGCTGGCGCATACCGCCCGATAGCTGATGCGGGAATTCGCGCGCCCGTTGTTTGGGCGATCCGATACCAACGCGGGCCAGCAAATCCACGGCTTGTTCGTTCGCTTCGGTCTTGGTCATACTGCGGTGCAGTTGCAGGGCCTCGGCAATTTGCCAACCGACCCGGAACACCGGGTTCAGCGAGGTCATGGGTTCCTGAAAGATCATTGAGATCAGATCGCCACGGATTTTGCGCATCTCGGCGTGGGATTTCCTGAGCAGGTCGCCGTGGTCTTGCAGTTGAACAGAACCGCTGACCACACGGCCCGGGCGCCGGACCAGGCCCATGATGGAAAGTGCCGTGACTGATTTGCCAGAGCCGCTTTCACCAACCACGCCGAATACCTCACCCGCTGAAAGCGAAAGAGAAACATCATCCACTGCACGAAGGGTGCCAGCATGAGTTGCAAATTCTGTGGTGAGGTTTTTGACCTCTAACAGCTTTGATGTCGCAGATGTCAGGGTGTCCAGCTGATGTGGTTCCGGGTTTGCGCTCATCAAGATTCTCGCATCCGCGGATCAAGCGCGTCGCGCAGCCCGTCACCCAGCAGATTGAAACCCAGCACCGTCAGAAAAATTGCCAAACCGGGCAGATATGAAGTGTGGGGAGCGGCCGAAAGGTACTGCCGCCCGCTGGCCAACATCGTACCCCAGTCTGATGTCGGGGGCTGCACACCGAGGCCCAGAAACGACAGGGCGGCGGCGGCGGTGATCATGAAGCCAAGATTGATGGTGGTGGCTACAACCAGCGTTGAAAGGCTGTTCAGCAGGATATGGCGGAACAGGATGCGGGTATGGCCAGCGCCCATACCTTTCGCTGCCAGCACAAAGTCGGATTCTCGCAGGGTAAGGGTCGAACTACGGATGATACGGGCGAAGAATGGTACATTGACCAGCGCAATCGCAAGCATCCCGTTTAGCAGGCCGGGACCGAGGATGGCGATTACCGTGAGGGCAAGCAGGAAATACGGAAAGGCCATCAGCACATCGACACCTCGGGATATGATAGTGTCAGTCCAGCCCATAAAATATCCGCTGACCAGCCCCAATATTGTGCCGGTGATCATAGCAATTAGCGTGGCCGCCAAGGACACTGTCAGGGTAATGCGCGCACCCCAGAACATCCGGCTAAGGATGTCTCGGCCCAGTTCATCTGCACCCAGCAAATGGCCCGGTGAACCGATCGGGGCAAGACGGACAGACGTATCAACCGCGTTCGGGTCCTGTAGCGGTAAATAAGGCGCACTCAGTGCCATGAAAACCGAGACCAGCACCAAAAAAGCTCCCACCAGCGACAGGCGGTTTTTGCGAAGCCGCGCAAAAAGAGACTGGCGTGCTGGGGTAGCCGGCGCGTCCTCTGCCTGTGTGGATTGATCTGCTGAAATATCGGTCATCCCGGCCCTCAGGAATATCTGATGCGCGGGTCAAGCCACGCATAGATCAAATCAACCGCCAGGTTGATAAATACAAAGCTCATCGCGATGATCAAAACACCGCCCTGCACCATCGGGTAGTCGCGTGCCTGTATCGCGCGTACCATCATCTGACCGAGACCGGGCCAGGAAAACACCGCCTCGGTAATGACCGAGCCACCCAGAAGATAACCGATCTGCATACCCAGCACCGTGACAATGGTGATCGAAGCATTGCGCAGCGCGTGGACCCAGACAACGCGACGTTCACCTACCCCTTTGGCGCGTGCTGTGCGCACATAATCCTGCTGGATTACTTCCAACATCGCAGAGCGGGTCATGCGTGCAAGGATAGCCGCCGACACTGCGCCCAAGGTGACAGCGGGCATCAACAGATGGCGCAACAGGTCAAAGAAATCACCACCCCGCGCGGGGTACATGCCCGATGAAGGCAGAATTTGCATTCCCATCGCAAAGATCAGGATGCCGGCAATACCGGTGAAAAATGTCGGCATGCTCAACCCGGCAAGGGCAATCAGCATAGCGATGGAATCAAACAGGGATTGGTGGAATACTGCGGCCAAAATTCCGATCCCGATACCAAAAACAATTGCAAATACCAGCGCGCCGCTGGTCAGAACCAATGTGTTTTTGAAACGCTTGATTATTTCTGGCAAAACTTCACGGTTCAGCACCACCGAGCGACCAAAGTCGCCCTTGACGATACGGCTGGCCCACGCCGCATATTGTACCGGCAGGGGGCGGTCCAGCCCCATATCATGGCGCAAAATCGCGACTGACTCCGGTGTTGCCTCGGACCCAAGCAACAGGTCCGCCGGATCACCCGGGGCCAGATGCAGCATGGAAAACACCAAAACGGAAATGCCAAACAGCACTGGAATAGTTTGTGCCAGCCGTTTCAGCAGGTAGTTACGCATGATGTGCCCTTATTTTCCCTTGGCGTAAAGAAGGGGCGACCAGATGGCCGCCCTTTCTAAATTTCTAGGTCAATGCCCTGAACCGCTATTCCTCAAAAGTTGCACCTTCGAGGACAAGGTCAAAATCAGGAGACACAAGGAAACCTTTCAGTTTGGCACTGTGCGCGATGATCTGCGATCCATGGTCAATGAAAATCCACGGCGCATCTTCCACAATCAGTTCCTGCGCCTTGAGGTATAAATCGCGCCGCTCATCCGGGTCGCTGATGCGCTGTGCACCTACCACTAGGGCGTCAACCTCTTCGTTTTTGTAGGAACCTGCGTTCCAGCCGGGTGGGAAATTTGCCGAATTGAGCAGCATGTTCATCACAATATCCGGGTCACCATTGGGCGGGTTCCATGACATTTGCGCCATTTGTGGATTTTCACGATAAGCCTTCAGATAGGCCCCCCATTCCATGGTCTTGATGCTGCAATCAATGCCCACTGCGGCCAGATTGGCCTGAATAAATGTGCCCATTTCAACTGGCGCCTGCATTCCAGAGCCGCTTTCCGGCACCAAGAATTCGCAGTTGCTAAACCCGTCCGGAAACCCTGCTTCAGTCAGCATTTCCCGCGCTTTATCAGGATCATAGGTGTATTGGCGCACATTTGGGTTATGCATTTCGCCATAGCCCGGCGACAGCGGCCCGGTGGAAACCACGGCTGTGCCCTGAAGAATATCCCGCACAATGCCTTCCTTGTCGACCGCATGGTTCATCGCGCGGCGCACCAGCACGTTGTCAAAGGGTGGATCTGACAATTGCGTATTTAGTACAACAAACCAGACATGTGCACTCGGGCCTTGTTTCAATTCAACGTCCGGATTTGCCTCCAGATCGGCCAGGCTGTCAAATGGCACATCCACGGTCAGATCAATCTCGCCGGTTGTCACTGCACTCAGGCGCGCGGCAGGTTCAACGATCGGCACATAAATCAGCTTTTCAATTTCCGGTACATCACCCCAGTAGTCTGTATTTGCGCTTAGCGTGGCGCGGATGCCGGGTTCCCATTCATCCAGTTTGTAAGGGCCTGTTCCCGACGGAAATTGTCCAACATCGTCGCCGTATTTGGTCAGGGCCGCCGGGCTGATAATCTTCATTGTCATACCGGTTACACGCGCCAGAAACGGCCCGCTCGGATTGTGCAGCGTCATGCGCAATGTCAGATCATCGATGACTTCGATTGTGTCGACCGGTCCCAAATAGGATTTGGCGCCGCGATAGGTCAGAGCCCCGCGGGCCGGATGATTTTCATCGCGCTGGCGTTCAAAGCTGAACTTTACTGCATCGGCATTAAAATCGGTTCCGTCATGGAATTTTACGCCCGCGCGCAGCTTAAATGTATATACTAACCCATCGTCCGACACTTCCCAGCTTTCGGCCAGGCGTGGTTCAAGTTCATAGGTGCCGTATTTGAGACCTATCAACCCCTCATAGACCCTGCGCACAACCCGTGCAGTGTTCAGATCGCTGATTTGCGTTGGATCGAACGTGACGGGTTCAGCCTGAAGGCCGATTACGATGGTATTGTCGCTTCCGGCAAAACTGGCTGTTGCCATTGGAAAGGCCATGGCAGACGCAAGCAACGCCCCGGTAATTGATTTGCGAATATATTGATTGGTTTTCATTGATAACTCCCCCTTGAAAACGCATGTCTGCCAAGTGGCATTATACGTGAGAATATAGTCGAAACTGGCGAGTAAGTTAGCGCCAACATTGAGCCATTATCAACGGACATTTATGAATTGTCAAAGGCTCGCTGGTTGCCATTCTTTTATTAAGTCTTTGAGTTACATTCAATAATTCCTATTTGTTGACCCAATTGAATATTGAAAGGTGCGTTAAACCGTCAGGACAGACTTTGGCAAAGCAATTGCCGGGATAATGCTAAACTTGGTGACGAACGATGGCTTCTTGGTCACCAAATTGCAGCGTACTGCATACAGAAGAATGTCGCCCAAAAGCCAAAATGTGCCAACGGTAGGCAAGGGTACAATTAGGGTGTTTCCCCCATGCCAAAACGAAGGGCGATCAAACATTTTAGTGTCATCAAAGCAACGCCAAAAGCTATGGTAAGCAACGTTTCTAAAATCCAACGTGCCCATCGGCCAAGCCAACCGGCACCACTTAAAGTAAGAACCGGAAGAACCACCATGATACCCAGCTATTCCAGATGCCCATGCTCTTCGATTAACCCTTCGCGCAATGCCTTAGACATCAGTTCAACGATCGAGTGGACACCCAATTTTTCCATCAATGAGGCTCGGTGTTTTTCAGCTGTCTTAGGGCTGACACCCATCAATTCGGCAATCTCGGGGTTTGTTTTTCCCGCGACAATCATGTTCAGAGACTGGCGTTCGCGCTGTGTCAGATCACCAATTGGGGTGGTTTCGCGGATCAGTTTGGCCAGCGTGCTTTCGATATGTTTCCCGCCCTGCAAAATGATCGGCAGCTTTGCAAAAAGCTCGGCATTGTCGGAGCTTTTGGAAAACAACCCGTCAACACCGCTTTCGACAATGCTGCTAAGTAGACCGACAGATGTGATAGCCGTCAGGACAACGATGCGTGTTTCCGGGCTCCAGCGCTTGATGTCGAACAGGATTTCCGCACCCGACGCCAAAGGCATCGAAATGTCGAGAAAAAGCACATCCGGGCGCTCGGTCTTGACTGCTTCGATGGCTTCCAGACCATTGGATGCTTCCGCCACTATGCGAATATCGCGGGTATTCACGATACCCGGTGTCTCAAGTGCAACGCGTAAACCCGCGCGCACAATTTGGTGGTCATCCGCGATAACGGCACGAAAATGGTTTGTCATTTTCAATCCCATGTCAAAATACACTGCGAATCGGAGATTGGCCCATGTGCTTTGGTCGAACAACAAATTTCTTGAAGAACGCGAGCGTGCGGGGGGCAATTGCGCTGGCCGGCCTAAGCGGATCAGTTCTTAGGGCGGTTGCCGATGCCGGCGATGATGACCTTGATGACTATGATGCACTGCCCGGGCGGACCAGCGAGCAGATTGACGCGTTGATTTTCAACTTCGACGAGGTCGTTGAGACAATCGCGTTCTATGCCTCGCTCATGTCGGTTCTTTTAATCTTACTTGCATTATCGCTGTCACTTCGGCTTAAAAGTTGGGCTGCCTATGTACTGCTGACAATCGCAAGCATTGTCTGGTTTGCATTCTTTGAACAATACGTAACCGCGCAATTCTGGATCGGATTGAATGTCGGCTTGAACGCCCTTGTGGTAGCGGGGTTTGCACTGACGAGCCTGCATTTCCTGCTCGCGGGGGCTTCGATCAGCCAAGGCCGACAACTAAGCTGGATGCGGCCTGTACTATTTCTCGCAGCCGGGCTGATATGGATCGTGCCCGTAATGAACTGGGCAGATTTGGGCGGGAAACCCCAGACATTGTTTTACGGCATCGCCATTCTGGCCGGTCTTAGCCATGCCGCTGTGATCCCGAACTACGTGACGATAAAAAGCCCGTCGGCTCGGGTGAAACGTAATGGGCTGGCTTTTGCCTTCACAATCGCACTTGCTGGTATTGCTGTGCTGGTCTTTGGCGAATTGGAAGAGGAATTCGACATCGTCTTTATCGCGCGTATCGCCATTCTTGCAGTTGTCGGTTTTTTTGCGCTTTTCTTCATTCGACATGTCCTGTCGATCCTGCGCGAACGCGATGCGACCATTCGCCAATCACTTGAGGATGCGCGCCGGGACGCGGAAAAGACGCACGCCTTACTGGAAGCCGAAAAGAAATACACCCGTGCCAAGGAAGCCGCGAGGATGCACACGATGCGGCTTGCAACAGCGTCCCATGACATTCGCCAACCAATTGCGTCATTGCGAACGACCATGGCGGCGGTGGCAAAGGACGAAAAACCAGAGGTGCGCGATCAGCTTAAAGCAGCCTTCGATTATCTTGATGAGCTCGCTAAAAGCTATCTCGACATTGGCGAGGCAGAAAACGCCCCTGACAGTCCCGCAAACGCGAACGGCGAAGAGATCGTGTCTTCCGAAATAATCTGTGCCACCTTGGACAAAATGTTCCGCAAAGAAGCCGAGGCCAAGAACTTGGCTTTCAAAGTTGAAACCCATGACGCCAATCTGCGTATCCAGCCTTTGGTTGTGACCCGCATCCTTAGCAATCTTCTTTCAAACGCCATCAAACACACCGATGAAGGCAAGGTTGAACTGCGTGCCGAACCTGAGCAAGACGGGTTTCGTTTTTCTGTTTTCAACAGCGCCAATATGCCGGGCGGTGCCGAGACCGAGACGCTGTTTGACCCGTTTGTTAAGGGACAGAAATCTTCTGGCACCGGCTTGGGGTTATCCATAGTTGAAAATCTGGCAAACTCTGGTGGTCTTCGTACATCATGGTCAAGCCTGCCGGGCGAGGGAACCACGTTTTCTCTGTTGGTTCCGAACAAACATATCCTTCGCGACGACAACACTATGAACTAGAACCCCGTACGCGGATCAGGGGAAATTTGCTGAATGCTTGCGGCCCCCTACGTAGTTCAATTTTGTAAATTCCAATGGAATTTTGTCTAAGCCACTGGAATGCACCCGAGATATTGGCGTATGCTCATCTGGGAACAGATGGGCTTTAATAAAATGCCACGCGAAATTGCCTCCATAGACGCCGTGCAATCCATGCTTACTGCACAGGATTATGTTTGCGATCGTTCTTTAGCGACGGTTGTATTTCTCGCGCTGAAACTTGGGCGTCCGCTGTTTCTGGAAGGTGAAGCAGGGGTTGGCAAAACTGAAATCGCCAAGGCACTGGCTTCGGGGCTGGGACGGCGTTTGATCCGGTTGCAATGTTATGAAGGTCTTGATGCATCCAGCGCGGTATATGAATGGAATTTCCCGGCGCAGATGGTGGCGATCCGAACCGCCGAAGCAACCGGTGCCAAGGATCGTGACGCATTGAATAAGGAACTTTTCAGCGAAGAATTCCTGATCCGCCGGCCTTTACTGGAAGCAATGAGCCCACAACCGGGCGGCCCGGCAGTGTTGCTAATAGATGAGCTGGACCGGACCGATGAACCTTTTGAAGCGTTTCTGCTGGAAGCGCTCAGCGATTTTCAGGTGACAATCCCGGAGCTGGGAACCATTGCGGCCAAAGAACCGCCAATTGTGATCCTGACCTCGAACCGCACCCGTGAAGTTCACGATGCTTTGAAACGGCGTTGTCTGTACCATTGGGTCGATTATCCGAATTTCGAACGTGAACTGGAAATTCTACGCGCGCGCGTTCCCGAAGCGTCTGATACGCTCAGCCGGGAAGTGACCGGCTTCATTCAGAAATTGCGCGAAGAAGACCTGTTCAAGAAACCCGGTGTCGCGGAAACCATTGACTGGGCCAAATGCCTGATGGCTCTGGACGCGGTTGAGGTGTCGCCGCAGGTTATTGCCGATACCCTTGGGGCGGTTTTGAAATATCAGGATGACATTGCCAAGATCTCCGGCTCAGAAGCGGCGCGTATTTTGGAAGAATCCAAAGCCAGCGCAGAGAAAGCCAGTTGATGGCCGCCGCGGCTGCACTTCCAACCGACGGCAACCTTGTCGCCAACATCACCCATTTCGCCCGCGCTTTGCGCAATGCCGGTTTGCCGGTTGGGCCGGGGCGGGTAACAGACGCCATCCGTGCAATTGAGGCAGCCGGTTTCACCAGTAAGCCGGATTTTTACTGGGCACTACACGCCTGTTTTGTCTCGCGCCCCGAGCATCGAATGGTGTATGCGCAGATATTTCGGCTTTACTGGCGCGATCCGAATTTTCTGGAATATATCATGGCGATGTTGCCACCGGCCATTAAGGGCGCGCAGGATGACCGGCAAGCGAATATCGCCGAACGTCGCGCAGCAGAGGCATTGTTGGAAGGCGCAGAAGCGGAATTACCCGAGGCGTTTCAGCCGGAAGGCACCGAGATCGAACTGGACGCCTCGGCGACATATTCCGCCCAGGAAACCCTGCGCAGTCTGGATTTTGAGCAGATGAGCACTGCAGAGATGGCCGAAGCCAAGCGGCTGATTGCAAAGATTACCCTGCCAGTGCGCCCGCTGACGTCCCGTCGCACGCGTTCGGCCGCAAATGGACAAATGGCAGACTGGCAAAATACGATACGCCGCGCCGCGCGTCAGGGCGGTGAAATCCGCGAACTCGCCCGGCGAAGGCGAAAAATCCGCTGGCCCAATCTGGTGGCACTTTGTGATATTTCCGGGTCAATGTCGGCCTATTCCCGCGCGGTTCTGCATTTCCTGCACGCCGCCAGCAATGCCAAGGGCGCGGGTTGGGCGCAGGTGCATTCGTTTACGTTTGGTACAAGGCTTACCAACATCACCCGGCACCTTCGGCACCGCGATGTTGACGCTGCACTGGCCATGGCAGGGGCTGAGGCTCAGGACTGGGAAGGCGGCACCCGGATCGGCGCTTGCTTGCATGATTTCAACCGTGACTGGTCGCGCCGCGTGCTGGGGCAGGGCGGCGTGGTCTTGCTGATCACTGATGGTCTGGACCGGGATGACAACGGCAATCTTGCAGCTGAAATGGAACGCCTGCACCTGTCCGCGCACAAAATCATCTGGGTGAACCCGCTGTTGCGCTGGGACGGTTTCGCCCCCAAAGCGCGCGGCATTCGTGAAATGTTGCCCCATGTAGACAGTTTTCGTGCCGGGCATAATATTGCATCCTTGCAAGAACTGGCGCAAGCGTTGGCCCGCCCGGAAGACATTGGTGAAAAAGCGCGACTGATGCAGATGATGGCGAATGGCTGATGGCAGAATTTGATCAGATACCAGAACAGGCGCTGGATTGGCTGCACACCGGTAAAGGCGCGGCACTGGCAACGGTAGTTCAGACCTGGGGGTCGGCCCCGCGACCTGCCGGATCACAACTGGCGATCAGTTCGGGCGCGGAACTGGCCGGATCGGTATCGGGGGGCTGTGTTGAAGCCGCAGTTGTTGCTGAGGCATTGGAAGCGCTGGAAGACGGTGCGCCAAGGCTGTTGGAATACGGTGTCAGTGACGAAGAAGCATTTGCCGTCGGGCTGGCCTGTGGCGGTACTATACGAATATTGGTCGAGCCAATTGGCGTTGGTCAGGGGCCAGATGTAGCGTTGATTGAAGGCTTGGTTGCAGAGCGGGCCGAGCGGCGTGCAGCGGCGTATATGGTGAATACCAAGACATGGGAACGTCAACTGGCCAGCCCTGCTGAGAATAAAGATCTGCAACCGCGTTTTGTATCCGATAAATCCGGCATAGAAGGCGACTGGTTTGTCGGCATCCACAACCCGCCGCTGAAAATGGTCGTCGTTGGGGCCGTGCATATCGCACAGCCCTTAATGCAAATGGCGCGGCTGGCCGGGTATGACGCGGTGCTGGTCGATCCGCGCGGGGCGTTTTTGACGCAAGAGCGTTTTCCCGGCGAACGCCTGAATGATGACTGGCCGGATGAGGCGCTGAAGGTGGAAGGGCTGGATGCGCGAACAGCTGTTGTTACCCTGTCGCACGACCCGAAAATCGACGACCCTGCGATCAGCGAGGCATTGAAATCGGATGTGTTTTATATTGGCTGTCTGGGATCAAACAAGACCCACGCCAAGCGGGTAACACGGTTACAGCAGGCAGGTTTCACCAATGACCAGATCGCCCGTATCCACGCCCCCGTCGGGGCGGATATTGCTGCAAAGTCGCCGTCTGAAATTGCAGTTTCGATCATGGCAGAAATCACTGAACGTCTGCGCCGCCCCGAGACACGGCGATGAAGTTTGGACCCGTGAAGGTCGAAGACGCCTTGGGCACAATTCTGGCCCACTCAACGCAGGCGGGAAAGCGGCGCATTCGCAAAGGCTGCAAACTGAATACAGCAGACATTTCTGATCTTAAGACGGCTGGCATCGAGCAGGTGACAGTGGCGGCTTTGTCAGCGGATGACGTCCATGAAGACGACGCCGCAGAACAACTGGCGAATGCGCTGATTGAAGGAACCTGCACACATTTGCGCCTAAACGCAGCGTTTACCGGACGGGTAAATATATACGCTGAAAGTCCCGGGATTTTCCGTGTGGATGCTGATGCAGTGAACAGGTTTAACCGCGTTGATCCATCCATCACTGTATCAACATTGTCAGATTTGGTGCGGGTTCAGGCAAGGGATCTGGTTGCGACCGTCAAGATTATACCCTTTGCCGCGCCGGGTGATAAGATCAAGGAAGCAACAGCGCAAGCTACGGGTGCTCTGACATTGGCGGCGTTTAAGCCGAAGGATGTTACGCTGATCCTGACCCGAACAGCGGCGATGAAGGAAAGCCTGCTGACAAAAGGAAAGCTGGCGATTGAGCAGCGATTGCAAAGCCTTGGCTGTACATTGTGTGACACGAGAATTATCCAACACAACACTAGCGACCTGGCGGACGCCCTTGCCGCCGCCACCACCGATCTGGTGCTGATCCTGACCGCCTCTGCCACCTCTGATGAAAACGACGTTGGCCCGGCGGCTTTGCTGACCGCCGGGGGGGAACTGGCCAGATTTGGTATGCCAGTTGATCCGGGGAACCTGCTGTTTCTGGGGATATTCGGGGATAAAACTATTGTCGGCCTACCCGGTTGCGCCCGATCACCTGCGTTAAATGGCGCGGATTGGGTGTTAGAGCGGTTGATAAGCGGAATTGATGTGAAGGCCGATGATTTAGCTGCAATGGGCGTAGGTGGATTGTTGAAAGAAATTTCCACCCGCCCGCAGCCACGCGGGGCTGTGCCACAGGTAGCTACGCGACCAAATGTTGAGGTTATCATGCTTGCGGCTGGGGCATCGTCCCGGATGTCAGGTGTGGACAAGCTGTTGGAAAATATTGACGGGGAAGCATTGTTGCGCCGCTCGGCCAAGGTTGCTCTGAACGCCCAGGCAGACACAGTATTAGTGGTGCTGCCGCCTGACCATGATCTGCGGCAGGCTGTGCTTGAAGGGTTGGCAGTAAACATAGTTCCGTCACCAGATTGGAAAAACGGTATGTCCGCATCCATCCTCGCCGGGCTATCTGCCGTATCAGACGATTGCGACGCAGTGATCGTGGCGCTGGCGGACATGCCGGAAATTACGCCAGATCACATGAACCGGCTGATCGCAGCATTTGATCCCACCGAAAACCGGGAAATTTGTCGCGCAGTTAGTTCCGATGGCACCCCCGGCCACCCGGTGTTGTTTGGGCGCAGATTTTTCGAAACACTGGCGGCTTTATCCGGCGACAGGGGCGCGCGTGATGTTCTGATAACCGCACCGGATTTTCTGGTGGATGTTCAAACAATGGGTCAGGGCGCGGTCATTGATCTGGATACGCCGCAAGATTGGGCGAATTGGCGTGCGAAATAGCCCACTACCTAATATTGAGCGCTATTTGCGGTTGATTTGCGTCGAAGTAGCTCTAGGATCATTGTTCGTAGCAGATGGCTAACAAGGGGATTAAACGGGCATGGAGCTAAAAGGCACCAGAACAATCAATGCAAACCGCATGGCGGTCTGGCGTGCCCTCAATGACCCGGATATTTTACGAGTGAGCATTCCCGGTTGTTCTGAACTGACTGGCAATGCGCAGGATGGTTTTGAAGCCGTCGTCACCCAGAAAATCGGACCCGTGAAGGCAACATTCAAAGGCGCTGTGGCGCTTAGTGATATCGTTGAAGGCGAAAGCTATCGCATTTCAGGCGAAGGCAAAGGCGGGCCGGCGGGATATGCCAAAGGCGGCGCATTGGTGACGCTTAAGGATACTGAAGGTGGAACGCTGCTTAGCTATGATGTGACGGCCAAAGTCGGTGGCAAACTGGCCAGCCTTGGGGCGCGGCTGATTGATGGCGTCGCCAAGAAACTGGCCGATCAGTTTTTTGAGAATTTCCAACAGGCTGTCGAGGGAACTGATGACGACAGCACTTCGCACGATACGCAGGAGACCGAAAGCACCGGAATTCTGGGTAAGTTTATCAACTGGCTGAAAGGGATTTTCGGTCAGAAAAAGTAAAAACTAAGGGAGGAATAAATGACATCTGTTTCAATGATGGTGAACGGTAAGGCCGTTTCCGGGGACGTCGAAGGGCGCACGTTGCTGTCGCATTTTCTACGCGAGGGTTTGAATTTAACCGGCACCCATATCGGTTGTGACACCGGACAATGTGGAGCCTGCACCGTACATGTGAACGGCGTGGCGGTAAAATCCTGCAACATGTTCGCGCAGGAAGCCGAAGGTGCCGACGTTAAAACGATCGAAGGTATGGCCAATGAAGATGGCTCACTCGGGGTTATTCAGGCGGCGTTTCAGGAACATCACGGGCTGCAATGCGGATTTTGCACACCGGGGATGGTGATGGCCGCATCCGATTTGCTGGCCGCGAATTCTAACCCAAGTGAAGCCGAGATACGTAACCATCTGGACGGCAATATCTGCCGCTGCACCGGGTATCACAACATCATCAAATCCATTCAGGCCGCCGCCGCCCAACTGGGCTGATGCTGGCAACTGGATTGGATCAACGGGAGAAATTAAATGCCTAAAGACAATGGAATTGGCGAAAGCCCGAAACGGCGCGAAGATGTCCGGTTTCTGACCGGCCGTGGCCGCTACACAGATGACATCAATCTGCAAGGGCAGGCCTATGCCGTGTTCCTGCGCTCGGATGTGGCGCATGGAAAAATCAACGGGATTGATACATCGGGGGCGGAAAACATGCCCGGAGTTCTGGCGGTGTTTACCGGCGAAGACTTTGCCGAAGTCGGCAGTAACCCGGCGGGTTGGCTGATTACCAGCCGCGACGGCACCCCGATGAAAGAACCCAAACGCCCCGTATTGGCCCACGGCAAAGTACGCCATGTGGGGGATGCATATGCAGCAGTGATCGCAGAAACCTATGCGCAGGCGGTCGATGCAGCCGAAGCGATTGACGCTGACATAGATGAATTGGCCCCAATCGTTGATATGGCGTCTGCTCTGGCCAACAGCGATAACCGCGTTCACGATGAAATTGACGACAATTGCTGTTTTGACTGGGGTTGGATCGAAGATAACCGCGAAGCGACCGACGCGGCGATCAAAGCAGCCCCCCACGTCACCACGCTGGAATTGAAAAACAACCGGCTGGTGCCAAATGCAATGGAAGGCCGGGCGTCAATCGGTGACTATAATCCGGGGGACGACCATTATACGTTAACCACCACGTCGCAGAATCCCCATGTTACACGCCTGTTGATCTCGGCATTTGTGATGGGAATTCCCGAAAACAAGCTGACCATTATTGGCCCGGACATAGGCGGTGGATTTGGCTCAAAAATCTACCATTACGGCGAAGAAGCATTGGTCCTGGCCGCGTCTAAAAAGCTGGGCCGTCCGGTCAAATGGGCTGCAACACGTTCAGAATCCTTTATGACCGATGCCCACGGGCGTGACCACGAAACCAAAATAGAACTGGCCACCGAAAAGGACGGCACGTTTTTGGCGATCCGCACCAGTACCCGGGCGAATGTTGGTGCATATTTATCAACTTTTGCAACGGCGACGCCGACCTATCTGCATGGTACGGTGATGGCAGGGAATTACACAGTTCCGCTGGTCTATGTGAATGTCAAAACGGTGTTCACCAACACAACCCCCGTAGATGCTTATCGCGGCGCTGGCCGCCCCGAGGCAACTTTTTCCCTAGAGCGGATAATTGACATATGTGCGCGCGAACTGGGCATGGATCCGCTTGAGCTGCGGCGCAAGAACTTCATCAAGCCAGAGCAGTTTCCCTTCACCACAGCGGCCGGGTTGGAATACGATTCTGGCAATTTTCACGCCCTTGTAGACAAGCTGGAAGACATCGCTGACCTGAAAGGCTTTGATGCGCGCAAAGCCGACAGCGCCAGCCGCGGCCTGCTGCGCGGGCTTGGCATCAACACTTATATTGAGGCTTGCGGCCTTGCACCGTCCAATCTGGCAGGCGTGCTGGGTGCCAGGGTTGGCCTTTATGACTCAGCAACCGTACGGGTAAACGCCACCGGCAATATCTCGGTTATGGTCGGGGCGCACAGCCACGGGCAGGGCCATGAAACGGTGTTCCCGCAGATTGTCGCAGATATG
>VAPK010419239.1_pt1 | contig 19653 bp, 15 predicted proteins | sample 3395031 | NCBI WGS metagenome assembly VAPK01 (sample SAMN08290443, study PRJNA428436) | hydrothermal vent metagenome | isolation source: Deep-sea hydrothermal vent chimney 1 | place: Pacific Ocean: Juan De Fuca Ridge
CTGTTTATCTTTCCAAGAGATAAACGCAAACTGGCCGGAGCAGGAAAAACAGGAGCTATGGCAAGTTTTGAAGTCTCCGGGAACATTGTACTATCAGACAGGGCTGTTGAACGAACTACTTTTGACAATATTTCGCTGACCTCGATTCAAAATATGCTTGCCGGGATAAGACCTGCTGCTATTTTAAAACAACCATTCCCTTAAAATTCATGATGGCAACGCTTATTCCCGGTACTCCGCCCTAATCCGTTTTTTGTCAATTTTTCCTACCGAAGTTTTGGGGATGGCTTCCACAAAATCAACCCGTCTTGGAATAGCCCACTTGTTGATGGTACCGTTATCAACAAACTGTTGCAGAAACTGCCGTATTTCCTCGGCTGAGGCTTCGGTATTGACTTTGGGAACAACGATAGCATAAGGACGTTCCGACCATTTCTCATCGGGAATTCCCACCACAGCTACTTCTGAAACCGAAGGGTGTTTGCTAATAAGATTTTCCAGCTCAAGCGAAGAAATCCATTCTCCACCGGTTTTAATCACATCTTTAATGCGGTCGGTAATCTTAAAGAAGTTCTTATTATCAACGTAAGCCACATCGCCCGTATGCAGGTAGCCACCTTTCCAAAGCTCTTTACTCTTCTCTTCTTCTTTGTAATAACTCTGTGTAAGCCAAGGTGTACGGACCACAATTTCGCCAACTGATTCGCCATCCTGTGGTAGTGGGTTCATGTCTTCGTCCACCACTTTCATGTCAACCAAAGGAATGGCAACGCCGGTTTTGGTTCTCAACTCCACCTGCTTGTCCAGTTCCATTTCTCTACCTTCTTTATTTAAGTAGGTAACGGACAGAATGGGGCAGGTTTCAGACATCCCATAGCCGGTGATAACATCAATATTTAGCTCGCTTGCGGCTTTGGCCAGACCTGCCGGAAGAGCAGCACCGCCGATAACTACCTTCCAACGGCTCAAATCTACTGCTTTGGCTATCGGACTGGATACCAGCATATGTAATATGGTAGGAACACAATGTGAGAAAGTAACTTTTTCACTCAGCAACAACCGCAGCAACATCTCCGGTTCGTAACGGCCCGGATAAACCTGTTTTACCCCTAACATTGTGGCGAGGTAAGGAACACCCCAGGCATGCACGTGAAACATGGGCGTGATGGGCATATATACATCATCCGAGCGGAAACGGCAGGCGGAGTCGTAGCTGCCGAAAAGCATTCCCCCGGCCAGCGTATGCAGTACCAACTGCCGGTGAGAGAAATAAACAGCTTTTGGATTTCCGGTCGTTCCGGTAGTGTAAAACATAGTGGCTACCGAATTCTCGTCAAAATCGGGGAACTCGTAAAGGTCGCTCGCCGACCTTAGCAATTCTTCATATTCACCGGAGATGGTCAACTCTTCTTCGGGTAATTCTTTCTTATCGGTCATTAAAATACAGGGAATGGAAGTAGTAAGTTTCTCTTTAATACCTTTCAGTATCGGGAGAAAATCCGTGTTGGTAAAGACAATCTTATCTTCGGCATGGTTCATCGTATAGAGAATCTGCTCTGGTGATAACCTGTAATTTACGGTATGGAGTACAGCACCAATCATCGGAATAGCAAAGAAAAGCTCCAGGTAGCGAGGTGAATCATACTCCAGAACGGCTACCACATCACCAGCCTGGATACCCAGATTCCGAAGGACATTGGCAAGTTTTCGTATCCGCTTGTTCAGCTCAAAATAGTTGTATCGAGACAGGTCGCGATAAATAATCTCATTATTCGGCTCATATTTTAATGAGTCGGCCAGGATGCGTTTAATCAACAAAGGATAGGCATAGGCTTCTTCTGTGGGAGGTAAAATCTTTGTTTTGAGCATTTTAATTATTTTAATGAATAATGGCTTACAAATTTATAAAAAAATTGATGCTAATAACGGAAAAAATATCTCCTTGAGAAATAAATTCTTACCGGAAGCTTATTTTTGAATAAAATTCAGGGTGACTTTGGCTTCCCATCCTGCAAGACAGTGTAACCCGAATCGGGCTGTTCGTTCCAACTGCTGTCACGACCCTTGCATAAAGAAGATATAAAGCAAAAGGGAGACAAACCACCAGACCATTGCCTGACCATCGAGTGACGATTGCTTGACAATTGTTTGACAACTGTTTGACTATCGCTTTGCTATCATTTCTCACTTTCTAAATTTTCCTATATTTACAACCTTTCCCAAAAAAAACAAAATGGCAGACAAAGCAAAAAAGTTTGGTGCTTTCGCCGGTGTCTTTACACCATCCATTCTGACTATCCTCGGGGTTATCATGTATTTGCGTCTGGGTTGGGTAGCAGGAGTTGCCGGAATATGGGGAAGTGTTGCTATTATTTTGCTGGCGCATTTTATCTCTGTCACCACAGGTTTAAGTATTTCGTCCATAGCCACGAATAAGAAGATAAAAGCGGGTGGCATTTATTATATTCTTTCGCGTTCTCTCGGTTTGCCCATGGGCGGTTCCATCGGCATCACCTTGTTTATAGGTACGGCTTTGAGCATTTCACTTTATATTGTGGGTTTTGTGGAGAACTTTCTGGACATCCCTTCCATGCAACATTGGCTTGGGATGGTGGGGCCTACCGTTCAAAATACCCGTATTGTGGGAACAGTGGTTCTGGTATTGCTGGCAGTAATAGCACTGATTAGTACGAATTTTGCCATAAAAACTCAGTTTTTGGTACTCGGTGCTATCGTCTTGTCACTGATTTCTATTTTCGTAGGCTTTTTTCTCCATCCTGTTGCTGCTTCAGCTGTACCGGTTACGCATTTTACTCCGTTTAAGGATTTCAGTTTTACGGAAGCCTTTGCCATCTTTTTTCCGGCAGTTACCGGTTTCACTGCAGGTGTAGCCATGTCGGGTGATTTGAAAAACCCGAAGAAAGATATTCCCTCCGGAACGTTGTTGGCTATTTTTACGGGTTTGGTTATCTATCTGGCTCTTGCGGTTAGCTTTAATGTGTTTGTGGACAGGCAGGTGCTTCTGACAAATTACAATTTTCTGATACAGATTGCATGGTTTCCTTTTCTCATTATTGCCGGTGTTTGGGGTGCTACACTCTCCTCGGCTTTGGGTGGAATTCTCGGTGGACCGCGGATCATCCAGGCTATTTCTAATGATCATATCACACCGAAAATCCTGGGAAAAGGTCACGGGAAAAATAATGAACCACGGAATGCACTTATTTTTACCTTTTTTCTCTCCGAACTGGGTATTCTTGTGGGTGACTTGAATATCATTGCCCAATTGGTCACCATGTTTTATCTCACCGCCTATGGATTTATCAATCTGGCTTTTGTGCTGGAAAAATGGGCCAGTACCGATTTTCGCCCCAGCTTCCGGATTCCTGCATGGGTAGGCATTCTGGGTTTTGTTACCAGCTTTATGATTATGTTTAAACTGGACATGGCAGCTATGTTTGGTGCATTGATTATCCTGGGCTTTGTGTTTTATCTTATCCGGAAAAAGCAGCTGCATCTTGCTATGGATGACATTTGGCCCAGTGTGATGGCTTCTTTAATCCGGTCGGTGCTCACCCGCTTTAAAAATATGCAACTTACAGAAGCAAACTGGCGGCCAAACATTCTTCTTTTCAGTGGCGGACAGCTAAACCGGCCGTATTTGGTGGAGTTCAGTAAGTTTATTGCAGGGAAACAGGGACTTATTTCTAATTTCGACCTGGTGCTGAAACCCAACGCCAAACGTCTTTTTCCTTCTCACCATCAGGCTATTCCCGAAGAAGAGATGGAAGGCGATGAGGCTATCTTTAAAAGAAGACAGATGTGTAACGACATTTACGGTGCCATGGAAAGTCTGTCGGCGACTTACGGATTCTCCGGAATGGAACCTAATACGGTGGTGCTGGGGTGGGGCAGGCATACCAAAGAACCCATGCGCTTTGCCCAGATGTTACACTATATCAAAAACCTTGATTTAAATATTGTTATGCTCGATTTTGACAAAGAAAAAGGGTTTGGCGATTATAAGCAAATCGATGTGTGGTTGCGGGGTGGTTCTAACAACGGTAGCCTCATTTTCTCCCTGTTGAAATTTATTCATGTCTCTTATGCCTGGCACAATGCGGTTATACGGATTTTGTTGATTACGGAGGATAAAAGTAAAAAGAAGCCAATTAAGGTTAGAATAAAACGGCTATTAAATAAACACCGCATGCATGCCGGGGTGGTTGTCATCTTTAAAGAAAAAACCGATGATGTACACGATATTATCAAAAGTCAATCTGCCAATGCTGACCTGACTATTATGGGAATGGCAAAGGTACAGGTTGGCAAAGAGAACGACTTTATTGAGCGTGCCGACAGCCTTTATAATGATTTGGGAACACTGGTACTGGTGAAAGCTTCCTCATTTTTTAGTGAACTTCATCTCGGTGACTAAATTTCATCTTTTAAAACTTTGTGTAAATTTACACCTGTTTTCATCAAAACCAAAGCTTTGCACAAGAGAAAAATAACAGAATTAGACAGCCGGCAATTTTTCAATTGCTTTTTAGCCGGTGCCGGTAAAATATTCGATGACCAGAGTTATATGAACAAGATAAACGTATTTCCTGTCGCGGATGCCGACACGGGTACCAACCTGGCATCTACTATGCGCTCCATTGTGGAGACTACGGTTGTTCATAGTCATTTTAAAGCTACAGCCGTTGATATTGCCGATGCAGCGCTGGCCGGAGCGCGTGGAAATTCAGGGATTATCTTTGCCCAGTTTCTCTATGGTTTCAGCTTTGAAGTGGCAGACAAGGAAAAGATAGACACGTTTGATTTTGTCCTTGCGGCAAAAAAGGCAGTTCCTTATGTTTATGAAGCCATTGCAGATCCCGTTGAAGGAACCATGGTTTCGGTTATCAAAGAGTGGGCTGACCATATTTTCGACATAATGGAAAAATATGATGATTTTTACAGCTTACTGACTTCCGGCTTGAAGCAGGCACACAAATCTCTGAAGGAGACTACCAAGAAGTTAGACAAACTGGCACGTGCAAAAGTTGTGGATGCCGGTGCCCGGGGCTTTGTAGATTTTCTTGAGGGTGTGATTGATTACATTAAAACCGGTCGCGTTCCTAATCCTGAATTATTAAAGTCTGTGGTAATTGAAATAAGTAACGATCATATTCATCACGATACTATCACCTTTCGCTATTGTACAGAGGCTTTAATTCAGGGAGAAAACCTAAGCAAGGAAAAGCTTAAAGCAATTTTGGATGGCTTTGGCGATTCCATGGTAATTGCCGGGGCTAAAAACAAAATACGTATCCACATTCATACCGATACGCCATGGCTGTTGTTTGAGAAAATCAGCGATATGGGAACTGTCATTGCCCAAAAGGTGGACGACATGGTGATGCAGAACGAGGTGGCATCCAACGCCCGTTTTAAAACGGTTATTGTAACCGATTCGTCGTGCGACATCCCCGAAGATTTACTGGAAAAATACCAAATCCAGTGTATCCCGTTAAATATTCATTTTGGTGACACTTTTTATCTCGATGGTGTTACCATGAAACCGGAACAGTTTTACGCAGTGCTGGATTCATCGCCTGTTTATCCCACCACTTCACAGCCATCATACAAAGAGTTTTTTAACCGATACAACTATCTTGCAACGCATTATGATTCTATTATCGGAATTAATTTAAGTGCAAAACTGAGCGGTACCTGGCAAAATAGTGTGAATGCAGCTGGAAAGGTCTCCGCACAAACAGGCAAAATTATCGATGTTATCAACAGCAAAAAAGTCTCCTGTGGGCTGGGCTTGCTTACCATTCGTGCCGCTAAAGCGCTGGCAGCGGGAATGAGTCATGAGGAAATTGTGGCTTATTTGCCCGTGTGGGTGTTGAAAACAAAACAGTTTGCCGGTTTGAAAACGTTAAAATATCTAATAAAAAGCGGGCGTATCGATGCTAAAAAAGGGTTCTTCGGACGACTATTAGGGATAAAACCCATTATTGAAGTGGATAAAAACGGACTGGTCATTCCTTTTTCCAAACCTTTTTCCGAGAAGAAAAGCCATAAACAGATTCTCAATGAAATGAAAAAGTTTATGGAAAAGAAAAGCATCTGGGGTTATGCCATTACACATGCCGATAATCCGGATAGTGCCCGGAAACTTGCTCGCGAGATGGAGAAACTTACCGGAAAAAAACCGGAATTTATCCAGCAGGTAACACCTGTTCTCGGTGTGCATGTAGGCACCGGGGTGGTGAGCCTGGCTGTGTCGCTGGTATAGAAATAATGGCCATTCAGTTGTCAAACGGTTGTCAAACGATGGTCAAACAGTTGTCAAACAGTTGTTAGTAATTCCCTTTATTTCACAACTTCTCTTCGTCTCTCCGTCCCCTTGTCTCCTCGTCTCTCCGTCTTTCATTGTTGCCAAACAGTTGTCAGTAATTCCCTTTTTTTCGCAACTTCGCTTCTTCACAATTTCTCTTCGTCCCTCCGTCTTTTCTTTTCCCGGGGTTTGACTAAACTTGTTTTAAATATTTTCATGGCTCCTTTTACGGTATATAAATCTGTAATTTTGTTGCTTTAAAAAATGAATGGACATGATTACAGAACAGTTAACACATCCCCTCAGCATTGTAGTTGTGGGAGGCTCAAATAATATTCATAAACCGGGTGGCAAAGTCCTGAAAAACCTTCTGGACGGCGGCTTTGATGGTAACCTTTACGTGATGAATCCTAAAGAGGATGTGGTGCAGGGTGTGAAAAGTTATCGCGACCCCAAAGACCTGCCTGATGTAGATTTGGCCATCCTTGCCATTGCTGCAAAATATACTCCCGATACAATTGAGTTTTTGGCGCAGAACAAAAACAGCCGTGCTTTCATTGTGCTGTCTGCCGGATTCAGTGAAGAAAGCCACGAGGGTAAATTACTGGAAGACAGGATGGTGGAGTCTGTAAACAAAGTTAGCGGCTCGCTTATTGGGCCTAATTGTGTGGGCGTAATGACACCGCAATACCATGGCGTTTTCACCAAACCCATCCCCAGGCTCGACCCCAAAGGCTGCGACTTTATCAGCGGTTCCGGTGCCACGGCTTGTTTTATTATGGAAGCCGGAATTCCCAAAGGCCTTACATTCAACAATGTTTACTCTGTGGGAAACTCTGCGCAGATGGGTGTGGAAGAGGTGCTGCAATACATGGATGAGACTTTTGATCCCGAGAAAGATCCCAAAGTGAAGTTGCTGTATATGGAAAAAATTGATAAACCCGCTTTGTTGCTGAAACATGCTGCTTCGCTCATCCGGAAAGGCTGCCGAATTGCTGCTGTAAAAGCCGGTGCTTCGGAAGCCGGAAGCCGGGCTGCTTCTTCACATACGGGTGCCCTGGCCAGCCCGGATGCTGCTGCCGATGCCCTTTTTCGTAAAGCCGGTATCGTACGTTGCTATGGACGCGAAGACCTGATTAGCATTGCTTCGGTTTTCATGTATCCCGAACTTCAGGGTAAAAATATTGCAGTGATTACCCATGCCGGCGGGCCTGCTGTCATGCTCACCGACAAACTCTCTGCCGGTGGTTTGAATGTCCCCGACATAAAAGGAGTGGCTGCTGAAGAACTAAGAACAAAGCTCTTTCCCGGCTCGGCTGTGGGCAATCCTATTGATTTTCTCGCCACCGGAACAGCCGAACAACTCGGAACCATCATTGACTACGTAAACGATAAATTTGATGAAATTGATGCCCTGGTAGTCATTTTCGGCACACCGGGTTTAGTGGAGGTTTATGATGTGTATGATTTGCTCGACAAGAAAATGAAAACCAGCAAAAAACCCATCTTTCCTGTTTTGCCTTCCGTTTTGACAGCTGAAAAAGAGGTGAAGGCCTTCGTGGAAAAAGGGCGGGTTTATTTCCCCGAAGAGGTGGTACTGGGTGAAGCGCTGGCAAGAGTTTACCATACGCCAAAACCAGCTCCTGAAAAAGTTGAACTGCCTGCCGTGGATGTAAAACAGATTCGTGCTATTGTGGAAGAGGCTGTTGATGGCTACCTTACTTCCGAAAAAGTAACGGCGTTGTTGGATGCTGCCGGCATTCCGAGGGCAAAAGAGTTTACCACTTCACAAAAAGAGGAAATTGTAAAACTGGCTGAGGAAGTTGGTTTCCCGTTGGTTATGAAAGTGGTCGGGCCGTTGCACAAATCGGATGTGGGGGGGGTGAGTCTCAACATCCACGATAACGAAAAACTGGTAAGCGAAATGAAACGCATGATGCAGATAGAGGGAGTCAAAGGTGTGCTGATACAGCCAATGCTGAGTGGAACGGAACTTTTTGCAGGCGTGAAAAAAGAAGATAAATTCGGCCACTTGATTTTGTTTGGTCTTGGTGGTATTTTTATCGAAGTACTAAAAGATGTGAGAACCACCCTGGCACCTTTGGGTAAAGAGGAAGCTCTGGCTGAATTGAAAAAGCTGAAAAGTTATAAAATTATTCAGGGTGTACGTGGCATGGAAGGTGTGGATGAGGGGCTCTTTGCCGATGTTTTAATACGGCTTTCGGCGTTGGTAAAGGCAGCTCCTGAAATTACCGAAATGGATTTGAATCCACTGCTGGGAAGCCAACGGCAGGTGGTAGCTGTGGATGCGCGCATCAGAATAGCCAAATAGCTGTCATCCTATTTCATTTTCAGTACTTTATGGCTTCCCGAATTTTCGATGATTTGAGCAGGCAAAAAGGTGTTTTCAACTCCATTCAGCTCTTTTTCTTTTAGGGAATTATTCGTAATTTTGGACTGCATTTCAAAGCAGCTTTTTCCGGCTGGAAGTGTTTTATGAATTTACAGCTTAAATACTCAAATTATGAAAAAGACACCAATAGATTATCAAATTGTTAACCAAAAAATAAAGGAGAGTGGTCTTCATTCCATAGGCAAGGCCACCATCCGTGAGATTAAAAGGCTGGTGGACGAAATTGAAGAGGCCACCGGCGACGAATTTATCCGCATGGAAATGGGAGTTCCCGGACTGCCTCCTGTCCGGATTGGGGTAGAAGCGCAGATTGATGCCCTGAAAAAAGGTGTTGCTGCCATTTATCCCAATATTCAGGGATTGCAGGTATTGAAAGAAGAGTTTTCGCGGTTTTTGAAACTTTTTATGGATGTTGAGGTGAACCCGGAAGGGTGTATTCCAACGGTTGGCTCCATGCAGGGTGGGTTTGCCTCTTTCTTGTGCATGAGTCGTACAAACAGGCATCAGGATTCCACACTTTTTATTGATCCCGGATTTCCGGTGCACAAAATGCAGCATAAGGTATTAAACCTTCGCTACGAAAGTTTTGATGTCTATAATTATCGTGGCAAAAAGTTAAAAGCCAAATTAGAATCTTACTTTAAAACAGGAAGGTTTCATTCGGTCTTGTATTCCAATCCCAACAACCCATCCTGGATATGTTTTACCGAGGAAGAATTACGTATTATTGGCGAAATGGCTGACAAATACAATGTGGCTATTTTAGAAGATCTGGCTTATTTTGGAATGGACTTCCGCAAAGACTATTCTCAACCCGGGAAAGCTCCATACCAGCCTACTGTGGCCAAATATTCCAAAAATTATATCTTGTTTGTTTCCAGCTCTAAAATATTCAGTTATGCCGGCGAGCGCATCGGGATGATGGCCATCTCCAACAACCTGTTTACCATGAGTTTACCTGACTTACTTCGCTATTACACTACGGATAACCTGGGCTATTCACTGATTTTTGAAACACTCTACCCGCTGAGCTCCGGAACTGCACATTCGGCACAGTATGCTATTGCAGCAGTATTGAAAGCTGCCAATGAAGGCAAGTTTAACTTTGTAGATTATGTGAAAGATTACGGCGTGAAAGCTAAGGAGATGAAGAAAATGTTTTTGGATAATGGCTTCAAAATTGTTTATGATACAGATATTGACCAGCCTATTGCTGATGGTTTTTATTTTACATTCTCTTATCCCGGACTTGATGCGGAAACGCTGTTGCATGAGTTAGCTTTTTACGGTATCAGTGCTATTTCTCTTCTGATTACCGGAAGTGAGCACAAAGAGGGTATCAGAGCCTGCACGTCTCTGGTAAAACATGAGCAATTCCCCTTGTTGAATGAACGGCTGGCACAGTTTCATCAAGATCATCCCATAGTAAAGTAAGTGGATTTACCGAAACTGCCCGGATAAACATTCTGTTATAACACACAAAAAAGCCTGTTCCATCTTACGGAACAGGCTTTTAAACAGTGAAAACATACTTTTTATTTAGTAGGTGGCGTATAAATATTAGAATTTACACGGTAGCCTGACTTATTCATATACCAGTCGGGATAATTGGTTCCACCTGATTCTGCCCACTGGGCAAAATGATTGTAAGCGCTGAGAATATCTACCTGTTCCACCGGATAGGCAAAGGATACGGGCAAATCAAGTGCCCAGGGCAGATTGTTTTTTGTCTGATAATATTTGCCTGTCGCAGGGTTGGTAGCATCGGCATCTGTGTCGAAATAAGAATTGTTAACCAAATCAGTAGGTTTCTGTCCGGCAAGATGAACCTCTTTTCCGCGTTCGCCATTCACAATCAGGAAAGGATTGTACGGCGCTGTCCCGGTTGTGCTTACCGAAACAGGGTTAGTATAAAGAACGTGTAGCTGACTGGTGTCGGGCTTAACATAGGGCACATTCTCTTTGGTGTTGATAAAAGCAGACCCTGAGTTGCCGATATTTCTGAAAGCATTATCAAACAGAATAATGACAGTGTTGGATTGTCCCTGTTCGGTGCCATTGGCATTGGTGTGAATGTAGTTTTCGGTGTAGTGTGTACCGGTAACGGAAGCTACATTGGCGGGGTCACCACCGAGCATAAAACCAAATCCGTTTTTCAGGCTTGCTCCGACAGCACGCACGGAGTAGTCAGTAAAGAATTCAACCAGCTTATTTGAGGAGTTCAAAACCGATTTAAAATGGTAATCCAAAACGAGGTCGTTAAAGTCATAGTCGCCTTTTCCCGGCCACAAATCTTCAAAGGCCACGGTTCCCCAGTCGGTCTGGTTGGGATAATATACGTTGAAAGCACGGGAAGCATCGTTGGGATAATCGTCCATATCATCATCCACTCCATCGCCGTCAGTATCTTTCACGGGACCGGTTACTACTGCGTTGTCATAATAGATAGAAGAGCTCTTGTCAAAATCCCAGCTCCAGAAAAGAGCCTGAACTTTTACTGTCCCGGCGGGCATGGTGGCAGCAACTGTTTTTGTTGTCCAATCATGAGATGGAAACTTATATTGTATCCAATAATAAGCCAGAACCCGGTTGTTGGCATCTCTGGGGATTAGGTATAACCAGGAATATAATGTTTTTGCATTACCTGTTGATTTTATGTCTGCCGAAAATGTAATGAGATCGCCCGGATTGGCTGCAACCATCTGTGAGGCACCACCATAATAGACTCCGATATTTTTTAAAGGAGTACGAATAACGTGATTTCCACCATCGTTATACCATTCCATTTTTTTATTTCTGTAATTGGTGAAGTACCACTTTCCATCTATCGGGTGGTGGCTCGGCCATCCGGCAATAGTTCCAAAGTCATCCGTCTCAAAATCGCCATTTTGTACCAGGTTGTTCACGCGCATTGCTTTGTATTCTCCGGCACTTAGGTTAGAGAAATAAGCCGATTTTGTTTCTGTGGGAATAGTGTCGGGAGGAGTAGTTCCATAACCATCACCGAAATTAATGGTGACACTGCTTCCTTTTACGCTTTGTACAGTCAGTCCGACTTTGCGGCTACCTGCAATACTTTGGACAAAAATGGAATCTAATGCAGTGGGAATACGAATATTGCCTGTCCACTGACCGTTTTTGTCAAAGCTGCCTGCTGTAATGAGTTTCCCACCATTAGCCGGATCAGCTGTGTATATATTGAAACGGCTTTTGTCCTTGCTGAAATCCACAGTGGAAGGCATATTGATTGTAACACCTTCTATACGCGTCGATTCAAATTTAAACCCATCCGGTACGTTTAAATTGTCCAGTGGAGATCCATTGCCGGGTGCTGGTGCCTTTCTGCACGACTGTAATACAAATCCGGCTATCAGCAGTATGACGGCCGTAAGGATAATTCTTTTTGTTTTCATTATTTTCATTCGTTTTAATAAATGATTCTCTTTCATTTAGAAATTATAGCAATAATTAAGCCGTGCTACTGCGATTAAATGGTAAATAGTTGATATGCTTATGTTTAAGTTCTGTAATTACTCTTTGCTTTTTCCCAAAATGGGAAGCGTAATCCCGCTATGGGAAAAATAGCTTATTGCTGTTAATTTTCGAAGCAAAAATAGCTCATTTTTTATCAGAATTTTCAATGCTGACTTCTGCGAAGATTCCGAATATGGAAGCTTTTTCTGTTTTTCTCCGAAATCAGTTAGAAAAGCTCATATTTTGATACTCCGTTTTGCCTTGTGTATCCTTATAATATTTGGTTACAATGAGTTAGGATTATTGGTACATGTCTTGCTAAGGAACGACCGATTTACACCCTGGCCGGTGTAAATTTCGAAAGATTGTTTTGGTTAATCCAGGTCGGCGAGGTAAAACTTTCGGCCTGTTTTTTTGTGCCTCTGCAAGAAAGCATTAATTTTGCTCAGTAACAGGTAGCCTGTTTCCGGTATCAGCTACCAGTGAAAATAATGAAAAATAAATATTAATTAGTATGAAGAAAATCAGCAATCCCTATAAAAAAATGACGGGTTATCAGTGCTTTGGCTGCGCACCTCATAATCATAATGGTCTGCGAATGTCTTTTGCCGAGGATGGTGAATATGTGGTTTCCGAATGGGAGCCAAAAGACTATTTTCAGGGATATTATAACGTACTTCACGGGGGCATTCAGGCTACGCTGATGGATGAAATTGCTTCGTGGCTTGTACAGGTAAAGCTAAAAACAGCCGGAGTCACCTCTACTATGAATATCCGTTATAAAAAATCCGTTCCTACTGACAAAGGTTTTATCAAGCTCAGGGCAAAACTGACCGGCCAGCATCGTAATCTCGCAGATATACATGTGGAATTGTTCGGGCCGGGGGATGAGTTGTGTGCCGAAAGCGATGTTGTCTATTTTACTTATTCCCGCGATGTGGCGGTGAAACAGCTGCATTATCCTGATTATGAGGAGTTTTTTGAAGAATAGAAAGCATGCTGATTTTATAATGATGGAGATATGGGCTAATCTGTTCAGGAACTGCAACACAATAGCTCCAGATTTGCTTGCGAGACGTTATCCTGTGCAGGCAGATATTTTCAAGTATTTTTTAGTTGTTCGTCGATAAGACTTGCAGAGACAAATGACTCTTTTATCAGAATGACAATGGCCGCCAGTGCACTAATGACGGAGAGAATTACCGCACCATAAAGCAGAGGTGTTGTAAAAGTGATTCCCTCCAGACTCAATCCCCCTGCCAGGCTGCCCAAAAGGACAAAACCCACGCATAGATAAAGTAAACTTAAAGCCCATTTAAACATCCATAAACGCTTTTTTTGTAACACCATGAATTCAGGGGAGCAGTTAAAGTCATCTTCAATAATGTGCTGCAATTGCCGGATCAGTTCGATGTAGCGCCGCGAGGTGGAGAGAATAATCAGTCCGATTCCCGAAAGAAAACTTAGCGGTGCCAGAATTAAGGTTAGTTCCATTTTTGTAGTTTTAAATTTCCTGATTGTTACCAACTATTTTTAGTGCATTGTTTATGGCCTGTTGGAGGAAATTCAATGTAAACCCGGCTTGTCCGGAAACCGTTGTGCCGGCCTGAACGATAAAATGCGTCTCCAGCACTTGTCCCAGCCAATCCTGCCGATGCCAATGTCCCGGGTAGGTGAGCTTTGCATCTTTCATGGCTGTCTTTTCCTCTTTTTCCCATGCTGTTACGTAAAAATAGGGCTCCGGATAGTAAATATCCGGCATGGACAGCCCGAAACTAATGGAGGATGTTGGTACTTCTCCTTCAAAAGTAAGCGGAAGGTACAACCCTTCATCGAAATGGTGTGGCCAGATGAAAATATCTTCGTCGCGATGTAGCAGCAGCCGAAAATATTGATGGAGGAGATGCCCGTTGGTTCGGTGGCGCGCCAATTCTTTCATGTACGCAAAGCTTTCTACCCGGAAAGGTTCCCCGTGTTTGACGGGATGGTCAGGTATATCGAAATGCATTTTGGGCAATAACTTAGCGGCATCCAGTCCTTGTATTTCTATTTGGTTCCATAGCCATTGAAAAGCTTCTGTAAATGGCTTTCCGTTCAGGGGGAAAGCTGTTATTATCTCCAAATCCGTTGTGAGCAACTGTAGTGCAAAATCCGGATAGCTGAGCCCCACCATAAAATCCTGTTTTTCACCGTGTATCTGCCCACCCGATTGCAGACTCTTGTCTGCTATCCAGCGCGAAGCCGTATGGCTGTCGTCAGCAGTTTCGGGGATGAAATATTTGCCGGCCATGGCGATAAGCTGTACAGCCTGATGCAGGTTGTCAGCGTCAGCTTTTAACTTCTGAGGATCGGCACGTAAAATCTGCCAACGGTCAATGACAGTAGCTTTTGGCATATTTGTTTTCATTTTTCAAATATTATAAGAACAGGAGTATTTCACGATTCCTGTTCTTTATAAACGTTCTTATTCCACAATGGTTACGCCTTTCCAAAAAGCCACATAATTTTTGATCCCCTTAGCGAGTTCCCTCGGGGCAGGGTAGTACCAGGCAGCATCACGATTTTGCTTTCCATCCACAATCACGGTACGATAGGAGGCTACTCCTTTCCATGGACAAGTGGTATGGGTGCTGCTCTCTTCAAAGAATTCTTTTTTGATGGATTCAGGAGGAAAATAGTGGTTCCTTTCCACGACAATAGTCTTGTTGCTCTCGGCAATTACTTTGTTGTTCCAGATTGCTTTCATTATTTTATTTTTTAATCTTGTTTCATTCGTTGCAATAGACGTAGCTCAGCCGGTTTCCTTACGGAAATAATCATCGGCACGGTTACTTGATCTCCCATAAGCTGTCCAGAAAGTATTGACGGCTGTCGGTAAAATGGCGGAGTACTTTGTATCCTGCCTCATTTGCCAGCCAGGCTATTTCTTCCGGGCTGTATTTTTTGGATATTTCTGTGTGAATAAGTTCATTTTTTGCAAAGAAAAATTGTGTTTCAAGTACTTCAAAATGTATCTGTTGATTTCTCAGAGAGACCAGATAACTGCGTACTTCACCACTGACCGGCTCGTAAAAAGTGTAATGCCTAAAGGCCTCCAAATCGAAACCGGCACCCAACTCGCGGTTCATTCGTCGCAGCAGGTTCAGGTTGAAAGCCGCCGTGATGCCCTGTGGGTCGTCATAGGCCTTGCTGATGATATCCGGATTTTTGCGGCGGTCGATGCCGACGAACAGAAGGTCTCCGGATTTGCTCTCATGGGCAAAATTCCTGTAAAAATCAACGGCTTGTTCTTTTGTAAAGTTTCCCATATTTGAACCGAGAAAAAGAGTGATATTTCGCCGGTGGTTCAGATTTGTTGTTTGCCTGATAGCTTCGAAATATTCAAAATGCAGGGGATGCACTTTCAACGCCGGCATCTCCTCATTCAGGCTGCAGGCAAGTTCTTCCAGTATATGTCCGGAAATATCCACGGGGTAGTAAGTGAAATTAGCACCATTTTCGAGCAGGTATCGGAGCAATATTTTTGTTTTACTTCCATCACCTGCACCAAACTCCAGCAGGTTAAAAGGCTCATCAAATGCCCGCATCTCCTTTAAAATTACCTCTTTCTGCATGTGAAAGATTTCCTCTTCACAACGGGTGAGGTAGTATTCGGGCATTTTCATGATTTCCTGAAAAAGCCGGTCACCCTCGGCATCATACAAAAACATGGAAGAGATACTTTTGGGACTTTTTGAAAAGCCTTTCCTGACGACTTCAGCCAGGTTTATGTTCACGGTTTGTGTTTTTATTTCCATGATGTAAATTTTTCTTTCTTTATCTTGATTATTTTGTCATACTGATACCTGTAAATGCTTTTGCTGTTTCTTTTTTGTTGGTCGTTTTCCATTTTCGGAGTCTTTAGAGTAGTGAAACATCGGTTTTTATTTCTAATAATGCGGGGCCGTTATGGGCAAACAGTTGCTGCATTTTTTTGAACAAATTCTCCGGGCTGTCTGCTTTAATGCCCAATGCCCCACAGGAGTTGGCAAAAGCAGCAAAATCGGGATTGGTAAGTTGGGTTTTCCACACTTCAAAATGGCCGGAGCGTTGCTCTTTAGATATTTTACCCAATTCGTTGTTATTCAGCAAAATGATTTTCACATTCATTTGGTATTTTACCAAAGTAGTTATTTCGGCAAGGTATTGGGCTATGCCACCATCGCCGGCCACTACTATTACAGGGCGTTCGTGTCCCACGGCTGCCCAGGCGCCGAGTGCAGCGGGGAGTGCAAACCCGATGGATCCGAGATAACCCGACATGAGAAAGGTGTTGTTCTTGCTTTCATAATAGCGACCGAAAGAATAAGCGTTGTTTCCCACATCCACCGTCATAACGGCATCTTTTGGAGCAAGCTTATTCAAGGCATCAAAGATATGAATGGCTCCCAGTCCGTTACCATGATATTCCTTTAGCCGCCTAACTTTTTCAGTACGCCAGATTTTCCAGCGGGAAGCAATATCCCCCGTTTGATCGGTGGTAGTTATTTTCCCTTTCAGGTTTCCCATAAACATTTTAACGGTTACGGAGACATCTCCCAGTACTTGTGCGTCAACCTTATGAAACTTGGCCAGCGCCAGGGGATCGGAATCCACTTGTATCAACGGTTTTTTGTCGGTGATGCCCGTGTGGTTTGAAAAAGAAGCTCCCAAAACGAGCAACAGATCCGATTCGTTCATAAGCCACGAGGCCACCGGTGTTCCACTCCTTCCCAATACGCCTCCTGCCAGCGGATGGTGATCCGAAATTTGGCCTTTGGCTTTGAAAGTGGTCAGTACAGGTGCTTTCAGTACTTCGGCAAGCCGGATGATATTTTCCATACTGAAGCGGGCGCCATGTCCCACAATGATAACAGGTCGTTTGCTTTGTACAAGCATTTTTTCCGCCTTCTGCAAAGCTGCTTCCGGCGGTATTATTTTCAGCGATGTTATCCGGTTTTCAGAGGTCTGCGCTTCTTCTTCTCCGACAGGAATTATCTGTACTTCATCGGGAAAGGTGAGGTGTGAAACCGTACGGTTCAGCAGGGCATGTTTGATGGCCAGCGTCATAAGCTCGGCATGTCTGCTATCGTGTTGTACCCGGTGGTTGAATCCGGCTACGGTGTTGAAAGCCTGCACAAGATCCACCTCCTGAAAGTTTCCGGTTCCCACGATTTGTGTAGCCACTTGCCCGGTTAGGGCGAGTAGTGGTGCACGATCCACGTTGGCATCCCACATACCGGTGTACATGTTGGTAGAACCCGGACCGGCAATGGCAAAGCAGGCGGCTGGTTTTCCGGTGAGTTTCCCATAAGCCGAAGCCGCAAAAGCAGCAGCCCCTTCGTGACGGATAGCAAAGTAGCGAAGGTCTCCCAACTCTTCACGGCGGCGAAAAGCATCTGCCAATCCGAGGTTGGAATGGCCGACCATACCGAAAACCGTGTTTACTCCCCAGTTTACCATGGTCTCGACCATAATATCGCTGACTGTTGTTTTATGTTCTTCCTCCATTTCTATGGCGACATAAACTTTGTTGTTTTCGGTTTTTACCTCTATGGGGGCAACGCCATCATCAAATCCCGGTGCTTTGCCTGTGCAGGGATGGTAATCCCAGCCGTGCCAGGGACAGCGCAGTAAACCGTTTTCTATACTGCCTTCACCCAACGGGCCACCCTGATGGGGACATTTGTTGTCAAGGGCACATATTTTTCCTTCAAATCTACTTAGGCAAATATCTGTGTGGTTGGCTGTTACTGTCATAACACGGTTTTCGTGCAGTTCCGAAGCATCGTCCAGCACTTTTATCCATCTTTTTTCATTTTTCATTTCAGTTGTATTGAAATTTTGAACTTGAAAGAATTATACTTCTTTAGTCGGTGAAAAGCGGCTTTGCTTACAGAAATTGGAACAAAAGTTCAGCTTCCCATCAGGGTAAAGCAACAATCATTCTACTAAAGTATGGAAAAAAAGTAATATAGAGGAGAGTAAATACTTAAATATTTTCTTTGTTACTGTATGAGCCGTTGTATTCCCATCTGGTTATTATTGTATTTTCGACAAAACAAAAAAGGATATGCACTATTACCCGCTCCATCAAAAGGAGAAAGAAGCACGACTTATCTGGGCTTCAGTACGCGCAACATTGGAGGCTTTTCGGTTCAAATACAAACGTAGTGGCAAAAAGTCCAGGAGCAACTGGTCGTTGTTTGAGCGATTGCTGTGGCTTTTTAAGCTTTTGCTTCGACTGACCAGATGGTACAAAAAAGGTCATGCCAATGCCAAAAATATTGAGGTAAGAACACTTAAACTGCCATTTAGGGATTTGCCACCGGCTTTCAACGGGTTCAAAATATTGCAGTTAAGTGATTTGCATATTGATGCCATTGAAGGGCTTGAAGATATTCTTATTGGGATAATAAAACCACTTGATTTTGACTTGTGTGTGATAACCGGTGATTTCAGAAGGGACACCACAGGAAGTTTCAGGCAGATACTTCCGGCCATGACAAAACTGCTGATGGCTATCCGTCCGGAGCAGGGCGTACTGGCTGTTTTGGGAAACCACGATACTTTCAAAATGGTAGAATTACTGGAGCCACTTGGCGTACGGTTTTTGGTGAACGAGTCGGTTACAATCGAAAAAGAAAGCCAGCATATTCGTATTAACGGCACTGACGACACCTATTATTTTTATACGGATATGGCCTTGCGAGCTTTGGAAAGCGATACAAAAGATTTTTCTATTGCTTTGTCGCATACGGGTGAACTGAGTGACATTGCTGCTAAAAACCATTACAAACTATACCTGTGCGGGCATACCCACGGCGGTCAAATTTGCCTTCCGGGCGGCATTCCAATTATTAGTCACCAAAAAGGGAAACGGGAGCGTGTACGTGGCTTATGGTATGAAAACGGAATGAAAGGTTACACCAGTCCGGGAGCAGGCGTGTCAGGTATTCCATTGCGTTACAACTGCCCCCCGGAGATAACCTTGTTTGAATTGATAAGAGAAGCTCCTGCCCCGGCATAAAAAAAGCAATTCCTGACGATATCGTTTTTATTGAGTATCGTTTTTTGTCCCTGTCTTTCATTTAACTGCTTCATGAAATATCGGGATGATTGCATCTGCCAACAATCGGAAAAACACCTTTTCCGGTATCTTATCTTGCACCAAAACGGGCTGCTAAAACCAAACAGATGACGGGTGTTGTTATTAGTTTTAAATCAGTAAGTTAATAATGATATTCTGAAGTATGGAAACAGGAGAATTATGTTTTCCATGGTATAACCGGAGCCAAAATTATTCCTATTTTTGCAAGTAATAAATTTAGTTTGTTAAACCATTAAAAATTTATACAATGTACAGCAATCTTGAGAGTGTTCCGAAAGCATATAACGAGCCTGTGCTGAGCTACAA
>VAPK010173378.1_pt1 | contig 19640 bp, 18 predicted proteins | sample 3395031 | NCBI WGS metagenome assembly VAPK01 (sample SAMN08290443, study PRJNA428436) | hydrothermal vent metagenome | isolation source: Deep-sea hydrothermal vent chimney 1 | place: Pacific Ocean: Juan De Fuca Ridge
GCTATAAAACAATTTACTAACAAACAGTTTGATTCGATGTTGAGTGCAGTGAGAACAAAACGCTTTTTCTGGAATGATAACGGTACACCAATTAATTATGAACCAGAGAAACGTCCACGACGACAGGATTTTAATGGCACCTTAATGGAAAATGGTGCTTTTTATTTGACTAAACGTAACATATTAGAAAAATATAATTGTCGGCTTGGTGGGAAAGTTGGTGTGTTTGAGATGCCGGAAGAAACAACGTTAGAAATAGATGAGCCTGATGATTGGTATGCTATTGAAAGATTACTTACAGATATGAGTAAATAATGATTATTGAAAAAAATTTTTCTAAATATGTAGTCTTTTCAGAAGATACGATTTTAAGCGCTCTAAATAAAATCAGCGCAAATAAAGAGAGACTTATTTTTGTAGTATCAGAATCAGGTAGTCTTGAGGGCGCATTGACTGATGGTGATCTTCGACGCTGGCTTATTAATACGCCTGATGTCGATCTTCAGAAAGCTATTAATGTCATCATGAATAAAAATATCCGTCGGGCTCGAGTGGATGATAGGCCTGAAGATATAAGTAAGTTACTGGACGAAAAATACACTGCGATACCACTGATAGATATTAATAATCGGATGGTTGCTGTGGCATTTGGTCGTCATGCGGAAATTGAAATTGCCGGACAGGTGATTAGCGAAAAATCTCACGTATTTGTTATTGCTGAGATAGGAAATAATCACAATGGAAGTCTTGAATTAGCAAAAAAACTTATTGATGAAGCAGTTTCCGCTGGAGCGGATTGTGCTAAATTTCAGATGCGAAGTATGGAAGAGTTATATAAAAATAATGGTGGTGTTGTGGATGCCAGTGCAGATCTTGGTGCGCAATATACACTTGATTTGTTATCGAAGTTCCAATTAACAGATGAGCAATTGTTCGAGGCATTTGACTACTGTCATGACAAAGGAATCATTCCTCTTTGTACTCCATGGGATGAAGAGTCTTTGGCTAAACTTGAAAACTATGGACTCCAGGCTTATAAACTTGCTTCTGCCGATTTTACTAATTATGAGCTCATGTCGGCAATTGCACAAACTCACAAACCGATTATTTGTTCTACAGGTATGTCCTCTGAACGAGAAATTATCGATGGTATAAACAAACTGAAGAGCTTAGGCTCTCCTTTTATTCTCTTACATTGTAATTCTACTTACCCTGCACCCTTCAAAGATATTAATCTCAAATATATGAATCATTTGTCTAAACAAGGTGAATGCCTGGTTGGTTACTCAGGCCATGAGAGAGATATAAATGTTGCAATTGCAGCTGTTTCTCTAGGAGCGAAAGTAATTGAAAAACATTTCACCCTTGATCGTGCCATGGAAGGTAATGATCATAAGGTAAGCTTGCTGCCGAATGAATTTGCGAAGATGGTAACAGGTATTCGTCAGGTTGAAGAAGCTCTGGGCGCTGTTAGTGAGCGAATAATTACTCAAGGCGAAATGATGAACCGGGAAAATCTGGCTAAGAGTCTGGTTGCATCACGAGATATCGAAGCTGGTGTTGAAATAACAGAGGATATGATTGAGGTAAAGAGTCCAGGTCAGGGTTTACAACCAAATAGAAAGGAGGAATTGATTGGTCGTATTTCGATTTCAGATAAAAAAGCAGGTGATTTTTTCTTTCCTAGTGATTTAGGTATCAATCGTACGCACGCAAGAGATTATACCTTTCCACATAAATGGGGGATACCTGTTCGGTATCATGATTTAGAGAAAATGCTAGGTATGTCTAATATGGATATGTTGGAGATACATCTTAGTTATAAAGATATGGAACTTGATTTTAAAAAATATATCAAGGCACCACTTGATACTGGTTTAGTTGTTCATAGTCCCGAGTTATTTGAAGGAGATCATACTCTGGATTTATGTTCTCTTGATGATGACTATCGTAAACGCTCAATTGCTGAAATGCAGCGGGTGATCAATCTCACAAAAGCATTATCAAAATCATTTAATAATTCAGCACTCACATGTATTGTCACGAATGTAGGTGGATTTAGTCATGATAGCCATATTGAACCAAACCAGTTTAAAGAATTGTACAGAGTACTTGAAGATAGTTTTTCACAATTAGATATGGAGGGTGTTGAAATAATTCCACAAACTATGCCTCCATTTCCATGGCATTTTGGTGGTCAGCAATTCCATAATTTATTTGTTGATGCAGAAAGTATCGTAAAATTTTGTAAGAAAAATTCAATGCGAATCTGTCTTGATATGTCTCATTCAAAACTTGCCTGTAATCATGCTAATTGGTCAATGACCGAGTTTGTTAAAAAAGTAGCACCATACGTCGCACATTTACATTTGGCTGATGCAACAGGGGTTGATGGTGAAGGTATTCAGATTGCTGATGGTGAAGTTGACTGGTCAGCTTTCGCTGATTTAGCAGTTGATTTAATGCCAGATACCACTTTCATTCCTGAAATATGGCAGGGACATAAAAACAATGGCGAAGGTGCCTGGGTTGCTCTTGAACGTTTAGAAACAATCTTTAAGAAAAAATAATTTTAATAGAACATAAAATATTTGGAAATTTAAATAATGTTTAATAATAAATCAATTTTAATTACAGGTGGCACTGGTTCTTTTGGTAAACAATATCTTCGCACGTTATTAGATAAATATAGCCCCGCGCGTTTAATTGTTTATTCCAGAGATGAACTTAAACAATTTGAAATGCAACAGGAATTCAATGATCCTTGTATGCGTTATTTTATTGGCGATGTTCGTGATCGTGAACGTCTTAGTCAAGCAATGCAGGGGGTAGATTTCGTAATTCATGCGGCGGCCTTAAAACAGGTACCTGCTGCTGAATACAACCCAATGGAGTGTATTAAAACAAATATACATGGAGCTGAAAATGTAATTCAGGCAGCATTGGAAAATAATGTTGAAAAAGTGATAGCTCTTTCTACTGATAAAGCGGCGAACCCGATTAATCTTTATGGTGCTACTAAATTGGCATCAGATAAATTATTTGTTGCAGCTAATAATATGGCTGGTGGTAGACGAACAAAATTTGCGGTTGTGCGTTATGGTAATGTTGTTAAATCACGTGGCTCAGTTGTCCCTTTCTTTGAAAAATTAATTGAAGATGGTTCCGGTTCGTTACCAATTACAGATGCTGCAATGACTCGTTTCTGGATTACATTACAGGAAGGTGTTGATTTTGTGTTGAAAAACTTTCAGCGTATGTATGGCGGTGAAATTTTTGTACCAAAGATACCTTCGGCACGGATAGTTGACCTGGCAACGGCTATGGCACCAAAGTTAAAACAAAAAATTATCGGTATCCGCCCTGGTGAAAAATTACATGAAATCATGTGTCCAGCAGATGACTCACATCTGACATTAGAATTTAGTGATCATTATGTTTTAAGGCCGAGTATTACTTTTACTAGTCGTCCTAATGATTTCGAAATAAATGCATTGGATGAGAAAGGTAAACCCGTTACGCAAGGTTTTGAATATAATTCAGGTACAAATGAGCACTTCCTTACTATTGAAGAGGTTCAGGAATACAATCGTATAGCAGGTGTTTGATGATTCCATACGGACGTCAGGATATTACACAATCTGATATTGATTCTGTTGTTGAAGTTTTAAAATCAGATTATTTAACACAAGGTTCAGTTGTTCCTGAATTTGAACAGTTTGTAGCAAACTATTGTGGCACTAAACATGGTGTGGCTGTAAATAGTGCAACATCTGCACTGCATATTGCATGTCTTGCACTAGGATTAGGTAAAGGTGATATCTTGTGGACAACACCAATTACTTTTGTTGCTTCAGCAAATTGTGGTTTATTTTGTGGTGCTAAAGTTGATTTTGTTGATGTTGATTCTAAAACCTACAATATGTCAGTCGCAGCATTGGCTGAGAAGCTTAAAAAAGCTAAAAAAAATAACACCTTGCCTAAAGTACTTGTGCCCGTTCATTTATGTGGTCAAATGTGTGAAATGCAGGCTATTTATGAGTTATCTCAAGAGTATGGTTTTCGTATAATTGAAGACGCGTCACATGCTATTGGCGGTCGTTATCAAGAAAAGCCTACAGGCAGTTGTCAGTATTCAGATATTACAATTTTTAGCTTTCATCCGGTAAAAATAATTACAACAGGTGAAGGCGGTATTGCTTTAACTAATGATGCTGAGTTAACCCAGAAAATGAAATTACTACGTAGCCATGGTATTACTCGTGATGAAAATCTGATGACAGAAACCACTCACGGTGGCTGGTATTATCAGCAAATCGATCTTGGTTTTAATTACCGAATGACGGATATTCAGGCTGCCTTAGGGTTAAGTCAGATTGATCGCCTTGATGACTATGTCGCTAAGCGGCATCAAATTGCAGTTCGTTATAACGAGTTGTTGTCAGAATTGCCAGTAATTATTCCGTGGCAGCATCCAGACAGTTATTCTGGGCTGCATTTATATGTTATTCGGTTGAAACTAGATTTAATTTCAAAATCTCATAAACAGGTATTTGATGCTTTACGAGATTCAGGTATTGGTGTGAATTTGCATTATATCCCTGTTCATACTCAACCTTATTATCAACAAATGGGTTTTAAGCAAGGTGATTTTCCTCAAGCAGAACAGTATTACTCTGAAGCAATTAGCCTTCCAATGTTTCCAACATTGAGTGAGCAAGATCAAAATACAGTAATTGAGACACTTAGGCGGGTAGTTGAAGGGTGAAACTAGCTGTAATACCAGCAAGAGGTGGTAGCAAACGTATACCAAAAAAGAATATTAAAGATTTTCTTGGTAAACCGATTATCGCTTATTCGATTGAAGCAGCTATAGCGTCAGGTTGCTTTGATAAGGTAATGGTTTCAACTGATGATGAAAAGATTGCCAAAGTTGCAAAACAGTATGGTGCAGAAGTTCCTTTTATGCGTCCACCTGAATTGTCAGATGATCATACTGGTACAAATGATGTAGTCAAACATGCTATTAATTGGTATACAGAACAAAATATAAATATTGAATATACCTGCTGTATTTATGCGACTTCCCCATTTTTACAGCCACAGTCACTACAAGACGGACTGAAGCAATTACAAACATCTAATTGTGCTTATGCTTTTTCAGCGACCAGTTTTTCATTTCCAATACAAAGAGCAATTAAACTAACCGAGGATGGTCGTATTGAAGCTTTTTACCCTGAGTATATTTTTACACGATCACAGGATTTAGAAGAAGCTTATCATGATGCAGGTCAGTTTTATTGGGGTAAATCATCAGCATTTCTCAATGATGAAGTTGTTTTTTCGAATATATCAATACCTATTATTTTACCTCGTTATTTAGTACAGGATATCGATACGTTGGAAGACTGGAAAAAAGCTGAACTCATGTTCAAAATACTGCTTGAAACAAAAGAAATTGAAATTTAAAGCAGTAGATATTCTAATTAATAAATTATAACGACAGCAGGTAATAAAAATGTATTGTAAAAAATGCTTGTATCCAGAAACCAAACAGGATATCTGGTTTGATGAAAATGGTACATGCTCAGCATGTCTTGCATATGAAAACCGCAAAGCAATAAATTGGGATGAGCGACGAAAAGAATTGGAAACAATTGTTGCAAAATTTAAGCGGGACAAAGGATATGACTGTATTGTACCGGTGAGTGGCGGCAAAGACAGCACATATCAGATATTGCAGGTATTAAATCTCGGATTGAAACCTTTAGCTGTTATAGCTGAAACATGTGATTTAAGTGATATTGGCCGAAGAAACATTGATAATTTGAAATGGATAGGTGTTGATGTTATTCAGTATTCTACTTCAAAGCTGGTACGGAGCAAGCTTAACAGAGCAGGACTTGAGCTGGTTGGAGACATTTCATGGCCAGAGCACGTATCTATTTTTACAACTCCAATACAGGTTGCAGTTAATTTTAATATCCCATTAGTGATATGGGGAGAAAATCCACAGAATGAGTATGGTGGTCCCGCAGCAAATCAAGATAACAATATACTTGATCGGAAGTGGCTGGAAGAATTTGGTGGGCTAATAGGTCTACGAGTTGACGATCTTTTGGGGTATGAGGGTATCGAGAAAAAAGATTTGAATATGTTTGTGTATCCTGATGATGAAGATTTACAAAGGGTAGGCGTGACAGGTTTATTTCTTGGGTATTACCTGCCATGGGAAAGTTATCACAATAAATTGATTTCACAGGCAAATGGTTTTGAAAGTTACGGCAAGCCGGTTGAAGGACATTTTGTCGACTGTGAAAATCTTGATAACTATCAGGCTGGGTTGCATGAGTATTTGATGTATTTAAAGTTTGGTTATGGAAGAGCGACGGCACAAGCCTCAATGGACATTCGACGAAATCGTGTTACACGAGAAGACGCAGCTAAAGTTATTGTTAAACTTGAAGGAAATTATCCAGCATCTTTTCTTGGGAAAAACTTGCAAGACATACTTGCAGATATAGGTATGACACAGAAAAAGTTTGATGAAATTTGCGACCAATATACAAACTATGAATTATTTGAAGTCGACAAAGACGGGGAGCTGGTAAAAAATCCTGATGGTTCTCCTATTAGAAAATATTTTCCGTAAGCTATAGTTATGATTGGTATCGTATCTGTTGGTTTGAGCAATCTAAGTTCAATACGTAATGCATTAGAGTTTCTTGGCTACAAATCAATTCTGCTTGAAGAGCCCCGCAACTTTCAACATGCAGATAAAATATTGCTTCCAGGTGTAGGTAGTTTTAAAGAAGCTATGACTAGACTTAAGGAAAAGGAATTAGACAGTTCCTTAAAAGATGCATATAACCAGGGAGTTCCAGTATTAGGCATATGCCTTGGGATGCAATTGTTGGCTGATATTGGTTTTGAAGGGGGGGAATCAGAAGGATTAGGTCTCATACCTGGCTCGGTGAGTCTGATAGACTGCCCTAAATTAAAGCTTCCTCATATGGGATGGAATAATATTTCCATAAGAAATTCTGACAAAGTTGTAACTGATAGTTTTAATGAACTTGATTATTATTTTATTCACAGTTATCAGTTTCATGTTGCTGAAAAAAATAATGTATTGGCAACGAGTAATTATGGGCAGGAGTTGCCCTCGATAGTAAAAAAAGATCATGTTTATGGGTTTCAATTTCATCCAGAAAAAAGTCAGCGAGCAGGACTTGAATTGTTAAAAAGTTTTATTATTAATGCTTAAACACAGAGTTATTTCATCAATTGTTTTTAATGGCAAAACGATTACTCGAGGACACAATTTTAAAAATAATCGACCTGTTGGTTCATTAATCCAACAGGTAAAAATATATAACTTACGAGAAATTGACGAGTTAATTATTTACAACATCGATGGCACTATTCTTCCAAAAAAACACCTTGATAACATATCTAAATCATGCTTTATGCCTCTTGCTATAGGTGGAGGTATTCGAAAGATTGAAGATATTGAATTTTTACTTGAGCATGGTGCAGATAAAGTAATATTAAATACTATATGTGCAAATAATACATCTTTTTTAAAAGAAGCCGTTAAGTGTTTTGGTTCGCAAGCGATCACTGTTGGTGTTGACTACAAAATTCATAATGCTGATATAGTTCATTATATTGAGAATGGCAATATTGCTACAGGTAAAAAAATTCAAGATTGGTGTAAAGAAATTGAGGGTTTTGGTGCTGGTGAAATAATCATCACAAATATAGACAGGGATGGTAAACAATTGGGATATAATATTGATGATACAGTAATTCTTGCTGAAGGGATTAATATTCCGGTAGTGATCTCGGGTGGTGCTGGAAAATTCGATGACTTTTCCAATGCGCTAAATACAAAGAAAATTGATGCAGTGTGTGCATCATCATTTTATTTATTTAATCAGCATAAACCATCTGATGTCAAAGAACACCTTCAAAAGTTAAATATTCCTGTTCGATTATCCTATACATTGTAATTACTAATTATGAGATCTTTTTTTCTGCAGAAATATGACTAACAACCACAATATTGTATTTCGTACAGATGCTTCGGCCATTATTGGTATAGGACATGTAATGCGATGCCTGGCATTGGCAAACGAGCTAAAAAAATTTGGTGCTCGCATCTATTTCTTGAGTAGGAATCTTCCTGATTACATAAGTAAATTAATTGTTTCTGAAGGTCACTACGTTAATATGCTTGCTTCAAAACAAGAATGTCATTTTGATAATATTGCAGAAAATACGTATCAAGAGTGGTTGGGTGTTGAAATGATGCAAGATGTTAATGAAGTGTGTTTTTATCTTTCTAAGATTAAGCCAGATTGGCTACTAGTAGATCATTATGCGCTTGATAGTGAGTGGCATAATAGGATTAAACCTTACACAAAAAAAATAATGGTCATTGATGATTTAGCAAATAGAAAATTGAGTTGCGATATTCTATTAGATCAAACGTATCAACGAAACAAATATGATTATAAAAATTATCTGGAGAAGAATTGTCAGTTATTTCTGGGAACAGAATATGCACTTTTAAAACCAGAATTTCACAACTTAAGACAATCTGCAATAAGTAAACGAGAGAAATATCAAGGGATTCGAAGGTTGCTTATTTCTGTAGGTAGTATGGATCCCGATAATTACACATGTAGAATTTTAAAGGGGCTAGTGCAGGTAAAGTGGCCTTATAAACCAGAAGTGGATGTGGTGCTAAGTAGTGTGTCACCAAGCTATCCAGAAATTATGGATACTTCACTTAATTGTGGTTTAACTATAAATGTTCATACAGATACAACAAGCATGCAAGAATTAATGTTGCAATCAGACTTAGCAATAGGATCCGGTGGTACGAGTTCCTGGGAGAGATGTTGCCTTGGTCTGCCATCAATTGTTATACAAATAGCTGAAAACCAGCGCCTTGTAATTGCTAATTTGGCAAAATCTAAAGCAGTGATAAGACTCCAGGGAAATGATATATCGAATGAGGTTAGGGATTGCATGCACGAAATTTTATCTAATAAAATTAATTTAAAATTGATTTCTGATAGAGCCTTTAAAGTTTGTAATGGTCTGGGTGCCAAGTTAATAGCTATTAAATTATGTCCAAAATATGCTTCCGACACGCATCCAGTAAGTCTTCGAATGGCAAGAGTCTCTGATATTGAATTAATGTATGAATTGCAAAGTGACCCTCGAACAAGAGCCTACTCACACAATAACTTTGCACCTTCATATGCACACCATAAAAAATGGGTGTTGAATAAGTTAGATGATATAAATTGTAATTTTTATATTATTGAACATAATAATCAGGTAGCGGGTGTTGTTCGACTGGATTTTAAGTATGAGAAAAATAATTTCGATGGATATTATTTGCTATCAATTTATATCTCCCCTGAACACTACCAAAAATCTATTGCTGCTATAGCATTAGAGTATATAAATAATATATATAGTACTTTTGATATTCATGCAGAGGTACTACCTGAAAATATTGCATCGATTAAAACATTCATGAAATCTGGGTATAAAAAAGTTGAAAACAAAGATTTATTTATTAGATATGCAAATATACATCATTAAAGATACAGCTGGTTTTACTGGCTCTGAAGGTTCAGGATTCTTGTATGCGAGAGATTGAAATAGACAAAAGAAAAATAGGTAAGAATTATTCGCCGTATATTATTGCTGAGTTATCTGCAAATCATAATGGAAAAATTGACAGGGCATTTCAAATTATTGAAATGGCAAAACAGATGGGGGCTGATGCAATAAAACTTCAGACTTATACGGCAGAAACAATGACCATACGCTCTGATAAAGAAGATTTTCAAATTCATGGCGGACTATGGGATGGCTATGATTTATATAGATTATATGAATGGGCACAAACACCATATGATTGGCATAAGCCGATGTTCGATTATGCAAGAAAAATTGGTATTACTTGTTTTAGTACACCATTTGATGAAACAGCTGTTGATTTACTTGAAGACTTGAATGCGCCCGCATATAAAATTGCGTCATTTGAAGCCATTGACTTACCACTTATTAAATACGTATCACAGACTAAAAAACCTCTAATAATTTCAACTGGCATGGCAAATTTGGAGGAAATTACTGAGGCAGTTGAAGTTGCCCGTAATAATGGTACTAATGAAATTGCATTATTACACTGTATTAGTGGATATCCAGCACCAGTAGAAGAATGTAATTTGCAAACGATTGACGATCTTAATCGACGATTTAATGTTATTTCAGGTTTGTCTGATCATACGATGGGTACAACGGTCTCGGTAGCCGCGGTTGCAGTTGGAGCAAGTATTATTGAGAAGCATGTAACATTAAATAGAAATGATAAGGGGCCCGATAGTGAATTTTCACTTCAACCGGAAGAGCTGAAGGATTTGTGTGTGTCTACAAAAAACGCATGGAGTGCACTTGGTAAAGTAAGTTATGAACAGCAATGTGCAGAAAAGGAAAATATAAAATTCAGACGCTCAATATACGTGGTTAATGATATAAATAAAGGTGAAATATTTACTGAAGAGAATATTAGACGTATTAGGCCTGGCTTTGGTTTACCACCCAAGCATTTTGATAATATTTTAGGTAAACAAGCAAAAGTAAATATAGAAAGAGGAACCGCTTTGCTGTGGGAGTATATAGCGTAGGTCTTAAGTATTAATTTGCAACTTGTTAATATTAAAAAAAATCAGAGTTAAAAATGGCAAATATATTAATATCTATTGATCATAAATGGCGGGATGTACCAGGAAATGTCTATGCGGCACTTTTGTTAGAGCGCCTAGGACATAAGGTCACATTTGTTAGGAATGGACTAGAAAAATATTTTCTATCGGAGGTGAAACCAAATTTAGTTATCCTGATTCATGTGCATGAAAAATCAAGACAAAAATTTGTACAGGAACTTTCATCCATGGGAATACTTGTTGTACTTATGCCAACAGAAGGAATGCCAACACTGGAAAAGTATCGTCGGTTTGATGCCGGAATACTTGCTGATTTTACAGGTGTAGATATTCATTTTGCATGGAATGAAGTAATGGCTAGAATTGTTAGGGAAAATGAAACTATTGATGATAAGAAGGTGTTAGTGACAGGTGTTCCAAGATTTGATTTTTATACAAATCCACTGTCATCAACTCTGATGTCGAAAAAGAAGTTTTGTGATTTATATGAATTTAATAATGAATTACCGATAATTACATTTGCTACTAATTTCACACAAGCTATATTTCATACACAAAAACAAGATTTTCTTCTAAACGATGCGGATAATCTTGGATATAAAGATATTATGGAAGAGTTGCATGGTGGTCCGATTGAAGTGGCACGCAGAGATTATGAGTCGCGTGAAATATTGATTGACGCATTTGTCAAATTGGTAAAAGCTAAACCTGATGTCAACTTTATATTAAAAGCACATCCGTCCGAGGACCATCAATATTATCACGATGTATTTAGTAAGTTGTTAGACAGTGATATATCAAGAGTTGCGATTATAACAACAGCATATATTTGGGATGTTCTTAATGTTACAGATATTTTGCTTAAAAGATCATGTACCACAGGCATTGAAGCTTGGATGTTAGGAAAGCCTACAATTGAAATGAAAATAAATCCTGATGAATGGTATTTTTCAGAAGAACATGCATCAGGTAGTAATGTTATTTCAACATATAATGAAATGGAAAAACTTGTTAATGATTATCTTTCAGGAAAGAGTGTCAGTGATGATTTGCTGAAGGCGCGTAAAAATTTTATTACAACATGGTGCTTTAAACATGACGGGAAGTCGACGCAACGAATGGTAAGTTATATTAATGATATGTTACAGGGAAATTTAAAAAACGTTATTATACCTAGGTCAAGTATAAAAACAAAGTTGATTCGATTGTTGCTTGGTATTGGTGACTACCTTGTACATGATCTGCGAGTCTATGGATTAAATAATATCTTGAAGAAAATATATGTAGATGAATTAGGTAGAGAAGATAAATATATGCATAAAAAAGACATTGAAAACTGGAGGGTGAAATTAAAAGATATTGTAAAAGAAAATGGTTAAATATTATTTAAATAATATACGCTGAATATTCCGATAGAAAATATATGGTTAAGAAAATAATCGTTTTCACCTTTGTTATGATAGGTATGTGCTTGTGTGCTATTTCAGATGGGCAAGAGGTAAAGTTTTGGGATACACAATCTTATACTATAAATAGTATAAATATTAAGATTATTAATGGTTTTAATAATCCTTTTGGACTTTCGGTGAATGAACAAGAATCAATTTTTGTAGTGGATATAAGTAATAAAAACATAGTTAAATTTAATAAAGATTTAGAACATCGTAGTTTGAGAGGTAAGTTATTTCTGAATACAGATTTATCTTTTAATGTTAAACATGAACAGAATAATTCACTTAAAGGACCTCATTCCATAGCTTTTGATTCAAAGGGAATTATATATGTCGCAGACTTCGTTGGAAAAAAAATAAATATATATAATAATCAAGGCAAATATATTGGGTTGCTAGATGAGTCACTGAGAAAATTTAACCTTTCTTTTATAGGTCCATCATATGTATATATTGATATTGATGATAATATTTGGGTATGTGACTGGAGTGGACATAGGGTTTTTAAATTTACTTCAGACAGAACATTAGTAGGATGGTTTGGTTACACTGAAAATGGAGCTACAAATGGATTTGTGAAAAAAGGAAAAAGCATTAAATCAAATAATCTTGGTGGTTTAAACAAGCCTCATATGATTACTTTAGATAATCAAAATAATATTTATGTTGTAGAGTCAGGTAGTCATCGCATCCAAAAATTTAATTCTAATGCTATTTCACTGGGGTGGATAGGTGCTTATGAGAATGGAAGTGTTACAAACGGTTGGTCATTAAAAGGAAAATCAGCAATAAGTAGCTTAAACGGTGGATTTAATAGCCCTGTTTCTATTCGTACTACTCAAAACAACGAATTTATTATTACAGATAACGGTAATCACCGAATTCAGTTATTTAATAAGGACGGTAAGTTTATCGGATGGGTTGGTGGTACAGTCAGTGAAGTATATACAAGCTGGACTAAATCAAAGGAACGTTCAAAGCAAGGTGAAAGGCCAGGTTTTTTTAAATATCCATATGATGCCATTTTACTACATAATCGATTATATGTGGCTGATGGTCATAATAAAAGAGTACAAATTATTTCATCGAAATAAGATAAAATTATCTAATTGATTTATGTAAAGTGAAAATTGAAGTATAAATTTAAAGTCTTAATTAATATTTATTCAGATAAATATAAATAAATAATTTAACTAGGTGCTAAAAGTGATAAATGTAAATAAAGAAGGTAGTTCTGTTGAGACTCATATTACAAATTATTTCCGACGACTTGATGAAATTATAAAAAAGGTTAAACACGAAGAGATAGTGAATTTCATAAGGGAAGTGCAGGAAGTCCGTGATAATCATGGTGTTTTATATTTTGCAGGTAACGGCGGAAGTGCCGCAACTGCATCACATTATGTAAATGATTTTATGATTGGAACTAATAGTGGTGATAAGCCTTTTAAAGCAATTGGTTTGTCAGATAATCTGTCTCTTGTTACCTGTATATCTAATGATTTTGGTTATGATGATGTTTTTTTACGTCAGGTAAAGCCGCTTCTTACTGAAAATGATGCCTTAATTTGTATTTCAGCATCAGGTAATTCTGTGAATCTTATAAAAGCAGTAGAGTATGCAAAAAGTATAAATGCGATAACGATAGGTATTACTGCTTTTGATGGAGGCAAGTTAAGAAAAATTGTTGATCATTCTATACATGTTCCAACTGAAAAAGGTGAATATGGTCCTGCTGAGGATGTTCACATGATATTAGATCATCTTGTTACAGGATACCTAATGAATATTACGAGTAACTAAATTTTCTGGATATATCATGGTAAGTAAAGTTAAACATAAAGCACTCATAACTGGTGGAACCAGAGGTATCGGTTATGCAATAGCTGAGCGTTTATTAAGTGATGGATTGGACGTATTGGTTACTGGAACTACTGACGATGGTGCAGGACCAGAAGGTTCAAAATATTATCAGGCCAATTTTCTGGATACTACATCGACCAAAAATTTTTTGAAATATATTTCAGATAGAAAATTTGATGTTCTGGTGAATAATGCGGGAATCAATAAAATTGGTGTGTTTTCTGAAATTGCAATCGAAGATTTTGATAAAATTTTAAAAGTGAATTTAAGAACGCCTTTTCTTATATGTCAAAAAGTTATTCCTTACATGAAAGAATCTGGCTGGGGTCGGATTCTAAATATTACCTCAATTTTTGGGCATATAACAAAAGAGTACCGAGCACCATATTCTGCGTCCAAATTTGGTTTGGATGGTATGACAGCTGCACTTTCTGCAGAATTATCTGAATTTGGAATTATGGCAAATAGTGTTGGACCAGGATTTATTGACACGGAATTAACCAGAAATGTACTAGGTGATGAGGGAATTAATGAACTACGTGAAAGAATTCCTATGAAACGACTAGGCTCGGTAAATGAAATTGCATCAGCAGTCAGTTGGCTAGTAAGCGAAGAAAATAGTTATTTAACCGGTCAAAATATAATGATTGATGGAGGTTTTACCCGTGTCTGAGAGTATTACTATAAAGTCACATAAAGGTAAATATAGTGTCGTTTTTGATCAAAATGGGATAAGTCAGCTAAATAAGGGTGCAACAGATGACGCTGTGTATGTCATTGATAAAAATATAGCAAGAATATATGCAGATAAGCTTAGCAATATACTTAAAAAAAAACGTGTTTTATATATTGAAGCTAAGGAAGAAAATAAATCAATAGATAAATTTCCTGGCTATATTGATGAGCTTGTCAATAAACATTCCATACGTCGTGAACAAACGTTGGTTGCAGTGGGGGGGGGGATAACACAGGATATTACGTGTTTTCTTGCGACTACACTGATGCGGGGACTGCCATGGCACTTTTATCCAACCACATTACTGGCTCAGGCCGATTCTTGTATTGGTTCGAAATCATCAATTAACTCTGGAGATATTAAAAATATACTCGGTACTTTTACTCCTCCTGCCAAGATAGTAATAGATGTAAACTTTCTGGATACACTTGATGATAAAGATGTATTTTCAGGCATAGGAGAAATGATAAAAGTTCATGCTATTGATTCTCCTGATAGTTTTAATAAAATTTCCTCTGATTACGATAAAATATTATCTGATAAGAGCGTTATGGAAAAATACATTCATGGCTCTTTATTAATGAAAAAGAAATTAATTGAGATAGATGAATTTGATCAAGGGCCAAGAAATGTGATGAATTATGGTCATAGTTTTGGTCATGCAATTGAAACAGCAACAAACTTTGCTATCCCTCATGGTGTTGCGGTAACAATAGGCATGGATATGGCTAATTATATTGCATCTGAACTGGGTATTACAGAATCTACCCATTTTAAAAGAATGCATTCTATTATGAAGAAAAATTATGCTCAATATAAGGATGTTGTAATTAACACAGAATCACTACTTATAGCTTTAAGAAAAGATAAGAAAAATACATCAACTATGTTAAAGCTAATAATGCCGGATTTAGATGGACATATTAAGATTATATTGCAGGAAGAAAATGATCTGTTTAAACATGCGGTCAATGATTATTTTTCAGTAGTAGAAAGAAAGGGACTGATATGACAGCAGTAGCCGTAACCTCAAGATCTTTTTCAAAAAATAAGAAATTACGTAAAGCTTTGTTAGAACGATATGATGATGTGAAATTTAATGATGAGGGGCTGTCATTAAATGGTGAAGCACTGATTGATTATCTTAACGGATATGAAAAGGCAATAACCGCGCTTGAAGTAATTAATGACAATGTGCTAACAAATTTGTCAGATTTAAAAGTGATAGGTAAATATGGCGTGGGTCTTGATATGATTGATCTCCGTGCCATGAAAAAACATAATGTTCAATTGGGTTGGGAAGGAGGCGTAAATAAACGCTCCGTGTCTGAACTTGTTATTTCATTTTCTATTGCCTTACTTCATAGAACTGTTTTTGCTAATTCAGAAGTAAAGAATGGTGACTGGTATCAGGTTAAAGGAAAACAATTATCTGATTGCACGTTTGGCATTATCGGCTGTGGGCATATTGGTAAGGATGTTGTGAATTTACTTCAACCCTTCAATTGTAAAATACTTTCTCATGATGTTAGAGACTTTCCGGAGTTTTATAAAAAAAATAACGTTGAATCAGTGAGCATTGAAGAATTGTTAAACCGTTCTGATGTGATAACGTTACATTTACCCTTAGATAATTCAACTCGAAATATAATAAGCAAAAATAAACTGGCTATGATGAAAGAGAGTTCAGTATTAATTAATTTAGCACGTGGTGGGCTAATTGATGAATTAGCATTAAAAGAACAGTTGAAAAAGGGTAAGTTGTCAGGTGCTGCACTTGATGTTTTTACCATAGAACCACCTACAGACTCAGAATTAATTAATATGGATAATGTATTAGTCACCCCACATATTGGTGGCAGCACCGAGGAAGCTATTCTGGCGATGGGCATGGCTGCAATTGATGGGCTGGATAATGCTAATGACCCCCTGGATTATTTATAGAATAATATGAATATTTGGCTTTCACACATCCTGGATAAATCTACACCAGCATATGGAGGTGGTTCAGGCTTTTCCTCAAGTTCGGAAAAATTAATGTGTAATGGTGATAGTTGTAATACTTCACAATTACACTTATCAAATCATATAGGTACGCATGTGGATGCACCAAAACATTTTGTAGAGCAGGGTGTAAGTGTAGAAGCCTATAAAGCAGATGAATGGGTGTTTACTAATCCGCTGATAATTAATGTTAATCTTGAACCTGGTGAAATTATAACGTTGGAATACCTGAAGGAACAAATAGATCCAAAGCTCAAAGATGCAGACCTGGTGTTGATAAGAAGTGGTTTGGAATCTTATAGAGATCAGGATATTTATTGGAAATCATCATTAGGCATATCGCCAGATATATATTACTTTCTTGCAGAGCGATTCCCGTCATTTTCTACAATTGGCATGGATATGATATCAATATCCAGTTACCAACATCGTGATTTAGGAAGGGAAGCACATCAGATTTTTCTTGGGAACGGAATCAGAATTATTGAAGATATGGCGCTTGCAGAATTAGATAATAAAAAAAACTATGAGATTGTTGTTTTACCTCTAAGGTTTTCAGCCGCAGATGGTGCACCTGTAACCGTTATCGCCAGGGTCTCGTAAAAAATCGTGATTGATATGATAATCCCTTCCACATAATTTGAATATTTGAGAGTAGTTATAACTAATGAACAAACAGCTTAGAATCGGAATAGCAGGTTTTGGTAAAATGGGGCGAATTAGAGCCCAAACTATAAGGGATAATCCTCAGACTAATCTTGTTTCTATATATGATATTAATATGAAAGATGTAGAGTTAGATGATTCAATAATTAAATGCGATTCATTTGATGAACTACTCAATTCAGATATAGATGCAGTTATTTTGTCGACTTATGTAAATGCTTCATCCGATTATACAGTACGCACATTAAAAGCAGGAAAACATGTTTTATGTGAAAAACCGCCTGCCAGGAATGCAAAAGAACTGGAAAGTGTTATTGAAGTAGAAGAAAAAACATCACTGATATTAAAATATTGTTTTAACCATCGTTATCACTATTCAGTAAGTGAAGCAAAAAAAATTATTGATAGTGGGAGTATGGGAAAACTACTGTGGATGAGAGGTGTTTATGGAAAAGCAGGAAGTATTGACTATCATGATAGTTGGAGAAATTACAAAAAATATTCAGGTGGCGGTATTTTAATTGATCAAGGCATTCATATGCTTGATTTAATGCGTTATCTTTCGGGGCAGGAGCTTACGTGTGTGCATAGTATACTTTCAACCTCTTATTGGGATATTGAAGAAGAGGATAATGCATTTATTACAATGAAAACGAATAATGATGTTGTTGCCACACTGCACTCATCTGCAACACAATGGCAACATAAGTTTTTACTTGAAATGGAATTTGAAGAAGGTTATATCAATTTGGATGGGATACTATCTTCAACCAGGAGTTACGCACCAGAAAAACTTGTTACAGGAAGAAGGGAGTTTGAGGACGTTACCTTTGCAATGGGTAAACCTGCTGAGAACATAACTTATTTTGAACGTGATCCTTCATGGGAATTAGAATTAGAAGAATTTATTGCTGCAATCAATAGTGATGATTCTATCAGGCATGGCACTAGTCAAGATGCAGTTGAAATAATGCGTCTTATAGATAACATCTATAGTCAGGATAAAGTAAGAAAAAATATAGATAAATAAGTATTGTTAAAATATATATCCTATTCGTTTTTAAAAGATAATTATAATGCCTTGCGACTGGATCAAATTAAACTCTAAATGTGTCATTAAAAATAAATGGATTCATTTAACTGAAAATACATTTGTTGCAGGTGAAAATGTAGTCAAACCCTGGTATTTACTGCATTATCCAGATTGGGTGACTGTTATCCCGGTTACAAAGGATAGAAAAGTTTTGCTTGTTGATATTTTTCGCCAAGGTTTAGGGAATAACACTCTCGAATTTCCATCGGGAGGAGTAGATAAAACAGATAATAATGAATTAATGGCTGCAAAGAGAGAGCTGTTAGAGGAAACAGGATATGGTAATGGTGAATGGGAGTTTATTGCGAAAATTGCCGTAAATACATCAACTCATACTAACTATTGTTATATATTTCTGGCTTATGATTTGGATTATGTACAAGAGCAATCAGAAGAAGATAAGCAATTGATTGAAGTCCAGTCTCATGAAGTGGGTTCTATTACAAATTTATTTTATGAAGAAAAATCAGTAGTTGGTGCACAAATAGCAGGATATTATTTAGCTAAAGAAAAGTATCCAAACATATTTAAAAGTTAAATAGCTTAGCTATTTCGAGTAAAAGTGTGATAATTCTTCAATTAGTTACAAAAAATACAAGTACGTTAGATTATTCATTACCACTTTTGTGGGAGTTATGTGAAAAAAATCCAGAATATAAAATATTTATTTTGTACTGTGTTGCGGATAAACGAAAAATTTTAAGAGAATCCCATTTTTATAGTGACGAACTAAAAAAAATAGGTGCAACGGAGTTTGACTTTATGAGTCTTCTTCCAAAAAAAATTCAATGGGCAGAACAATTCTTTCGTTATTTATTTAAGGTATCTGAATCGGATCAAAAGGGTTTTTCAGATTTTAGAGATACACCAAACATATGGATTCTAAAGAAACTTTTTATTTTGGTTGAAATTTCACTTGCCAAATTGCAAATTATTATCGAGAGACTCTTTCTGACTTTATTCTTACATATTGACAGAATGATAGATCATATAAACCCAGATATTGTAATATTAGATAATAGAAAATCAGTCAGTTTTATTGGTGATAGAATATTATTTAATAATATCTTTGA
>VAPK010746719.1_pt1 | contig 19626 bp, 20 predicted proteins | sample 3395031 | NCBI WGS metagenome assembly VAPK01 (sample SAMN08290443, study PRJNA428436) | hydrothermal vent metagenome | isolation source: Deep-sea hydrothermal vent chimney 1 | place: Pacific Ocean: Juan De Fuca Ridge
CAACAGGCTGAAGCTGCCGGTATACCGGCAAACAAACTGCGTGATATAGTCAAATGTATCATCCGCTGTGCCATCGAACAAACATCCGGTAAAGTGCAGGAACTATCTGACGAGAAAATCGGCGAACTGCTGTCGGCATTCGGAATCCCCGGTTCTTCAGCAAGCGTTCAGGCTGTTCGTGATTACATCACCTATGGTTTACGTATCATTTACGCGCCCCAGGCCTGGCGTTATAGTAGAGGCTCAGGCGTGAGGGTGGCGGTTGTTGATACAGGTATTACGCCACGGCATCCAGATCTTCGGGTCTACGGTGGATACAGCGCCGTTCCCGGTGTGCCGCGCTGGTATGATGACCATTATCACGGCACCCATGTAGCAGGAACTATTGCCGCAATAGCCAACCAACGTGGCGTTATCGGTGTTGCACCAGACGCGCGTCTGTATGCGGTAAAGGTATTGAACCGACGAGGCAGCGGCCGGACAAGCTGGATATTGAACGGCCTGGCATGGTGTTATCGCTATAGAATGCATGTCGTTAATCTTAGTCTGGGTTCCGGTGTGAGAACTCACAACACGCGGAAATACAGCCGGGCATATGAAAATGCCGGCAGACGATTACGCAGCCGGGGCATACTGGCAGTTGCTGCGGCCGGTAACTCAGGGAATACAAGAAGGCCCTATGTAGGAAATCCTGCACGTTGCCCTTCATTTATGGCTGTCTCTGCAGTTGATTCCCGTCGCCGTCGACCATCGTTTTCAAGTTATGGACCACAGGTCGAGATATGCGCGCCGGGGGTTAAAGTTATGTCGACTCTTCCGCCTAATCGCTATGGCCGACTTTCAGGAACAAGCATGGCAACGCCGCATGTTGCAGGTATCGCGGCACTGGTAAAGAGACGCCACCCCACCTGGTCAGGGGATCGGATTCGGGTACATCTCTGGCGTACAGCGCGTGATCTTGGCCGACCCGGGCGTGACTGGTTCTTTGGCTACGGTTTAGTCAATGCCTATCGGGCGGTAAGGTAACAAGTTCATCGAAAAAAGATAAAAGCTGCGTCCGAATCAATATGAAAAATTCGGTTCGGCCGTCTGCTTTTATTTTATCTGATAATATTAATCGCATATATGTGGACTCATCATAAATTTATCTACCCGGCAACATTTCTAATTGTTACGCTGTCGCTTACGATAATAAATTTTGTGGAGGCAGATATTATGGTTTTTGTCGATCCCCTGTTGCTTGAACAACTTGAAAAGGCTGAAAACAAGTTGGTACCTATCATCATAAGCTGTAAGAATGACTGTGAGCCAATAATCGATTCGCTTAAACAGGCAGGAATTCATGTCACCAGTACGCAAAGTGCGGTACTGGGAAGCTTCGCCGCCAGAATCGCAGCCGATCAAATCGAAGTTCTCGAAACAACTCCGGGAATAAGCAGCATCGAATATGATCAGGAAGTTAAAGCACTTCACTGACAGGCAGCTTATCCGTGAAACTTCGCTCACCACCTCGCTCATGCGCACGGGTGTGCTGGTACTCCCTGATGGCTGGATAGGATTGCCGGTTAACATATAAGCCGCCAAACAAATTTTCTATCCTGCTTATGTTCATTAACTTTATGATGGGATAGAAATAAATATCCCCACTCTTTATCGCCTTCTTGCACACGAATTCATCCTTGATCTTGCTCAAGACATTTCTGCCATATTAGCTCTATCATATGAAACTTAAGAATCTTAATCTGAGGAAGTAACGTGGAAAGCATACAGGAACATTTAAAAACAGATCACCGCCGTTGCGACGGTTTTTTTGTTGAAGCCGAACAATTGGTTGCCGATGGAAACTGGCAGGCGGCCGAGGAAAGTTTCAAAACCTTTCACCAGGCTATGGAACATCATTTCAAGATGGAAGAAGACGTGCTGTTTCCTGATTTTGAAGAGGCCAGCGGCAGCACTGCGGGACCCTCTCAGGTAATGCGCATGGAACACCAGCAGATACGCGAATTGTTGGCGGACATGGCCCAGGCGATGAACGAGAAAGACGGCGATGCTTTTCTCGGTGCAGCAGAAACGCTGCTTATTCTCATGCAGCAGCACAACGCCAAGGAAGAACAGATCCTCTATCCCATGTGTGATGATTTTCTGGGAGGCAAGCGTGATGAGTTGCTAGCACGCATGGAAGCCGTTGGAGAAACCTGATAATGGCGCAGGAAAGATTGCTGGACGTGAGTGAACTGGAACCGCCCGCGCCTCTGGTTCAAACTCTGGAGACCGTGGAAACACTCGCGCCCGGAGAATATCTGCACATGAAACATCGCCGCGATCCCTGCCTGTTACGCGACAATCTAGATCAGCATGGCTTTGATTATATAACAAGGAGCCAGGAGGACGGCCCGGTGCAGATGTTCATCTGGCGCAGGAACGATAGAGAAGCCGAAAGCGCTGCCCGTGCAGCAGCCGGGAAACCTGTTTCATGAACTACGCCGCTCTATCTCTGGAACAGAGTCCCCCTCTTTCTGTGCCAATGCGCTACTACCTGACCGCGCCCCTGTTCACTATGATCGCCGCAATCATACTATTATGGGCGGGTCCTGACGCATTAACCAGCCGCTGGACACCGTCACTGCTGGCCATGACTCACTTTCTTACTCTGGGTTTTCTGGCAATGGTGATGTTCGGTTCGGTGCAACAGATCCTGCCGGTGCTGATGGGTTCCCCCGTACCGCGCCCACGCCTGGTGAGCAGTACCATTCACGGCCTGATGAGCATTGGAATTCTATTGCTCTGCAGCGGCCTTCTGCTGGATCAGGCGATACTATTCCAGGGAGCGGTGGCCTTCCTCGGCGCCGGGTGCGGACTTTTTATCATGGTGGTCAGCTATTGCCTGATCCGTGCGCAGTCGGGCCATGCCACCGTTACTGCCACCGCCCTGGCTATCATCGCCCTTGGTATTACCGTGAGCCTGGGTCTCTATCTCGCAGCTGGCTACGGCTGGGCGGCGATCCCCCAAAGCCATCTCCTGACCAATCTGCATCTGGCCTGGGGACTGCCCGGCTGGGTGGCGCTGTTAATCATCGGCGTCTCCTACCAGGTAATTCCCATGTTTCATGTAACGCCGGACTATCCCCGTCTCATTACCCGCTGGTTAAGCAAATTGCTATTTCTCGGCCTTGCTGCCTGGACCCTGATCTCGCTCATACAGCATGAAGTTCCGTGGACAGGCGGACTGGCCGCAATCTGTCTCGGCATTTTTGCGCTGGCAACCCTGAACCTGAAACGCCGCCGGCGCCGCCGTCTGCCGGATGTCACTCTGGACTACTGGCAACTGGCCGCAGGCAGCCTGTTGCTGGCGGTATTGTGCTGGACAGCTGAGCTGCTGATACCCGGCGTGGAAATCCCACCGGTCCTGCTGGGAGTATTATTGGTGGTGGGCTTCGCTATGTCGGCGGTCAGCGGCATGCTGCATAAGATCGCCCCCTTTGTTATCTGGCTGCAACTCAACAATCAGCGCCAGATCCAAGGCCGTATACAGGGCAAGATTCCGACCATGAAGCAGATCATCCCGGAAACACAGGCACGCCGGCAGTTACGCCTGCAAATTATCGCTCTGGGTCTGCTCCTGGGGGCCAGCCTGTGGCCTGAAGTGTTAACCTATCCTGCTGCACTGGCGCTGTTGCTGGCCGCAGCCATGTTGTGGTGGAATCTGGCCTCCGCAACCCGGCTCTACCTGAAACTGACACGTTCTGTCGCCAGCCAGGCACAGTAAAGCAGCAAATAACAATGCCTGATTAGGAGAGAGAAACAAACTTCCCGCTGGCAGAATCAAGCTGCAAAAGATCGCCGGACATCATGTCGTAATACCAGCCATGCAGATGCAGGCTGTTTTGTTCCATGCGTTGCCGTATCCAGGGAAACGTCTCCAGATTGGCCAATGATATTTCAATCGCATCCAGCTCACAGGCATGGGCCTGCTCTTCAATTGTCTGCAGATCGGCCCTGCCCAGGGATCGTTTGCGAGCTTCATCGGCAATGCTCATCCAGTCGGCGATAAATTTATCATCCTGTCTGTCTCCCTGCCCTTCCAGCAGTGAGCGAATTCCACCACAGCGAGCGTGTCCCAGAACGATAAGATGCTCTACCTCCAGGCCACAAACTGCGAACTGCAGAGCGGCACTGGTGCCGTGCCAGATACCCTCCCCTTCGCAGGGCGGCACCAGGTTGGCTACGTTGCGCACCACGAACAATTCGCCGGGTGTGCTATCGGTAATAACAGCAGGATCGACGCGTGAATCGCAACAGGCGATGACTGCGACCCTGGGAGACTGGCCACAGTGGGCAAGATCAACCAGTCGCTCACGATTTGCTTCATAATAACCGCCACGAAAACGGCGATAGCCCGCAATAAGCTGTTCAATAGCACTCAATATCCACACCTCTTCAGGAAAAAACACCTCGCCCGAGAACCACAGCCTCAGCACCGAGCAAATGCGCAAGAATCACATGGATGAGACAGTTTTGTCTATGCCGCAGCCTGAGTTTTTCACAGCAAGAGTCCGCATTAAATTTAATTAATTCCGAATGATTAACCCGTACTCCAGGCACGCGGACGCCGCATACCGGCAATCTTGCAGGCCTGCTTCACATAACCGTAGGGAAATAATTTAAATAACTGCGTTTTGGCAATTTTTTTATCATAACCACATTCTTTAATCATAAAACTAACAACATGGCGCACATCCGGCGCAACTTTCTTGTCCAGCCAGTAGTCCCGCATAAAATTGAGAATTAACCAGTATTCATCCGTAAGCACCAGCTCTTCATTAGCGGCAAGATCAGTGGCAACACGCTCATCCCAGTCTTCCGGATCAACCAGATAGCCTTCAACATCCAACATAATTTTTGTCTCAGTAGTCATGCTCCACCTCTCTTTCATTGATTTAGCCTTACTTTATCGATAGCATCGGATATCCGTCAAACGATATTATTTAATGGATACTATCGGAATTATCGATATTAAAAACAATTACAAACCCACGAGAGTATGAGCCTATGGATATTGAACAATCCCGAACCTTTCTGGCCATCAGCGCACACGGCAGCTTCCTTGCTGCCGCTCGCCAGCTGCACATTACCCAATCGACGGTCAGCGCACGCATTCAACGTCTGGAAGACGAACTGGGCGCACGCCTGTTCGTGCGCAACCGGTCCGGTGCCAGCCTCACACCAGCCGGTCGCCGCTTTTTGCAGCATGCCAAAAGGCTGGTGCTCACTGCCGAGCAGGCTCGCCACGAAGTCGGCCTGCCGAATAGATACCGAGCCACCATTCGTATTGGAGGCCGCATCGCGCTGTGGGAAGGTTTTTTACCGGCCTGGGTTGGCTGGATGCGCCACACAGCGACCGATGTCGCTATCCGCAGTGAGATTGGTTTTGAGGAGGATCTGATGCGTCAGTTGGTAGAGGGCACGCTGGACATCGGCCTGATGTATACACCCAGCCACAGCCCCGGCCTGATTGTCGAACATCTCTTCGATGAAACGCTGGTGTTGGTCAGCAGCCGGGCCGACGATGTCAAACCGGGTAACGACTATGTTTATGTCGAATGGGGACCCGGTTTCTATGACAAGCACGCACGCAGCTATCCCGACCTGGAGCGCCCGCCGCAAATAGTCAATATCGGCTGGCTGGGTATACAACTGATACTCAGCAATGGCGGCAGCTGTTTCCTGCCCGCGCGTATGGCCGAGTCGTTCATTGCCGCAGGCAGCCTGTATCGCGTCGCAGAAACACCCGAGTATGTTCACCCGGCGTATATGGTCTATCCACGCGAGAGTGATAACCCGGTGCTGGCCCAAGCATTACAGGGACTACGCCAACTGGCCAAACACACTCTTCCAGAGTAATTCAGAGAACACGATATTTAAAACAGGCTTTCTCGTCACTTACTTAGGATATAAGCTCCGCCAAAAAACACATCCTGATAACAGCAGGCTAATGTGATGAGGATGTTCAGGCAAATCCTCCCCTTGCTAATCTGTGCCGCTGAAAAAAATAATAGAATTAGTATCTCCACAATTCGAATTCACTAAAATTGTAGCTATGCTTACTAAAATACAGGCACTAAAAATATAATCATCGAAGAATGAGGCAGTGACATGAATAATGAAAAAGACCTTTTTGATGAGCCAGGCCATGAACTGACAAATAAGTCAGAAGATCCGTTTATGGGCTTTCTTCACACTATTATTCGTATCGCAGTAAAAGTACTGGCTGTGTTAATGGTTGCCGTCATTGTCTGGGGAATAGGTGATGTTGTTTATGTTTTGTACCAACGTCTCCTTGCACCACCCTTTTTGCTTTTGAGTATTAGCGACATTCTGGCAACATTTGGTGCTTTTCTTGCTGTATTGATCGCTATAGAAATTTTTATAAATATTACGCTCTATCTAAAAACCGACGTTATCCCGGTCCGGCTGGTCGTCGCAACCGCACTGATGGCAATCTCACGAAAAGTCATTATTTTCGATTTTGAAAAAGTTACGCCACCGTTTGTGCTGGGAACAGCGGCTGTTGTTTTGGCGCTGGGTATAACCTACTGGCTTATTAGTAATAAAAAAGTGTGACTAATCTTCAGATATTTGTGACATATTTATTGTGCTTAATTTAGTACCTTGTGTACTTTTCAGGGTGGTTTCCAGCTAAAATCAGATCAGAAAAAAAAGGTGTCCCGATGAATGACATTCTTATATGGCTACCTGATAGTAGAATCATCGAATGGTCGTTGATTCTTGCCATATTGGTCATTCTGGTTGTGGTCAGTGCTGCGATCACACGCCAATCATTTAACGCCCCCAGAAAACAAAACGCTCAGTCAGATACATCAACATCAAAACCCTGGCATACCGAAAGCGCAAAAACAGTCTTTGAATTACTCGAAATCACCACTGCCGGACTAACAAAAGAAGACGTCACCAAGCGACTTGCTAAACATGGGAAAAACCGACTGCCCGAACCCAGGCAGCAAGGCCTGCTGCTGCGACTTGCCTACCAGTTCCATAATGTACTGATCTATGTATTGATTGTTGCAAGCACGGTCACCGCCCTGCTCGGGCATTGGGTGGATGCCGGTGTCATCCTTGCCGTGGTGATGGTTAATGCGGTGATTGGATTCGTGCAGGAGGGCAAGGCCGAAAATGCCTTGCGAGCCATACGCAAAATGCTTTCTCCGAATGCAATGGTGATACGTGAGGGCCGACAAATGCTGATTCAGGCTGAAGAGCTGGTCCCCGGTGATATCGTCCTGCTGCAACCAGGCGATAAAGTTCCCGCCGATCTGCGCCTGTTTCAGGTTAAAGGACTTCAGATTCAGGAGTCGGTACTGACCGGTGAGTCGATGGCAGTGGAAAAAAATACCGATCCCGTCACCCGGGAAACGGCCATCGGTGATCGCCGCTGCATGGCCTATTCGGGTACCCTTGTTACCCACGGTCAGGCAAGCGGTATCGTTGTTGCAACCGGCGCACAAACCGAGATTGGTCGTATCAGTACCCTGGTATCAGAAGTGGAACCCGTAACCACCCCACTATTACGGCAAATGGCCCAATTTAGTCGCTGGCTTACACTGGCCATTCTGGGTATTGCCATTATTACCTTCGCCTTCGGCGTGCTGCTTCGTAATTATGCCATGGCTGATATGTTTCTCGCCGCTGTAAGTCTGGCGGTGGCCGCAATTCCTGAGGGATTACCCGCGATTATGAGCATTACTCTAGCCATCGGCGTACAGCGTATGGCTAGACGTAATGCCATTATTCGCAGACTTCCTGCGGTTGAAACTCTGGGCGCGGTAACGGTGATTTGTTCGGATAAAACCGGCACCCTGACCCGCAATGAAATGACCGTGCGCAGCATTGCCACCGCCACCCATCTGTTTGAACTGGAGGGCACCGGTTATAACCCTCACGGTGCGATATTACTCTCGGATAGAGACATCCTTGCACAGCAACAGTCCTCTCTGCAGGAAGTGGTTCGGGCTGCCGTGCTTTGCAATGATGCATCACTGGAACAAAGAAACAGCGAATGGCTAGTCCACGGCGATCCGATGGAAGGAGCCTTGCTGGTCGCAGGCCTGAAAGCCGGGCTGGATATCGAGGCCGAGACCAAACAATATCCGCGCACTGATCTAATACCTTTTGAATCAGAACATCGTTTCATGGCGACGCTTCATCACAGTCACGCCGGAAATGCCTTCATTTTTCTCAAGGGCGCACCTGAACGTGTATTGGAGATGTGCGCTTACCAAAGAACGGATAATGGCGATCAGCCTCTGAACAGAGATTACTGGTTGAAGCGTGTTGAGAAAATGGCACAACAGGGCCAGCGGGTACTGGCCATTGCGGTTAAGCCTGTAAGCTACGAACAGATAGAACTACAGTTCAGCGATGTAGAAAATGGTCTGATCATGCTGGGTATGTTTGGTTTTCTCGACCCGCCTCGTGAAGAAGCGATTGAAGCGGTACAGACCTGTCACAGAGCCGGCATTCGAGTGAAGATGATCACCGGTGATCACGGCGCCACCGCACTCGCCATCGCCCGGCAACTGAAACTCAACAATACCGACGAGGTACTCACCGGTCAGCAGCTTGACTTAATGAACGAGGATCAGTTGCGCCAACGAGTGCAATCTGTTGATGTGTATGCGCGGGTAAATCCTGAACATAAGTTGCTGTTGGTAAAACTGTTACAGGAACAGGGTTTGATTGTGGCCATGACAGGAGACGGGGTAAATGATGCGCCGGCCCTGAAACGCGCCAACGTAGGTACGGCCATGGGGCGCAACGGTACCGAAGCGGCCAAGGAAGCGGCAGAAATGGTACTGGCGGATGATAATTTCGCCTCAATCGCCCACGCTGTGGAAGAAGGGCGCACGGTCTATGACAACCTCAAAAAGGCTATCATCTTCATTCTTCCAACCAATGGTGGTGAAGCGCTGATTATCCTTGCCGCTATCCTGTTTGGTTTCCACCAGCTACCGTTAACGCCGGTGCAGATACTCTGGGTGAATATGGTAACGGCCGTTACCCTGGCACTGTCGCTGGCATTTGAACCACCGGAACAGAATGTAATGCAGCGTCCCCCGCGTAATGCCCACGAACCCATTCTCACGGCTTACCTTATCTGGCGCGTTGCATTTGTCTCCGTTATCCTGATGAGTGGCACATTCGGGCTTTTTCTATGGGATATGCAACAAGGCCACAGTATCGAACATGCCCGTACTGTGGCCGTGAATACACTGGTGATGTTTGAAATTTTTTATTTATTCAATTCCCGCTATGTTACTGCCTCGGTATTTAAACGAGGCGGATTAAGCGGCAACCCTTATGTGTTAATTGCGATTGGTCTACTGCTTATCTTTCAGCTCGGCTTTACCTACCTTGCACCATTGCAGTCTTTATTTGGTACCGCTGCCATCGACTTAACTATATGGTTACGCATTTTATTCATCTCTTCCAGCGTCTTATTTCTGGTTGAACTGGAAAAGTATTTTGTCCGCTCGCGGCGCCCTAAATAAACCAGACAACGTTTACAATATTTCTATTTCCATAACCCCGGATTATGGCGCGCTGTTGCCGCCTTCAAAATCAGAGCCGGGCGAACCCCAATCCGGTCCAGACGCGCCATCCTCCGGTGCAGATTCGTCTGTACCATAGCCTTTGTCGGAATAGCCATCACCAGCCGAATCACCATAAGTACCGTCTACATTACCGGTACCCTCTCCAGATTTACCGTAACCATCGCCTGCGTCACCACTGTAAGCACCAGCGTTGTTACCGTAATCACCAGTGTTGCCCGTGTCATCGTAGCCGCCACCTGTACTACCGTAACCACCCGCATCACCATAATCACCGGACTCTTCAACCGGTTTACCCTCCACCTTGTAAATCACAATGGTAACCGAGGAACCTAACATGCTGATACCTCCCGCTGAGGGGGTTTGCTTTACAACCATTCCGCTCCTGCCAGCATATTTTTCTACTGACTGACGGATGTATTTTGCATTCACATTCAATCCGGCCCGCTGCAGGATCTCCAACGCATCGCGCTCAGACTGACCAAGCACGCCCGGCACACGGATCATGCTGCTTGCAGCAGGGTTATTACGTGGCTGCATTTCTTCACGATCCAGGGGACCGGCCAGGACAACGGGCGCCGTGCAACAGAATGTCATGCCGACCAGCCATGCCATCTGTAAATTTAATTTAATCTTCTTGTTGCACATTGCTTCCTCCGTATCTTATCAGATGAATTTCACGAATGTTCGACTGCCACTCCGGCCAACCGGCAGCGCGCAAGGAAATGGAACGAATACGGACCGGTCTGGGGGTCAAACGCATCAGATCTTGCATAAACCAGAACCACTCTCCCGCTGGAATGCGCTGCCCATTGCCTGACAATTTTCGGTTATTCGATTCCAGGCTGAAAAAACGGCTGGTATAGGCTTTCTCGCCGCAATGCGAGCCACCCACGACATCGTCATAACACACCGAAATCGACAACGGTGAAACATCTGTCTTTTTTCCCGCTCCCGGCTCGCTCTGTCTGATGATTTTCACCCGAGCCTGAAGCATCAATCTGGTGGCACCACGCACATCCACCTCCAGTTGTTGCTGCACTCCGGCTATGGACTCATCCGCCTTTCCGCGCAGAACAAGACCATCAGGACCAACTGAGAATGTACCCGACTGCCGTCTTGATCCGCTGATGCTCTGAATTGGAGACCAATGCTGTATACCTTGCGTGAATCCCCCGTTGATGATCAAATCACCGGGCGCCTTCCAGGCGGGCAAGGAAACCGGGGCGGGCTGCTTGCCGGATTCAATCTCCGTCAGCACCACCGGCGCGCCGGGAACCCGCTCGGCAAGCATCAGATTTTCCGGTCCCTGCAAATAGCTCACACCATGCCCTATCTCATTGCGTGACTCGATAGGCGGCCAGGCCAGAAACAGATCATGCGGAAAACCCGCGGAGTATTCCGGAATGGCATCCGACGCTTCGACCACAATGTAGAGTAAGGTTCCGGGGCTATCGGGTGAAACGGAAAGACGCCAGCGCAGCTCAACTTGATCGGATCGTCCCCTGAGTATCGGGCCTTGCGGCAGATTAAAACGGCGGGCCTGGGGAGCAAACAACCAACGGTCGAACAACGTCACCTTCACCCGTTTTCGCCAGTTGGCGGCATAGCGAAAGCCAAGTGTATATTGCCTGCCGGGCAATGCGCGCGTCAGATAGACGGCATGAAAGCCATGCCCAAAATAAAATCCGCGATCTAAAAAAGAACGGCGATCAAAAGGCAAAACTCGATGATGATATTCCGACCCGACCGGCAGCTCGACCACACGCATGATCTCGACCGGTTCACGAACATAAACAGGTTCCGAAGCATGGGGGCTTCCAACCGGTATTACCCAACTGACAAACATAAAACAAAGGCTGATCCAAAATGGAAATGACACCCGACTTCAGCCTTTAGTTTCCGCCGTAGCGTTGCGCCAGCTCATACACTGCCTGTTCAATCAGGGCGCGTAAGGCCTTGTCAACACCCTCCTTGCTATCATGCGAGACACTAACATCGGCGCCCTGCGTATTGATACCAACCATTGAACCTAGAAACGAGCCGATTCCAGAAACAGACATGCCACTCTGTTCTACCTTTTTACGCACATTTACGGCATCAAGAACAGCACCGCTACTGGCATCAAGAATACGGACATCCATCCCTATCTCAGCATCCTTGCCACTGCTTTCCAGCCCCAGCCCCCCTATGGTGCCCGCAATACCTGTACTACTTGCGCCTGAATTGGCCTCGGTGATAGTGGCAACAAAAATGTAATTTGCGCCAGTCATCTGTTTTTCGGCAACTCGCCCCGTGGTTCGTCCCTGCTGATTTAACTGTTTTTCCCGATAGACACTCTCATCCAGCCGTTGACGTTCCATGACGAGAAAGCGGTGAGACTTGACCAGAGCGGTAATGAACATGTCCGTCGCCGATGCCGGAGACACTTCACGCACAGTGCTCTTCACCTGGTAAATAGTCACCCTGGGCTTTGAACCAGGCACAGGTTGCATACTTTCCAGCTGCTTAGAGGTGGCGGAATGATCCGCATGAGCATCACCGGCCAGAGCATAAGCGGGAAACAATATAAAAACAGACACAAGTATCCCTATCCATCTCACAGCAATATTTTTGATCATCCTAACTCTCCCTATATTTGTCTGATTTATTTTTTCTGACACCGGAATGAGCTGATTCCATCGGAGATACAGCGATACCCTTTTGGAGCCAACCGTCGAACCGGCCCAAATCTCTGTTTGCGATTCTTCGGCGAACGATAGGTGCATATCATGTAAGCACCATCAATTGAAGCATAACCAAGCTGCAACCCGCGGCCACGATCATCGGCCTGCCAATGGGTGGGCAGCATATCGCCTTTGATACCCAGAAACGCCCTGGGACATTGAAACGAAAGATGCGCCGTCTGTTGTCCCGCTTCCCCGTTCCCGGTCGCAGCCGGCGTACCGCGCCAAACAGGTTGTGCCGCCAAACCAATAACAGGAAACAGCAAAACAGCACCCATGATCAGATGCAAAAGAACCGTCTTACACCATTTGTATATTCTTATGCCGCTGTCTTTCATGCTTGCAAATTTAGCGATCACGTCCGAGGCTATCAACCCCCGATCGGGGACCCCCTGATTTAGTCTTATCATCTTACTCTCCTGAAATCAGGCCCAGCCTGATCGCTTCGATCACCGCCTCGGCACGACGGGATACATTGAGTTTCTGGTAGATCACCTTGGTATAACTCGAAACCGTATTCGCAGTCAGCCCCATAAGATCCGCCACCTCAGGTCGGCTGTAGCCCTTGGCAATTAACCTGAGTACTTCCTGCTCACGTCCGGTTAATTGCTGCATCACCGGCTTTTGTTCCACTTTCTGTTCGGCAAAGTAACGCAAAATGCGCCGAGCCACCCCGGGAGAAATGGGAGGTTGGCCATTAACGATATCCCTGAGCATCTCAATCTGGCTGTCTCTTGGCTGATCCTTGATCAGGTAACCGTTGGCTCCCGCCCGCAGGGCTGAAAAGACATGATGGTCATCATCAAAGATCGTTGACATCACGATATAGGTCTCCGGCTGCTGCAACACCAGTTCATGAACTAAATCCAGACCGTTCCCATCAGGCAGATTGATATCTACAAGGGCCAGCGAAAAATGCCTGGAGGCACATTTCTCTCGGGCTTCACTGAGGGTAACCGCACTCTCTGGAATAGCATCAGGAAAGGCGCTGAAAATATTATTCATCCACCAGTCCCGCGTATCTTTATGGTCTTCAACAATTAAAATCGATTGCATGGTCGGCTATCCCTCTCCATTGGGTGCATCGAGCGGCACAAGAAATATAACGCTAAAAGAGTCATTTTTTATTTGATAATCAAATTTGCCGCCAATTTCCTGAATCCTTAACTGCATATTATGTAAACCCTTGCCGGCTTTTAATATATCCGGAAACGGTTTGCCAAGATCGTTTTTAATTTCTAAGCGAAAAGAACCGTCCCGGATATCCATCAAGACGGAAATTTCAGATGTCCCTGTATGCTTCAGAGCATTAGTCAATGATTCTTTAAAGGCCAGATTTATATTGTAATACTGTCGATTGGTAAACAGGCCGTGCTCGAGATCTTCTTTGACCGGCCAATACAATTCTATCTCTGCCGATTCACATCGCTCCCGGGCCAGAATACGCCAACGAGAAAACGCCATCTCGTAATCCACCGGTTCCTTTTCGTCCATACTGTAAATAACTTCACGAAGCGCAGAAAGTGCAGAGCCGGCCAGAGCGGCCTCTTTCCCGCCTGCCGACTGATGCACAAGCGTCAGCAATTGTCCGCCAACCTCATCATGCAGGTCGCGCATGATACGCCGCCGTTCCTCACTCATACCGCGTGCATATGAATACAGCTGCTGCTCTGTTCGACGTACAATTTCCATAAGAGAGCGAACAATTTTGACATCGTCCGGCAGAAACAGACGTCGACCGTTCTCGGCGTAACACAACTCAAAGGCATCTTGACCACACATGGAGGGCACCAGCATTTTCCCACCATAATCCTGCAAACATACATCATCTAATGCGTCTATCCGCGATAAATGCATCGGATTAAAAGTCTCTCGCAAAACATCCCCCCACCATTTTTCTGAATCATCCGCCTCCCGCTTTATTATGCTCAGAACCAGCGCAGGCAGAAATTGTCCAATATCACGGTGTGAGTTTGCGAACAGGCGTCGCCAGATCCATTGCCGGATCGGAAAATAACACCAGCCTGTAAACAGAATGGCCAGCGGCAAGGTGTAGGTACCGACCTGGGGCAACAGCAGTCCGATAATCGCATCCATTGCGATCACGGCAAGGCCGGCGATAAACCACAACCAGATATTCAGCCACCAGCGTTCTATATCAAATAACCGATAACGGATCACGCCAAGGACAAAACCGACATACATGATCAACGCTGCCACAAAACTCCATACAATCGGCAACAGTGGTCGATGAAGAAACATCCCTGGAATGAAATACAGGACCATGATAATGGTAATACTGAAAAATACAGATACCAAAACCCATTTCAGGGCAGCGTGGTCAACCGGTTTATTACGTGATTGAAACCATTGCATGACACCAAAACTCACTGCCAGTATGAACAGGATGACAACCGGAAAATAATAGCTGTGGACAGGCAATTCCAGCCATTGTCCCTGCTCATTAGCCCAGACAAGCAGCACAAAAATTGCCAGAATACGCGCCATTGGCCAGGCCTTTAGAGAACCAGGATAGTGCCATATCAGACCAAGCCCGCTGGCAGTATAAATAAATATGCCAAGGTGATTCAGCGCCGTAAAAAAATAAAATTGCGCTGGATTGATAGCCAGTTCACGAGAGGTATAGACAGCGGCGCTGGATGCGGCAATGGCTAAACCAACGCCGGAAACAAGTAGAAGCCGTGCCGGCAACGAGTCCATCCGTACAGAATAAATACCGGCACCAAGCATCAAGGCAAGAAGTGCAACCAGACTAAGAGCGAAATAGCTAAATGAAAGACTGGAGCGGGGACGCATCCCGGCAGGCTGAACTCTGACCCGGCGTCCATCGTCAAGCTGTATATAGACAACGGGTGCCTGCATCGCCTGATACAAAGCCTGCTCACGACGCAACAGCTTGCGCCACTCTGAAAACGAAGACAACATGTCCGGATCCTCGATCAGAAGCTCCTTATCAAGTGACAGCCATGAGGATCTTACGCCCCGAATAGACTGCAAAATGTCGCCCGCAGCGATAATGGTTGCCGAGGGTCCATCCGGATCAACATTGGTGACCATTAACCCATTTAAATCGCTTTCAACAAAAGAAAGCCCCAACCAGGGCTGATGAATAGTATAAAAGAATGAAACTCCACTCAGAATTGCACCAAACAAGCCGGCAAGAATCAATGAATTGATAGGAGAACGACCATAGCCAAGCAGCGAACCTAACCGTTTTCCCTGATCTCCTTTCGCGAGTTCAGACATAGCTCAAAAAAAAGCTGAGACGCTTATATTGGCGACCATCAACAACTCCGTTCGATTCTGCATTAAATCTCCTTTTGCCATCCGGCCCCAGTCAGCGTATTGATTTGTTATCGAAAAGAATGCTTCTGCTTGTCAATTCCAATTCGTTTCATCTTCCCCCCCCCCACACGTCTTTGGGAAATTCCAGCGGGATCAGCGCACCAGGCCGATGTGTGTTTCCAGCCATAACACAAAAATGACTAACAGCCAGTATACCGCCTAGCATACCCAGCCGAACAAGAAAGCCCTTTTTGGCGGGATTCAATCCGCCTGAAATTAGCACCCACAGGCGTGGCATCCAGGCCGGATAACGGCATAAAATCCGTCTTAAAAATGCTGCCGGGAATATCTCTTTCATAAATCCCTTCTCATGGACAAGAATAGCCAACTCCAGGTTTCTTAAATCAATCGATTCACTATCGATTCTTCTTACCCGGCCAACGAAATTCCAGTTTTCTTTGGATCGCTCCACCCGGTTTGATTTCGATACCTTTCAGAGTCTGTTTCAATTCCCGGTGACCAACCGGCCAGACGACGACATCATAAACACCTGCATTGAATTTTATGCTTTCAATGTCTCTTCTAGCAGTAATGTTTCCATCGGTGCTCTTATTGGTCTTCCATCTCGGATATACACTTTTGGCAATATTGCCATCGCTTCGTCCCGGACTGGAAATAGAGGCTTCCAGGCCAACCTCAGGACTAAAGCAATCGCCACGGCTACGGGCTCCAGCACCACTACCACCCCCCATAAGCGCGCCCAAGCGGTTAAAATTAATCGGGTTATGATATTCTGCACAGGCGATGAGATTGAATGGCTGGTGGGTCCAGCTTGCCATAATATTCAGCTCTCCCGGTTGAGCAATTTCGACCGTTTTTTCAACCGTTTCCCCTTCGCGAATAGCAGCCCTCTTTATCACGATATCTTTACCACCAACCGCATGCTCATGGATTTTGACATCATAGATGCCGACACGGAGTTTCACCGGTTGAACATAAGCAGGTGTGAGCGACACAGCGGGTTCTCCAGTATCTGAAAAAAACAGAGAGGCATCATAAAGAAAACCTCTTGTATGCGAGTGCCTGCCAATTTCAAAAGGAATCGGCCTGCCATCCATCAACAGGCTCAACTTCAAATAGCCAGTGCGCAATTTATCGAAATTCAGTGCGTGTTTTAGAGTACTTCCGGTCTTGATATCCACGTTGACAGTTTGAGTTTGCTTCGCCTCAGCACTCCATGCCTTAAGTCTATATTTGCCTGCCGGAATGCTGATATCAACCGGTGTTTTCAAGGTACCTTGAGCCGAAAAGTACTTAAAATTGTTATAAAAGCCGGATATATCCACTTTTATTCCTGTCATTTTTTTGCCATCAACAGACGTTGATAGCTGCATGCGTCCGGAGGGAATCGTAACTGTTTTTTCCAACCGCTTGCCTTTTTTGATCACGATGGGCAATGCATTCATCTGCATGTAAATCTTCAACGGCGATACCGGTTCGGCATGAACATAAAGATCGTATTTTCCAACAGGTAATGACACTTCAAATGGCGTTTGTTTCATCTGTCTTTTGCGCTCAGCAGACGGCATAATAAGCAAAGTTTGCTGTCTTGGACGAGTTGCCACTATCGCTGCTTTCACCGGTTTGCCGTCCATCAAAACCGTGAGCTGTAACAGACCCAACCCTTCCTTCTGGGTAGCATAATCCAGAGAGGTATCCAGTCGCGTGTAATTGTTCAACTCATTGGATTCCGCAATGTGTTTGAGCGGATCAGTGCTTATTTTCATGCCATAAATACCTGGCCGGTGCGGGAAAGAATCGGAACCAAACATGTGAAGAAGATACTTACCACCAGGCTGCAATACGGGAAGATCAAAGGCTAGCGCATTCCATTTCGCAATATAACTGGGCAAGCGCAGCCCTTTAGCACAGCTAACAGAGTGTTTGCTTTTAGGAGGAACTCTCGAACAAATAACAAAAACCCGGCTAGGTTTGGCCACCGCATTGCCAATATTCCTGACTTCAACGATGCCCTGACTGGCATTAATTACGACAGGCACCAAATCCGGCATCTTATCCTGTGCAACGGCTATAGAAACCGCACCAACCATGTAGCATATCATGGTGCAAACAATCGCCTTCAGCTTTTGTATCATTCTCATTTCCTAGAGTTGGGATCCAAATAATTTTTTCAACGCTGAGTTTCCGCCACAAAAGTAATCGTTTTCGTCACCGTATTCCCTTCTTTGATTTCGATGTCGAACGCCTTTTCCCTGCAGGACTTGCTCTTCCTGACGACAAGCCTGTATTTCCCGACAAGCAGAGACCTGTCCAGCGGCACACGCTCGCTGAAGCTAGCATTTTGTGCAAAATCGGATCGTTTGAGCTTCACTGTTGCGGCGACTGGCGAGCCATCCTTGTCCTGTGCCTTTACAAGCAGACGCCCCTGCCCGAAAGCAAAGACCTTATTCAGCGTTTGTCCTGTCTTGACAGTGATCAACTCCATCTGTTTGGGAAATGCACGATCACGATGATAGAAACGTTCCGGAGACAATACTCTCAGCCGGTATTACCCTGCAGGGAGATTCAGCAATATAGGTTCGGACAAATCATTATAGCCATTGCCTTTCGAATAATTCGGACTGCTCGTTGTTATCTTCTCCTCGTTCCCCTGAGCATCCACCGGAATAGCAGAGACTTCCGCTTTAGCCGGTTGCCCGCCAATCGTCACGGCCACCCGCACCGCACTGTCGTTGGTTTTGACCTTCCCCATCGGATGCGTCCGTTCATCCACACCGGGCACGCAAGAGATATCTTCGCCCCGTCTACCTCTAAACAAGGGATCTGAAGCCGTAGCGCCCATCCCGGATTTGCGGCGGCTGAAATATTCATCCTTGCAGACCTTGGGACAGCGTTTTGATTTACGCCAGCACAGATCGTACACCTGCTCGGTATTACTCTTATTCATCCCCTAGGATTCCCAACATTGTTCCAGTTCGTGCGAGCACTCCGCCTGCACTTTAATCGATGCGGAGGATGGAGACAGTGCGCCTATCGTACTACTGAGAAAGCCACTCAGAACATCACCGGGAGATAGACGAAGGGGAGGCTCAGCCTGAGCAAGTGAAATTCCTCCAAAAACAAAAATAATCATGCCTGCCAACGGCGGTATAACCCATGATATCCATCCAGATTTAATGTGTTTCATCCTCCCTTCCCTCATACCGTTGCATTCATCGAACAGGCCCCAAGTGCGCGCCTAGCCAGATCAAGCCTGCGCCCACTAGCAGAATACTAACAACAGCCAGCCAGAACAGAATCCGGTATATCGTCAACAGGCGGGAAAAATCTGCATGCTCGCGAATACCGGCCTCATGCCTACGCGCATAGCGTAACGTGACTATCGCCATCACCGGCGTAACAATCGAGAACGTCAGCCCGCTGAACATGCCAATCCATGAAAACATGTCCATATCCGCCGTAGTTTCCATGCCCGCAATCAGTCCTTCTGCAATCAGCCTCAGTACCAATCCAGCAACCAGTATGCCACCGAGCATACCTATCCGAACAAGAAAGCCCTTTTGGACAGTATTCAATACAGGCATAATAAATCCTATTAAGCGAATGCTCCACCGGCCAAAAGCCGGATGGCTCCCTCTCCCAGGATCTGGAGGAGGGCTGGGGAGAGGCTCCAAGAATCTGCCGCAAACCGATCCCCACTCATCCCAGCCTTCTCTCTCCCACAGGAAAGAACGCGCAAAATCAAACTTCCGCCTGAAGGCGGGGGATTTACTGATCCCCTATCGACGACGTTAAATTCCGGCAAAGCCTGCGAGGAAAAGTCAGCCGTAATATACTGGTATTATTTCGAGTATTCCCTTCCAGCATCGGTTTGCCAACCAAATCCGCTCTTCGCGGTCCATTAAGCTGTATGGGAAGGCTTACTGTCCGGCCACGCAACCATTGCA
>VAPK010673558.1_pt1 | contig 19602 bp, 14 predicted proteins | sample 3395031 | NCBI WGS metagenome assembly VAPK01 (sample SAMN08290443, study PRJNA428436) | hydrothermal vent metagenome | isolation source: Deep-sea hydrothermal vent chimney 1 | place: Pacific Ocean: Juan De Fuca Ridge
CCCGCCGCCGCTATGCCGTTATCAATCAGCGCAATGGTTTGATCTGAGGATGACCAAATGACATTCTGTGTTAGGGCTTGATTGGTGCCATCCGAATAATTTCCGGTGACGGAAAATAGTTGGCTGGCATTACTGTCGATGCTGGCTTCGTTGGGGGATAGGGTAATACCAACGAGCGTGGTCGCGGCAGTGATAGTGATTTCTGCTTGTGCTGTTAAGTCTTGGTATTCTGCCGTAATGGTGACGGTTCCCGTTTGACTGCCAGGCGTGAGCGTCCCATTGTTAATGGTTGCAATGTTGTTATCACTGGAAAGCCAATTAATCGCCTCTGATAGTATTTTACTGCTGCCGTCGGAAAAAAAACCGTTAACAACAAGTTGTTGGGTGGCATTATTGAGTAGGCTTGCCGAGGCCGGTGATAGCGTGATGCTTTTTAATATAATCGGTAATGTCACGGTGATATTCGCGCTTACCGTTTGATTTTCATAGGAGGCGCTGATAATGCTCGTTCCTGCTTGATTGCCAGGCGTGGCAATACCGTTGGCAATGGAGGCGGTTTTAGGTGCACTGGATTGCCAAGTCACTTGTGTTGTGATATCCGTGGTGGAATCATCGTCAAAATGGGCGATCACTTGGAAGCTTTGCGTCGCTGTTGACAGGGTGGCCGTATCAGGTTGAATGCTAAGCTTGACCAAGCTGGGCAATACAGTGATGCTAGGTGTGATGGTTAAGTTGGCTGTGATTTCATGGGTTTCATAGCTGGCGGATAAGACAACTTCACCGGCGAGGAGGCCTTGCACTAGCCCTGAGTCGATGCGTGCTAACATTTCGTCACTTACCGACCAGATTGCTTTGTCCGTGACCCACTCTTCCGAACCATCGCTATAGATAGCTTTGACGGTGACGGGAAGTGATTCATTTGATGTCATCGTGAATTGTTCTGGAGCAATCACCAGTTTGGAGACGATCGCATCGCTGGCCGGTACCACTTGGATGGGAATGTCGATGTTTTTTCCTAGAAAACTCGCCGTGAGTTGCGTGTTGGCTACCCATGATTTTGCGGTTGGATTGCCACCCGAATCAATGCTGATAATATCTTCATCGGCACTTTGCCAGCTAATTTGATCGGTGATATTTTCTTCGCTACCATCATCATAAATGGCAAGCACTTCAAATTTTTTTGTCGAACCTGTAGTGAGTTCATTTTCCTCCGTGTCGAATGCCATTTTGAGTGATTCAATGCTGCGCGTGGTATTATTGTTCGGCGTGAGGGTGGTGCCAGCATGATCATGACCGCCTGAACCACAAGCCATGAGTAAAGCCGCGAGCGCCATATAAAAAAACGAAAAATAATGACGTGGATGATAAACAGGATGATTCATGGTGACAGTACCGTGGTGTGGTTAGGAATAGGCATGAAATCGCTCGTTAGCCCCCTAATGGTTATTTGAATAATGTTTTTTGGTTTGTGTTTTATCCCACTGGGATTGTGATATGTTTTTATTATTGTTTTTTATTTGATCAAATGAGATGGTATCTAGCCAAACAACGGTTGGCAGTAGGCACTCATTAGCAAACGATATGGATTAAGCGTATTGATCAAATAATGGAGTTATTTTTATGGTTTATGTTTTTATTTTATCGCTGTTTTTGGACACGTTATTACATTCTTCATAGCTGGAAAAAATTATCAATAGTTATTTTGTTGATGTGAAATAATGAGCAGCTTCGTGTTTGTGAGTTTTATGTGATAGTTTTTATTTAACTATATGTAATTATGAAATAATTTAGAAAATCGTTAATCCGCTAGTGGGTTAACGCGAAGCGCTTTTCAAAAGAGCTTGCCTAGTATCGACTAGGCAAGCTTTTTTTTTGCCCATTTAGCAAGTTGGATAGCCCAATGACATCTGCGATTTCACACTATCAGACCGGTCAAATCTAACTCGACCAAAAAAACTGCAACAAATAATTCTATTATGTGCTAAAGCCGCAAAATATTGTCCAAATGAGCTCGTTGACTCAAATTGTCAAACAAGTCCCCAGAATCCATATTGGGCCTAAATTTATTGACTGGGGGTGTGTACCAGTTTTTTTAACTCAATGACGAAGGGGTCTTGTTCGCTAATTACTCGTTTAACTTGTTTGCCGGTATTTTGACCAAAAAAGCCATCAGAGGCGGCGGCTAAATAAGGCATAATCGCTCGTATATCATCAGACTCGCTCACACTCGACATATGAATTTGCCATAATACTGTTTGCTTAGCACGATTGGCAGGCGGTGAGTTAGTTTTGGCTTCTAAAGTAACCATGCTTTTATATAGTGTATAACTCCCCGTGTTCACCGATGTGCCGGTTTGACGATAACGAATTGGTACACGAATGGTACGCTTAGTGACAATCGTTTCACCTGAACCACCTTTGCTGGTTTCGGTGATGGTAATTGTTTCTCCACCGATATGCTCATAAATCGGTATAGAATAAGAATACATACCCATCTTTCCATCAGAAATAGCGTATTTAAACTGAATTTCCAGCTCTGCCTGATCACGATTCTCTACCTTGGTAAAACCATTTTTTTGTAAAACGTAATCAAAGTATTGACTAAACTCACGAAAGTATAAATGATTGGTTTCAGCGCTATTCATGCCGTTGGTGAGTACATAATGTTTGCCGGTACTCGACACTGTTTTATCGATGATAGAATCGACTTTTACTGTGACTTTTGAGCTACACCCGATGACGGCAATCAGCATTGTTGCCATGATGATGAATCGCAATAAAAGACGCAATGCCATGCTTTCTCCTTCTCGTTCCTGGTATGTTAATAATTTCGCATGATGAGGCGTTTACATTGTAACCATCGAACTGTTCATTTTACAATCAGGAATTTTACTTTAATGATACCGTTACAAAATGGTTCTTCTAGGTTGGACAAGGCAGCGCGTTAAATATTCAACTTGTAGGGTTAATATTTAGCGCCTAGCCATATAAGGGACAATGGTTTGTTATCGGTAATGAATGGTTGTTTATTGGTCAGTTAACCGATTGTTATTCAACTGCCATTCATTTTCTTGTCTTTATAATCCTATCTACTTCTCAATTTCTTATAAAGGGAGCAAAAAATGGATGACACAGTGGTAATGGGCCAGTCTGAAACATGTTCATCTCCCATATTAGCATTTGAGAATGCTCAAATCGACGCCATTGATATTTTATTTTCTTTTGTGCTTGAGCAGGTCGAATGTTTAATTCATCATGGCTCAAACAAAATGAGCATAAATTCGCCGTCTGCAATTGATGATAGAGAACTCAATAGTTTTACTCAAGATATTAAGCAAATGCTTAGGCATAAATCGCATATCGACAATTATTATTTAGAGCAATGGCAACGAGATCATAAAAAGGGGTTCCGATATTTTGTTGTCTTAAAAACCAGTAATGCCACCCTGTCATATCTAGCACTCCGCTTGGCTAAGCGTATTGTGATTTTTGATAATAAGCTCAAAAAACAGTACCCAAGAGCTCAACTGAGAAACTTAGGATAATAAGGTAATAACTGCTTGGGTTATGGTTGTGGAATTAATTTAATTTGGTAAAGGTGGGGCCAGTGTTTTCCGGTGATAAACAATCGATCGGTCAGAATATCATAAGCGATTCCGTTTAGCCATTTCGCCGAATCATAAGTGTTTAAGCCATCAAGATGAATGCGGGCGGTAACGTGTCCAGTGTTAGGATTGATGCGAATGATGTGATTACTACGTGCAATATTTGCGTAGAGTTCGCCTTGAATATATTCTAGTTCATTCAAACCGAATACTTGGCCATGAGGATCCTTTACGGTAATGCGATGCAAGCTGGCAAAGGTGATGGGATCGAGAAACTGTAACTGCGCACTGCCATCACTCATGATTAAATAGTCGCCATCATATGTGAGCCCCCAGCCTTCGCCTGCATACGAAAAGCTCTTCAGTTTTTGAAAATGTTGGCGCTGATAAACAAAGCCCGTACGCGATTTCCAGGTAAGTTGAATGATGTGATCACCAAGTATCGCTAAGCCTTCCCCATAGTGCTGAGGGTCGAGTAAGTGCAGGCGGATGAGCTCGCCCGTTTCCAGGTCCACTTCCCGTAAGCTAGATTGGCCATATCGTCCGGTACTTTCATAGAGAACATTGTCATGGAAAACCAGCCCCTGGGTAGAAGCATCAGGGTCGTGTTTGAATGTGTTGATGATCTCATAGCTATAGTGTGCGGGTGCTGGCACAGGCGGTTGAGAGATTTTTAAATTAGGCGTTGGGGTATAACAAGCGCTGGATAATAGTGTCATGCTCCAGGCTAGCCATGCCTTAAGCTTGTCAAACAGCCATTGAGTTGATGTGTTCATTCCTTAAACTTTAAGTTTTGTGGAATGGTATTCATCATCAGTACCCTCACTGGTGCGTTGGATTGATTTCCTCACCCAAGGGCTGATACTGAAGGCTAAACCAACCCCTGAATCACTAAGGGAGCCGTGACTGTCGACGTATCACCCAAAAAATTTTTACGGCGCCGTTGTGCTAATAATAAACAAAGGCCAAGCATTGCCATGAAATTGAGCGCTCCACCACTTGAGCTTTTTTTGCCAGAATCCGGGATAGGTTCATCAGGCGGTACTTCAACCTGGCCATCCTCTGTAATGGCAAATTGGGCCAAAAATGCATCAGAAGATATACTCTTGCTGCTTTGATTGCAATTGCCATCCGTGCCACACTGTCCATCAAGGATGTCCGCCGAGGCGGTATCAAAATCAGCTGATTCAGTAATGCCGGCGACAAATATTTGCTGATTGGCATTCACTGCAATGGCTAACGCGGTATCTAATTGGCTACCACCGATAAAGCTGCTATAAACAATCGATGAAAAGCCACGTTTACTATTGGAAAATTTCACCAAAAATGCATCGCTTTTTGCCGGATTATCACATCGACCGTTAATGCCGCACTTTTTATCTTTTGCATTATTGGTCAATGGGAAATTCGGCGACATCGAGTCGCCGACCACGTAAAAATTAGTCTCATTATCGACGGCAATGGCTAACCCTCTTTCATTGTTAGTACCGCCAAGTAAGCTGGCATAGACGATTTCATTTTTTGGCTGATGGGTGATTTTCATCACAAAAACATCTTGATAACTCACTCCGCTGGAACGGGTACCACGACAAGGGCGTTGATTGCTGCCGCACACCCGGTCAAAGCTGATCGCTTCTAGCATCGGGAAATTATCTGAGCTTGTGGTACCCACAATATAAGAATTACCCGCCGCATCCACGGCGATATCTTGTGCTGAATCGTCACCACTGCCACCGATAAACGAAGCGAAGACTAAACTGTCAGCGGCCTCTTGGGTCGGATCAAAAATAGCGATGAAGGCATCAAAAAAAGGCGTTGAGTTATTCTTCGTAATAAGATTTAAATAGATATTGAATGGTAGAAAGTTTCTGGTGCTGAAATCCGTAGAGTCGGTTTCCCCGACCACATGAATGAGACCTTGACTGTCCACCGCAATACTGTGTGCTTTGTCGTCATTCTGTCCACCGATATAACTGGCATACACAATGGTATCATTGATGTGGCGACTGTTTGTCACGGTATTTTTTTGTGTGTCGAGCATCAACACAAAGCCGTTACTACGCCCCGATGCATTTTGGCTTAAAGCACAAAAACCATCCGTCAGGCAATTTTCTTTATTGAGAAAAGCATTGGCGCTGGTGGGAAGGTCGGTTGACCAGGTTTCGCCAGCAATATAGACTTGTTCATTGGTGTCTACAGCAATACTATGCCCATAATCCAGGCCATTGCCCCCCAGGTAGCTGACTAATTGCGTCTCACCCAATTTGTTTATTTTGAGCATAAAAGCATCGCCAGTCCCCGATAGAGACGATGTCACGCCAGTGGTTGGCAAATCGGATGAGCTGGTTTCTCCAACCACATAGATATTCTTCTCATCAATACTAATCGAGCGACCCGCCTCATTTTTTGAGCCGCCAAAATACACAATGAATACCGGATCACGCCCATGATTTTTCAGTTTTGCTACGAAAATGTCTTGATTTTTTGGTGTGTTGGCCTCACTAAAACCATCAAAACTGGATGAATAGCTAAAACCCGTGACATAGATATCGCCATTGTTGTCAATCACCATATCCGTAATGGAATCTTCGGAGTCGCCGCCAAGATAAGTGAAGTAAGGGGCCGGATGATTGGCTGCAAATCCGTTGGTTAGCAGACAGGTGGCGATGAACAGCGTTGCCATGAAAAAATGTAAGGGTTTTGATACGTTGATCAAAAAAATCTGATTTACCATTTGTCGCTTTATGCCCCCACGTTGTTAAAATCTCATTCAGTGGATTGCTGTTTGACTAATAGCTCATTCACTTGTGTTATTTGGTCATTACCAAGTTGGCCAATGGCGGCTTTTAGTCTGAGTGTATCCAATAGATAGTTATATTTGGCTAACATTAAATCTTGTTTGGTGCTAAAAAACTGTTGTTGTGCATCTAGTACATCTAAGTTGGTTCGAACACCCACTTCCAGCCCCTTTTTGGTGGCATCCAATACACTTTGGCTCGAAGTTAACGCTTTTTTCAGAGCACGGACCCTGAGCTGTCCGTTAGTGACCGCAAGATACGCTTGTTGGGTGTTCAAGGTGATTCTTCGGCGATTTTCCTCAAGCCGATGCTGTTGTTGTTCTTTGGCAGCAATGGCTTCGCGAATTTTCGAGGAAGTAAAACCCCCCGTATATATCGGCATATCCAGTTGAATACCCACCGACAGGGAGCTGCTATCAAATTCAAATAGCACATTTTCCAAATGACTTTGTGTGGCGCTGGCCACTAAGTCTACGGTGGGCAATTTCGCACTTCTAGCATTTTCAAGCGCTTTTTTAGTGACGCCAAGCTCCAATAGCGATAGTTGAATTTCCGGACTTTTGGTATTTGCTTCACTCACCCAGTAGCTCATTTCCTGTGGGGTTAATGCAGGCAAAGCAATATCTTCACGCAAGGAAAATAACGGGCCTGGAATCACGCCGATAATACTTTTCAACGATTGTTTAGCTACATCTAATGCGCTTTTTTCTGCAATTTCAGTCGCGTCGGCCAAATCAAAACGCGCTTGGGCTTCGAGTTTGTCTGTGATAGTGGCGGTGCCAATGCGATACGATAAATTAGAACGATCCAAACTTTCGGAAAACGCGGCTTTTTGCGAGACGGCAACGGCCACACTTTCTTGCGCGGATAGTACCGCAAAATAGGCTTCAGCCACCCTCAGTGTCAACTCTTGTTTCACCAATTCAAACTGAGTTTCTGCTTGACTAACAAGTAATTTGGATTGAGCGAAAATAATTTGGTTCGATTTACGATAGAGTGGGTGAGTTAGGTTGACACTCGCACCATAATTATTTATCCATTGGCTACTATCGACTTGGTAAGCATAGTTAATGTTGCCTTTGGCATTGACACTGGGTAATATGCCTGACTTTCCTTGTGGTATTTTTTCCTGATTGAGGGTCAAAGTGGCTTTGCCAGCGGCCAATACCGGGTCTTGTTCTAATGCCAATTGATAGGCTTGGCTTAAATCCATACTTTGCGCCGTCACCATCAATAAGGGCAAGCCGCTGAGGCTGAGGGCCAATAATATAAAGCGGTACCAGATCATCAATATCGTTTCCTTTTTATATAGATAAATAAATTTATACATTCCTGATGCACAATACAAATTTTACTGGATTCTAACATCAATACCCATTAGCCTTTACAAACATTTCTAAGCGGTCTTTTGTGCCAAGATGGGTAAAAATCGCTTAGCGAATGGATTTCAATCAGGGGGGGGTTAATCGATCTCTCTACATACGATATTGCCGAACCTGAGAAAGATAACCATTCGATCATAGCGCAGCCTGGCATAGTGCGAAATCTAGCGGCTAGCCGAATGATAATAATGGCTTGTTTTTTCAGTAACAAATTCTTGTGATAAGTGGTTAAAGTTTTAGATGATTTGTACAGCTAAGGCAAATAATGAGGACAATAAATGAAAGAATTGATGATGCATCCAGCGTTTCAAGCGGGTGTTGCGCCATTCATAATTGGCTTGGTTGCTGCCATTTCACTCTTTCAAGGGCCAAAAAATCGAAGTGGCTTGGCGGTTATTTTTGGATTTTTGGTGACCGTTTATTTAGTCATGGGGTTTTCATTTGAGCCACTGAATTCGACACGTAAGATTATTTTATTAGGGGTATTGGCGGCCTTAGTTGGCTGGCTCTTGGATATCCTGCCTTTGCTTAAGCGAGTGAGTTTCTCAGCACTGGTTATCCTGGGGATAGGTTCGACTATTTGGTTGTTTTGGCCACTGCTAACAAATCAGCCACTTAGTGACGTATTATTGCCCATTGCACTGCTTATGCTGTACACCGTTTGGTTGTTACTCGCTTTTGGTTCCATGAACAAACATCCTGCGATGCAGGGCGGGGCAGGTTTACTCGCCTTGGGTATCGGCACCGGAATCTCTGCACTCATTGGTGCCTCGGCGGTATATGGCCAATTAGGCAGTGCCGTCGCGGCAGGTGTTGGTGCTTTTTTATTGCTCCATGTGTTTCTTGATGAAGAGACGCCGACGGGTTTTAGCGTTATCGTGATTTCAGTGACCATTTGCGCACTGGTCGGCATCGGTGCTCACAAATATGCACAACTCACATGGACGGCACTGCCGTTGCTGGCCTTAATTCCCTTAATAATCCGCGTCCCATTACCGGAATATTGGTCAAATAGTTTACGCGGCCTCACTTGGTTTGCACTGGCTTCGCTGCCAGCCGCCATGGCCATCTATTTGACGTGGCAAAGCGCCGGCGATGTCCCTTTTTAATCACGTTTTGTTATTCAATCAAAACAGAGGTGCCTACCGGCACGTGCTCAAATAATTCGATAACATCGACATTTCGCATTTTGATGCAACCATGGGAGGAGGGGATACCCATGGGATCTTTGTCTGGGCAACCATGAATGTAAATATAACGGCGCAGGGTATCGACGTTCCCTAACCGATTCACGCCAGGCTCTAAACCACTGAGCCATAAGAGGCGGGTCAATATCCAGTCTCTTTCTGGGAATCTGGCCTGCAAGTCTGGGGTATATTGCTCACCTGTTGCACGGCGTCCAACAAAAACGGCATTGGGTACAGCATGCTCACCAATTTTTGCGCGTATCATATGCCGACCGCGTGGCGTACATTCACTGCCAAAGGTTTCCCCCGGACCATTCTTCGCCGTGGAAACCTGATAGGTTCTTACTATCTTGTCAGCCTGGGATAAAATAAGTCGCTGATTTGTTATATCAACATCAATCGCATAATCCATTGGCTATTTTTGATGTCACCAATCTTTAAATGGATGCGCGACTAATTTCACATTGTAGTACCTCTCATCACTAGAGACATCCTGATCCACCCAGGACGGTAAGGTAAAGGTTTTATCGACATGTTCCAGTTCAATTTCCGCCACAATTAATCCCTCATTGTCACCATGAAACACGTCAATTTCCCAGGTTTTTCCATCGATGAGAACAAAGTGCCTGGTTTTTTCGATCAGTGGTTTAGTGCATAAATCATGCAACATTTCCCTAGCCTCTGCCAGTGGAATCGGGTACTCATATTCTTGTCGTTGGATGCCTAATGTGGCACTTTTTATATTCAGATTGGCTTGATCATCGGCAATTCGAATGCGTACCGAAGCCTGCTCGGAGCCAACCATATAGCCTTGGCAATAATATTTTTTTTTAACGACGGCAGATTGCCAGTCATTATTTTTAATTGTAAATTTTCGTTCAATTTCGGTACCCATCACTAACCTTAGGAGTATTGTGAGTATTAATAGCATCGCAGAGTATAGCATAGCGCACAAAAAACATGTTATAAAACACATTCAACGAATCCCAACAGGATATTAATGAACGCTTGTGGATAACAATCTATCAGTTAGACTCGATAAATGGTTATGGGCGGCGCGCTTTTATAAAACACGTGCGTTAGCCACTGCCGCCATTAATGGCGGCAAAGTGCATGTCAATGGATCACGGACCAAACCCAGTAAAAAGGCCTGTATTAATGACAAAGTCGGTATCACCCGTGGACAACAAGAAATCGAAGTGATGGTTGTCCTATTATCAGCTAAGCGAGGACCGGCGACACAGGCCGCTTTGTTGTACCAGGAAACCCCGGAAAGCGTTGAAAAAAACAAGGCAATGAAAGAAAAAATTTCATTGCACAAGGCGATTTTAGGCGAAGTATCCTCCCATCATCGGCCAAACAAAAAAGACCGTAGATCCATCATCAGGTTTAAAAAAGCGCTATGATTAGTTTAAGTGAATGCATTATAACTATAAACTCATTTAATACGTATATTCATAAAAATTTAGCGTTTTGCTCATTGGGTGTTGGGCAAGGCGAAGGCTTGTAATCGCTCGATGGAAAGCTTAGACTGGAGCTTAAAATAACTACAAACGGTACTAGAATACCGTGTTGTCAATGTGGGGGTGGATCCTACGGGGAGTAATTTATCGATCATTGCTAACCCTATAATATCAATAAACCATCCGACAAAGCTGATGTTATAAAACCAATAAATATCCCCCCTCATTGCACTTTTAGTCTTTTCAATGTCACTGAAAAGATGAATTCAACCTGAGATGGGGTCAGGATATGAAAAGCTTATCGCTCGTTGGCATCAACCAACCATTTAATACCAAGCAGCTAAGAAATGCTGTTTTTTTGATGGCTATGATCATCATCCCATTGACCCTTTTTAATGGGTGTAGTGAATCACTGAGTCAATCACCATCGCTTACCCAAACCACTGAGCAAGAACCGATTCCAGACGGCATATTAGTTAAGTTCAAAGATGCCAATAGGGTGAGCCGGGGATATGCACGCTCCAATCTAAAAAAAGCCGGTTTAACCAATGGCCAAGTTTTTAGTCTCGTGCCGGGATTAACCCGAGCTAAATTGGCACCGGGTAGCACGTTAACCGGCGCCTTAAAAAAATTAGCTAACGATGCAGATGTGGCTTATTTTGAACCGGATTACATTGTAACGATTGGTGCCATACCAAACGATGGACGGTTTGCCGAGCAATATGGTTTAAATAATACCGGCCAAACCGGGGGACAAATGAATGCCGATATCAATGCGCCGGAAGCTTGGGATGTAGAAACAGGGCAGGGCATTGTTATCGCCGTTATTGATACCGGGGTTGATTATAATCACCCTGATCTCTCTAGTAATATTTGGCGTAACCCTGGCGAAGTTGCCAATAACGGGGTTGATGATGATGGCAATGGCTTTATTGATGATATTATCGGATGGAATTTCCGTGACAATAATAGCGATCCGATCGATTTAAATAACCATGGCACCCATGTCGCCGGTATTATTGGCGCGACAGGCAATAATGGAGTCGGCGTTTCTGGGGTCAACTGGAATGTTAAAATTATGCCGCTACGCTTTATGGATGCCTCCGGCTCCGGCACTACCTCAGCGGCAATTAATGCACTCGAATATGCCGTAGCAAATGGGGCGCGTGTTTCCAATAACAGCTGGGGAGGAAATTCATTTAGCCAAGCCTTGTTTGACGCCGTTTCGGCAGCCAACGCTGCCGGTCATATGTTCATTGCTGCGGCCGGTAATGAAACCGCTAACAACGATGTAACTTTCCATTATCCGAGTTCGTTTAATCTAAACAATGTCATCTCTGTGGCGGCCTCAGGCAATACCGACAATCTCGCCGGTTTTTCAAATTTTGGGGCGACAACAGTGGATCTGGTTGCACCTGGTGTTGCTATTCTCAGTACGGTGCCGGGCGCTGGATATCAAGCATTTAACGGCACCTCCATGGCAACGCCTTTTGTCGTTGGGGTGGTCGGACTGGTGTTATCACAAAACCCCAACTTAACCGTGAGCGATATCAGAAACGCCATTTTATCCACCGTCGATCCACGGCGCGCTTTTTCCGGCATGGTCGTTACCGGTGGACGTTTAAATGCATTTAACGCCGTTCGCAGTGTATCCACAACACCGGCACCGCCGGTCACACCCATCGTCACTGTCTCCCCTATTGCCATCGAGCTGCCATTAGGCATTAATCAAACTTTCAAGGCGTCAGGTGGCGCACCACCTTATCAATGGTCGGTCGCTAATGGGATTGTTGGGCTGATCGATCCCAATACCGGTATTTTTACAGGACAAACGGTAGGTACAACGGAAGTTGTTGCCACCGATACCAATGGAGTCACGAGTGGTCCCGCCAGTATTTTGGTTACTCGTATGACCATCACACCTTCGGATATTGTGGAACTCTCGCTAAGTGAACGTACCACATTTACCGCGAATGGGGGACAGGCACCCTACCAATGGAGCGTCAGTGATAGCCGTGTTGTCGCCATGGTAAATAACGGTTCATTTCGCGAAAACGCCATCGTATTACCGATTACTCAGGGAACATTTACCTTAACGGTCACAGATAATGCCCAAAATACCGTAAGCACAAGTAACATAAGGGTCATTGCTGTCTCTTTGAGTATTGCTCCCCAAAATTCGACCAGGCAGATAGGGGATACCTTGAATTTAACGGTAACCGGGGGGGCAGCACCGTTTACCTGGGTGTCATCAGATTCCACCATTGCCAGTGTGACAGCGAGTCAAACGGACGCCGTCGTCTCAGCTAATGCTGTGGGCAATGCATTGATTGAGGCCACCGATGTGAACGGCACCACGGTCAGTGCTAACATACAGGTCGCTGATCCGGCTTCCGTCGCGTTAGTGATTACCCCGGCAGAAAGTTTCTTAGGGCTAAATGATACGGTTTCATTATCTGTCACAGGAGGTGGGCCAAGCTACATGTGGCAATCCTCTGATACAAACGTGGCATTTGTCAATCGAGCAACGGGATTAGTCACGGCCACCGGTGTGGGTATTGCGACCATTACGGCGGCCAGTACCGGGGCGACATCAGGGACGGCGTCTATCAATGTCACCGCTGTTGAGGTCACAACGCCAAGTACCTCGGTTGATGCCGGAGGCTCGGTGCAATTAACCGCCACGGGGGGCTCGCCACCGCATATCTGGGGAATAAGTAACCGCCTGGTTGCGAGTATCTCCAATACCGGATTGCTATCTGCTTCACCCAATGCCGCATTCTTAGCGCGGATTACCGTCACTGCAACAGATGCCAATGGGGTGATAGGAACCAGCCCAGCAATCACGATAAATCCACCGGCACCGACGACGCCCAATCCAACGCCGACACCAACACCCGGCCCACCAACACCAGCCCCCACCCCAGGTCCACCAACGCCGACCCCAGGTCCACCGACACCCGCCCCGGCGCCCGCAGCTGGCCACGGTGGTGGAGGAGGCCATTAAAGCAAGATACGGTGATTTTCAAGCGCTAGATCATTTGATATCAATGGGCTCGAAGAAAAATGTTTTTATGCCGAAACATTGGATTTTTGAATTTTTCGTGGTCTAATCCGGTTACTTTCACAGTTTTGGCCTATATTTTATTCTCGGGCTAGTGGACATCTTGGGGTAATTTCAACGTTTTAGCAGAAAACCAGTCCGTTAGCCTTAGTTTTTAGTAAGGGTTAAATGGTTATAATACAGCCATGATGTTTGGATAAAAAAGGAAGCGTTGATGAAAAGGTATCTAAGCCTTGCAGCAATTACTATCATGAGTGCCAATATAGCGATCGCTGCAGATATTGCGTTGAAAACAGAAAAAGACCGCCTGAGTTATACTTTGGGAGTACAAGTCGGCGAAGATTTTAAACAACGAGGATTTGAAGTAAACGTTGAGGCATTTGCTCGGGCGATTGCTGATATTTTAGCGGATCGTTCGCTCAAATTGACGCCGGCTGAAATGAAGACAGCCAAACAAAACTTCCAAAAACAACAAATGCAGCAGCGCACTGAAGTGGCAGAAAAAAATAAAAAAGCAGGCGAAGCATTTTTAGCAGAAAACAAAACTAAAGCGGGCATGAAAACGCTTGCTAGCGGCATACAATATCATGTACTAACGCCAGGCTCGGGGGCTATCCCTACTAAAACGGATACCGTTTTAGCGCATTACCGAGGAACATTGATCAACGGTAAAGAATTTGACAGTTCATATGATCGAGGTCAACCGGTCTCTTTTCCGGTCGGTGGCGTCATCAAAGGTTGGCAAGAAGTATTGCAAATCATGAAAGTGGGCGCGAAATGGAAAGTCTATATTCCTTCTGAGTTGGCCTACGGCGAACGTGGCGCTGGGGCGGATATTGGCCCCAATGAAACGCTAATATTTAACATTGAATTATTAGATATAAAATGATAATTGGCGAGTATTCAATGGTAGAAACCCTATCAAACAGCAGGGTTTCTATGTTATTCATGGAGTGCGCATAATGTATATTATGTTAAATAGGGTGCGCATTAAAAATCCAGCGTCGTGCGCTTTTTCCCTGTATTACTCAATGAAATGATGGTGTCATCTCCAGTCTCATTCTATAATGGTGAAATATACTTAATACCCGACATTGGGCAACCTATCATTTGATCTCGCTTGATCCTTGATTTCCTTCGCGATTTTCAAACGCTAGGCGGCCCAGACCGGTAATCGGTAATACGATAAACTTTTCAGCAAATTGCATGTCGCTGTACTAGACTTGAGCACAAACATTAAGCCTGTGTTTAATAACTGGCCAGCTAAGTGATACGTGGAGGACAAGCGAAAATGGAAAATTTTCCGAATTATTTATTTGGTTTTATCGTTAGCATCGTATTAATTTGGATACTTCAACCCGTCGCGAAAAAACTAGGCCTCGTGGATAAACCAGGTGGTCGAAAAAAGCACTTAGGCCGAGTACCTCTGATTGGCGGAATGGCGATGATGGGTGGACTCATTGCCACGTTGCTCTCACTTGATGAACCCATTGGCATTGTCTCAGGCTTACTGATTGGTGGAGCACTGTTGTTAGCCGTTGGTACCATTGATGATATCGTTTCACTCTCCCCTTTCACCCGTTTTTTAGCCCAGATTACGGCGGCACTAATCATGATCACCATGAGTTCGGTCTATCTTCAAGACTTTGGATATTTATTGGGCGATGAAACGTTTTCACTGGGGATCTGGGCCATCCCAGTGACCGTGTTTGCCACCGTTGGTGTCATTAATGCGATTAATATGTCAGATGGGATGGATGGACTCGCTGGCGGTTTAGTATTAGTTGCCTTATTTGGGCTTGGTTTTTTTAATGTCACCTCAGGAACAGGTCAACATACGCATTTGTTTCTTGCGCTCATTACGGTCGTCACTGCGTTTCTGATCTTTAATATCCGCACAGCATGGCGATCGCATGCACAAATATTTATGGGAAATGGTGGCAGCATGTTGTTGGGATTCGTCGTGGCTTGGCTCTTAATCTATCAAACGCAAGGTGACCAGCGTGCAGTCAACCCTGTCTTTGCCTTGTGGATTTTAGCATTACCCCTCTTAGATACGGTTTGCATCATGTTAAGACGCATCTTCAAAGGGCGCTCACCTTTTGCACCGGATAGAGAGCATTTCCATCATATTTTATTAGTGGCTGGTTACAGCGTGAATCAATCGGTTTGGATAATATTATGTCTGGCAAGCTTGCTGGCAGTTATGGGGGTCATTGGTATTTACTTTCACATGCCAGACATGGTGATGTTTATTGCTTTTTTAGCCTTGTTTACTTTTTATTTTTGGGGAATGAGTCACGCTTGGAAAGTTATGAAAGTTATTAAGCGAGAAAAATCCACGGGTGGCGGTGCCATTGAAAATATCATAAAACCGGTTAAAAGCTCTGAAAGCTAAACATCTTGCTAGAGCACAAAAATAATCTGAGTTAAAGAGCGTTTCCCGACAAACTGATGGATAAAATAAACCGGTACGTGCAGGCCGCGACTCGGGATAACACGCGCCGTAGTTATCAGTCGGCAATTACCCACTTCGAAATCAAATGGGGAGGTTTTTTACCAGCCACCGCCGATAGCGTCACACGCTACCTGATTGATCATGCTGACACCCTTACACTCAACACCCTCAAGCAACGTTTAGCCGCTTTAGCCCAATGGCATCTTGAGCAAGGTTTTCCTGACCCCACCAAAGCACCCCTGGTGAAAAAAGTATTAAAAGGCATTAACGAACTTCACCCCCATCAGGAAAAACGCGCTAAGCCTTTACAACTCGAACAACTTCAACAGTTAATTTCTTATCTTGAGTTACAGATCCAACAAGCCATGACGGCGAATAATACGAGTCAACTGTTTAAACATACACGCAATCGAGCATTGGCACTCATTGGATTTTGGCGCGGCTTTCGCGGTGATGAACTGAGTCGGCTGCGCGTTGAGCATATTGAACTGTTTCCCGGTGAAGGGATGCAAATTTATTTACCCCGCACGAAAACAAATCATACTCAACAAGGCCGTATTTACAAGGCCCCTGCCCTCACTCGCTTATGTCCGGTGGCGGCCTATCAAGACTGGGTGAATGCGGCTTTATTAACGGAGGGACCGGTATTTCGGCGGATTGATCGTTGGGGCAATATCGCCAATGAAGCGCTTAATCCCAACAGCTTGATTCCGTTACTTCGGCATTTGTTTCAGGCGGCGAAATTGCCTGAGGCAGAACAGTACAGCAGCCACTCTTTACGCCGTGGGTTTGCCAGCTGGGCAAACGCAAACCAATGGGACATCAAATCACTCATGGAATATGTCGGCTGGAAAGATATAAAATCTGCCATGCGTTATATTGATGCCGCTGATTCCTATGGCCAACAACGCATCGAAGCGGCACTCGCGACGCTACCTATACTGGATGGCGAGAACAACGCCACTCGCGAAAAATACGCCACATAGTTCGATGACGCCGCCTCCCCCTCTATCTGGTCCATGTATTTTTGTAAAAGTCAAGTAAATAGTTAACAGCGATGACCGAGCACACTCGGTACCATAGCGCCGTTGGGTCACCAATAGCGATTACAAAATAATTAGTTTCAGGATAACAATACCTCATTGCTTCTACGGAGATAAATAATGACACATCAAAACACCCCTGTCACAATCACTGCACTTCTTGATGGACTCGCGGCCACCGTTCAAGACTATGGGATAAGCTCAGCAGAAGTCAGTGGAATGTGCGACTACATAAAAAACGGCGCCGATATCAGCGCTGCAGACTATGAAACGTTGAACTCCCAACAAAAAAACTTACTGAACAATGCCTGTCAGTACACCGGGCCTGTAGAAATGGCCTCTTAAAACGGTTGATTCTTTAGCGACAATCTTCAAGCCCGAAACGAAATTTTTACACTCAGGTTTTAAGATCACTGCCATTAAGTTGAGTATAGCTGGATATTCGTTGAGCACGTCTTCCCCCCCAGGCTTAACTCTCGGCTACCTGGCTCACTTTAACTTAATTGGCAGTGAGTTTTAAGCTAAAATAGATATAGCTATTCAGTGCTTTCCGTGTGAATATAACTTTCGATAGCAGAAAGTTAAGACATAGGAGGGAGATAGCATTGAAGCGAACCTGTTGGGTTAACTTAGCATGGTTTACGTTCTATTTACTTGGCGCCGTTTCGCCATGCTCAGCGGAAATCGTAGTGGATGGTAGCCTGGGCGGTTCAGCAGGACAAGACATCCCAAAAATAGGTGATGAGTTCACTATCCGAGCTGACATGGGACAGCAAAGAGACAATAACTTATTTCATAGCTTCGGGAAATTTAACCTGAGTGCTGGCGAGATTGCCACCTTTAATGACGGTGGCGCCAGTGGTTTAATTGATCGTATTTTTGCTCGAATTACCGGGGGCGAATCCAACATTGACGGCACCCTGCGTACACAATTTAGTAATACCCAACCTGACCTTTATCTGATCAACCCGCAAGGCATTATTTTTGGCCCAAATGCTAAACTGGATGTACAAGGTTCATTTCATGCCAGCACCTCTGATTTTATTCAGTTGGAAGACGACGTGCGATTCAATGCGGCACCGAAAAGTGATCAACTATTAAGTAGCTCACCACCGTCAGCTTTTGGTTTTTTAGAAACAAACCAAGGAACGATCACAATCTCCGGCAGCGATCTTAGGGTGCCGGAAGGTCGATCTCTATCCATCATTGCAAACGATACCAAAGTACTAAATGGCAAGCTCGATGCCCCTCGCGGGTATATCAATATTGGGCAATTCACTTCCGGTGATATTCTTGCCACAAATCGTTTAACTCAAGAATTATCTACCTCGGATAGCGGCCCGCCCACTCCTCCAGCAGACTTTGAAGCGCAAGATATTTATATACGCAGTGGCAACTTGATTATCTCTGGCGAAACCAAAGTTGGACAACCTGGTGGCGATATCACGATTACCGTCGGAAAACTTGCGCTCAAAGAAGGGGGACGACTTGACAGTAGCAGCACATTTAATAGTGGCACCTCGGCAGGAAATATCAATATACAAACACGCGATTCAGTTGCTATCACCGGCCAATCCCCAAGTTCGAAAAGTCGAATCACCGCCAATATTATTTCAAATAACACAGATGACAAAGCTGGCAATATTAATCTCGCAAGCCCTGTCATTCATGTGGCGGAAGGGATGGTGACGGCCAACGCTATAATAGGTGGTACGTCAGGTACCATTGATATCCAGACTAACAAGCTGACATTACAGAATGGAGCTGCCATCACCACCGCGAACCTTAGTGTTCAACAAGGCGGCAGCATCACTATCCACGCCAAAGACTCTATTTTAATCGATGGTAGCAATATCAATAGCGCAACACGCGGTGCTGGTGACGCTGGCCAAGTCATCATTGCAACTCAACAGCTAATCATTCAAAATAGTGGTCAAATATCAACAGCAGCAGATGGGGATAATAGCACAGGAAACGCGGGTTCGATTAACTTGCAAGTTGATGAACTCATGATGCGCGAGGGCGGATTGATCTCTGCAAAAAACAATGGTAAAGGCCGCGGCGGCGATATTGAAATCCATAGCACTAACATAACGTTGGCAAGTCAAGGAAAGATTAGCGCTGAAAGCCAAGGCGCGGGTCAATCGGGTAATATCAATATCACTGCCAGTGATATATTCCAGCTGCGTGACAAGAGTGCTATCAGCCTCACCACAGATAAAGTGAGTGCCGGCGATATTAATCTTGATGTCAAACACTTGTTTTATCTCAGCGATGATAGCGCCATCACCACCTCCGCTCAAAACGGCGCCGGTAATGGCGGTAATATCCAGATTGGCCAAAAAATCGCGCCAGAAATTATGATTTTGGACAAAACTAGCTATATTACTGCGCAAGCCAAAAAAGGCAATGGCGGTGACATTCAAGCGGTGATCGATTACTTCTTTGGCTCCCCCGAAAATATTAACGCTTCATCCGCACTGGGCATTAATGGCCAAGTGGATATTGCCACGGTGGCTTCAGATGTGGTGGCAAATATTCAAAAATTGCCTGAATCTTATGTTCATGTGAGCGCGCTCATCCAAACCCCCTGCCTACCTCA
>VAPK010107766.1_pt1 | contig 19595 bp, 16 predicted proteins | sample 3395031 | NCBI WGS metagenome assembly VAPK01 (sample SAMN08290443, study PRJNA428436) | hydrothermal vent metagenome | isolation source: Deep-sea hydrothermal vent chimney 1 | place: Pacific Ocean: Juan De Fuca Ridge
CCCCTTTGTAACTTCATCTAACACAACAGCAGCAGGAGCTTGTACCGGATTAGGAGTGGCACCCAATAAAATTGGACAGGTATTTGGAATATTTAAGGCTTATACCACACGTGTTGGATCAGGCCCTTTTCCAACAGAGCTGTTTGATAAAGATGGAGAAACAATGGGAAGAGTTGGAAACGAATTTGGTGCAACTACAGGAAGGCCAAGACGTTGTGGATGGCTGGATCTGGTAGCTTTAAAATATGCTGTTCAGATAAATGGTGTTTCCCAATTAATGATGATGAAAGGAGATGTTCTTTCGGGATTCAATAGGTTAAAGATCTGTACTTCTTACAATTATAAAGGAAATACAATAGACTATTTACCATTTAACATAGAAGAAAAAAATGTAAGTGTTAATTATACAGAGGTAAAAGGGTGGCAAGAAGACCTCACTAAAATGATACACTCTGATGATTTACCCAAAAATCTTAACGAATATATTACCTATATTGAGAATTATGTGGGAGTTTCTGTAAAAATAGTTTCGGTTGGGCCAGATAGAAAACAAACTATAACCATGGATTAAATAGGTTGGGTAAGAAAATATTATAAATATATTACACTTTTTTCATCCTTTATCTCAATCCAACTTTTTGATTAATTTTAACCAAAAGTATTCTTATTGAAAACTAGATTTACCATATTTTTTATTTTTATTTTGACTTGTGTTGTGACAGCACAAGGCAAAAGAATTAATATTGTTAATTCTGACAATCAGATCCTCGATGAAGAAAATTTACCTGGTGCCACCATCCTCTTAGGCAATGTTAAAATAAAACATCAAGGAATTACTTTACAATGTAAGAAAGCAATTCACTATAAAAATGAGAATTTTATTAAAGCTTTTGGTAATGTTATATTAAATCAGGGTGACACAATTATACAAACCAGTAAATACACAGAATATAATGGCAATTCTCAAAAAGCAGTTTCCTGGGGTAATGTAAGAATTAGAGACTCTCAAATGACCCTGAGTACAGATACTTTGTACTTTGATCGTACAAAACAACTTCTTTATTACAAATACAGTGCTACCATTAGAGATAGTATCAACACCTTAACCAGTGATACCGGCAATTATTATTTAGAAAATAGTAAATTTCAGGCTATATCGGATGTTGTATTGACAAATCCCGAGTATATTTTAAATTCAAATCATCTCGACTATTATACTAAAAGTGGTAAAGCTTATTTATACGGACCTTCAACAATGACACGTAAAGAGTATTTAATTTATTGTGAAAAAGGATTTTACGATACCAAACAAAATATATCTCATTTTACAAAAAATGCCCGCATTGAGTTTAACGAACGTGAAATAAAGGCCGACAGCCTGTATTACGATAGAAACAGAGGATTTGCTTCGGCAACCAACCACATTCAAATTATCGACACATTAAACAATAGCATCATAAAAGGTAATTATGCCGAATTATTTGAAAAGCTCGATTCAGCCTATGTGATAAACCGTGCGGTAGCTATAACAAATACAAACAAAGATTCTACCTTTATTCATGGAGATACCTTATTGGTAACAGGAAAGCCTGATAAAAGAATCATTAGAGCTTATCATCATGTTAAATTTTTCAAAAGTGACATGAGCGGTAAATGTGATTCGATTTTTTCTAATCAAGCTACTGGTTTAACTCAAATGTTTAAAAATCCGGTACTTTGGTCGAATGACAGCCAGATTACCGGTGATACTATTCAGCTCCTTTCAAATATAGAAACAGATAAATTAGATAGTTTGAAGGTTATTGAAAACGCATTTATTATAAGTAAAGATTCTATTGGTTTCAATCAAATTAAGGGTAGGGATCTATATGGAAAATTTGAAGAAAATGATTTGCGATTTGTAAATATTATAGGTAATGCTGAAGTTATTCACTTTGTAAGGAATGAAGATAAATCTCTTATTGGAATTGAAAAAACTACTTGTAGTGAGATTGAATTTATATTAAAAGATGGTGCGATACAAAATGCGAAATTTATTAATCAGCCGGAAGGAGAAACCTACCCACCTTCTAAACTACCCAAAAATGTGAGAAAATTAAGAGGTTTTGAATGGAGAGAAGATGAGAAACCTTTAACCAAAGAAGATATATTTAAGAACGATGAAAAATGATTTTCTTACATATTTAGCACAAACTTCTACTCACCCCTTAGTTCTGGAAATAGAAAAGGCAAAAGGATCTTACCTTTATGATATTCACAAAAAAAAATATTTAGATTTTATAGCCGGAGTTTCTGCTAATACATTAGGGCACAATCACACAAAAGTTATATCTGCCATAAAAAAACAGGCCGATAAATATTTACACGTTATGGTTTATGGTGAGTTTGTTCAAAAACCGCAAGTTGAATTGGCTAAATTTCTTGTAAAACATTTAGCCCAAAATCTTAATTGTGTTTATTTAACCAATTCAGGAACTGAAGCTACTGAAGGGGCTTTAAAACTGGCAAAGAGAGTTACAGGAAGATATGAAATAATTTCTGCAAAGAATTCTTATCACGGAAATACACAAGGTGCTATGAGTGTTTCCGGTAAAGAAGAACAAAATAGTGCATTTAGACCCTTGATTCCAGGGATCCAGTTCATTCAATTCAATTCAATTTCTGATCTGAAAAGGATTACAAAAAAAACTGCAGCCGTAATTTTAGAAACTATACAGGGAGCCGCTGGTTTTATCGAGCCGGAAGACAACTATTTGCAAAAAGTTAAAAATAGGTGTAAAAAAGTAGGAGCTCTTTTAATATTAGATGAGGTTCAATCGGGCAACGGTAGAACAGGTAAATTCTTTGGTTTTGAAAATTATAATGTAATTCCTGATATTGTTATAACAGGAAAAGGTTTAGGAGGCGGAATGCCAATTGGTGCATTTATTTCATCTTTTGAACTTATGAGTTGTTTAAAGAAAAATCCAAAATTAGGTCATATTACAACTTTTGGTGGTCATCCCTTGATCGCTGCTGCCGCTCTGGCAACTCTTAAAGAACTATTTAGAAAATCAATCATAAAAAAAACCCTGATTAAGGAAAAATTATTCAGAGAATTATTAATTCATCCTTCTATAGTTGAAATTAGAGGAAAAGGACTTATGCTCGCGTTAATTCTTAAGAATACGGAGTTGGTTAATAAGGTCATTCTAAAAGCTAAAGATAAAGGATTGCTTCTTTTTTGGTTACTCTTTGAACCAAAAGCTATTAGAATAACACCACCTTTAACTATATCAAATAAAGAAATTAAAGAAGGGTGTAAAACAATTCTTCATTTATTAAATACAATAAGTTGTTAAATTTGTTAATATTTTCCATCTTTTTCTTAAAAAAGTAGATATTAAGTTAATTTAATCATAAAATTGACAATTTACCTATACTCTTTTGTAACAATTATTGCAACTCCGGCGTCTTTTAAGCAAATGTCTAATCTAAATTTTATATTATGAAAAAATTATTTATTGTAGCGATCGCATTATTCACTTTAAATCTTGCTGCAGCAGAAAATCCAATTAAACCAAGTGAAACTTTACAATCAGATATAGTTGAATTAATAGGATCTGAAACTTCATTTGATTTTGAAAAAACAGAAACTATTGTTAATGTTATTTTCACAGTTACTTCAAAAAATGAAGTTATCGTACTTTCAACAGGTGACGCTAATAAAGAATTGGCAAACTTTATAAAAAGTAAATTAAATTATAAAAAAGTTGATTTTAATGATCATAAAAATGGTGAATTATTTTTACTCCCTGTAAAATTTAAAAAATCATAAAATTATTTCAATAAAAAAAAAGGTGTTTAAATTAATTTAAACACCTTTTTTTTTATTTGTTTTTCTTATTTGCCATATTCATAAAGTAATTAAATTATTATTAGATATATACTAATTTTGTTAATCATATCATAATAACTTCTTAATACAAGACCTTAAATAGTTAAATATTTCTTAATTGATGGTTATTTAACAAAAAATAGTGTAACAATTATTACAATTTGTCCGTCCTTTATATATATAAATGTCTAATCTATTTGTCTAATCTAAATTATAGTATCATGAAAAAATTACAATTATTAATCGTAGCCTTCTTATTTTTTGCTATTCACGTTTCTGCATCTGTTGATAATCCAATTAAACCCAATGATCAATTAAGAGCCGATATCGTTGAGTTAATTGGTCCGGAATGCCCATACGATTACAACAAAGATGAATGTACTGCAGAAGTATTATTCACTGTAAACACGAATGGAGAGTTAATTGTTTTATCTGTAGAGTCTCCAAATAAAAGAGCAGAGAGCTATTTAAAAAGTAAGTTAAACTACAAAAAAGTTGGTTACACCTCAACTCGTGAAGGTGAAATATTCTTACTTCCACTTAAAATGATACGTGAATAGAATTATTTGTTTCCATTATATTTAAAAGGTTGCCAAGTAATTGGCAACTTTTTTTTATTTACTTAGATTATCCAACAATTCTCTTACCTTATCGCTATTCCAATCTACTGCACCAGTTTTATTGACAACAATTTCACCATTTTTATTAATAATATAAGTAGTTGGCAATGAATTGGATTGCATTTCTTCCGGGCCTCGTGAAGCTTGATAATATACAGGAATAGTATATTCTTTCTTTTTTATAAATTTTTCAACCCTATCCTTATCGTCATTTGCAATAAATAAAAAAACTACCTTGTCTTTATAATCCTTATACAATTTTTGAAAACTTGGCATTTCTGCAACACAGGGTGGGCACCAAGTAGCCCAATAATTCACAAGTACAATTTTATTTTTAAACGATTCAAAATCTATCTTCTTGCCCTGAGAATCTACAAGTGTCCATTGATAAGATTTTAATTTGTTTACATCTTTTTTATCCAATTCTAAACTCAACACTCTCGTACTAACAAACGATACACCTTTAATCAATGTCGCTCTTACAGGTAATCCAAATGGAGTAATTAAGAAAATGATAAAGACGAAGAAAAGTATATTATAAAAATTCTTTTTAATAAATTTCATTCTATTAAGCAATTTACAAATTTAGCCATTATTTTATAATCTGACCTAATTTTTCAGACTGAACAGCTATATTAATAATACAGGATATAAGAACAACTATTGCCATTCCAAATAAGACCCCTCCATCGTTTTGAACTTCAATACCCAAAACAAAAAGATGGGTAAAAATAGCACCTAAAATAAATCCCAGACCCAATATAGCTCCTAAAAGAGAAGTTTTTCTGAATACTAATAACAAAGCAACTATTAGTTCTAAAATGCCAATGAGGATTCTTCCATATGGCTCAATACCAATTTCTGTAAAGATAAAAATACTACCGGGAGCTGCAATAAACTTAAAATAAACAGATTGCAAAAATAGTATAGCTGCAATAATTGCTGTTATTCTTTCTAGATAATTTTTCATAATAGTTCAAAGTTGAAAAGATTATAATTATTTTAAATACTGTATAAAAGCTACCTTTACAAGAGTATTTTAATGATTCATCTTACTGGCCTAACTTAATTCTAAACAGAAAAGGATAACTTTCGAACTATTTGACGATGAAGGCCAAAATTACTTACCAATTGATAATTTTTGATTTAAATTAATTTTACCATTAGAAAATCCCTATAGAAAATTGTATGGAAAAGAATATTACTTTAATCTTTTAATCAATAAATTAAATTTGTCTTTTTGAACATAAATGGTTAATGAGCTTGCCACAAAGATAACGAATGCCAAACCGAATAAAACACCCTTATCATTTTGAACTTCAATACCAATAATAAAGATATGTGCAAAAATAGCACCTGCAATTACTCCAATTCCCAATATGGCTCCAAAAATAGATGTTTTTCTAAAAACCAGTAAAATCGAAGCTACTAATTCTACAATACCTATCCCAATTCTACCAAAAGGTTCTATGCCTAATTCAGTAAAAATATAGATACTTTCCGGCGCAGCCGAAAATTTATAATACAGAGTTTGCAACATTAATATTGCCGATAAAATAGAGGTTGATCTTTCTAAATAATATTTCATTTTTTTAAATACTTTTAGTTATTTTGTTCCAATTTTCATTGGCTTTTATCATCAACAAAACTTCGTTTTTATTCCAATCATCTAAAGTATTTGTAAAATATTTATTGTAGAACAAGTACAATTTTCCTTGAATAATTTTAAAGGTCTCAGGATTTATTTCTACTTCCTCACCCGAATCACCCATTGCATATGCGCACCAACCACCATATTGAGGTATATATCTTTCAGGAAAATTAATAAAATCATTCTTATTTTTATCATTTTTAAAATAATAAACGGCACCGTTATAAGTGTAATTTAATTCTGCTTTCCCTTTAACTGGAATACCTTGAAAATAACTTAACAAATCATATCCCTGAACTGCTATTTTATTTTTATTAATATTATATAGATCAGAATTGCTATTATTAATTTGAGCTTTCAAACTCTGGGAAACCAAAACGACTAAAAATATTAATTATAACTTCATAATAAACAGGCAGATTAATCATACTCCGATAAGTAAAATTTACCGGAGTCTAATCAAAACTAATTATTGCAACTCAATCTTTACTTCAATTGCATCAGATACAGAAGGATAAGTAAAACCATCGTTAACTTTTACTACCAATCCATTTTCGTCAAGACCTGAGTTTGCCCCTCCTCTAGCGGGTTGGTTGTTTCCTGCACCTGGAAATTCGTTTACTTCAGTACCTGCATCCCAAAGACTTATTTGTGAAGTTACATCTCCTGTAACGGCTACACCATTTGAGAATAAAGAAATCCCTTGATCAGCGAAAGCGAAAAACAAATCATTACTGTGAACCAACATGGTTGCAAGGCTTAAATTGTCACCTTCTGAGGCGGTGAATGTGAAAGAATAACTATTATTTGGCATTAATGCCCCTGGAGCAGAAGCTCCTTCTGGTGTATTAAATACACCACTTTCAACAAGATTAGCCATACCTGCTAATGAAGCCACTAAATTACTTGGATCACCATCTTCAGCCAGAGCTTCCAATCCAGCACCATCATCTTGAACATTATTAGTAAATATAGGCTTATCTTCCGATTTATGTATAGCATAAACCCCTGGTGCAAAAGGAGATACATAACCACTATTTTGCATTAAAAAAGTATTAAATCCTGAATTATCTCCATCTTCAGCCAATCGTTCTAAGATTTCCGGAGCCACAACTCCGCTTTCAAATAATTTCACCTGATTGCTATGAACTGCCCAAACTCCGGGAGCTAATGGTGTTGCTATACTCGCTGTAGCGGAATTATTTTCGATTTTAACGGTAAACATCGTTCCTCCATCATGCGTAATTTTAATTTCGATTACGTCGTCTGTTGATGGGTATGTAAAACCATCATTAACCATATGTACTATACCGTTTTCTGCATCACCAGTATTTGGACCAGATTGATTCATGGGTTGGTTAGCCCCCATTCCAGGCTCTTCATTTACCTCGGTACCTGCATCCCACAATTGAATGTTCATGCTCACATCTCCGCTTATTGCATTTCCGTTAGCATCATATAAAGCCAGTCCAGCATCAGAGAAACCATAAAATAAATCATTAGATTTTACAAACATATTTGCAAAAGATAAATAGCTTCCTTTTCCGGCATTAAATGTGAATTCCTGTGATTCACCAGGCGGAATTGCACCAATACTTCCAGAATACTGGTATGTTTTTGGTGTAAAAACATTTTTAACTGTAACTTTAAATGTTGCTGTTTGTTTTTGAATTTTGTCATCATCGTTGTCACAAGAAACAAGAATTAATGACATGGCAATTAGTAAAATTGATATTTGCTTTTTCATCATATTAGATTTTTAAATTATATGACAAAATTAAACGCGAGAGGTACTTTATTTATGTTAGCTATCTAACACAAAGCTATTTTTTTAAAATTATTTCTTTTCTGTGAAAGTCCAGATACTTTTCTTCTTTTAATCTGTTCATCAAAATATTTAATGAAGGTCTTGAAATGCCGAGTAAAGATGCCATATCTTTTTGTGTGTATAGATGTTTTATTAATACATCACCATTAGCCAGTTTTACGCCAAGATCGTTTTCGAGCTCATTTAAAAATTCAAGCAATCTGCTTTTCGCATCTTTAAAAAGAAGCAATTCTAATCTTCTTTCTAATCGCTTGATACGAACACCTATGAATTTATATATTTTTAAACTTAATCTTCTGTTTTCCAGCATCAATCCTTGCAGTTCATCAACAGACATAGAGCATATTGAATTTTCTGAAGACATGGTTTGTGCAAATTCATTGTGTTTGGTTTCTCCAAGAATTGCTTTTTCACCAAAAATTTCACCTCTTGATAAAATAGCTTTTACCACTTCATTTCCATCTTCTGTGTAATATCCAATTTTTACTTTTCCCTTATCGATCAAATACACTTTATTAGAAGAATCTTCTGTGAAATAGATAAATTCTTTTTTAGAATAAACATCAAAATCGTGTGTTTCCTTATAATCTGCATAATAGTGCGGACAAAGAATTTTAAATAAATTAACTTCTTCCAAAAACCAGATTTTACTCATTATCTAAAATATGTTTACTTGTGAAAATAGAAAAACTCTTCAAATAATTATTTGAAGAGTTACAAATTTAAGCAATCAAAATTACTTATCGATTTTGCTTTTTAATTAAATTCAAAGCACTACCCTCATGAAACCATTCGATTTGGTTATCATTATAAGTATGGTTTAATTTAATATTTTCTTTATCTCCGGTTGCATGTGTAATTTCTAAGGTTAATTGTTTACCCGGTGCAAATTCATTTAGATCTACAAAATTAAACGTGTCATCTTCTAAAATCAATTCATAATCATTCTCATTGGCAAAAGTTAAACCTAACATACCCTGTTTTTTCAAATTCGTTTCATGAATTCTTGCAAATGATTTAACAATTACTGCTGCAACGCCTAAATGACGAGGTTCCATGGCAGCATGCTCACGTGATGATCCTTCTCCATAATTGTGATCACCGACTACCACAGAAAAAATACCGGTTTTTTTATATGCCCTGGCTGTATCAGGAACAGTCCCATATTCACCGGTTAATTGATTTTTTATAGTATTCGATTTTTTGTTAAACGCATTCACTGCACCGATAAGCATGTTGTTCGATATATTATCTAAATGACCTCTGAATCTCAACCATGGTCCTGCCATAGATATATGATCAGTTGTACATTTTCCAAATGCTTTAATCAATAATTTCGCATCTTTTACCTCTAAAATTGGTTTAAACGGGATTAACAATTCCAATCTTTTAGAATCGGGATTAACCTTAACTTCTATTTTCGAACCATCTTCAACTGGAGGAATAAATCCAGGATCATCAACTTCAAATCCTTTTGGAGGAAGTTCGAATCCTGTGGGCTCATCGAATTTAATATCTTCTCCATTTTTATTTTTAAGTGTATCTGTGATCGGATTAAAATCTAATCTTCCAGAAATTGCAACTGCGGCAACCATTTCCGGTGATGCAACAAAAGCATGTGTATTAGGATTACCATCAGCCCTTTTCGAAAAGTTTCGATTGAAAGAATGAATAATTGTATTTTTCTTTTGTTTATCTGCTCCTTCTCTGGCCCACTGACCTATACATGGTCCACATGCATTTGTAAATATCATCGCATTTAAATCTTCGAAAATCTCTAATAAACCATCTCTTTCTGCAGTATACCTCACTTGTTCAGAACCGGGATTGATCCCGAATTCAGCTTTGGCAACAATATTTTTTTCTACTGCTTGCTTTGCTATCGATGCTGCTCTAGATAGATCTTCGTAAGAAGAATTGGTACATGAACCTATCAAACCCCATTCTACATCTAAAGGCCAACCATTTTTTATTGCTTTGTCTGTCATTTCTCCAACCTGAGTAGCAAGATCGGGAGTAAATGGTCCATTTAAATGAGGTCTTAATTCGTTTAAATCAATTTCGATTACTTCATCGAAATACAGCTCAGGATTTTCATAAACTTCATCATCACCGGTTAAATACGATGCTATCTTATTAGCTTCATCTGCAATTTCAGCTCTGCCCGTTGCTCTCAAATACCTCTCGATAGATTCATCATAACCAAAAGTAGAGGTCGTTGCACCAATTTCGGCACCCATATTACAAATGGTTCCTTTTCCGGTAGCTGATAATGACCGGGCTCCTTCCCCAAAATATTCAACTATCGCACCAGTTCCGCCTTTTACAGTTAGTATACCTGCAACTTTTAAAATCACATCTTTAGGAGCTGTCCATCCGCTTAATTTTCCTTTTAATTTTATACCAATTAATTTTGGGAACTTTAATTCCCAAGGCATATCAGCCATTACATCAACTGCATCCGCACCACCTACTCCAATAGCTATCATTCCTAAACCTCCCGCATTTACGGTATGCGAATCGGTTCCAATCATCATTCCTCCAGGGAAGGCATAATTTTCTAAAACCACCTGGTGAATGATACCTGCTCCTGGTTTCCAGAAACCAATTCCATATTTATTAGAAACCGATGCCAGAAAATTAAAAACTTCACTACTAGTATTATTTGCTTCTTGCAAATCTTTATCTGCACCTAGTTTAGCCTGAATTAAATGATCACAGTGTACCGTTGTAGGAACAGCAACTTTATTTTTCCCGGCTTGCATAAATTGCAACAATGCCATTTGTGCAGTTGCATCCTGGCAAGCGATTCTATCTGGGGCAAAATCGACATAGTCTACTCCTTTTTTAAAAGCCTGTTCTGCTTTTCCATTCCATAGGTGATTGTACAATATTTTTTCAGCCAAGGTAAGTGGCTTTCCAACAATACTTCTTGCAGTATCAACACGGTTTACCATTCTATCATAAACCTTTTTAATCATATCAATATCAAATGCCATAGTCTGTATATTTAATAGGTGCTTATAATTTTTTGAAATTCAAAAATACGAAATTTCAAGTTGAATTTACCATATATTCATTAATAATACACTATGATTAAATATATTTTAATAAATATAATTATAATTAGTAATTGTGTAATTAATTATGATTTCAGGGGTTCTATTTTACGAATTTCATTAATAAAAAAGTAAGCCAATAAGCCGGATTCTGTTATCCATCTACTGACGGATTCTTATCATTTATCTACGTTACAAATTACTTTGCAACTTGAGCTGCTTACCCCTTGAAATCGAACGAGTAGTTCTTATCAGTCCAAAGACTGCACTTCAATATACATAGCATTTCACCGCATAGAGTTTACCTGGTTTCACTACAGCCTAACTGTACTTGCTTTCTGTTGCACTTGTCCTATCACGTCAACTGACGGATGACGGATGTTATCCGCTATGCTACTCTATGGTGTCCGGACTTTCCTCCCATGTTAAAACATCGGCGATAAGATGGCTTACTTTTCCCGCAAAATTACGCTTAAATTGGTTTAAAAAAAAATCCCACTCTTGTAAACAAAAGTGGGAAAATTGCTATGAAAAAGAATATTACTATTAAAAGTAATATAAATAAGATTGTAAAAATACATAATTTGTAGCAATATACCTCTTTATTTATAAATTATTTTTTCAATTTAATATTGTCCTAATAATTTAATAAAAAACCCACTCTTAAAAAGAGTGGGAAAATTGCTATGAAAAAGAAAAAGTTACTGAATTAAAAAACTCAGTAAAACAAATATAGGAAAATTTATTTACTTTATCTTTTTCTTGTAAATTATCTTTAATCTAAATCTTTGATTATTGATAGGTTATGAAAACATATCTTTTACTTTTTCAAAAAACGATTTTTCAGTTAATGATGGATTTGGTTTAAAATTATCATCATTCTTAACGTTTTCAAAAAATTCTTTTTGCTCTCTAGACAGCTTTTTGGGAGTCCAAACATTTAAATGAACCAATAAATCTCCTTTGCCATATCTATCTAAACTTTCTAAGCCTTTTCCTCTTAATCGAAGAATTTTTCCCGACTGTGTTCCTTCTTGAATCTTAATTCTAACAAGACCGGTTAAAGTGTCTATTTCTTTATTTGTACCCAAAGCTGCTTCCGGGTAACTAATATACAAATCATAGTGCAAATTATTTCCTTCTCTTTTTAAGTTCTCGTGTGGAATTTCCTGAATTACCACATGAATATCCCCACTTATGCCATTTCCAGGGGCTTCATTTCCTTTACCTGCCACCTTTAATTGCACTCCATCAGTTACTCCTGGCGGAATTTCTATTTCAACTGTTTCTTCTTTATGAATTAATCCATGCGCATTAGATCCTTTGGGTCTATGATCAACCACTTTTCCAGATCCTTGACATGTCGGGCAAGTCGTTTGGGTTTGCATTCTCCCTAAAATGGTATTGCTAATTCGGGTCACACTTCCCTGGCCGTTACATGTTGAACACGATTTGTATGTAACTCCTTCGGCCTTGACCAAACGGTTTACTTTAACTTTTTTTGCAACCCCGTTTAAGATATCTTTTAATTCTAATTTTACTCGAATTCTAAGATTGGTTCCTCTTACACGACCCTGGTGAGAACTACCACCAAATCCACTAAATCCACCACCGCCAAAATGACCTCCAAAAATATCACCAAATTGGCTAAAGATATCATCCATATTCATACCTCCAAAGCCACCACCGGCTCCTCCATTTTCAAATGCGGCATGACCATATTGGTCGTAACGCGCTTTTTTATCTGGAGTGCTTAATATTTCATAAGCCTCTGCAGCTTTCTTAAATCTTTCCTCTGCCTCTTTATTTCCCGGATTTTTATCAGGGTGATTTTGAACAGCTTTTTTACGATATGCTTTTTTAATTTCACTCGAAGTGGCGTTTTTACTAACACCAAGTATTTCGTAATAATCTTCTTTCATCTATTTTCTTCTTATTCAATTCAAACTACTTAAAAATGCAGACTGAATCGAAAAAATATGATTTTATTAAATTTAATTCTTCGAAATCTTTAATTACCCAAAACTACTTTTGGAAAACGAATTATTGTTTCACCCAGCATATATCCTTTTTCAACCACATCAATTATCTTGCCTTTTAATTTTTTTGATGGTGCTGGTATTTGCGATATTGCTTCATGAATTTCGGCATCAAAAATATCTCCCTGTTTTACCTCAACCGCCTTCAAGCCTTTTTGATTCAAAGTATTTTTGAATTTATTATAGATAAGCGTCATTCCTTCCAACAAAGCCTTATCAGAAGATTTTTCAATTTCATTAAGTCCTCTCTCAAAATCATCTAATATTGGCAATAACACCGTCATCAGTTCCTTATTTGCGGTACTAAATAATTCTATTCTTTCTTTAGCTGTTCTCTTTTTGTAATTTTCAAATTCGGCAAATAAACGCAAAAAATTATTTTTCTCTTTCTCAATTTCACCACTGAGTCTATCTACCTCACTTTCAGCATCTTGATCCTCACTCGCTTCTTTACTATTATCTGAAATTTCATTTTCAATTTCTTCATTTTGAAAATCATTTTCCATTTCTTTATCTTTATATTCTTGATTACTCATTTTAAAACATATTTATACTATTACACCTCATTACGCAAATTACTTGCCAAGTGCAAAATTGTGTCACATTGTCACAATAGTTATTTAAAAACCTTAGATGGATTAAAGGAAATTACAAATTAAAAAGTATTGTCAATTCTTTCAATTTTGGCTCCAATTGATCGCAATCGTCCGTCAATATTTTCATAACCTCTATCAATCTGATCAATATTGTGAATTGTACTTGTTCCTGTTGCAGAGAGTGCGGCAATTAACAAGGATATTCCTGCTCGAATATCTGGCGAACTCATGGTTGTAGCGCGTAAAGATGATTTGTGATCCAAACCAATTACTGTTGCTCTATGCGGGTCGCATAATATTACTTTTGCACCCATATCAATAAGCTTATCTACAAAGAACAAACGACTTTCAAACATTTTTTGATGAATCAAAACACTACCATTTGCCTGAGTTGCTACCACCAAAACTATACTCAATAGATCTGGTGTAAAACCCGGCCACGGAGCATCTGAAACTGTTAAAATAGAATCATCTAAATCGCCTTTAATTTTATAGGAATCTTGTGATGGAATATGTATATCATCTCCTTTTTTCTCTAGGTTTATTCCTAGCTTTCTAAAAACATTCGGAATCTGACCCAAGTTTTCCCAGCTAACATTTTTTATAGTAAGCTCAGATTTGGTCATAACAGCCATACCAATCCAACTACCAATTTCTATCATATCGGGAAGAACTCTATGCTTGCATCCTTTTAAACTGGTCACACCTTCTACAATCAATTTATTAGATCCAATACCGCTAATTTTTGCCCCCATGCTTACCAACATTTTTGATAATTGCTGGACGTATGGTTCACAAGCTGCATTATAAATAGTACTGGTCCCTTTTGCCAACACAGCAGCCATCAATATATTTGCAGTTCCAGTAACCGATGCTTCATCTAGAAGCATATAAGTTCCTTTCAACTCATCGGCTTCAACCCCATAAAAATATTCTTCTTTATTGTATCTAAATTTAGCACCAAGCTTTATAAATCCTTCAAAATGAGTATCTAAACGTCGTCTACCTATTTTATCACCACCGGGTCTTGGAATAAATCCTTTCCCAAACCTGGTTAATAAGGGACCAACAATCATTATCGAGCCTCTTAGCGAACTACCATCTTTTTTAAATTTGAGTGATTCAATATATTTTAAATCTATATCATCTGCCTGAAAAGTATAAGTATTTTGATCATGTTTTTCGATCTTGACTCCCAGTTCACCCAATATAAAAATCAACTTATTTACATCTCTGATATTTGGAATATTACTTATAGTAACTTTTTCGGGGCTTAGAAGAACAGCGCAAATTACCTGTAACGCTTCATTTTTCGCTCCTTGCGGAATTATTTCTCCTTTTAATTGATGCCCACCCTCTATTTTAAATATTGACATTTTAAAAAATTAAATTATTGAGTTATCTCTTTCTATAATTTTTCTTATTGGTGTTTTTTTGGGTATTTTTTTGATAATTTTTAGAAGGTCTTTTCCTTAATAAATTTTTAGAATCGGCAAGTTCTTCTTTATCTGTAGTCAATATCAACTTACCGCCTGATAGTTCTTCTAAATGTCTAAATATAATTACATCATCAACGGTATCTTTATTCCAATTCAAATAGCATTTTTTCATATGATTGGCAATTGTATATACCAAAGCATCTTTCAACTCACCTTCTTCCCAGGTAAGAGCTGTATCTATCATAATTTGAATGTTATTGCCATAGAATCTATACTTAGATGCAGCTTTAGGGTAAGGTAAGCCTTCTGGTTTTGCCTGCAAAACTTCTCTTTCAGGTTTCTTATAAGGTGATTCAACTTCTAATTTATAGTTGGACATTATAAATAATTGATCCCATAATTTATGTTGAAAATCAGGTACGTCTCTCAAATGAGGTTGCAAATTACCCATCACATTAACAATTGCATTCGCCATTTTATTTCTTTCTGCAACATCTTCAAGGGCCATACAATGGTTTACCAATTTTTGAATATGCCTTCCATATTCTGGAATAATTAAATGCTCTCTATCCGAATTATATTCTAAGTCCATTTTCCTTTTCTTTTAATCAATTAAAATTTCAACTATTTGCAAAATTAACAATTATTTTAGGTTCTACACCACTTAAACTCTAATTTTTCTGAAATAAAAAACTATCCTATTATCTTCAATTTAGCAAACTGCAATAAAAGTTTTTTTGTACTTCCAGATTCAAATTTAATTTCTGCTTTTTTACTATTTCCCGCACCTTCAATTTGCATAACTTCTCCCCTGCCAAATTTTGCATGTTCCACAATATTTCCCGAGATTAACTTGCTGTCAAATAAATTGGTATTGGGTGAATTTAAATTACTTACTTTTTTTAAATTACTTGGCGTAACTATTTTTGGAACCTGAATTTTATGCTGTTTTTGTTTAAATATTTCACTCTTCGACACAGCTTGCTTATAGCGAATTGTTTGCTTTGGAGTTTCTCCAAAAATATTTTTATTAATGAATTTATTGGCCTGTGCTTCACTTTTTTTAGGCGTGATATAATCTAAATATTTTTCATCAACTTCTTCTAAAAATCTACTTGGTTCACAATCAATTAATTTTCCCCAACGATACCTCGATTGTGCATAAGATAAATAAACTTGCTTTTCTGCTCTGGTAAGTGCAACATAAAACAATCGTCTTTCTTCTTCGATCTCACTGCGCGTATTCATACTCATTGCCGAAGGAAATAAATTTTCCTCCAAACCAACAATATAAACATATGGAAATTCTAAACCTTTTGCCAAATGAATTGTCATCAAAGAAACTCTTGGAATATCGTCTTTTTCATTATCAAAATCTGTTGCCAGGGCCACATCTTCTAAAAAATAAGAAAGTGATGCATCCTCACTCTTCTGATTTTGTTCTTCTATAAAATCTTTTATTCCGTTAAGTAATTCCTGAACGTTTTCTACTCTGCTAACAGCCTCTGGAGTTCCTTCCAGCTCAATATCTTTAATTATTCTTGTATTTTTTATAACCAATTCGGCAACTTCAAAGGCATTTTTTGTTTGAGCTTCAATTTGAAAGCTGCGAATCATATTAACAAAATTCTCCAGTTTTTGTTTTGTTCCAGCGTTGATCTTTAAATCTATCTGATGTATATTTTTTAGTATTTCAAAAATTGATTTTTTATAATGATTTGCAGCCAATACTAATTTATCAACAGTAGTTTGACCAATCCCTCTGGCAGGGTAATTAACAACTCGCTTTAAAGCCTCTTCATCATTAGAATTTACCAATAGTCTTAGATAGGCCAAAGTATCTTTTATCTCTTTCCGTTGATAAAATGACAAGCCACCATATATTCTGTATTTAATATTTTTTTTTCTAAGGGCATCTTCAATGGCTCTCGATTGTGCGTTGGTTCGATACAAAATCGTAAAATCACTGTTTAGCAATTGCTTTTGCATTTTATTTTCAAAAATAGAGCTCGAAATAAACCTTCCTTCATCACCTTCAGAGAAAGTTCGCATAACCTTTATTTTAGCTCCTTCTTCGTTAGAGGTCCAAATCTCTTTATCCAGTTTAGTTTTGTTTTTATCTATAACACTATTGGCAGCTTCAACAATATTTTTCGAAGACCTGTAATTTTGTTCCAGTTTAAAAATTTTAACCTTGTCATAGTCTTTTTGAAAGTTTAGAATATTTTTAATGTTTGCTCCGCGAAAAGCGTAAATACTCTGACTGTCATCACCTACAACACAAATATTTTGATATCTGTCTGCCAAAGCTCTAACAATAAGATATTGTGAATGGTTGGTATCCTGATACTCATCTACTAAAATATATCGAAATCGATCTTGGTATTTCGCCAATACCTCTGGAAAACGAGTTAACAATTCATTGGTTCTCAATAACAGATCATCAAAATCCATTGCACCGGCTTTAAAACATCTATCTACATATTCTTTGTAAATAGAACCAATTTTTGGTCTGCCCGACATTTTATCTGCTTCCAGCAATTCGGGGTTTTGAAAATATGCTCTAACAGTTATTAAGCTATTTTTAAACTGAGATATTCTTCCTAAAACCTGTTTCGCTTTGTACTTTTCTTTTTCAAGTTGGAGTTCTTTAATTATAGAAGTAATTAATCTTACAGAATCTTGGGTATCATAAATTGTAAAATTAGAAGGGAAACCTAATTTTTCACTTTCACTTCTTAATATTCTAGCGAAAACACTGTGAAAAGTTCCCATCCAAAGATTTTTGGCTTCACTCTGACCAATGACCTGAGAAATTCTTTTTTTCATTTCTCTGGCTGCTTTGTTGGTAAATGTTAAGGAAAGTATATTAAACGGATCTATTCCATTTTTAACCAAATGTGCAATTCTATATGTTAAAACCCGTGTTTTACCAGAGCCTGCACCGGCAATAATAATCATAGGTCCTTCTTTTTGTAAAACAGCTAGCTTTTGAGCTTCATTTAATTGGTCGAGATAAGTATTCACAAATAGAATTTATTTCCAAAAATACAACCCAAAATAGAATGGGGCAATAAAAGTTATCGACATTTTTAAATAATCTATTTGAAAAGACTTTAATTTAAATTTAAAAATGATTCTCTGTTTTGAAGTCAGGGACTCACTTTTGAGTAAAAACGTGATGAATTCTATATGATACCTGCCAGGTTTTTGGAAACCTTGCAGGATAAAAAAAAGTCAGGGCTTCACTTGAAGTGAAGCCCCGGCTTTTAAAATAAAATTCTGTTATTTATCTAAAAATATTTCAACTCTTCTATTCTCTTGTCTTCCCTTTTTCGTTTTATTATCCCCAAGTGGTTTGGCTGAACCATAACCAATTGCCTTGATATTTTCTTTAGGAAAGCCATTAGAGGTTAAGAAATTCATAACCGCATCGGCTCTTTTTTGAGATAATTCATTATTGATCTTATCACTTCCGGTACTGTCTGTATGACCTTCAACTACAAATTTTGAATTTGGATATTCTGCCAAAATTTTACTAACACCATCTAATCTTAATTGTGTTTCATTAGTAAATGCATCTTTTCCTGTTTTAAAATAAATAGCTCTTGCCAAATCGGTAATTTGTTTTTGAACTTCTTCTGTTACCATTGGGCAGCCATAATTTTCTGCAACACCAGTAACATTAGGGCATTTATCATCTTTATCTGCAATTCCATCACCATCTGTGTCAATTACCGGGCAACCTTTATTTTCAATAGGACCGGCTTCATTTGGACATTCGTCTTTAGAATCCATTACACCATCACCATCGGTATCAGGGCAACCATTGAATTGTTCTAATCCTGCTACATCCGGACAAAGATCTTCTTTATCAGGAAAACCATCGCCATCTGTATCGGGGCATCCATTAAATTTGGCTAAACCGGCAACATCAGCACAAGCGTCTTTAGAATCTTGTATACCATCTCCATCGGTATCAGGGCAACCGTTAAATTGCTCTAAACCTGCAATTTCCGGACAAAGGTCATCTTTATCTTTTACACCATCACCATCGGTATCTTTTCCTCCTAAATTAAATTGAAGCCCTAGCATAAACATTTGTGTAGTCATATCGTATGCCACTTCACTTCCTGGAATTTTACCTAAAGGATTATTATCAATATCCCAAGGTCCATCAGGGAATCCATCACCATTAAAATCAATCGCAGGTGTTGGATTTAATAGATTTCCTTTTGTTTTACCATCACTTATTCCATAATGATAAACGGCGTCAATTCTAAAATTATCACTAATTTCATAGCTTAGTCCGAACTGGAAAGCATGTGCTATAATTGCAGTAGCTGGTGTTGAGAAGAAGGCTAATTCATCCTGTATTGGATTTGAACTATATGTATATCCGAATCGCAACGGTAATTTATTAATAGCCTTTAGCTGTAATCCTGCAGATACAACAGATATGCTTTGCCATCCAAAACCATTTACG
>VAPK010804078.1_pt1 | contig 19586 bp, 15 predicted proteins | sample 3395031 | NCBI WGS metagenome assembly VAPK01 (sample SAMN08290443, study PRJNA428436) | hydrothermal vent metagenome | isolation source: Deep-sea hydrothermal vent chimney 1 | place: Pacific Ocean: Juan De Fuca Ridge
ATATGGGCTAATTATCGAAATTTACAAATAAAAAAGCCAATAGCACACCATCTTTGCACTAAAAACCTCTTGTAATAGCCCGCTATAACTTCGTGATTTTTGGCAACAAATCTGGCCCACTATTGGCTTTCTGTGAGATAAATCTTATATCGAACTCAGGTTAAAAAGGTAAATTGGTGTAAATAATGAAAATCAGTTTTTACCCAACCCCTAAAGGGCGCACTGATTTATCTTTTTAGACCGGACTCATAAATGTCGTAAGGAAAATGATATAAATAATCTGTCTCAGCTATAATTTAACAAAATAAATAAGATAGATGCCCCAAAGTGAGTATATCACTATATTCAGAAGCTGGAAATGAACTACCCCGCCGAAGAGCAGTGGGACAATATAGAAATTCTATTTTTTCGATGCATGCATCCGAGTACAAGGCCGGCAGATTAAACTCATTTATCCCAATACGCTATGCTTTTCCCGATAAATCGGGATTTCTACCTGTCGGCCAGGCAACTTTTAAATTTCAATGCACTATGTTTTTGAAATTTAAGCTTTACGAGTAAATAATCCTCGGGGCAAGCCTCGAGGTATTAAACCTGAAAGCGAGAATAAAAAAAATTGAAGGGAGATTGCCTATTCGTAGCGTAGGGATTCTATCGGATCCAGTTTTGCAGCTTTGTTTGCTGGTAAAATTCCTGAAACCAGTGCTACAACAAAGGTTAACACAACCCCACCGAATACCCAGATCCAGGGAACAACAAAAGAGCTTCCGGTGATCATAGACACAATATTACCAATGATGATGCCTGATATAATTCCAACAACACCACCAATTTGTGCAATAACAATGGCTTCAAACAGGAATTGATTCCTAATGGTACGCGGATGTGCACCCAAGGCCTTTCGAATCCCGATTTCGCGGGTTCTTTCTGTAACGGACACCAACATAATATTCATAAGTCCAATTGCAGCTCCAAGCAAAGTAATCAAACCAATAACAGTAGCTCCGATTCTGACTTTACCGGTAAGACCAATCAGCATGTTGGCAATATTGTCGCTTTTGATAATGGCAAATGAGTTCGGATCGCCAAGACGATCCTTTCTCACAAGGCGGAATGTGCCAGTTGCTTCGCCAACGGCTGCATCCATCTGCGAAGGATTGGTAACCATCACACTGATGTTATAATTCATGTTCGCCCTTGAAAAATACTGGCGCACATTATTAAGCGGAAGAAAACAGGACAAATCACCGCTAAAACCGGCGCTTGAGCCCTTTGATTTCAGCACACCAACCACTTTGTAACGTCCTGCGCCAATGCTGATAACATTTCCAATAGGATTAGGTATGTCCGGGAATAGCTTTTTAACTATGTCACTTCCCAAAATAACAAAGTGACTACCATCGGTCACTTCTCTTGCCTGAAAATTCCTTCCCTGCGATAAATCCAATCCGGCCGTAGCCAGGTAATTCGCATCCACCCCGGTAACTCTGATATTCGGATCGGTTTTTATTGATTTGTATTTCAACGTTGCCGTTCCGGTTCCTATAATGTTTATAGAAGTAATAGCTGGGAAAAGGTAATCTTCTTTAAATTGTTGGGCTTGTGCGTAAGTAATTACAGAATAAGGCTTTGCATTGCTTCTATGATGGCCAATATGTACCCTTAAACTCCTGTTGCTTACGTTGAACGTATTGGCGCCCATCATTGTAAAATTCTCTTTGAGAAAATAATTTATAGCTTGTATAGCAGTAAAAATGCCCACCAGTGCCATAATACCAAAAGCAATGATCATGACAGTTAAAATGGTACGAACCATGTGACTCTTAATTGAATTAAGGGAAATCCTTACATTTTCCTTGATGAGCTTAATGTTTTTCATATTTCATCTTCTTTTGGACCATAAGCCATATCTCCGGCATCACCCAAACCTGGAACAATGTAAGCCTTTGCAGTCAATTCATCATCGATGGCACAAGTCCATATCTTCATTTTCTTTTTGGAAAAACTTTTCTTCAGGTTCTCAATTCCCACGTGGCTTGCCAAAACAGAAACAACATGAATCTGGCTGGGTTCGCCCTTTTCAAGCAGTCCTTTTAATGATGCTATCAAAGAACCTCCTGTTGCCAGCATGGGATCACATAAAATTAATACACTTCCTTCAACACTGGGAGAAGAAAGGTAATCCAGTTTAATGATGAAATCTTCATCGTGATCGTACTTTCTATAGGCTGATACAAAAGCATTTCCTGAATGATCAAAATAGTTCAGCATTCCCTGGTGTAATGGAAGGCCAGCCCTCAGAATTGTGGCAAGAAGTGGATGTTCTTTAAGAACGTTCACCTTGGTGGTTCCTAAAGGTGTAATTACGTCCTTTTCAACGTATTCTAACTCTTTACTGATTTCGTATGCAAAGATTTCTCCTATCCGCTCCATATTTCGTCTGAAACGGAGCCTGTCTTTCTGAATATTAACATCCCTCAACTCAGAGATAAACTGATTTAAAATGGAATTTTTCTTTCCTAATTCTATTGCCATAAGACTGTTATTGCTACAAAAATAACGGAATAAAACCAGAATCTGTCCTCCTTGAGTAGAAACTTTTCAAAAAAGTTTTCCCCAGTTATTTAAAATACCTGAACCATCCATCAACAAATTGTTTAACTGGGAAAGGTAAAATATTATATTTCAAAACATTATAATTAACTTCTTTTGCTCCAAATCCCCGGTAAAAACGAGCCAGATTATCGTTGTTAGAGCCTTCAAAATCCAGAATCACCTGCGAACCTGCAAATTCTTCAATTACTTTGTCTATTAAAAAAGTCATCGCCCCGTTTCGCCTGGCATCTTCATTACTTCCAGAAAATAGAAAAATAAGATGTTGATTTTCCAGCAGAAAAAATATGGCAGCACATAATTCATTGTTTGATGTATAAGCGCCATAAGTAATTCCTTTTCCTTTGTGAATGGAAGTATACATTAATCTCAACAATCGCTGGTAATGGCCTTCTTTCCAGAGTTTTATTTTTCTTCCCTTATTATTTCTAAAAAGTTCAATCACCTGTTTAGGATTAAGATTTTTAGACAGGTTCAAATCCTGTTTCAGGCTGTTTTTCAAATTGCGTTTTGTATTCTGGGAATAATGTGCTGAAAGCTTCCGGTAATCATGAATCAAATCCAGCAGATGATTTTTGTTCTTTATAAGTTGGTAAGGAGACTGCAAGTCCGGATGATTATGAATATTCAGATTAACCTGAGCATAAGCATACTTTCTGGGAATATTTTGAATAAAATTAGTAACATGTTCACCCGTAAGAATATTGATAGAGAAAACGCCAAGTTGCTGAGCAAAGAAAGGTTGTAAAAGGTAACCGATTCCCCACTTTTTTCCGCCTGTCAATGGCATAACACGCTCGTAATCATTTTCTACTAAAGCTTCCCAATCGCTGTGAATTAAATTGAGATACCAGGAAAAAGCGTAAATATTGCCATTAAATGAGTGCTGGATCGCATAATCCCATTTTTGTTTATCAATTTCATTATGAAGTAGATAATGTATCATGGGGTGGCTAATTTATGTTTTAACTGTGTTTTAATCGGTCGTTGCCGTTTCAAGTAGGGATTCGTAAACCTGCCTCCACCCTTTCCATCGTTTTTCGTCACTCAACGATTCATTGTGCCATATCGAAATAAAGGTTCCATTAACATCTTTTACTTCCTGAATTAATTGTTTTACTTTTTCAACAGCCTGATCTGGAGTAAAAAACATATAATCGTTTAAGGTTCCGTCCATAACAGCAAAAGGGTGAATGCGCAATTTGGTTTCGGTTTCCAAAGTCAAATCATAAAAACGATAGGTGTCTGAAATTCCCGCACGGAATCCCACAGCGCCTGCATAACCCATACTGTAATCTTCGTGCAGGTCGTTTTCTATCAGATTTTGATAGGTATCCGGGAGCATAAGTCGCAAAAAATGCTGTCGGCTATGACGGATATCAATTTTCAACAGATCGACGAGATGAGAAAGTTCATTTTTCAGCATCTTCGGTTGTTCGGCGGAATAATAGGAAGGATGAAGCCCAACCATTGCATAGTCGGCCATCCATTTTACAAGACGCCGGAATTTCCGGTTGTGAAAATTTATGTTCTTATCAAACCTGCTGTATTGGCCAAACAGAAAAAAATAGATGGGATGCAGGTTGTATTTCTTTTGATATTCCAATTGAAGGTCGAAATTGTCAAACGGATCTTTCTGTTTCCCCAGTAGAACCATAGTTCTGGTAACCACTTCTTTAAAATCCAACTTCTTGATAGACAAGTAATAACCACCTAATATTCGGAACAGGCTTTTTTGAGAATAAGCCCACGCAGAATCGATATCATAGGTAGCGAGAAAACGAAATTTCTTTTCAGGGAAAGCAAAGTCGGGATATCTTTTTAAAATGATCTTTTTAATCTCCAAAGACCAAATGTTCACAATGGGTTTTTCCAGGATATTTAATTGCTTGCTTAAACTAAGATACGTAGTGAAACGCCCGTGTTTATCCCGAACAAAAGGAAGATATTCCTCATAACGTGTCACCAGATAGAAAATGGCCGAGAAAATATCAAATGGAAGTTCAGAGTCTGTGTCGTAAACTTGGAAAAAAGTGGGGTTTCCTGCGTATTCCGAAAAGTTAAAACTAAAGTTGCGAACTCCTCTTTCAAACAATAAACCATGGGCCCTAAAAAAAAGATCATCAGTATGAGCCTTAATACCATACATCATTTTAGGCTGGTCGGCGGACTGGAAAAAATCCAGATCTGTTGTAATTTGGTGTTTGATTTTCAATAAATTTTCAAAAACCAAATTAAACACGTATCTAACCCGGTTGGTTTCCTTCGGGACGTATATCAGAATCTCATTCATTTAGAACAAAATTAGGATTTATAGCCGGATAAAAAACAGGGATCGAAAACTATTATTGATTGAGTTCTACAAAACGATATCCCTCATCAATATAAAGCCTCTTGAATTCCGGGTCATAATGCCAGTACTTTCCATCCAGTTTTGATGCAGGAAGTTCCCTTTTAAGATAATCGTTCAGCAAATGGTCATACGTGTAATCCGCATAAGTTTTACCCAAACCTGCTGCATATTGGTATATTTTGCTAATGCTTAATTTGGTAATTTTATAAAAATACACCAGCGTTCCTTTATCATCCATAGAAAACTGACCATCAAGATTGTCAACCAACAGATTCTCAGCAAATAAAACCTTTTGGGTTTTTGGATCTTTCACCTCTGCAGGAAATACTTTGAACCAAAAACTAACATCCAAAGCATTCAGTTGTTTTTTGAATACATAAGCCTTGTTATCGAGATAGGCAGTGTCTATATATGGATAATACTGCTCTTCAAGTTCCGCCTGAGCGATATTTGCATAATAATCAGGTTTATTGGAAGGGATGGGCATCTTTCCGATAAATGGAAGAAGTCCGAATTTTTTTAACTCATCAACATAACCAATTGAAAAATAGTGAAAAAAGACAGAGTCATGAATATTCTTAACAAAATCAGAGTTTACCCATGAGAGGGAATCCATTTGTTCCTTGCTTAGATACTTGAATTTATTGGAATTTTGATACTTAAGATTGAATTTATACAGGAATGAAGGTTCGTGAATTAAGATGGTTTTATGTGTTTGCAGTATCTCTTTTGTAAATTTTTTTGCAACGCTTCGGGGAGACTGTGCTTGCAAAGGCACTCCCAGTGCTAAAAGCAAACCACTTAATAAAGCGGTTTTAAAATTCAAAACTATTCTTTTCGGCATAACTTTTCTTTTTATAGTTTACCATTTTAAACGTCCTAAGTTAATAAAAATTATCCGATGCCGACGCAAATTGATTTTATCAAACATCGTTGAGCTTTTGCAGCTCCCTTGCAAAATTCAGACCATATTCAAATGCTTTTGATTTTTCTTCATCAGAAAGTGAAAATTTAATAAAGAGCCCTTCACCAAAGAAATTAAATTTCAGTGCTTTCAGGTTCAATTCGAGTAATTGCCTGCTTTCTCCACTCCATCCAAAAGAGCCAAAGGAGCCCGCCAGCTTTTTATGGTCCCGGTAAGGGTTAACCACTGAAAACAGCTTATATATCGGTAAAAGAATATTTTGGTTAATGGTAGGACTCCCGACAATCAGTGCATTACTTTGGATCAATTTCATTTCCAGTTCTCCCAAATGGGCGTGCTCAATATCCATGAGCCCCACTTCATTATTTCCGGTGCTCAGGATTCCACGGGCAATTTCTTCAGCAATTTTTCCTGTGTTTCGATAAGCAGAAACATAAGGAATAAATATCTTATTTTTATGAGGATGAACAACAAACTTTTCTGCCCAAAGCCTTGTTAATTCTACCATTTGCTTCATATTTTTTCTTAAAATTGGTCCGTGACCCGTGCAAATGGTATCTATTTCAAGTGTATCTATTTTTTCCAATGCTTTCAACATAAATCTGCTGAAGGGTTTGATTATGACATCAAAATAGTAACGGAACGCCACACTGAAATCATCTACTTCGTCATCAAACATTCTTGCATCGGCAAAATGGCATCCAAAAGAATCGCAGCTGAAAAGTACTTTCTCATCTTCAAGATAGGTGTACATTGTATCCGGCCAGTGCAAATTCGGCGCAGACACAAACCGGAGTTTCATATTTCCAAGATCCAAAACATCTCCGTTTTTAACAGCAATTGACTCAAACTCGCCTTCAAAAATGTCTCTCAAATATTTAAGGCCTGTTGTCGTGGCCACAACTTTTGCTTTAGGAGCCAATTTTAATAAATTGAAAAGATTACCTGAATGATCTGGTTCTGTGTGATTTAAAATAATATAATCGATTTCAGCCGGATCTACCACAGCCCGTATTTTCTTTTCATAGGATTCCCAAAAAGTTTCCTTCGTAGTATCTACAATGACCTTTTTTTCAGCGTCAATAAAATAAGAATTGTAAGTAGAACCATATTCGGTGGTCATCACTACATCAAAGGTCACTAAATCATAATCTAAAACGCCAATCCATTTTACTGATGGCGAAACTTCCAGTATCTCTTGGTTATTCATACGGTTAGGAATTTATGATAAACAGGTAAACTTTCTGCAAATCTACAAAAAGCAATACCTCTGGATTACAGAAAAGACATAGATAAACGGTCTATAACATCAGGCAGAAAAACGCCTTGATGCGAATCATTAACTTTCAACATATTAAAAGGGAAAAGATAGAAGCCTGGCAAAAGGTTTTTCTGAAATTTAGAACAGTTCCATCTGAGATGTAGCATCTCCTTCCCTTTCTTCTTTTTCCTTTTCTGTCGGATGGTCTGTGGCAGGCGTTTCGTCCTTTTCAGTATTATGTTCTGCTTCAACAGATTCAATATCCTGAACATCTTCTATCTCATTTACAGGAACATCTTCTACTTCAGACACTTCAGGTTCCGGAGGTTCATAAGGGATGGGTTCTATCAGCTTAAGCTTCTTGATTGTTTTATCTCCCAGGCGTTTTCCACGTGCTCGGAACCCTTTTATCCCAATGTAATCTGCCAATGGCACAACCTGAAGGGTTAATTCAGAACTCGACTTGGATTCAACTTCCATTTGAAGCCTTGGAAGATAGTCCAGCGAAAAAAGAACTAATTCGGAACCCTTTGATTCTGAGATAAATAAATTCTTTTTATTGATGGGTGTTCCTTCCTCAATCTGGAAACGCTTTGCATAATACTTTTCATTTGATCCATCAAAATAAACGATAGTAATAACTTTTTCAGGGTCAAACTTTTCAAGGTACAGAAGTTCGTCTTCAAAGTGTGTTGAGAGGTTAAAACCGATCAATTTGAATTCTCCGGTGGATAAAATCATCAATATTTTATCTTCACCTTTGAAAGCGCCAAGATGACGGCCTCTTTCATCTGAGTTGAGCCGCCTTACAGTTTCATCATACCAGATATCACGGGCTCCAAGCGTTGAAACACCCTCTTCTCTTTTAACAATATTCCGCACAGGAACGCGGCTTAAAATATTCCCCCTCGAAGCTCTCCCTTTAATGGCAATTTCGCTGAAATCAAAATCGAAGCTTGTCTTTTTCATTTTAGGGCGGGGCCGAAGATTTACACGAATTACTTCGGCCTCACCGTTGGGATTTGCCGTGAAATAAACAACTTTGGAGTTGTCATTTCCTTTGGTAAGATCATAAGTCTTATCTCGTGTAACTCCTTTTACTGCAAAACGTTTCACATAAAGTTTGCCCTGCTTTCCATCTCGATAAACCGCATTGTAGGTGGTACGGTTATCATTTTTCTTAAAAATATTGATGTACAGAATGTCATTACCGATAAACACTTTTTCCGCGACTTTAGTAACAAGGAAAGTTCCATTTTCTTTAAAAACGATAATATCATCCAGATCAGAGCAATCGCAGACAAATTCATCTTTCTTTAATCCTGTACCTGCAAAACCTTCTTCCCTGTTCACATAGAGCTTCTCGTTGGAAACCGCCACCATCGAAGCCTGGATATTATCAAAATTTCTCGACTCTGTTTTTCGTTCCTTGCCTTTTCCGTATTTCTTTTTAATTTGACGGTAGTAGTTAATTGCATAATCTACAAGATGTTCTAAATGATTTTGAACTTCTTCCATCTCTTCTTCCGTCTTTTTGATTTGCTCTACAGCCTTAAAGGCGTTGAATTTTGATATCCGTTTGATTTTGATTTCCGTAAGACGAACCAGATCGTCTTTCGTAACTTCCCTTTTCAGATTCTTTTTAAATGGTTCCAAACCTTTATCAATCGTGCTTAACACGCATTCCCAGGTTTCGCATTCCTCAATAAGAAGGTAAATCCGGTTTTCAATAAATATCTTTTCAAGAGAAGCAAAATGCCATTGGTCATTGAGTTCACCCAGCCTGATTTCCAATTCTTTTTTCAGAAGATAAACTGTACTATCCGTATTGTTTCGAAGAATTTTCTTTACCGAAATAAAGTCCGGTTTACCGTCTAAAATAACGCAGGAATTGGGAGAAATAGAAACTTCACAATTGGTAAATGCATAGAGTGCGTCGATGGTTTGATCGGGAGAAACATTATTGGCAAGGAAAATGACGATTTCGACATTTTCCGCCGTATTATCATCAATTTTCTTGATCTTGATCTTCCCTTTATCACTGGCCGCAACGATAGAATCAATTAATGAGGAAGTGGTTGTGGAAAACGGTATTTCATTGATAACCAGCGTCTTCTTGTCTCTTTGTGAAATTTTTGCCCGCACCCGGACTTTCCCTCCACGCAATCCTTCGTTATACCTGGAAAAGTCCGCCATGCCTCCGGTATTGAAATCGGGACAAAACTCAAAATCTTTTCCCTGGAGGTATAAAATCGATGCATCGATAAGTTCATTGAAATTGTGAGGTAAAATCTTGGATGCAAGTCCTACAGCAATACCTTCAACGCCTTGAGCAAGTAACAAAGGAAATTTAACCGGAAGGATTACAGGCTCCTTATTTCGGCCATCGTAAGAAGCTTTCCAAGCAGTTGTTTTAGGGTTAAAAACCACATCTTTTGCAAACGCGGACAAACGGGCTTCAATATAACGGGGTGCTGCAGCACTGTCTCCCGTAAGCACATTGCCCCAGTTTCCCTGAGTTTCTATTAGCAAATCTTTCTGACCTAACTGAACAAGTGCATCACCAATAGAGGCATCACCATGCGGGTGAAACTGCATAGTTTGTCCAATCAGATTAGCCACCTTATTAAAGCGTCCGTCGTCCAGACGGTACATGGCATGAAGAATTCTTCGCTGAACAGGTTTTAGGCCATCCGTTATTTCGGGAACGGCACGCTCCAGAATTACGTAAGATGCATAATCCAGAAACCAGTTTTCATACATTCCATGAAGATACAACTGTCGCGAGTCATCGTCCGATCTTTCCGGCCTCCACGGTTGTTCTTCACCTTCATGTAATTCTTCTTGCTCGTCCATTCACTCTATTGATTAAAAACCATTTAAGGTTAAATATCAGAAAAACAGCTCCAGTCAAAGAGAGCCGTGTATGTCGATTTTAAGGATGCGAAGATAATAAATCGTTTGGAATCTTGATACTGTCAGAACTCCAAACCTACTCTGTTGGGGAAAAATAGTCATTTTAGGAAGTCAAAATTTAAAAACCATGACTTTATAACTGAGTTTATTTAAAAAAAGAGCCGCTTTATCTTTTAAAGACAAAGCGGCTGCCAAATCCAAAATAAGTAAGCAGTTTTAAATAATACCCTGATCAAGCATTGCGTTGGCAACTTTCAGGAATCCTGCAATATTTGCGCCTTTTACATAATTGATGTAACCGTCTTCTTCTGTTCCGTATTGAATACAAACAGCGTGAATAGAGTTCATAATGGTCTTCAGTTTCTCATCTACTTCCGCATCAGACCATGATAGTTTCATAGCATTTTGAGACATTTCGAGTCCCGAAACAGCTACTCCGCCTGCGTTTACTGCTTTTCCAGGTCCAAAAGGAATTTTGTTTGCATGGAAAGTATTTACAGCTTCGGGAGTACATCCCATATTAGAAACTTCTGCAACTACTTTTACCCCGTTTTCAATTAGCATGTTGGCATCATCACCATCAAGTTCATTTTGAGTTGCACAAGGCATAGCAATGTCGCAATTCACTTCCCATGGACGTTTTCCGGGAACAAATGTTGATTCCGGGAATTCATCTGCATAAGGGGCAACGATATCCTGGTTTGAAGCTCTCAATTCAAGGAGATAACCAATTTTTTCACCTGAAATACCTTCCGGGTCAAAAATGTACCCGTCAGGGCCGGAAATAGTAACGACTTTCCCACCAAGTTCGGTAACTTTCAAAGCAGCACCCCAGGCTACGTTTCCGAAACCTGAAAGGGTAACAATTTTCCCTTCATAAGTTTCATCACTTACAGCCAGCATATCTTTGGTAAAATAAACGCCACCGAAACCAGTAGCTTCAGGACGAACAAGACTTCCGCCCCAGCCCAGACCTTTTCCGGTAAGAACTCCAGTATTTTCACGGGCAAGTTTTTTATACATGCCGTACAAATATCCGATCTCTTTTCCGCCAACGCCAATATCACCGGCAGGAACATCTGTTTCAGGTCCGATAAGTTTCCATAATTCCAGCATAAAAGCCTGGCAGAAACGCATGATTTCGTTATCTGATTTCCCTTTGGGATTAAAATCGGAACCGCCTTTGCCACCACCCATCGGGAGCGTAGTCAGAGAATTTTTAAAGATCTGTTCAAAGCCCAAAAATTTCAAAATACTCAAGTTTACGCTTGGGTGAAAGCGAAGCCCGCCCTTGTAAGGTCCTATTGCATTATTGAATTGAACACGGTACCCAAGGTTCACCTGAACTTTTCCTTCATCGTTAACCCACGGCACTTTAAACGCCAGGATTCTATCTGGTTCAACCAAACGCTCGATGATTCCGGCAGTTTCAAAGTGAGGATTTTCTTCAACCACGTCCACTATGGATTCAAGCACTTCACGTACTGCTTGAAGGTACTCTGATTCACCTGGATGTTTTTTTTCCAGGTTGTTCATAATTAGGTCAAGATTCATAACTTTTATTTAAATTTTACAATTACAAAATTGTTTTTCACAATTTGAAGCGACAAAATTAAACCATATTTCAGTGCTGTTCTCTTTTTTAGTCAAATTATGTGAATTCATATCTGTTTGAAATGAATTAAAATACAGCTTGTATTAGATTGAATATAAGCATATTGCAAGACAAAATTTTTGAATTCTCATAAAATAGCATGCTGTATCCTGCTTAAAACAAAAAAACAGGAAAAACCTTAGATGAGTTTACGTAATTCACTTATCTTAATTTATCTTTATATCCTCAAAAAATGAGATGGCTATTTTGGGCAGTCGCACCATAAATCTTCTTTTTGATTGTTGAATAAAATTACAAGCTCATGTATTTTTCAGACAAAATACTAAAATTCTACAAGGAACTGGAAATTAAAGAGAATCTTCCCAACGGCATTGAAGTGATGAATCCTTTCCAGAATCCTGAAACTTGGCGTGTTTGCCACGAATTTTATTCAAAATATTACAAGGATCAAAAGCGAAGGCGAATTATCCTGGGCATCAATCCTGGAAGGTTTGGAGCTGGTGTTACGGGAATTCCGTTTACCGATCCGGTGCACCTGGAGCAAAATTGTGGTATTCAAAACGCTTTTGATAAGAAACCCGAACTCTCATCTATATTTATCTATTCATTGATCAATCATATGGGCGGCCCTGCTCATTTTTACAAACACTATTACATAGGCGCTGTAAGCCCTTTGGGGTTTGTCAAGGATAACAAAAATTTTAATTATTATGATCAAAAATCTCTGGAAAGGAGCCTGAAACCATTCATTATCAAAACCCTGATCCAGCAGATTGCCCTGGGAGTAGGGACACAAAAATGTTTCTGCCTTGGGCTGGGTAAGAATTTTGAATACCTGCAAACCCTGAATGCAGAGCTGAAAATCTTTAAAGAAATTATTCCCCTTCCCCACCCCAGATGGATCATGCAATACCGCCGTCCGCATCTGGTGACATTTTTGGATGACATACGCAGACAACTGAGCATTTGACATCCTTCCTGACAAAGCTGACAGGATTTCTATTCAGGAATAATTTTACCAATTACTATCTATCACCTTCATTTACAGTTAGCTGTGAATCTTTTTACAGTATTGTCAGTGGCATAATTTGTGATGCTCTGGTGACATATTTCACTTAAAATTCAATTAAAATGACATTACCTACAACCTTAAAACATGTTGCTTCAGAAGCCGATTTCTCAGAAATTTTGAACGATCATGAAAATGTAATGATTTGCTGTGGACGTATGGGGCCCATGTGTGTTCCGATATATGCAGCTATGGAAGAACTCCAGCCAGAATACTCAAATGTTGAATTCAGAGACATGGCTTTTGACAGCCCGGACGCACACGTTATTAGAGAATTACCTGAATGCCGTGGGTTTATGGGACTTCCGTTCACTGTTTATTTTAAAAATGGTAAAGTGGCCGCCGCTACCAGCAGTATTCAGTCGAAAGAGCAAATTACCACTATTCTCGACCGGGAATTTAAATAGGACATCTTCCGCTTCTCCGGAAAAGTAACACTCTATAAGACAAAAGTCTATAAAAATTAAAGGTCGGTGATGGTTTTAGAAACTGTTATCGGCTTTTTTAAAAATCACTAAAATGAATCAAAATCAATATGATGTAATCATCCTGGGAGGCGGCCCGGCCGGTCTGACTGCTGGAATTTACCTTGCCCGAGCAAAATCAAATGTGTTGATCCTGGATACGGGAATTCCTGGTGGGCAGATGATCCTCACTTACGAAATTGCCAATTACCCTGGTTTTGAAAGTATCTCCGGATATCAGCTTTCATCAAATATGGCGAAGCAGTCCAAATCATTTGGATGCACCATCAAATCCAATGTAAAAATATCTCAGATCAACTTTGGAAGAGATGTTCACGAAATTGCCTTGGAAAATGGTGAAGCTTTCAGCGCTCCCGCTCTGATACTGGCTACAGGGGGCCGTTCACGTATGCTGAACGTGCCGGGTGAAACTGAATTCAAAGGACGGGGTATTTCATATTGTGCTACTTGTGATGGCGATTTTTTCCAGGATAAAGAGATTGTGGTCGTAGGCGGTGGAAATTCTGCCCTGGAAGAAGCAGTCTCACTGACTAAATATGCCAGCAAAGTAACCATCCTTCACGAATTTGATCATTTCCAAGCATTTGAACAAGCTATAAAAGAAGCCAAAGATCATCCAAAAATCCATTTCATCATGGAATCGCATATCACAGGTTTCTTTGGAGATGAAAGCCTGCATAAAGTTCGATACAAAAACCTGGAAACCGGCACAGAAAACGAGCTTCTTGTTGACGGAGCTTTTATTTTTATTGGTTATGAAGCAAACACGAGTGCATTCAGGAACAGCGACGTAAAACTAAACCAGTGGAATGAGATCATAACGGACGAAAAACTTCAGACCAACGTGTCCGGAGTTTTTGCTGCCGGGGATTGCAGGGTAAAACAATACCGCCAAATCACCACAGCCGTCGCCGACGGCACAGTTGCCGCATTGAACGCTATGAGCTACGTTCGTGAAAAGAAATAGTTTCAGCTATTTTGTAACCACAAGAAAATCATGTCATTTTCTTAACAACCAAAAATATCTTGGGTGACAATTTGCAGGATAAAAAAGGCTTTCAAAACAAATCCGCAAGGCGTAAGGTTTTGATTTCTTAATTTTTCCCATACATTTGCGCTTGAAAAAATTCGCTCTATGCTTGATCACGCATTAATTGGGCCCCAACAGCATTGGCTCCTCTGGGCAACACTGGTATTTGCAGCCACTTTTGGAATCTGGGCCGAGCAAAAAACCAAATGGGGAAACAAACTATCCGCAGTAGTAGTCACCATTTTACTGACATTTATATTATCGAATCTTTCCGTAATTCCAACAACTTCAACTACTTATGGCATAGTCTGGTCATACCTGGTGCCTTTGGCTGTTCCTCTGTTGTTGTTCAGGGCAAACATTTCCCGAATTATAAAAGAATCCGGTCCTACGCTGATAGCCTTCGCGATCGGTGCCATTGGTACAATAGCAGGGACCATCATCGCTTTTAAGACTATTCCATTGGGAGAAGAAGGCTGGAAACTTGCTGGGATATTCTGCTCTACATATATTGGAGGTTCTATGAACTATGTGGCAACTTCAGCGGCACTTCAGTTGCACAATAGCAATCTTCTGACTGCCGGGGTTGCTGCGGATAATCTGGTAATGACCATCTATTTTCTAATACTTTTTGCCCTTCCATCGATAGCCTTTCTGAAAAGAAATTATAAAAATAGCCATCAAAAAGAAGCAGAACTGGCTGAAAATCAAGATTTTAGTTTTGATAACGGCGATCAAAATCCAGGCTTACTGGATATGGGAAAAGCCTTAACAATTGGGTTGATTGTTTCCGGCATCGGTTTTCTTTTACAAGAAGTAATTGGAATTAAAGGCAGCGCCATTCTGATTATAACGTTGATGATTATTGCCATTGCCACTATTGCACCAAAACAGATGAACAGCATCAAAGGCGCTGACCTCATAGGAACCTTTCTAATGCAGATATTTTTTGCCGCCATTGGCGCCAGTGCTAACATTTATATTGTAATGAAATATGGACCGATCTTGTTTCTCTTCGCCGGATTAATCCTGTTCGTACACCTGATATTTATTTTGGTGTTCGGAAAGCTGTTTAAGCTGGACCTTGCGGAGATTGTCATCGCATCAAACGCCAATATGGGCGGGCCTACTACGGCTGCAGCCATGGCGGTCGGACGCCGCTGGAAATCTTTAGTTATTCCTGCTATTTTGTGCGGTACGCTGGGTTATGCCATCGCCACCTTTATCGGAGTAGGCATGGGATACTTTTTGCGATAAATCACTGGTTTTCAGAGGTAATATTTTTCGAATGGACTTAAATCAAGATTTAAAACATAAAACCTGACATGAAATTGTTAATGATATATTGCGAGCGTTTTTCTTACAATCCAAAAAGTAAAACGCTGGATGATTTTCCTGAAATTACTGAGAAAGGAAGTTTTGAAAATGCCCTGATAGCTTTTATCCAGGCAGAAGCCGAAGATGAGGAAAATATGAAATCAACAGAAACCAAGCTGGTTAAGAACCTAAAATGGGCCGCCAAAAAGAATTCGACTCAGCATGTTGTACTTCATTCCTTTGCACATCTATCTGAAAGCAAAGCCGATCCGTTTTTTACAAAAGAACTTTTCGATAAAGTCGAAGCACGGATGAAAAATGTAGATTATCAATGCGATCAAACGCCTTTCGGATATTTTCTCGATCTTGTAGTTGAAGCTCCGGGAAATTCTGAAGCACGGATATTCAAAAGCTTTTAACGGAAAATCAGTCTTTAAAAAGATTTTTCTCTTTAATGATATTGGCAATGGTCATGGGAACATATTTTTCCCATTTAGGATTGTTCTTTTGGATCATTTTCAGAACTTCCCTTGATTTTATTCTTAGTTGATCGGCCAAACCACTCTCTATATCAAGAATGTAATGATTTTTGATAAGATATTCATAAAGTGGACGATACTTCTCTTCGATATTAATGTTTTCTGCGGTAATGGGTTCATTCTTTTTCCCGGATTTCAGCAATGTGGGATAGATATAAAATTTCAGATTATCCGGGAACATTTTCCCCAGCGCTTCCAGTAACCCACCCTTTAAGTTTTTGTAATACTTATCATCCATCACCTTTTCCAGCGTAGGAACGCCCATTACAATACGTAGTTTTTTCATCTTGAACTGGCCAAAGAACTCCACCAAATGGTAATACTCCCTAATGTCAGAGACCATCACATTCTGTCCGATTTCATTGAGCATGTTAACACGTTCAAGGAAATCTTTTTCGTCGATTTCTTTGCCTTTGGAGAGCAAGTTATTCAATGTTATTTCACAGAAAGACAACGTATTATCTTCTTGGTAATCTTCATCTTTTTTGAAAAGTTCTATGCTTTTGCTCAAGATATCCCACGAGATGTATGTGATCGGCCTGAAACTTCCACGAAAAGCCAACACATTCTTTTTATAAAGCATATCGGAAGGTTGCTGCACATTACCTCTTTTATCGAACATGATGGCATGAGACATTCCTGTTTTTACCAATTGAACCGCCAGCAACCGGTTATTGACATAATTCAGCTCCGGTCCTGACATGCGGATTGCATTGATGCTAAAACGATCCCTTGAAAGATTGTCAATCATTGATTCCAGAAAAAGCTGCGGTTTATCGTAGTAATGAATTCCTGCATAGATCAGGTTTACCCCAAGAACACCAAGGGTAGCTTGTTGCAGTTGCCCGTCGTTTTCCAGCAGCTTCACATGCATGATAATGGTATTGGGCTTACTGTTTGGTGTAAGTTGGAATCGCAGTCCCAGCCAACCGTGACTGTAATTTGTTTTTTGATAATTCAGAACTTCCACCGTATCGGCATAGACAAAAAAACGTGTGTCCGGTTTTTTGCCCGAAAGCACTTCTTCCAATTCATCATATTCCCGGTTAAGCATCTTATCCAAGCGGTCTTCCGAAACATGGCGCTCACTCTTTTGGGTGCAGTAATTGGCATCGCTAAAGAGCTTATCGTAAGCAGAAATGGTCTTTGCGATGGTTCCTGAAGCGCCACCAGCCATAAAGAAATGACGCGCGACTTCCTGTCCGCCTCCAATTTCGGCAAAGGTTCCGTAAAAATTACTATCCAGATTAATTTGCAGGGCTTTTCTCCCTGTGGGTAAAATATCGTGTGTCATAGCGTCATTTTACTTAAAACAGGCTTTCTGATTTTGAATGTGCAAAAGTAAGCATTAACCTTTGAACTTACTTATTCTGTAACAGGCCTTCCAGCTCTTTTATTTCGTCCCTGAGCCGGGCAGCTTCAATAAAATCCAAAGTTTTAGCGGCTTCCCTCATGTCTTTTTTGCTTTTTTCAATGGCTTTCTTTATCTCATCGCAGCTCATGTATTGAACCACGGGATCTGCTGCAATTCCGGAAATATTTTCATTGATATAGGCTTTTTCAGGTATCCCTTTATTGCCAGCAATCGCCGTTTGTCCCATAATAGAATCAATGGATTTGATGATCTGAGTGGGTGTAATTCCATGTTCTTCATTGTATGCCAGCTGCTTAGATCGCTTACGGTCGGTTTCATCCAAAGTCCGTTGCATGGACTGGGTGATCTTATCAGCATAGAAAATAACCTTACTGTTGATATTTCTTGCTGCCCTGCCTGCTGTCTGGGTCAGGGAACGCTCCGAGCGCAAAAAGCCTTCTTTGTCAGCATCTAAAATGGCCACCAGGGAAACTTCTGGCAGATCAAGTCCTTCACGCAACAAATTGACGCCAACCAGCACATCAAAATTTCCCAACCGTAGATCACGCATGATCTCAATCCGTTCCAGCGTCTCAACATCGGAATGGATGTACCGTGTCTTAATATCCAAATTAATCAGGTATTTTGTAAGCTCTTCTGCCATTCGTTTTGTAAGCGTTGTTACCAGAGTACGGCTTTTTTCTTTTGTTACTTTGCTAATCTCATCCAACAGATCATCAATTTGATTCAAGCTTGGCCTGACTTCTATTTCAGGTTCCAAAAGCCCTGTTGGGCGAATAAGTTGTTCTACCACAATACCTTCCGACTGCTGCAATTCATAATCCGCCGGAGTGGCACTCACATAAATGGTTTGTCTTGTAATTTGCTCAAATTCATCGAATTTCAAAGGCCTGTTGTCCATTGCCGACGGCAATCTAAACCCATATTCCACCAGATTCTGCTTTCTGGACTGGTCGCCGCCATACATGGCGCGGATTTGGGGAATCGTAACATGACTTTCATCAATAATAGTGATATAATCGTCGGGGAAGTAATCCAGCAGGCAGAAAGGCCTGGAACCAGGCTTACGACTATCAAAATAACGAGAATAATTCTCAATTCCGGAACAATAGCCTAACTCCCGCATCATTTCAACATCATAAGTCACACGATCCAGTAAACGTTTAGCTTCCTGATGTTTACCAATGTCATGGAAATAATCAACATGCTTTTGCAAGTCCAATTGGATTTCCATCAAAGCAGACTTCATTTTGTTTTGTGAAGTGATAAAAATATTGGCAGGATAAATGGTAATATTTTCCAGGTCCTCAATTCTTTTCCCCGAAAGGGGATCGATGGATTCAAAAGATTCGATTTCATTGCCCCAGAAAACAATACGAAATGCCCTTTCAGCATAAGGAGGGAAAACATCCACCGTATCGCCCCTGACGCGAAAATTACTCCGGCCCAATTCCACATCATTGCGAGAATACAAGGCATTTACCAGCAACTGTAACAACTTGTTACGGCTCAGCATCTGCCCCTTCAGAAGATGAATTACGTTACTTGAGAAATCTTCTGGATTTCCAATACCATAAATACATGATACTGAAGAAACTACAATAACATCCCTTCTCCCAGACAACAAAGAAGAAGTAGCGCTAAGCCTGAGTTTTTCAATCTCTTCATTGATAGAGAGGTCCTTCTCAATGTAAGTATTGGTAACAGGGAGGTATGCTTCGGGCTGGTAGTAATCGTAATAGGAAACAAAGTATTCCACGGCATTTTCAGGAAAAAACTGCTTGAACTCGCCGTATAACTGGGCAGCAAGTGTTTTGTTATGGCTCAGGATTAACGCCGGCCTCTGTACTTTTTCAAGCACATTGGCCACGGTAAAAGTCTTGCCGGAGCCTGTAACACCAAGCAGAACCTGTGCGTCATCGCCACGTCGCAAGCCCTCCATCAGCTGTTTGATAGCTTCAGGCTGATCGCCTGTGGGCCTATATTCGGAGTTTATTTTGAATTCCATTTCCCTGACAAAAATAAAGGAATATTTGCAAGGATGGTGGAACTAAAAATCTATTTTTAAAACCTGCTTATAAGAATTAG
>VAPK010428313.1_pt1 | contig 19585 bp, 18 predicted proteins | sample 3395031 | NCBI WGS metagenome assembly VAPK01 (sample SAMN08290443, study PRJNA428436) | hydrothermal vent metagenome | isolation source: Deep-sea hydrothermal vent chimney 1 | place: Pacific Ocean: Juan De Fuca Ridge
AAGGCGGATGATATTCGAGAACCGCAGTGTATATGGAATACATGAGGATCGCAGAAAATTATCCAACGCCGAAATCGGTCAAAAAGGCCATTATTAGAGGTGTCCTAATGTTGGTTTGCAGATGATAAAACGGGGGCGGTATGGATCATGATTTAAAGCAAAGACTGGTTGGGGTTGTTGTTATTACTGCTTTGGCCGCAATTTTTGTACCTATGTTATTTGATGACCCTGTCCAGAATCAGGGGAGGCTCATTAACGAACTGCAAATTCCTGATCCTCCCGTTGAGCATTTTTCTGAAATATCAGAAAAATTACCGGAATCTGCTGATCAGGTTTTGGCATTACCCGAACCACCTCTTTTGCACACTGAACGACCAACAGAAAATAGTGGCAATGAAACCGGGCTAGTGCGTTGGATTATTCAAGTGGGAAGTTTTAGTCAGCGGAAAAATGCCTTGGAGTTACAGAAAAAACTTCGAAAACAGGGCTTTGCCACATTTTTAGATTCGCTTGGTACTGAAAAAAATGGCAAATTATATCGTCTCAAAGTGGGGCCTGAACTGAACAAGGAACGAGCTGAGGCAATAAAGTCTCAATTAGAAAAACAGTATCAATTGCAAGCAATTCTAGTGGAAGAATAATGATTTGGATTGATTACGCCATACTGGGGTTGATTTTTATTTCCCTGGTAATTGGATTATTCAGAGGCTTGATCAAGGAAGCGTTTTCATTATTAACCTGGATTGTAGCTATTTGGATAGGGTTAAGTTTTAGCCGGGAATTTTCGGGGTTTCTTGAGCCGTTGATTAGCTATCCTTCAGCCAGAATTGCAGCTTCATTTGCGGTACTGTTTTTCATTACCCTTATTTTGGGCGGTTTTATCAGTTATTTATTAAATGAACTGGTAAAAAAAACCGGGCTAACGGGTACCGACCGCTTCGCTGGGATGCTTTTTGGCATTGCCAGAGGGATGGTGGTGGTTGCTGTGCTAGTCATGCTAGCGGGGCTGACTCCTTTGCCTGAAGATTCCTGGTGGAAAAAATCAAAACTAATTCCACCTTTTCAATCCCTTGCAGTATGGCTACGTGATAAAGTGCCTTCTGGAATGGCAGGTTATATCAATTATCGATAATGTTACGGCGGGTGAGAAAATGTGCGGTATTGTAGGTATTGTTGCTCAACAAAATGTAAATCAGGATTTGTATGATGCGTTAACGGTCTTACAGCATCGGGGGCAAGATGCTGCCGGAATTGTAACCAGCGAAGGTAGCCGCTTGCATTTACGTAAAGATAACGGCCTAACTCGTGATGTTTTTACCAGCAGCCAGATGATGCGACTTAAAGGGAAGATGGGTATTGCACATGTACGGTACCCTACAGCAGGTTGCACAAGCTCAGCAGAAGCTCAGCCTTTTTATGTGAATTCTCCGTTTGGTTTGACGTTGGCACATAATGGCAACTTAACCAATTCTGAACAATTGAAAAAGCAGTTATTTAACGATGATCAAAGACATATTAATACGGATTCTGACTCGGAAGTGTTGCTTAATGTTTTTGCTCATGAACTGCAACAATTAGGAAAATTACGCTTAACTGTCGATGATGTGTTTCAAGCCGTCAGAGCCGTTCATCAACGTTGCCAGGGTGCTTATGCGGTAGTTGTGATGATCTCAGGTTTTGGTATCTTGGGGTTTAGAGATCCACATGGTATACGGCCGGTGGTTTTCGGTGAACGGAAAACCGATTCAGGTTCTGAGTTTATGATTGCTTCCGAAAGTGTCGCGCTCGATGTCTTGGGGTTTGATTTAATCAGAGATATTCAGCCGGGAGAAGCGGTTTTTATTGAGTCATCGGCTAAGTTACATACTCGCCAATGTGCAGACAATGCAGTCCTTAATCCGTGTATTTTTGAGTATGTCTATTTTGCCAGACCGGATTCTATTATGGATAATATTTCAGTCTATAAAGCTCGATTGCGTATGGGTGAGATGTTGGCAGAAAAAATCCTCAAAATCTGGCCTGATCACGATATTGACGTGGTAATTCCTATTCCTGATACCAGCAGAACATCTGCGCTACAAATGGCCAATCATTTGGGCATCAAGTTTCGGGAAGGTTTTATTAAGAATAGATATATTGGAAGAACCTTTATTATGCCGGGCCAGCATATGCGGAAAAAATCTGTAAAGCAAAAACTCAATGCTATTTCTCTGGAGTTTACGGGTAAAAATGTGCTGTTGCTTGATGATTCGGTAGTTCGGGGAACGACTTCCGAGCAAATTATCCAGATGGCACGTGATGCCGGAGCCAAGAAGGTCTATTTTGCTTCCGCGGCCCCTCCGGTTCGTTATCCTAATGTTTATGGTATTGACATGCCCGCAGCGCATGAATTAATTGCCCACAACCGTACCGAAGAGGAAATTTGTGAAGTCATGGGTGCCGATCGTATGATTTATCAGGACTTGGATGATCTGGTGGATGCAGTGCGAAAAGGTAATCCTGACATTAAAAATTTTGATACCTCTTGCTTTAGTAACGAATATTTAACGGGTAATGTTGATAAGAGTTACCTGGAAAGAATCGAGGTACTACGAAATGATGGTGCTCAAGCTGCTCGAAATTCTGAAAACTCTATTATTGAAATGCAGAATTCTGCCTGAGTACCTTTTTTAGAGGCTGTCTGGTTAAAAATAATCGAAGTGAAAAGGTGGTAGAATCGTCCAGATTTTTGAAGATTTGAGGCGAATAGTGAACTATTTGACGAGGGTTTTCGGAAATATAGACGATTTTATTGGTTTTGCAGCCGATTTATTTTTAATCAGACAGCCTCTCACTCTCAAATAGATGAAAAAAACTGACTGGAATCAATATTCCCTGGAAACACAAGCGGTCCGTGTCGGGCATAACAGAACTCAGGAGGATGAACACAGTATCCCCATTTTTGCCACATCTAGTTATATATTTGGCAGTGCTGAAGAGGCCGCTTTAAGGTTTTCAGGAGAATCTCCCGGAAATATATACTCTCGCTTTACCAATCCAACGGTCAATGCTTTTCAAGAACGGTTAGCGGCCATGGAGGAAGGTGAGCGTTGTTTAGCTTTTTCATCTGGAATGGCGGCTATTATGGCTGTTTGCATGGGTTTGTTGAAATCAGGTGATCACGTGGTTTCATCGCGGACTGTCTTTGGGAATACTGTGTTGCTGTTTCAAAATTATTTTGCCAAATTCGGTGTAACCACCGATTTTGTTGATTTAACCGACCCGGCTGCCTGGGAAGCTGCAATAAAACCCAATACTCGGTTTCTATTTCTGGAAACACCCTCCAATCCACTGATTGAAATTGCTGATATTCAGAAACTTGCAGAAATTGCCCATAACCATGATTGCTTATTAATAGTTGATAATGTTTTTTGTACTCCAGCCTTACAAAAACCTTTGTTGCTAGGGGCAGATATTATTGTCCATTCCACGACTAAATATATTGATGGCCAAGGGCGCTGCGTGGGTGGAGCAGTTATTGCCACTGATGAATTGATAGAAAAAAATATTTATCCGTATTTGCGCACGGGTGGAGCATCAATGAGTCCTTTTAATGCCTGGGTTTTTTTATCAGGTCTGGAAACGTTAGCTATCAGAATGAAAGCGCATTGTGAAAATGCGCTTGAATTAGCACAATGGCTGGAGAATCAGCCGAATGTTGTCAAAGTTCATTATCCGGGGCTGGTGTCTCATGCACAGCATGAACTGGCAAAGCGGCAGCAGTCTGGTTTTGGTGGGGTTGTTAGCTTTGAGGTACAGGGCGGGAAACAACAAGCCTGGGATTTGATCGATGCCACTAAATTATTATCCATTACCGCCAATTTGGGCGATGTCAAAACCACCATTACTCATCCGTCTACAACAACGCACAGCCGGTTATCAGAACAGGAGAGAAGCTTGGCAGGTATTCGGGATAGTTTGATACGGATATCGGTGGGCCTGGAAAATATTGATGATATTAAAAAGGACTTAATCACAGGCTTGTAAAATCACGGGCTGTGACTAGAATCATAAATGACTAGGAGATAATTTATGATTTTTACCATGGCGAGCAGCCTGTTGAGTGACAATGTTCAGGTTTTAAAAGCCAGTGTTTCGAAAACTGCCTATCAGGGTGTAGCTATTGCTGTTGCCAGTATTATAGTGGCAACATTTATGGTTAGTGTTTATTTGGTTGGTGAGGTGTCTTTTGCCGGGATCATGCAGGCACAAAAAACCAATTTAGCCCTCTGGATTCTCAATTGTGTACCATTCGTATTTGCATTTTGGGGGCAGTATTCGAGCTCCATCATCGCTTATGAAGCGGGAGCTATGATCTATGATCAAACGCAGGAGCTACGCAGTAAAGCAGATGACATGGCAAAGCAGGCAAACTATGCAACCACCCATGATACATTAACAGATCTGCCCAATAGAGCTTTGTTCTATGATCGGGTGAGTCAGGCGATAAACTCAGCCAATAATCAAAGTAAACAACTATCCATATTGTTGATAGAAATTGAGAATTTTAAAGAAGTTTACGATACATTAGGTAGAAATAGTAGTGATTTGATTCTTAAGCAGATTGCCACACGCTTACAAGGAGTGGTTTTGGATCAGGAGAGCGTAGCTCGAATCGATGGTAATGTATTTGCTATTTTGCTGGCAGATATAGATGAATTGACGGAAGCGGAATATCTCGCTCAGGCTATTCATAGAGCAATGGATCAGGCGTATGTTGTTGAGCGGCTTCAATTTGCAGTGCATTCAAATGTCGGGATAGTACATTTCCCGGAACATGGGGAAGATGTAGATTCTCTGGTTCAAAGAGCGGGCGTAGCACTCTATAAGGCGCAAAGTTCAAATAACGGCTATTCCGTATATGAACCTTCCTTTGATCAGCACAGCCCAAGAAGGCTGACTTTGATGAGCGAGTTACGTAATGCTATCGATCGGGATGAGTTGGAGCTCTATTACCAGCCTAAAATAGATATTCAAGCCGGTAAGTTATACGGCGCAGAAGCATTGGTTCGTTGGAATCATCCTAAGCATGGGTTCATTTCTCCTGATGAATTTATTCCTATGGCCGAACGTACTCGAACCATAAAACCTTTGAGTCTCTGGGTTTTGAAAAGGGCATTTCAACATTGTGCAGCTTGGCATAAGCAAGGTGTTGACATTAAAATTTCGGTCAATCTTTCCGCTAAAGATTTACTGGACCCAAGTTTACCCGATACTATTGCAGGGGTGACTGCCTCAACATCAGTGAAGCCGGAATGGATTATTTTTGAAATCACCGAAAGCGCGATCATGACCGACCCAGAAGGAGCTTTAATTACCGTTGACCGGTTGAGCAATATGGGGTTTGAACTTGCTGTAGATGATTTTGGTACGGGCTACTCTTCCTTAGCATATCTGAAAAAAATGCCTTTGACCGAATTAAAAATTGATAAATCTTTTGTTGAAGATATCCAAAGCAGCGAAAATGATGCTGTTATCGTTAAGGCAACTATTAATCTGGCGCATAACCTAGGTTTGCAAGTGACGGCAGAAGGTGTCGAGAATGAAGAGGTTTTAAATATGCTAAAAGGGTATGGCTGCGATATTGTTCAGGGTTATCATCTTGCTAAGCCATTATCGGTTGCTGATTTTAACGATTGGCTTAAATCTTCAAAATGGCAATCAATACCGAATAATAGCGTCCAGGAAAAGGGTTAAGAGGCTGTCTGGTTAAAATATATCAGGGGCAAAATCGGTAAAAATCGTCCATATTTCCGAAAATCTTCGTAGATCAGCGGCTTTTTCTAGGATAAAGCACCAACAATTTTTTCCGTGCCAGAAAAATATATATGACCCATTCATCATAATTTCGTAAAATTAGTTGTATTATTTTTCATATCGGGAGAAATCAGAGCAGGTTTCTCCCGTTTTGTATATTTGAGGTGGCTAATTTTGCAAAAACCCGCGTTACTCGTGCTGGAAGACGGGACTGAATTTCATGGAATCTCCATTGGTAGTGATGGCAGCTCAGTTGGTGAGGTGGTCTTTAATACCTCAATGACTGGCTACCAGGAAATTTTGAGTGATCCTTCCTATGCCCAGCAAATCATTACGCTAACTTATCCACATATCGGTAATGTTGGTACTACAGCAGAAGATAATGAATCAGGGCGAGTTTATGCCAGCGGTCTGGTTATTCGCGATTTACCCTTGTTGGCCAGTAATTGGCGATGTGAAAAGAGTTTATCGGAATACTTGATAGGCAATAATGTTGTTGCCATAGCTGATATTGATACCAGAAAGCTAACAAGAATTCTAAGGGACAAAGGCGCACAACGGGGATGTATTATAGCGGGTGATTCAATTGACTCGACACAAGCACAAAACCTTATCACCGATTTTCCAGGTCTAAAAGGTTTGGATTTGGCAAAAGAAGTGACGACTGATCGTATTTATCAATGGCAGGAAAACACCTGGAAACTGGGTGAGGGTTATAAGCAGGAAAGTGAAGCACAAAAACATGTTGTTGCTTATGATTTTGGTGTAAAACGCAATATTCTCAGATTGTTGGTTAACCGCGGCTGTCAGGTCACCGTTGTTCCTGCAACCACGCCAGCAGAAGAGGTGTTGGCTATGAATCCTGATGGGGTTTTTCTCTCCAATGGTCCGGGTGATCCCGAACCGTGCCAATATGCCATTGAAGCTATTCAGATTATTCTGGAGAAAAAAATTCCTGTTTTTGGTATTTGTCTGGGGTATCAATTATTGGCCTTGGCTAGTGGTGCGAAGACCTTGAAAATGAAATTTGGTCACCATGGTGCTAATCACCCCGTTCAGGAAAAAAGCACAGGAAAAGTAAAGATTAGCAGTCAAAATCATGGTTTTGCTGTTGATGAAGCCAGTTTGCCAGCTACAATATCGGCTACTTACTACTCATTGTTTGATGGCAGTCTGCAAGGTATCAAACGTACTGACTGTCCCGCATTCGGATTTCAGGGGCATCCTGAAGCCAGTCCTGGACCGCATGATGTTGAAGCTTTGTTTGATGAGTTTATGGTTGCGATGAACGCAACAAACTAGCAATAATTCTAGAAAATCAGTTATCAAAAGTATTCCTAACAAATAAAAATGCCAAAAAGACAGGACATAAAATCAATTTTGCTACTGGGTGCAGGGCCAATCGTTATTGGCCAGGCCTGTGAATTCGATTATTCTGGAACCCAAGCTTGCAAAGCTTTACGGGAAGAAGGTTTTAGGGTGATCCTGGTGAATTCCAATCCAGCCACGATTATGACCGACCCCGATATGGCCGATGCTACCTACATCGAGCCAATTGACTGGCAGGTGGTAGAAAAAATTATTGAGAAGGAACGCCCTGATGCCCTTCTACCTACGATGGGAGGTCAAACCGCTTTAAATTGCGCCTTGGATCTTGTTAAGCATGGTGTGCTTGAAAAGTATGCAGTGGAAATGATTGGCGCAAGCAAAGAAGCGATCGATAAAGCCGAAGATCGTGAATTATTTAATCGGGCCATGATTAAAATCGGTTTTGAAGTGCCTAAATCAACTTCAGTGCGTACTATGGAAGCAGCACTTGTTGCGCAACAGGATGTCGGTTATCCAACCATCATTCGGCCCTCCTTTACGATGGGCGGTAGTGGTGGTGGTATTGCTTATAATAAAGAAGAATTTATTGAAATTTGTCAGCGAGGACTGGATTTATCGCCAACCAATGAACTTCTAATTGAAGAGTCGGTACTGGGTTGGAAAGAATATGAAATGGAGGTGGTGCGAGATTGCAAAGATAATTGCATCATTATCTGTTCGATAGAAAACTTTGATCCTATGGGCGTTCATACCGGTGATTCAATTACTGTTGCACCCGCTCAAACCCTAACGGATAAGGAATATCAGATATTGCGAAATGTCTCGCTGGCGGTACTTAGGGAGATCGGTGTTGATACCGGTGGTTCCAATGTTCAGGTTGCTATTAATCCTGAGGATGGCCGGATGGTGATCATTGAGATGAACCCGAGAGTATCGCGTTCATCTGCGTTAGCGTCAAAAGCAACTGGTTTTCCTATTGCCAAAGTGGCGGCAAAGCTGGCGGTAGGTTTTACTCTGGATGAATTAAAAAATGAAATTACCGGAGGCGCAACGCCAGCCTCTTTCGAGCCGACTATCGATTATGTAGTGACTAAGGTTCCCCGTTTTACTTTCGAAAAATTTCCTCAGGCTGATGATCGATTAACAACACAAATGAAATCGGTTGGAGAAGTGATGGCTATAGGCCGGACATTTCAAGAGTCGTTACAAAAAGCACTGCGTGGTTTGGAAATAGGTGTTTGCGGTTTGGACGAACAGCTTGATTTGAATGAGGATGATGCTCAGGAAAAAATACAACGCGAACTGCGTCATCCAGGGCCGGATCGTTTATGGTATGTGGCTGATGGGTTTCGTAGCGGCATGACCCAGGAAGATATTTTCGATGCAAGCAAAATTGATCCCTGGTTTTTGGCGCAGATTGAAGACTTAGTACTAACAGAAAAATCATTGGCTAACAAAACTCTGGCAGGTCTGGATGAAAATGGTTTGCGCCAATTAAAGCGAAAAGGTTTTGCCGATACACGTATTGCTAAGCTACTGGATACTTCTGAATCGGAAGTACGTAATAAAAGACATAAGCTGAATATCAGGCCTGTTTATAAACGCATTGATTCGTGTGCGGCTGAGTTTTCGTCAGATACCGCTTATTTATATTCTACATATGAGCAAGAATGCGAAGCACGAGTTTCAGATAAAGAAAAAATCATTATTCTGGGCGGCGGTCCCAACCGTATAGGGCAGGGGATAGAGTTTGATTATTGCTGCGTACATGCAGCGCTGGCACTTCGCGAAGATGGTTATGAAACCATAATGATTAATTGCAATCCAGAGACTGTATCCACTGATTTTGATACGTCTGATCGGTTGTATTTTGAGCCAGTAACGCTGGAAGATGTACTGGAAATTATTGCCCTTGAAAAACCCAAAGGGGTTATCGTTCAATATGGTGGGCAAACGCCGTTGAAGCTTGCTCGTGCTTTGGAAGCCGCTGGAGCACCGATTATTGGAACGTCTCCCGATTCTATTGATTTAGCTGAAGATCGGGAACGATTTCAGAAGTTACTGGAAAAGTTGCAATTAAAACAGCCTCCTAATGCCACAGTCCGTTCTGTTGAACAGGCCATCAACTCGGCCAAAGAATTAGGCTATCCTTTAGTAGTAAGACCCTCTTATGTTTTAGGGGGCCGGGCTATGGAAATTGTTTTCAATGAAGAGGGGTTGCAACGCTATATGAAGGAAGCGGTTAGTGTTTCCAATGATTCACCGGTTTTACTGGATCGATTTCTGGATGACGCTGTGGAAATGGATGTCGATGCCATTTATGATGGCGAACGCATTTTAATTGGCGGTGTTATGGAACATATAGAGCAGGCTGGTGTCCATTCAGGTGACTCGGCATGCTCAATTCCACCTTACGATCTGGCGCCCGAAATACAGGATCAGCTGCGAGAGCAAGTTGCAAAAATGGCTGAGGCATTAGGTGTTATAGGCTTAATGAATACTCAGTTTGCGATTCAAGGTAAGGATGTCTATGTGCTGGAGGTTAATCCAAGAGCTTCACGCACAGCCCCTTTTGTTTCCAAAGCAACAGGTTATCCATTGGCGAAAATTGCTGCACGATGTATGGCTGGAACAACATTGGCAGAACAAGGTATTACAGAAGAACGTATTCCAGGCTATTATTCAGTTAAAGAGGCAGTATTCCCTTTTATCAAGTTTCCTGGAGTGGATCCACTGTTGGGGCCGGAAATGAAATCAACGGGAGAAGTGATGGGAGTGGGTAAAACTTTTGCCGAAGCATTTGCCAAATCTCAACAAGCTGCAGGTATTGATTTGGATCTAAGCGGTAAAGTACTGATCAGTGTTAGAGATGCGGATAAGCCGAAGTTACCTGAATTGGCAAAAATGCTGGTGGACAAAGATTATCAGATTGTAGCCACACAAGGGACTGCTAAAGTGCTTAAGGCATCTGGAATCTCTTGCGATATGGTCTTTAAGGTGAATGAGGGTAGGCCGAATACGGTTGATATGATTAAAAATGGGCAGATTCATTTAATTGTTAATACCACGGAAGGTAAAAAAGCCATCACCGATTCTTTTACTATGAGGAGAGAGGCACTGCAACAACGGATCACCTATTACACGACCATGGCCGGGGCCAGAGCGGCCTGTTATGCTTTAGGCGAATTGCAGGTATCTGAAGTTAATTGTTTGCAGGATTTGCATAAGAGTTTGAAATAGTTTGGAGTTATAAATGAATAAAGTACCTTTAACGGTTGCTGGAGCTGAAAAGCTGCGTGAGGAATTAGAAGAATTGAAGTCGGTTACCAGGCCGCGAATCATTAAAGCAATAGCGGTTGCCAGAGAGCATGGTGACTTGAAAGAAAATGCGGAATATCATGCAGCGCGCGAACAACAAAGTTTTGCAGAAGGCCGTATTGCGAATATTGATGGAAAATTATCAAACGCAGAAATAATTGACGTAAAAAAAATAAATGCTAATGGCAAAGTAGTTTTTGGTGCGACGGTTGAGATCGAGAATATCAATACCGAAGAAACAGTAGTTTACCAATTGGTCGGTGAGGATGAGGCAGATATTAAACAAGGCCGCATTTCAATTGGTTCGCCGATAGCTCGTGCATTAGTCGGTAAAGAAGAGGAAGATGTTGTGACTGTGAAAGCGCCGGGTGGTAACATTGAGTATGAGATACTCTCTATAAAATATATTTAATCGTGTGTGACTGTTCAGCTCACGCCTGATTTTCGCGATTACTGCGTCAAAAGTGCTCATTTATACTTATAAACTGCGCGCTTTTTCCTTGTACTCACAAAAATCAGACGCAATCTGAACAGTCACAAGACTATGTTTCATTTTTTGGTTTTGCTCGGTAGATAACAATTATTTGGCCAATACTTTGTATCAATTCAGCTTCTGTCGATGAGCAAATGGCGGTGCTGATATCTTTTCTGGACTGGCGGTCAGTACTACGAATTTTTACTTTTATCAATTCATGGGTACTTAAAGCCAGTTGAATTTCATTGGTAACAGCATCGGTTAGTCCGGATTGACCAATTAAAATGACAGGTTTCAACGCATGGGCTTGAGCGCGAAATTTCTTTATATCTGATGGGTTCACGATTGTTCCTGAAAAAAACGGGTAATTTTACACGATTTAAAATGTATGGCACGAAGTAAAAGTAGTCATAAATGGCTTCAGGAACATTTTCAGGATGAGTTTGTCAAAAAAGCACACGCACAAGGATATCGGTCCCGTGCCGTTTTTAAATTAATAGAGATTCAGGAAAAAGACCGGATTATAAAGCCGGGGATGAATGTTTTGGATTTAGGTGCCGCACCAGGAGGCTGGTCTCAGTACGTACGAAAACAGATTGGGAAAAAAAATCAGATCATTGCTTTGGATATATTACCAATTGATCCACTGGATGGGGTTGAATTTATTCAGGGTGATTTTACAGAAAATAAGGTATTGAATGCTTTACTCAATGCGCTGGATGGGAACAATATACATTTAGTTTTGTCTGATATGGCTCCCAATATAACCGGGAATAAAGAGATAGATCAGCCCCGTTCTGTCTATTTGGCAGAGTTGGCGTTGGATGCAACACGACAAGTGCTTGTGCAGGGTGGTGACTTTCTGGTGAAAATGTTTCAGGGTGAAGGATTTGATTCTTTTTTTCAGGATATACAACAATCTTTTACCAAGGTAGTGATTAGAAAACCGAAAGCTTCTCGGGCCAGGAGTAATGAAATGTATATTTTGGCAAAGGGGTTTAAAAATTGAAGGTAGCCCCCATCTTGGATATAAGATGAAAAGGGTTCATCTAAATGTAGCAAAAACTAATAATGGGCAAAATTGCCGGTCAGGTTTGATAATTCCTGATACAATTTTAAAAATACTTATAAACAGGCCGTTTCAGGTCAGGAGCGAATAGCTTGAACGATATGGTAAAAAATATAATTCTCTGGGTAGTTATTGCCGTTGTACTAATGTCTTTGTTCAATAGCTTCGGTATGCGAAGTAATCGGCCCGGCACCGCAATTTCTTATTCACAGTTTATAGATTCAGTAAAAGCAGGCCAGATTCAAAAAGTTATCATTGATGATAAAGTCATAAAAGGCAAGACTCAGGGAGGGGAGAATTTTACAACTTATATGCCGGAAGATCCTCATTTAGTCGATGATTTGTTGGCGAATGGTGTTGAAATTAAGGCGAAGGAGCCTGAGCAGCAGTCCATGCTCATGCAGATTTTTATTTCCTGGTTTCCGATGCTGTTATTGATTGGTGTTTGGGTGTTCTTCATGCGCCAAATGCAAGGCGGCAGCGGCGGCATGGGTGGCCGCGGGGGAGCGATGGGTTTCGGAAAAAGTAAAGCCAAATTGCTGGAAGAAGATCAAATAAAAGTTACATTTGCTGATGTTGCTGGAGTGGAAGAGGCAAAGCAAGAAGTTGAAGAAATGGTTGATTTCCTCAGAGATCCGGCGAAATATCAGAAATTAGGTGGCAAAATTCCTCGTGGAGCGTTAATGATTGGCCCTCCAGGTACCGGTAAAACATTGCTGGCCAGGGCGATTGCAGGCGAAGCTAAAGTCCCTTTTTTCAGTATATCGGGTTCGGATTTTGTCGAAATGTTTGTGGGCGTTGGAGCATCCCGGGTGCGGGATATGTTTGAGCAGGCTAAAAAACATGCACCCTGTATTATTTTTATCGATGAGATTGATGCGGTTGGGCGTCAACGGGGAGCTGGTTTAGGGGGCGGTCACGATGAACGTGAACAAACATTGAACCAATTACTCGTTGAAATGGATGGCTTTGAAGGCAATGAAGGTATTATCGTTATAGCGGCAACCAACAGACCAGATGTTTTGGATAAAGCACTATTGCGCCCTGGCCGATTCGACAGGCAAATAACCGTTGGATTGCCGGATATTAAAGGGCGTGAGCAAATTCTGAAAGTGCACTTAGGTAAAGTACCTATGGCTGACGATATTGTAGTTAAATATATCGCTCAGGGTACACCAGGTTTTTCAGGTGCGGATTTAGCTAATCTGGTTAATGAAGCTGCATTATATGCCGCTAGAAATAATAAGCGCACGGTCACGATGGCCCATCTTGAGTTAGCTAAAGATAAGATAATTATGGGGACTGAGCGTCGGTCCATGGTCATGAGTGAAAAAGAAAAGAAAATGACGGCTTATCACGAAGCCGGACATGCCATAGTCGGTAGGCTGGTTCCAGAGCATGATCCTGTTTATAAGGTGAGTATCATGCCGCGTGGGAATGCATTAGGGGTGACGATGTTTTTACCCGAGAGTGATCAATATAGTTACAGTAAACGTAAGCTAGATAGTATGATCTCAAGTCTATATGGTGGGCGTATCGCCGAAAACATGGTTTTTGGTTGGGAGCAGGTGAGTACTGGCGCATCTAATGATATAGAAAGGGCTACTGAATTAGCCAGGAACATGGTAACCAAATGGGGTCTATCGCAACGCTTGGGTCCGTTGGCTTATAGTGAAGAAGAGGGTGAGGTTTTTCTTGGTCGTTCGGTAACCCAGCATAAGTCTGTTGCAGAAGAAACATCTCATACTATCGATGAAGAGATTCGCTCCATTATTGATAGGAACTATGAACGTGCGGAAAAACTTCTCAAGGATAATGAAGATATTTTGCATACTATGTCTGATGCACTAATGAAGTATGAAACTATTGATAAATATCAACTTGATGATTTGATGGCCCGAAAAGCTGTTAGAGAACCACAAGGTTGGGATGATACGCCACCACCAGCAGGTGGTGAGAAAGTTGAAGTTGCTACGGAAAAAAAAGATAAAGACAATAAGTCTGACCCGTCAATAGACGGAACTGCTGAACAGCATTAAATTTATTTAATTATAGTAAAAGGAGAGTCATGAAAATGCCTCTCTTTTTTTTTGTTTTTTATACAAAATTTAAAAGAATAGCGGAAGCAGGATGGGATCCATGAAAAAATATTTTGGTACTGATGGTATTCGGGGGAAAGTGGGGGAATATCCTATCACAGCTGATTTTCTGTTAAAGCTGGGGTGGGCGACAGGTAAAGTATTTGCTGATGAAGGCCATGGTTTTGTGCTGGTTGGTAAAGATACACGTATTTCCGGGTATATGTTTGAATCGGCCCTTGAGGCAGGTCTTGCTTCTGCAGGCGTTGATACACATTTACTGGGCCCCATGCCAACTCCAGGGATTGCCTATTTAACACGCACTCTTAGAGCTAAGGCGGGTATCGTAATTAGCGCCTCGCATAATCCCTATTATGATAATGGCATTAAGTTTTTTTCTGTGCAAGGCACAAAGTTGCCGGATGAATTGGAACATAAGATAGAAAAATATCTTGATATGCCACTGACTACGGTGCAGTCTGCAAAGTTAGGCAAAGCCAAAAGGCTGGAGGATGCGGCCGGTCGATATATAGAATTCTGTAAAAGTACGATTCCCTCCTGGTTCGATTTTAAAGGGATGAAGATAGTTGTAGATTGCGCTCATGGATCGGCTTACCATATAGCGCCTCATGTTTTTAGTGAAATTGGGGCAGAAGTGATTACTATAGGTACAGACCCAGACGGTTTGAATATCAATAAAAATTGTGGGGCAACAGAACCTGCTGAATTAGCCGCTACAGTCTTGGAGCATAAAGCTGATTTTGGCATCGCTCTGGATGGTGATGGGGACCGGTTGATTATGGTTGATCATCGAGGAGTCATTGTTGATGGCGATGAGCTAATCTATATTATTGCCAAATCAAGACAGGAACAAAATCAGTTGTCTGGGCCAGTGGTAGGGACTCTTATGAGTAATTTAGGCATGGAGCATGCATTAAAAAAATTGGACATACAATTACTTCGGGGTAATGTAGGAGATCGTTATGTAATGGAGTTGTTAAACCAGCATAATGGCATATTAGGAGGGGAAGGGTCCGGCCATATCATTTGTCTTGATAGAACCACAACCGGGGATGGAATCGTGGCTGCTTTGCAAGTTATGGCAGAAATTCTTAGTTCAGGGAAATCATTGGCAGATTTAAAAAGTGGCATGGAGAAATACCCACAAGTTCTGATTAATGTTAGGGTGGATAAGAAAGTTAATCTGGATGCGTTAGAGAGTGTACAAAAAGCAGTGAAAATGATTGAAGAGCGGTTGGGCAACAGTGGTCGTGTATTGTTAAGAGCATCAGGAACAGAGCCACTTGTCAGGGTTATGGTTGAAGGTATTGATGAAAATATTGTCACTAATTGCGCAAATTCATTAGCCGAAGACGTTAAGAAAGCAATAGCTGCTTGAGTTTTCTTCTATAAATTTATAAAATACCCCGTTTAATTTGGAGAGAAGCATGCGTCGGTCACTGGTTGTTGGTAATTGGAAAATGAACGGAACTTTAGCAAGTGGTAAGGCACTGGTGCAAGAAATTGTTTCAGGTCTTGCTAATACTAATGCAGACATAGCCGTCTGCCCTCCCTTTATCTATTTGTCAGAAATTGATAAGTTGTTGCAAGGCTCTCATTTGAAGTTTGGTGCGCAAAATATTGCTGATCAGGAGTCCGGAGCTTATACGGGCGAGATATCGGCAAGCATGCTTAAAGAAATCAACTGCACTTACGCACTCGTAGGCCATTCAGAGCGGCGTAGTTATTACGGTGATACTAATGAAACAGTTGCAGCCAGGTTTAGTCAGGCATTAAGCCAGGGTATCTGCCCCATTCTTTGTGTCGGTGAAACTTTAGAGCAACGAGAGCAAGATAAAACTTTTCAAGTTATTGACGAGCAACTAGATGCAGTGATTGATCTTGTCGGTATTGAGAGTTTTGCTAAAGCAGTTATTGCCTATGAGCCAGTTTGGGCTATTGGTACCGGAAAAACAGCATCAGATGAACAAGCCCAGGAAGTTCATCAGTATATTCGTCAGCAAATTGCAAAACGAGACCAAAGCATTGCTGACAATATGCAAATTTTATACGGTGGAAGTGTCAAGCCTGGCAATGCTAAAGCACTATTTGCTATGGCTGATATTGATGGAGGGTTAATTGGCGGAGCATCACTGGATGCAGAATCATTCCTTGGGATCTATAATTCAATTTAAACAACTTAAGTTTATGTATCAAACTATTATTATTATTCATGTATTGGTGGGACTGACTGTAATAGGTTTAGTGCTTATGCAGCAGGGACGTGGTGCCGATGCGGGTGCAGCTTTCGGTAGTGGCTCTTCGGGGTCAGTTTTTGGGGCTCAAGGTTCGGCATCCTTTCTTTCCAGAACAACAGCGGTTTTTGCATTTATTTTTTTCTCAACTAGCTTAGCTCTAGCGGTGTTAGGTGGGCAGTTGGGTGAAAAAAAAGATGTAATGGATGAAACTGAGATTGAGCAAGTTATGCCTGATATTCCCATAGTGATTGATGAAGAGCCGATGCGTGTTCCCTCAATTTCTGAGCAACAGGCACAAGAGGAAGTTCCGGCAATTGTAACTGAACCCTCTTCTCTGAATAGCTTTGATTTAATAAAACCCATTGATGATATAACATCTGAGGATAATAGCAGCACCCAGCAATCAGGGGAATTAGAAAATGCTATACCCCTTACTTCGGAGTAGTTTTTAAAAATGCCGATGTGGTGGAATTGGTAGACACGCTATCTTGAGGGGGTAGTGACGTAAGTCGTGCCGGTTCAAGTCCGGCCATCGGCACCAAATAATACTAGAAAATACTTTTACACCCGGAAAAAGACAGTTTAAATGCTGGCCTTTTTCGCGTCAGTGTGATTGTCGATATATACATTGCTTTTTGGGCAATGACTAAATTTTCAATAAATGGAGCTAACTAAATGATTAAAATAACGAGTGTATTTCTAGGACTTTTGTTATTTGCCAATATAAGTTTTGCAGAATTAAAGATTGGTTTTGTCAATGTACCTAAAGTAATGGAGAAGGCTCCACAAGCTGAAAAAGCCAAAAAAAGGCTAGAAAAAGAGTTTTCTCCGCGAGATAAACAATTAGTCGCTCAGCAAAAAGAAATAAAAAAGCTAGAAGAAAAATTGACTCGTGATGCTTCAGTCATGGGTGAAGCAGAACGTCGTAAGCTGGAGCGAGATATTGTCGGTAAAAAAAGAGAAGCAGCTCGATCTCAGCAGGAATTCAGGGAGGATTTCAATCTTCGCCGTAATGAAGAATTAGGTAAGTTACAGCGCAGAATTTATGAGGCTGTTAAAGCATTGGCAAAAGAAGGAAGTTATGATTTGCTGTTGACTGATGGAGTAATTCATGCAAGTGATAAGATTGATATTACTTCTGAAGTTCAATCGAAACTGGCATCTGTGCCTTGATAATGGCCATATTATTTACAGGGTTCCTTGCCAATATAAACCCATACACTAGCTGTACGAAGTAGACGTCAAGATCATTTGTTTTTTAAATGATTGTTTCTATTAGTTTTTAGATTACTAGAAGTAGAAATTATCCTAATGGAAAAAGAAGTGAAACTGGATATCTTAGAAATACAAGAAATATTACCGCATCGCTATCCATTTTTGATGGTTGATAAGGTGGTAGAGTGTGAGCCGGGTGTAAGATTATTAGCAGTAAAAAATGTCACTTATAATGAACCTTGTTTTCTAGGTCATTTCCCTCATATGCCGGTGTTTCCTGGAGTTTTAATCTTAGAGGCTTTGGCTCAAGCGACTGGCTTACTGGCATCACAATCTGCGCCGGACGTATTGGGTAAAGGAAGGACCTATTTTCTGGTGGGTATCGACAAGGCTAAATTCAAGAGAACAGTTGGTCCGGGTGATCAAATTATGCTTGAGATTAAATTTGTGCGTAGTAAACGAAATATTTGGGCCTTTGATTGTCGCGCGGAAGTAGATGGTGAATTTGTTACCAGTGCGGAAATCCGTTGTGCTGCGGTGGTGGATTAATTGTGATTGATAAAAATGCCGTTATCGATCCCGCTGCAGAAATAGCTGAAGATGTCAAAATTGGGCCTTTTACAGTGATAGGGCCAGATGTACTGATAAAGTCAGGTTCTGTCATTGGTCCTCATGTGGTGATAAATGGGCCGACAACCATAGGTTACGATAACAGAATTTATCAGTTTTCTTCGATAGGCGAAAATCCCCAGGATAAAAAATACGCTGATGAAGTGACGCGTCTCGAATTAGGTGACAGAAACACCATTCGTGAATATTGTACGATGCATCGAGGTACCACACAGGATCGAAGTTTAACCAGGATTGGTAGTGATAATCTGTTTATGGCTTATACGCATGTAGCTCATGATTGTATGGTCGGTAATCATGTGATTATGGCTAATGGCGCATCATTAGCAGGGCATGTGCATCTTGAAGACTATGCAATTTTAGGGGGCTTTACTCTGGTTCATCAGTTTACCCAAATTGGTCAATTTAGTTTTTCTGCGATGGGTAGCGCAATTACTCAGGATATACCACCTTATGTAATGGTGGGAGGGCGGCCTACCAGGCCACATGGTATCAATTCTGTTGGTATGGAAAGAGATGGCGCTTCTCCGGATGTTATTCAGAAGATCAGAAAAGCTTACAAAATATTATATAAAACCAGCCTTAGGTTAGAGGATGCGATCGAAGAAATGGAAGATATGGCTGGCGATTGTAATGAATTGTCAAATATGGTCAGCTTTCTTCGTAATGTGACTCGTGGTATTTTGCGTTGATTTAAGCAATATTCAATGGACTTGCTTGTCGCAGGATTTGATGAAGTAGGCCGTGGTTGCTTGGTGGGTCCAGTGATTGCAGCAGCGGTTATCCTAGATTCCCAGAAACCCATTTCAGGTTTAGCAGATTCCAAAAAATTGACCGCAAGACAGCGCGAACGCTTGGCAATTTCAATAAAATCCAATGCAATAGCATGGGCAATAGGGCGCGCTGATGCCTCTGAGATTGATGACATTAATATTTTACAAGCCTCTTTGCTTGCTATGTCGCGAGCATTTTCAATGTTACAAGTCAAACCTAACAGGGCTAGGGTAGATGGTAACCATTTTCCAAATATAGATTGTCCAGGGGAAGCCATTATTCAAGGGGATAGCAAATTTTCAGAAATTTCTGCTGCCTCAATTCTTGCCAAGGTTGCCAGGGATGCTGAAATGGCAACTTTGGACGAAATCTACAAAGGATACAATTTTGCCAAGCATAAGGGGTACCCAACCCAGCTGCATTTGAAAAAACTACAGCAACTTGGTGTTTTGCCGCAACATCGGAAATCTTTTGCTCCCGTGCAAAAATATTGTTGATTTAACAAAACAGGTGCTAAAAAATTGTCATGCAGCCTAAATTTATCCATTTACGACTGCACAGTGAATATTCTTTAGTAGACGGCACAGTCAAAATTAAGCCGTTAGTGGCAAAATTAGTCGAAAACGATATGCCGGCTATCGCT
>VAPK010225753.1_pt1 | contig 19563 bp, 19 predicted proteins | sample 3395031 | NCBI WGS metagenome assembly VAPK01 (sample SAMN08290443, study PRJNA428436) | hydrothermal vent metagenome | isolation source: Deep-sea hydrothermal vent chimney 1 | place: Pacific Ocean: Juan De Fuca Ridge
CAAAAGGTTGGCAACGCGATAGGGCTGGCGGCGCAACAGGAAGCCTTGTTCCTTGACCCCGTTTATAGCGGGCGGGCCATGGCGGGGCTGATCAACCATATCAAGTCCGGCGTCATTGCTACGAATGACCGGGTGTTATTTCTACATACCGGTGGAACCCCCGCCATTTTTGCGTATCTTTCGGATATAACTGGGGCATTGGAATAGGTTGAATATGACACGGATAATTAATTCGCTCGCCGGAATTCAGGATCGCTATGACGCGCTCTATGTAGATCTTTGGGGGTGCCTGCATAACGGCCAGCGCCCGTTCCCGGATGCGGTAGTCGCTTTACGGAATTACCGCGCCAAGGGTGGTGTCGTTATGTTGCTCACCAATTCGCCGCGTCCGCGCCCTTCTGTGATTGTTCAGCTTGACCAGATCGGTGTACCCCATGACGCCTATGATGATGTTACTTCGTCGGGTGATGCATCACAGGCGGGGATGTTGGCGGGGCTTGTAGGTGAACGTATCTACCACATCGGCCCAGACCGGGACCTTGGGTTTTTCAATGAGTTAGACGGCGACCTTGATGCAAACCACATAAGCCGTGTACCTTTAGAACAGGCCGAGGGCATTATCTGTACTGGTCTGTTTAACGACCAGACTGAAGGGCCAGAAGACTACCGTGCGACACTGTTATTCGCAAAACAAAAGGGTTTGAAACTGCTCTGCACCAATCCTGATCTTGAGGTCGATTTTGGTGAAAAACGCATCTTTTGCGCGGGTGCGATTGCCGCGCTCTACACCGAAATGGGCGGCGAAAGCCTGTATTTTGGTAAACCCCATCCGCCGATCTATGACCTTGCGCGCAACCGATTGACGGCGTTGAAAGACGTGATGGATCATCGGATACTGTGCATTGGGGATGGTATCCGCACTGATATTCTGGGTGGCCTCGGCGACGGGCTCGATACACTGTTTATTACCGGCGGGTTGGCAGCGGCTGAATTTGGCGACGATCCGCTGAACCCTGACGCGGCGGCGTTGCAGGCGTTCTATGACCGCGAACAGATATCACCAACCATGGCGATCACCGGGCTTCGTTAGCGCCAGCACAGGATCGACAAAGCAATATAATTGCGCCTGATTGTTTCTTTTTGTAAATATATTACCGAACCGATTGCCCTGCACCCTGCGAATAGCTATGCTGCACCGCAACATAAACCCTTGGGATTCGAGAGCAATGCTGGATAACCTGTCGCGCGGCACCATCTGTATCGAAGACATCGAAATCGGCATGTCCCGGCACCTGCGAAAACAGGTAACCGATCGGGATATAGAGCTTTTTGCCGAAATCTCGACCGACCATAACCCGGTGCATCTTGATGACGATTACGCCCGCAACACCATATTCGAAGGCCGCATTGCCCACGGCATGTTAACAGCCGGGCTGATTTCCGCAGTCATCGGTGAACAACTGCCGGGCCACGGTACGGTCTATCTGGGGCAAACCCTGAAATTCATGGCCCCGGTCCGCCCTGGCGACATGGTTTACACCGAAGTCAAAGTCATCAAAATTGATCACGCGCGTCGCCGTGTAAGCCTTGAATGTCACTGCGCTGTGGGGGATACAATCGTGCTGAAAGGTGAGGCGCTGGTTCTGGCACCAAGCCGTAAATTTGACTGATCGCGGGTCCGCCCCGCAGGGGTAAGATGCGAACACTATCCTTCTGGAACGGCCTGAAAAATGATGATCGAGGTGCAAGTGCAGCGATTGGTAATTTCGACGGCGTTCACCTTGGCCACCAATCCGTCATCGATATTGCAAGGGCCAAGGCGCTTGAAACGTCCGCCCCCCTTGGCATTGTCACGTTTGAACCGCACCCACGCGAATTTTTTGCCCCCAAAGCACCGCCATTCCGACTGATGAACGCGGAAACCCGCGAACATCGCTTCGAAAAACTCGGGGTCGACCGGCTGTACCAACTGTCGTTCGATGCCGTGCTTGCCAGCCTGACAGCCGAAGAGTTCGCGCGCGAAGTAATCTCGGATGGTCTGGGTCTGTCACATGTCGTGGTTGGCGCAGATTTCCAGTTTGGTAAAGATCGCGGAGGCACAGTTGAAGACCTGAAAGTATTTGGTAAATCAATGGGTTTCGGCGTCACCATCGCGCCCCTGATCAAAAACGGCGACACCGAGATATCATCCACCGCCATCCGCAACGCCCTGTCCGAGGGCCGCCCCCGCGACGCCGCCACCATGCTTGGCCACTGGCACCGAATTGATGGCGAGGTCTACGGCGGTGATCAGCGTGGGCGTGAACTGGGCTATCCGACGGCCAACATGTCGGTAAACCGGCTGCACACACCAAAATTTGGCGTCTACGCAGTCAAGGCAACGGTCCTGACCGGCCCCCACGCCGGCGAATATAATGGTGCATCTTCCGTCGGCGTTCGGCCTACTTTCGGCGAAAACAAACCTAACCTTGAAACCTTCCTGTTCGATTTCTCTGCTGATCTTTACGGCGAACATTTGTCAATTGCATTCGTTGAATATCTGCGCCCCGAGTTGAAATTTGATAACGTCGAAGAGCTGGTCAAACAGATGGATCAGGACTGCACCCGCGCGCGCGAAATCCTGGGCGCGGTCTAGGGCGTGGCTGACCTGATTGAACGCAAGGGGCTGCGCGAAAAATTCTGGGAAAAACTGCCGCTGAAAAACCTAACCCCGAAGGAATGGGAAGCCTTGTGCGACGGTTGCGGCAAGTGCTGCCTGAACAAACTGGAAGACCCGGATACCGGTGAGGTCGCCCTGACCCGCATTGCCTGTCGCCTGCTGGACAATGAAACCTGCCAGTGCGGTCAATACGATATTCGCAAGCAATTGGTGCCGGAATGTATCGTTATGAAACCAGATAATATCGCCGAATACGCCTATTGGCTGCCCGCGACCTGCGCTTACAAATTATTGTGGGAAGGCAAGGCTTTATACAACTGGCATCCTTTGATATCCGGGGACAGCGAAACGGTTCACAGGGCCGGAATATCGGTTCAGGGCCGGACATTACCCGAGTTCGAGATCCCTGAAGAAGACTGGGAAGATTACATAATTGAGGAAACCATCTGATGTTTTTTGCCTCTGATAACAGTGCCCCCACCCACCCTAAAGTGCTGGAGGCGGTGATACGTGCCAATGAAGGTTACGCTATGCCATACGGCGCTGATCCGATTATGGATCAGGTGCGCGCACAGATCCGTGACATCTTTGAAGCGCCCGAAGCGGCTGTCTACCTTGTCGCCACCGGCACCACCGCGAATGTGTTGTCGCTGGCCAGTTATGTGCAACCTTGGCAGATAATCTATTGCCACAGTGCATCCCACATCCAGATGGACGAATGCGGCGCGCCGGAGTTTTACACAGGTGGTGCGAAACTTGTTCTGCTGGACGGGGATGACGCCAAGTTCAGCGCCGAGACGTTGAAAGAAGCCGTTGAAACCACACCGCAAGGTTTTGTGCATTCGGTGCAGCGCGGTGCTGTGTCGATCACCAATGCTTCGGAGGCCGGGGCAATTTATACCCCCGCAGAGGTCCGCGCGATCTCTGACGTTGCCAAGGCCCACGACTTGCCGGTCCACATGGATGGCGCGCGATTTGCCAATGCACTGGTGGCGGCCAATTGCACACCCGCTGAGATGACATGGAAAGCGGGCGTTGACGTGCTGTCCTTTGGCGGCACCAAAAACGGGTTGATGGGGGTTGAAGCAGTGATCCTGTTCGACCCGGATAAAGCATGGGAATTTGAGCTGCGCCGCAAGCGCGGCGGTCATCTGTTTTCCAAACACCGCTATTTGTCAGCGCAAATGCAGGCCTATCTGAGCGACGATCTGTGGCTGGAAATGGCGCAATCCGCCAACCATGCCGCCAAACGGCTTAGTCAGGGCATCACCACCATTCCCGGTGCCTCACTGATGCACCCGACGCAGGCAAACGCCGTGTTTGCCAGTTGGCCCCGCATTGGCCACAGGTCCGTGCAAAATGCAGGGGCTGCCTATTACTTCTGGCCGCATGATTGTTCCCTGGATGGCGCGGATGATGAAATGCTATCAGCAAGGCTGGTCTGTAGCTGGTCCACGACGGATGACGATGTGGATCGGTTTCTTGAGCTGATTCAGACTTAATCGACTGGAATTCCATCCCAAAATTCACGTATCGCTTTTGCTACCTGCACTGGGTGGGTGATTGTCACCATGTGGCGGGCATCATCCAGTGTGAGGCGTTTTGCATTTGCGAACCTCCCCAGCAGCCGTGTTTGAATAGCATCAATTACCGGTGGTGATTTAACGCCATCCATCAGCAGTACCGGGATATCAAGCTTTTCCAGCCGCCCCGGTGCCAGAACCCCTGCGGGATCATCGCAAATCGCCCCGGCATGGGCCGAAATCAGATGAATGCGCTTAACTGCCGATGCTCGCTGTTTTTCACCCTGCTCCTGCCATGGGGTTCCGTCGCCCCATAACCGGGTAAATTCGCAGGTGGCGCGTTCTAATTCACCAGCTTCCATTGCGTGAACAAATTTCTGAAAATCCTGTTCGTGTTCATCAAACGCATCGGTTCCGCGAACGGCTGCAAAATAGACGGGCTCAATCAATGTCAGGCTGCGCACCAGACCCGGATTTTCCACTGCCAGCCGCAGCGCCACCGTCGCCCCGAAAGAATGGCCAACCAGGTCGAACGGAGCATTAAGAAAATCTTTGGCCATGGCGGTGCAAATTGTCTGATATTCACCGCGCCCATCCCAATCACCGCTTTTCCCGTGGCCCGGCAAATCAAAACTGGTAAATGTCGCGGCTTCACTCAGCTGCTCAATCACCCCGTTCCACGTCCGCTGATTGGCGAGCGAACAATGGATCATCAACGCTTTACGCGCGCCATTGCCATTCACTGACCAATTGGTCGCAAATCCGCCGCGCTGATCAATTGGCACTAAAGTTCCCCCGCCAGAACCATATCCAGATCACTCAGCCGATCCTGACCCCAGAACCGCTGATCTGTGTCAGTGATGTAGAACGGCGCGCCAAATACACCCCGGTTTACGGCCTCTTCCTGATTGGCGGCATATGTTTCAGCCCCCGCTAACATTCCACTATCCGCCAAACCCGGATCGAAACCCGCGCCTGCCAAGCAGCCCCGGATCACATCGTCCTGCGCGATGTCTTTTTCCTCCGCCCAACACGCCGCGGTCAATGAATGAACCAAATTTCCCATATTACCCCCGCCCGCATTCTGGGCTGAAATTATCGCATAGGCCGAAGGGGCCGCGTTGGTCGGCCAAAAGGCCGGTTTAACATTCAGCTTCAACCCGGTTTTCTTTGATTGCCGCGCCAAATCCAGCGCCCGGTATTCCTGACGACTGGGGTGCCTTTCCTTGGGCGGTATCCCACCCGTACGCCCGAACAGAGCAATTACATCCAAAGGTTTGTAAACCACCCTCGCGCCGTGTTTCTGCGCAATCGCCTCTAGCCGCCCGCCGGCAAGGTAGGTATAGGGCGACAGTGTCGTAAAAAAGTAATCTATATGGGTCATTTGGCGCTTCTCCACTACATGCTGTTTGCAGAATCGTAACGTGGTGGTAAGCGGTGTCAACGCACTTTGATTCTTCCTTTGAAACCAGGGAATGCTGCCATGCTCACACAGACCGAACCGAAACTTATTTCGGGGAATGCTAACCGCCCACTTGCTGAATCGATGGCCCGCCGGATGTCGAATTATCGTGGCGCAAAAATAGGTCTGGTTGAAGCGCGGGTCGAACAGTTCAACGATCAGGAAATATTCGTTGAAGTGTACGAAAATGTCCGGGGTGAGGACATGTATATCATCCAACCCACTTCAAACCCGACCAACGACAACCTGATGGAACTGCTAATCATCTCTGACGCGCTGCGCCGGTCATCTGCGGCCCGGATTACGGCCGTCATTCCCTATTTCGGCTACGCCCGTCAGGATCGACGTACCAAAGCCCGTACCCCGATTTCTGCCAAACTTGTCGCAAATCTGATTGTTGAAGCCGGGATTGAACGGGTTTTAACCATGGACCTGCACGCTGCGCAAATTCAGGGGTTCTTTGATATTCCAGTAGACAACCTTTACGCTTCGCCGGTGTTTGCGCTGGATATTGAACACCACTTTAAGGGCAAAAAAGACAACCTGATGATTGTCTCGCCTGATGTCGGTGGTGTGGCGCGCGCGCGAGAACTGGCAAAACGGATCGGTTGCCCGCTGTCGATCGTGGATAAGCGCCGTGGCGCGCCCGGTGAGATCGAAGCAATGACGGTGATTGGCGATGTGAAAGGCAAGTGCTGCGTCATCGTAGACGACATCGTCGATACCGCCGGGACACTTTGTAAGGCCGCTGAAGTTTTGATCGAACAGGGTGCGAATGAAGTTCATTCCTACATCACCCACGGCGTTCTATCCGGCCCGGCTGTGGATAGGATCACCAAATCGGTGATGAAAAGCCTAGTGATTACGGACTCAATCCAACCAACCAAGGCCGTCAAAGCTACTAAAAATATCCGGATCGTTCCAATTGCGCCGATGTTCGGGCAGGCCCTGTTAAACATCTGGAATGGCACCAGCGTTTCATCGCTGTTTGATCACACGACATTGGCCCCGCTTTACGGCGGGCAATACGGCGACGACTAGATCAGTCGACTTCCCAATATTCTTCATCGGCCAGTTCACCGATAGACAACCAGTTGGCGCGAACCCTTGCAATCCGGGTATCGCCCCAGGTTTGGAACAATATGGTGAACCCGGCTTCCGTAATGTCCGTCGCGGATACATCGGCGCGGGTGTTGGTTTTCTGGTCCAGATCCCACATCGTCAAGGACACCTGAACGCTTGGAATTTCCCTGTAAGGTTCGCTGAATTTGACCGGCGTTTTTAGTTTTCGCGGACCTTCGCCAGTCCACATTGCACCGCCTTCCTCAAAATCGGAAAACAAAACGATTGATCCTTCATCTATGCCAATCAGATCACTCTTCAGTCGTTTCATGGTTAATCCCACTGCAGGTAATTCAAAGCACTATTACAACGTCCCAAACCAAAAGGCCCCGGAAAACGGGACCTTTTCTACAAATTTTCCAACATGCGCTTTTAGCGAGCAGTAAGACCCAAGGTTTCCGCAACTGCCGCCATATCGGCAGCCAGTTTCACCGCTGCATCCATGTTTTCTGGTGTTGCAGCGTCACGCGCTTCATTGGCCTCGGCCATTAAACCGTCAAGCAGCTCTTGAGTTACTTCATCGCGCGGTACCGCGTGTTCAGCCAACACAGATGTACTGGTTGCGGTGATTTCTGCAAATCCACCTGTTACCAGATATTCCTGATCACCCTCAGCACTGACAACACTCAGCACACCGGGGCGCAGGCTGGTGATGGTTGGGGCATGATCAGGCATCGCCGTCATATCCCCTTCCGAACCAGGTATCTGCACTTCGCTCGCCTGAACCGACGCGAGTTTGCGCTCGGGCGAGACCAGATCAAATTGCATCGTATCGGCCATGTCGGCCCCCTTAGTTTAAGCGGCGTCTGCGGCCATTTTTTCGGCTTTGGCAACAACTTCGTCGATGCCGCCAACCATGTAAAATGCGCCTTCAGGCAGGTGGTCATACTCACCGGCCACAACCGCCTTGAACGAAGAAATTGTATCTTCCAGTGCAACCTGCTTGCCGTCGGAACCAGTGAACACCTTCGCGACGTCAAAAGGCTGCGACAGGAAACGCTGGATTTTACGGGCGCGGGCGACCGTCAGCTTATCTTCCTCTGACAATTCATCCATGCCAAGAATTGCAATAATGTCCTGCAAGCTCTTGTAACGCTGCAGGATACCCTGAACGTCACGGGCAACGCCGTAATGTTCTTCACCCAATACGGCAGGGTCCATCAGGCGGGATGTGGAATCCAGCGGATCAACCGCCGGGTAAATACCCAGTTCGGAAATCGCACGGGACAGCACCGTTGTCGCATCAAGGTGGGCAAATGAGGTTGCCGGTGCCGGGTCAGTAAGGTCATCCGCAGGCACATAGACCGCCTGCACGGATGTGATTGAACCGGCTTTTGTTGAGGTAATGCGTTCCTGCATCTGGCCCATGTCGGTGGCCAGTGTTGGCTGGTAGCCCACAGCGGACGGGATACGGCCCAGCAGAGCGGACACTTCGGAACCGGCCTGGGTAAAGCGGAAGATGTTATCAACGAAGAACAAAACGTCAGCGCCGGTTTCATCGCGAAACTGCTCGGCCAATGTCAGGCCAGACAGGGCAACCCGCATACGCGCACCGGGGGGTTCATTCATCTGGCCATAGACCAATGCAATCTTGGATTTTTCCAGATCGTCAGGAACGATAACACCGCTTTCGATCATTTCGTGGTAAAGGTCGTTACCTTCACGGGTTCGTTCACCGACACCGGCGAACACCGACACACCCGAATGCACTTTGGCGATGTTGTTGATCAGTTCCATGATCAAAACGGTTTTACCAACACCAGCACCACCAAACAGGCCGATCTTGCCGCCCTTGGTATAAGGGGCCAGCAGGTCAACAACCTTAATCCCGGTCACCAAAATTTCAGACTCAGTCGCCTGATCCTGAAATGCTGGCGCGTCCTGATGGATTGCGCGGCGCTCTTTGGTTACTACCGGGCCCTTTTCGTCAACCGGTTCACCGATCACGTTAAGGATCCGTCCAAGGGTGGCCGAGCCGACAGGCATCGAAATTGGTGCGCCAAGGTTTATCACTGGTGCGCCACGAACCAGACCTTCGGTCCCGTCCATCGCAATACAGCGAACAGTGTTTTCGCCCAGATGCTGGGATACTTCCAGGATCAGCTTCTTGTCGTTATTGACAGTTTCCAGAGCGTTCAGAATTTCAGGAAGGATATCCTCAAACTGAACGTCCACAACAGCACCAATCACCTGTGTGACTTTGCCGGTTGCTTTCGCTTTTGCCATGTTTTTTCTCCGGTTGTTCTACTAAAGCGCTTCAGCGCCCGAGATAATTTCGATGAGTTCGTTGGTGATCACGGCTTGGCGTGAACGGTTATATTCAATCGTCAGCTTATCAATCATTTCGCCAGCATTGCGGGTCGCGTTATCCATCGCAGACATCCGCGCGCCCTGCTCGGATGCGCCATTTTCCAGCAGTGCGGAAAATAGCTGCGTTGCAACACCACGAGGCAATAGATCGGCCAGAATTTCTTCTTCATCCGGCTCGTAGTCATACACGGTCGCGGCGGTGTCGCCTTCTTCGGTTTCAAACTTGGCTGGAATGATCTGCAAGGCAGTCGGTATCTGGCTTATCACCGATTCAAACTGGCTGAAAAAGATTGTGGCGACGTCGAATTCACCGCCCTCATAGCGCGCCAGTATGCCCCTGGCGATGTCTTGGGCGTTTTTGTAACCAACGCGCTTCACTTCGGTCATATCGACGTGGTCGATAAAGGTATCACCAAAATCACGCTTGATCTGATCGCGGCCTTTTTTGCCAACGGTCACGATTTTCACGGTTTTACCGGCGGCCACCAGTTCATTAGCCTTAGCACGCGCCATTCGCACGATGGATGAATTAAATCCACCACAAAGGCCACGTTCGGACGTCATCACAACCAGCAATTGCACCTGATCGCTACCCGTGCCTGACAACAGTTTTGGCGCACTTTCAGAACCACTGGCCGCAGCCGAAAGCCCCGCCATCACGGCGTTAAACCGTTCAGCATATGGGCGACCAGCCTCAGCAGATTCCTGCGCGCGCCGAAGTTTCGCCGCGGCAACCATCTGCATGGCTTTGGTGATCTTCCGTGTCGAAGTGACACTGTCGATCCGGTTTTTCAGGTCCTTTAGGTTAGGCATATCCCTGTCCCTCCTGGTCCTAGTTTAGGCGAAATCAGCGGCGAATTCGTCGAGCGCCGACTTGATGCTGGCTTCCAGTTCACCTTTGATCTTGCGGTCATTCTTGGTGATGTCATCCAGCAATGCGCTGTGCTTGGAACGCAGGTGATTCAGCAGACCATCTTCAAAGTGGCCAACCTGATTTACCCGGATACCGTCGAGATACCCGTTTGTACCTGCGAAAATCACGCAAACAATCTCAGCGTTGGTCAGCGGCGAATACTGTGCCTGCTTCATCAGTTCAGTCAAACGCGCACCGCGGTTCAACAGGGCCTGCGTGGCGGCATCCAGATCGGAACCAAACTGAGCAAACGCGGCCATTTCGCGGTACTGCGCCAGCTCCAGCTTTACTGGACCCGCAACAGATTTCATCGCATCAGTTTGGGCGGATGAACCAACCCGTGACACGGAAAGACCCGTGTTCACCGCCGGGCGGATACCCTGATAGAACAGCTCAGTTTCAAGGAAAATCTGACCGTCCGTGATCGAAATCACGTTCGTCGGAATAAACGCGGAAACATCACCGCCCTGAGTTTCAATGATCGGCAGAGCTGTCAGCGAACCCGAGCCAAAATCCTCATTCAGCTTCGATGAGCGTTCCAGCAGGCGAGAGTGCAGATAGAACACGTCACCCGGATAAGCTTCACGGCCCGGTGGACGACGCAGCAGCAGTGACATCTGGCGATAGGACACGGCCTGCTTTGACAAATCATCATAGATGATCAGCGCATGGCGGCCGTTGTCGCGGAAATGTTCCGCCATCGACGTCGCGGCGTAAGGGGCCAGAAACTGCAACGGTGCAGGGTCAGACGCGGTTGCGGCAACGACGATGGAATAGGCCATCGCGCCGGTTTCTTCGAGCTTCTTAACCAACTGTGCAACGGTTGAGCGTTTCTGCCCAATCGCCACGTAGACACAATACAATTTTTTGTATTCGTCATCGCCAGCCGCTTCGTTGGAAGTTTTCTGGTTCAGGATCGTATCCAGCGCCACAGCCGTTTTACCGGTCTGGCGGTCACCAATGATCAGTTCGCGCTGGCCACGGCCAATCGGGATCATCGCGTCAACTGATTTCAAACCAGTTGCCATAGGTTCATGCACCGACTTACGCGGGATAATGCCTGGCGCTTTTTGGTCAGCAATTGCTCGCTTTTTGGTCTTGATCGGACCCTTGCCGTCAATCGGGTTGCCCAGACCATCAACAACGCGGCCCAGCAGCTCGTCCCCTACTGGAACGTCCACAATCGAGTTGGTGCGCTTAACGGTATCGCCCTCTTTGATGTCGCGGTCCGAACCGAAAATAACAACACCGACATTGTCTGTCTCAAGGTTCAGCGCCATGCCCATGATGCTGCCGGGGAACTCGACCATTTCACCGGCCTGAACACTGTCCAGCCCGTAAACGCGCGCGATACCATCGCCAACTGACAGAACCCGGCCAACTTCAGCGACTTCCGCCTCTTGGCCAAAATTCTTGATCTGCTCTTTAAGGATCGCAGAAATTTCTGCCGCCTGGATTGCCATTATCCGACCTCTTTCATTGAACTTTGAAGGTTAGAGAGCTTGGATTTGATCGAAGTATCAATCATTTTTGAGCCCACCTTAACAATTAGGCCACCGATGAGACTATCATCGACGGCCATGTTGATTTTTACATCCTTGCCAAATGACGCCTTAAGCGTCTTGGCAAGCTTGTCAGTTTGCGCCTTTGTCAGTGCCGTGGCGGCAGAAACATCGGCAGTAACTTCGCCATTTTCCTCGGCGATCAGGTCGCGAAGGCCTGCCACTAGCTGCGGCAATACAAAAAGGCGTCGCTTGGTCGCCATCAGACTAAGCGAATTCGCCACGATCGGTGAAAGCTTCATCTTGCTTGCCAGCGCCGCAATCGCGTCGCCCTGTTGATCGCGTGTGTATATTGGCGAACTGATCAATGCGCGAAATCCATCGCTGTCCTCCAATGCGCCTTCCAAGGCCCCTAAATCGCTCTCAAGCGCCTTAAGGTTCTTATCTTCTTTAGCCAATTCAAAAATGGCTGTCGCATAGCGCGCGGCTATGCCTGCTGAGATCGAAGCTGGTTCGGACACGTCCACCCTTTCCGACGTCTTAGCCCATGAAAACCGCGTTATCGGTTGATCAGGGCAGTTCATGCCACAGCCGGTCGCTGAGCATCAAAATCCGCGTGGGTTTAGCAGAGGTAAATGCACCTAGCAACAGCAAGACCCGTGTTTTTGGCGCATCACTTTTCCAGTAAAAACAGGGTTTTTCTTAAGGTGCGACGGATTGCACAAATTCTCATGTCTGGAATTTGGTCAGAATCCAGCACTTTGTGCGATTCCCGCTGCGATTCAGATTGGCTTGGCGTCGGGCTTCTGAATGCCTTCCAGTACCTTCAGAGGGCGTTTTACCGCCTCGGTAAGACCGGGTCGGGTTGGCGCGTGGGTGCGTTTGGAAAATTCAGCGATCTGGACGCCCCCTACAAATCGGCCAGAAATTGTGCTTCCGTATTTCTCGAGAAAGGGCCCGGTTTTTAGCCAGAACCGCTTGTGCGATGGTGGCTGGAATAGTGCTGTGCGGTGGCGCTCTGGCACAAACGAATGTTTCTTTAGCTGAGAATCCAGTTGGGTAATACTATAAGGGTGTCCGGTGCCAAAGGGTGTCGCATCACTGCGCGCCCATAATCCAGCCCGGTTCGGCACGATGATAATCAACTTGCCCCCCGGCCCCAGTGTGCGCCAGCACTCATCCAGAACAGATGTCTGGTTTTCGCTGGTCTCCAGCCCGTGCATCAGGATCAGCTTATCCACATGACCGGTTTCCAAAGGCCATGCGGTTTCTTCACAAAGAACCGAGACGTTTTCCATCCCGGCAGGCCATGGCATTACGCCCTGTTCACCGGGCATCAGACCAATTGTACGACGGGCCTCGGCCAGATAGGGGCGCAACAACGGAACGGCAAAACCAAATCCCACCACGGTTTGCCCCTTGGCTTCCGGCCAAAGCCCCAGAACCTGATTCAGGATAGCCCGCTGCGCCGCGCGCCCCAGCCGGGTGCGGTAATAGAAGTTTCGTAAATCAACCACGTCCAGGTGCATTGCGGCCCGGCCTCGTTTCGGTAATCCTGTAAGAACATACCAAAGCGGAGACAAATTGCCATGCCCCTTGAGATCGTAACCATCCCCTGCCTGTCTGATAACTATGCTTTTTTGCTGCATTCCAGCGAAACCGGTGAAACGGCGCTGGTTGATGCGCCGGAAGCCGGGCCGATATTGACCGAACTAAAAACCCGAGGCTGGCAGTTGACTGAAATCTGGCTGACACATCACCATTGGGATCACATTGACGGCGCAGGCGAGATCAAAGAAGCCACCAGTGCCAAGCTGATCGGTGCCGCGGCAGACGCCCACAGGCTACCCCCCCTGAACCATGCCCTTAGTGAAGATGAAAACTATTCTTTCGCTAGCCACAACGTTCAGGTGTTTGATGTCTCGGGCCACACCGTCGGCCATATCGCTCTATATGTGCCCGACGCCCAGGCCGTTTTCACCGCTGACAGCCTGATGGCACTTGGTTGTGGTCGGGTATTTGAGGGCTCGTTTGAGCAAATGTGGGCCAGCCTGTCGAAACTGGCCGCCCTGCCCGGCGACACACTAGTTTGTTCAGGCCACGAATATACCACCACCAACGCCGCGTTTGCCAAAACCATTGAACCCGAAAACCCACACCTATTGTCACGCATAAAAGATATCGAACGGGCAAGGGCCGCAAACCAACCCACGGTCCCCTCGCTTTTGTCTCTGGAATTGGAAACCAACCCGTTTTTGCGTGCAAACTTGCCGGAAGTGAAGAAAGCGGTCAACATGACCAACGCAACCGACGCCGCCGTTTTCGCTGAAATCAGAAAACGCAAAGACGCCTTTTAACCACAGACCATAAGAACACCCTATTTTCGGCAGATTATTTTGTCACATTTCAATAACTCGAAGAAAAGTGTGTAGATTTGTTGAGTTTGCCCTTGAAGCTCGGTCAATAACACCGAACTTTAAGACTAAGAGGCTAGCGTTATAAAAAGGGATATTCCCTTTTGGCCCGGATCGAAGGAGCATGGAACAATGCCATCATTTTCAAACACTCTGGAACAGGCGATCCACTCAGCTTTGGCGCTTGCCAATGCCCGCAAACATGAACTGGCCACGCTCGAACATCTATTGCTTTCATTGATAGACGAACCAGACGCCGCGCAGGTCATGCAGGCCTGCAACGTCAATCTGGATGAACTGCGTAAAACGCTGGTCGATTTCATTGATGATGATCTGGCCACACTGGTCACAGACGTCGAAGGTTCAGAAGCCGTGCCAACAGCCGCGTTTCAACGGGTGATCCAGCGCGCCGCGATCCATGTGCAATCATCCGGTCGCTCAGAAGTGACCGGGGCAAATGTGCTGGTGGCAATATTCGCCGAACGCGAATCAAACGCTGCATATTTCATGCAGGAACAGGACATGACCCGCTACGACGCGGTGAATTACATCGCCCACGGCGTCGCCAAAGACCCAAGTTTTGGCGAAAACCGGCCCGTCACCGGTGCAGAAGAAATTGACGCCGAAATGCTGGATGACGAAGCTGGCGAACCCAAAGAAAGCGCTCTTGAAAAATACTGCGTTGATCTAAACGCTAAAGCGCGGGCGGGTGAAGTTGACCCGCTGATCGGACGCGAACATGAGGTTGAGCGTTGTATTCAGGTGCTGTGCCGCAGGCGCAAAAATAACCCGCTATTGGTGGGCGACCCCGGGGTTGGCAAAACGGCTATTGCCGAAGGTTTGGCGCGTAAGATCGTTAACGGTGAAACCCCTGAAGTTCTGTCAGAGGCCACGATATTTTCGCTGGACCTTGGCGCATTACTGGCCGGCACCCGCTATCGCGGCGATTTTGAGGAACGCCTAAAGGCCGTGATAAATGAACTGGAAGCCCATCCAGACGCCGTTTTGTTTATCGACGAAATTCACACCGTTATCGGCGCTGGTGCCACCAGTGGCGGTGCAATGGATGCCAGTAACCTGCTGAAACCTGCGTTGCAGGGCGGCAAGCTGCGCTGCATGGGCTCAACTACCTACAAGGAATTCCGCCAGCATTTCGAAAAAGACCGCGCCCTGTCGCGCCGGTTCCAGAAGATTGACGTGAATGAGCCTACGGTTGATGACGCGATAAAAATCCTCAAAGGGTTAAAACCCTATTTCGAAGAACACCACGCCATCAAATACACGGCGGATGCGATAAAATCTGCGGTGGAACTGTCGGCGCGCTATATCCACGACCGTAAACTGCCGGACAAGGCCATCGACATGATCGATGAAGCCGGGGCTGCGCAGCATTTGGTTCCTGCATCCAAGCGGCGCAAAACCATTGGCATCAAGGAAATCGAAGCGGTCGTGGCCAAGGTCGCCCGCATTCCGGCGAAATCTGTCAGCAAAGATGACGCCGAAGTGCTGCGCGACATTGAAACAACGCTAAAACGTCTGGTGTTTGGGCAGGACAAAGCAATTGATGCGCTCAGTTCCGCCATCAAACTGGCCCGCGCCGGTCTGCGTGAACCTGAAAAACCCATTGGCAACTACCTGTTCACAGGCCCAACCGGTGTCGGCAAAACCGAAGTGGCCCGCCAGCTGTCGGACACTCTTGGCGTGGAGCTGCTGCGCTTTGACATGTCGGAATACATGGAAAAACACGCCATTTCCCGACTGATCGGCGCGCCTCCGGGTTATGTTGGTTTTGATCAGGGCGGTATGCTGACCGATGGCGTCGATCAGCATCCGCATTGTGTGTTGCTGCTTGATGAAATCGAAAAGGCGCACCCGGATGTCTACAACATCCTGTTGCAGATCATGGATCACGGCAAACTGACCGACCACAACGGTCGTCAGGTGGATTTCCGCAATGTGATCCTGATCATGACATCCAACGCTGGCGCCGCTGAACTGGCCAAGGCCGCCATCGGTTTCGGTCGTGATCGCCGGGACGGTGAAGACACGGCGGCTGTTGAACGCACGTTTACACCGGAATTCCGCAACCGTCTGGATGCGGTGATTAGTTTTGCACCACTATCCAAAGACGTGATCCTGCAGGTTGTCGAAAAGTTCGTGCTTCAGCTTGAGGCGCAGTTGATGGACCGAAACGTGCAGATTGAGCTTAGCAAAGCCGCGGCACAATGGCTGGCCAACAAAGGCTATGATGATAAAATGGGCGCACGACCGCTTGGACGGGTGATTCAGGAATACATCAAAAAACCACTGGCCGAAGAATTACTGTTTGGCAAACTCGCCAAGGGCGGCCTGGTCAAGGTCGGCGTGAAAAACGGTGAATTAAATCTGCGCTTTGAAGAACCCCAATCCCCGCGTATCGCCAGTAAAAAGAAGCCTCCGCTTCTAACTGCCGACTAGGCCCAGCCTAAGAAACCAATTAACAAAGGCGCGTAACCAATTGGTTTCGCGCCTTTTTATACGCAGTTACCGCTTTTCAAGCGCCAATCGAACCCCAAGTGCAATAAATATCCCACCAAGGGCGCGGCCCATCCAAAGACCGATGCTTGGATTGCCACGTAATTTCGATGTCAGCCGTTCCCCGGCAATAACCAGTGGCGGCTCGATGAAAGCCGCCACTACAATTATCAAGCTCCCATGCAGGAACAATTGCGCCCAGACCGGCCCGGCACCTACAACGACAAACTGCGGCAGGAATGCCAGAAAGAAAATCGCAACTTTCGGATTGAGCAACCCGACAAACAGCCCCTGCTTGTAAACCAGTGAAAAATCGCGGCTGGTTTTCACACCTTCGGAAACAAACGAACCACCACCCGAACGAAGCGCAGATATGCCCAGCCAGATCAGATACGCCGCCCCCGCCCATTTCACGATTGAAAATGCCATGGCCGACGTCGCCAATATTACCGAAAGCCCGGCGGCGGCCATCAACACATGGCCAAACGCGCCGCTCCAAACGCCAAGCATCGCCGCAAATCCGCTTTTGCGCCCACCCCGCACCGTCTGGCCAAGGATAAACGCGATGTCAGGACCGGGTGAAAGGTTAAGCAATACCGCAGCCGTCAGAAACGTTGTCCAATGTAAAAGAGAATAGTCAAACAATGAAAGCCCCCAGGGTTAACCAACCAAACCTGCTAATCCTATCGGGTCGCCTTCAACTCGGTCAAGCGCTCCATGATCAGGTTTCGCGCCGGGGTTATGGCATTGCCCAGATGCAACAAAACATCCCGCGCAATCCGCGCAGGTGGGGAATCGTTGGTATAAAGTTGCACCAATGTGTTGGTCCCGTGATAAATCGGCGCGCTTGCCCGCCGATGCGCCGTGCTATAACGCTGCAAAACCGCCAGATCAGCGAAATCCTGACCGGTGGACATCGCTTTTTTGATCTCCCGCGCCAGCAAATCGGCCCCTTGCAGGCCCAGATTAAACCCATGTGCGGTAACCGGGTGCATACCCACGGCAGCGTCACCGATAAGGGCAAACCGGTTTTTGCAGAACGACTTGGCGAAAGTTGCCACCAGCGGATAGGCGAATAGTTCGCTGGTTAGTTTCAACGCACCAAGCTGATTTCCGGCACGGCGCGCAATATCAGTGGCAAAATCTGGTTTATCCATCGCCAGCACTTCGTCGCTGTCTTCTGATTTCAGCGTAACCACGACAGAAACCTGATTCTTGCGCAGCGGCAGAACTGCCAAAGTGCGGTCAAAATGGAAATATTCAACGGCAGTGTCATTATGGGATTTCTCGGCCTCCATCGTGCAAACAATACATACCCGGCCAAAGTCCAGCATCGAGGTTGATATACCCATCATCCGGCGCGTGGTGGAAAACCGGCTGTCGGCGGCCACCAGCAGGCTGGCTTCCAGCCGCGTGCCATCCGCCAACTCTACCCAGCCATTCGCAGACGAGGTGCCAAGTTTCAAAACGGTATTTTCGTCCAGAATTGATACGTTCTTGAACCCGTCCAACGACTGATATGCCGCCTTACGGATCATGTTATTCGAAACCATAAAACCAAGGTTTTCTTTGCCCGCTTCACGGTGATCGAAATCCAGAGAATATTCTGAATTACCATTCAAAACCTTGGCGTCCCTGATCTTGAAGTGCTGTCCGTCCGGGATCAACTGCCACATTCCAAGCTCATTCATCAGCTTGTGCGAAAGATGGGTCAGCGCAATTTCGCGGCCATCATAGGGCGGATTGGCAAGGGTTTTGCGTGGGCTTTTTTCAATCAACGCGATTTTTAACCCGGTATCCGCAAGTGAACGTGCAAAGCTTAGCCCGGCCGGACCAGCACCGATGATTATAATGTCGTACTGCATTTCATTCTCCAAAACGCATTTCCTGATATTGCTATCAATCGGGTACAATTGTCACTTAGGCATCTTGTCCCGGTTTTTCAGCGCCGGCAATTGCGCGAATTCGAAAATATCGCGTCTTAATAATCTACCGCTCGGTCAGTTTCAGTTCAATACGCCGGTTTTGCGCCAGTGCTTCAGGCGAATCCCCCTCAGCCACCGGCTGATACTCGCCAAATCCGGTTGCGGCCAAACGCGTTGCCGGAAAGCCCAGATGCTCGGTCATATACTTCACCACCGCCAATGCGCGGCCTTGGGACAACTCCCAGTTATCGCGGTAACGGCCACTGCCCAGCATCACCGTATTATCTGTGTGGCCATCCACCCGAATGATCCAGTCAATCTCTGGCGGGATTGAACCTGATACTTCGTTAAGAATATCCACTACGCTGGCGATCTGAGCCTTGCCACTATCCGCCAGAACAGCTGAGGCGGGTTCAAACAGAACTTCGGACGAAAATACAAACCGGTCTCCGACCACTTTTATACCTTCACGATCCCCCAGAACTTCTCGCAGCAGCCCGAAAAATTCCGAACGATACCGCGCCAACTGTCGTGCCTCGGCCTGTAATTGCTGCGCTTCAAGCGCGAGTTGCCGGGCCTCTTCTTCCAAACGGATACGTTCAGCTTCTTCCAAACGGGCGCGCTGGCGTTCTTCGCTGGCCACCTGCGCCAGTGCTGTGTTCAGACGGGTCCCAAGGTTTGTGATTTCCACCTGCGTGCCCAGATCCCTTGCCTCCGCCGCATCCAACAGCGCCTGCAAAGAACCAAGCTGCCCGCGCAACGCCGCTACCTGCTCATTCAAAACTGTCAGCTTGCGCAGGCTCTCGGCTGATTTCGCCTCTTCATTTGCAAGCGCAACATTCGCCGTCGACAACAATATTGCCCGCTGCTCGGCTTCTGTTAGTTGCGAATCCACCTGTTGCTCGGCAGCCAGTTTCGCCGCCAACGCCGCCGCCAGTTGTTTGCGCACCGCTGCATCATCGCCAAGGTTTTCCTTAAGCGCCGAGGCCTCAGCCAATGCTACCGCCAAGGCTTCATTTGCAACAACCAACTGTTCAGCCATGTCTGCGCTGGACAGATCGGTGGCCGACAGGCGCGTCAGCAATCCATCGCGCTCCAGCGTTATCGCCGCCAGTGCAACTTCAACTGCTTGCAATCTTGCATCAACATCGCCCCGCTCAATTGCTTCATTTCGCAGATTGCCGCGCATTTCATCCTGTGAAAGTAACGCCGCTACCAA
>VAPK010720918.1_pt1 | contig 19539 bp, 16 predicted proteins | sample 3395031 | NCBI WGS metagenome assembly VAPK01 (sample SAMN08290443, study PRJNA428436) | hydrothermal vent metagenome | isolation source: Deep-sea hydrothermal vent chimney 1 | place: Pacific Ocean: Juan De Fuca Ridge
AAAGTATTTGGATACAAATTAGTGCGCGCAATCTTATTTCGCACCATTTTAGTGCTTAGCTATGTTGTTTTTTTTGCAAAGCATTTTTAATTACTTATTAAATAAGAGGTAATAGAGTTGGCATGTTAAATGCTGAATTCAATCTTAGCAGTAGTTAATTTAACAAGAACAATAATAGAGGGTATTTATGAAACTAATAACGGCAATTGTTAAGCCTTTTAAATTAGATGATGTACGTGAAGCATTGTCTGATATAGGTGTTTCCGGGATTACAGTCACTGAAGTGAAAGGGTTTGGTCGTCAAAAAGGGCATACTGAGCTTTACCGTGGGGCTGAGTATGTTGTAGATTTTTTACCAAAAGCAAAAGTTGAAGTCGCGGTAGGTGATGATTTAGTAGAAAAGGCGGTTGAATCTATTTCTAATTCTGCAAACACTGGGAAAATTGGTGACGGGAAAATCTTTGTCACTAATCTGGAGCAAGTAGTGCGAATTCGTACTGGTGAAACTGGCGAAGAAGCTTTGTAATAATAATTAAAATTTTAGAGGGTAACTATGGAAGCTTTAAATAAATTGACCGAGTTGAGTTATGCGCTCGATACGTTCTACTTTTTAATGAGTGGGGCATTAGTAATGTGGATGGCTGCGGGTTTTGCCATGTTAGAAGCGGGCTTGGTACGCGCTAAAAACACCACGGAAATATTGACTAAAAATATTGCTTTGTTCGCCATTGCTTGCATCATGTACATGTTATGTGGCTATAACATCATGTATCCTGGTGATGCAGCAGTTAACAGTATTTGGCCGGGTATTAGCTTTTTATTAGGTGAAGAAAATACTGTTGAAGCTGTTTTAGGTAGCAAAGGTGAAACTTATTATTCCAACCTGTCTGATTTTTTCTTTCAGGTAGTTTTTGTTGCAACGGCGATGTCTATCGTCTCTGGTGCAGTTGCTGAGCGTATGAAACTATGGGCTTTTCTAGCCTTTGCAGTCGTTATGACTGGTTTTATCTATCCCTTACAAGGTTATTGGAAATGGGGCGGTGGGTTTTTAGATGAACTGGGTTTTCTTGATTTTGCTGGTTCAGGTGTTGTTCATTTATGTGGAGCCACAGCCGCGTTTACGGGTGTTCTTTTACTAGGTGCTCGTAAAGGTAAATATGGTGAGAATGGAGAAATTCATCCGATTCCAGGATGTAATATGCCTTTGGCAACGTTAGGTACTTTTATTTTATGGCTAGGATGGTTTGGTTTTAATGGGGGTTCAGAACTAAAACTTTCTGATGTTGGTGAAGCGAATGCAGTGGCTATGGTTTTTGTTAACACTAATGCCGCCGCAGCTGGTGGTGTTGTCGCTGCTTTAGTGACTGCTCAAATGTTATTTGGAAAAGCGGATTTATCGATGACTTTAAATGGTGCGTTGGCTGGCTTAGTTGCTATTACCGCAGAACCTTTAACACCGACTCCTTTGGTTGCAACATTAATTGGTGCTGTTGGTGGACTATTAGTCGTGCTTTCAATTATTACCATTGACAAAATAAAAATTGACGACCCGGTTGGGGCGACTTCTGTGCACGGTGTGGTGGGGATTTGGGGGTTATTAGCAGTTTGCATCTCAAACCCGGATGCTACCCTTAAAGCACAATTAATTGGTATTGTTGTGATTGCTGGATTTGTATTTGTGACTAGCTTGATTACTTGGTTTATTATTAAAGTCATCATGGGAATTAGAGTTAGTGAGGAAGATGAATACCATGGGGTTGATTTTTCAGAGTGTGGTATGGAGGCTTATCCGGAGTTTACGGATAGTAGTAAGGGGTAGCAATGTCTATGAATATTCCAGTTACTCAACTCAAATGAAGGGGATTTGGATTTGAGTAATTGATTAATTATAGAGTTTTGAATTAAATACGGATACATAGTGATATGTATCCGTTTTTTTTGCTAAAAAAAATAATGTCGCACTGGTTTGGTGCCAAAAACAAATGAAATAATTGTATATTGGTGCATAATTATTTATGATTAGCTAACTCCTTGAACCTGGAAATCGAAGGTAACTATTTTCTAGGTTGACGAAGGTATCTTTGAACCACTATGAACTGTGAAAAAAATGAAACTAATAACAGCAATAATAAAACCATTCAAATTAGATGATGTAAGAGAAGCTTTGTCCGAAATAGGTGTTACAGGTGTTACGGTAACTGAGGTTAAAGGATTTGGTCGCCAAAAGGGACACACGGAACTGTATCGTGGAGCAGAGTATATTGTTGATTTTTTACCAAAGATAAAAATGGAAATAGCCGTTTCGGAAACGAAAGTCGATCAAGCAGTAGATGCTATTGTGAAAGCAGCCAATACAGGAAAAATTGGAGATGGAAAAATATTTGTATCTACTCTTGAACAGGTGATACGGATTAGAACAGGTGAGACAGGAGAGGATGCTATTTAAGACATTTATAAAAAGATAAGTTAAAAAAGGTGGATTGTACTATTTGTTACAAATTTACTGTCTCTTTGATGTTTTAGGAAAAAGAAAAAATGAAAGATAAACATAATTATAAAGTGTTATTGGGCTTACTGATGTTGCCCGGAATAGCATGTGCAGACGAATTAAATCAGGCAAATACGGCTTGGATATTAACCTCAACAGTTTTGGTGTTGTTTATGACATTACCAGGCCTGTCTTTGTTTTACGCGGGATTGGTTAGGAGCAAAAACGTACTGTCTGTTTTAATGCAGTGTTTTGCAATTACCTGTATTGTTTCAATTTTGTGGTTGGCAGGTGTTTATAGTTTTATTTTTACCGATGGTGGTGATTTTCAGAAATTTATTGGAAGTGCATCAAAAGTTTTTATGACTGGTTTAACAACAGATAGCCTCACAGGAGATATCCCTGAAACTGTTTTTTTTATGTTTCAAATGACGTTTGCTATTATCACACCAGCTTTGATTGTCGGTGCTTTTGCAGAAAGAATGAAGTTTTCAGCCATGCTTTGGTTTAGCACTTTGTGGTTAATTATTGTCTATATGCCAATTTGTCATTGGGTCTGGGGTGGCGGCTGGTTGGCTGATCTTGGGGTTATGGATTTTGCTGGCGGTATTGTTATTCATATTAATGCCGGGGTTGCCGCATTAGTGACTGCGTTAGTGTTAGGTAAAAGGAAAGGCTTTCCAACAACCGCAATGCCGCCTCATAATATGGCAATGGTTGTGACGGGTGCAGGTATGTTATGGGTTGGATGGTTTGGCTTTAATGCGGGGAGTGCATTAACTTCAGATGGTTCCGCTGGAATGGCGATGCTGGTAACGCATATAGGTGCAGCTGCTGGGTCATTAGCCTGGATGTTTATCGAATGGATTAAATTTGGTAAGCCAAGTGTTCTGGGAATAGTGACGGGAATGGTCGCAGGTTTAGGTACAATTACGCCAGCGTCTGGTTTTGTTGGCCCTATCGGTGCATTGGCGATAGGTGTTTCAGCAGGTATCGTTTGTTTTTTTGCGACACAATTTATTAAACGGACATTAAAGATTGATGATTCATTAGATGTGTTTCCTGTGCATGGAGTAGGTGGGATTACAGGGTCATTATTGACTGGGGTATTTGCTGCAAGCAGTATGGGCGGATTAGGGCTACCAGAGGGTGTGTCAATTTTAGATCAAGTAGGTGTTCAGGCTTTAGCGGTTGTTGTTACTATTCTTTGGAGTGCAGGCTTTAGTTATCTTATTTTAATTCTGATTGATAAGGTGCTTGGTCTTAGAGTTAGCGAAGAGGATGAAGTTGTTGGACTGGATATTGCTATGCATGAAGAAACTGGTTATCACAATCTTTAATTTTTGTAATTAGATCTATTATTGTTTTTTGAGAAAGTGGAAAGAATGAATAAAAAAAATGTTAAATCAAGTGTCTTACTGTTTTTAGGACATGTATGTTTATTTGCTTTAGCTAGTACTGTTTATGCCGCTTCCGTCGAGAAATTGGAGTGGGCGGCTTCCCATCCTATTCAGTCAGAAGAAGTGGATATTGATGTAGCGATGGATAAGGATAGTTATTTCCCGGGAGAAATCCCAAAAATTTCTATCACCGCATACAATAGAACAGATTCTCAAAAACAATTGAATGTACTATTAGCTGTTTTTAGACCTGACGGAACAGGATATTCTTATCCAAGCAAATTGCAAATTACTGATGCACAACCTTGGCAACCTTGGTTACCTTCGCATCCTATCCCGGCAAATTATGAATTACCATTTTATGTTGAAACTGAAATAAAGGAGGTTCCTGAGTTAACATCCGGTAAATGGCATGTGGGGGTGATCTTGCAAGATCCAAATTCGGAAAATATTCTTTCTTTTAAGGTTCATCCATTTACGTTGGACAATCCTCCTGTTGGAATGCTGGGTATTTGGAAATATGATCTAGCAGTGGAGGGAAAAGACAGTTTTGCGATGATTTTCGCAGATGGTTCGATGACTAATGACATGGGAACTGTTTTAAATATAAATGTTGTTACATCAAAGGCGACTAATGCCAAAGATTGGGGTAATTGGAGTTTTGTCCCGGAAATTCCAGAAGACTCAAATAGTAATAAAGTTTTGGAATATAATTTTGGAAAAGACTTATTTAAACCCGAAGATTATTCACAAGTTGAATCAGGCGAAACTGATCACCGGCTCGATGGATGTTTCGGTTCCATCAAAAAAGGAACTGATCACGATAAATCTTTTTTAAAAATCAAAGATGGGTACTGTTTTAAAACAGATGCTACATTTGATCATAGTTCACCTGACCTCAATAGTGATGCATGGGGTACTAAACCAAAGCAATCCGGTCAATATCGTATCGATGGTAACGTGATTACTTTTACTTATGGGGATGGGTTTATTCAAAAAGCCGGTTTCGGTTTTCTTAACGAAGAGCATACTGAAATATTGATCAATCTGAATCGATTACCACAACAACAATAAACCAAAACTTACTTGTCTTGTACTGAAATACTTTCCTAGTCTTACATTTCTCCAATGGGTGCAGCAAAAGCATCAGAAACTAGTTGATTAACATTACTACCCGTTAGAGATTTTAAAAACCCAACTAAATCATTTATTTCTACATCTGTTAAATGTAGAGGGCTAATAAGTTTATCAAGGTTTTCATTGATCGCACCCCCTTGGTTATAAAAGCGGACAATGCCTTCCAACGTTGATATTGAGCCATTGTGCATATAGGGTGCAGTCAATGCTATATTTCGTAAGCTCGGTGTTTTATATTTCCAGCGATCTTGTGGGTTTTGACTAATTTCATAATGCCCTAAATCGTTTGCTTTACGCTCTGTAATATCATTTAAATGATCACTTTCCACATCAATAAAGACACCTGGGGCAATTTGTAGATTTATCTGTTTAGGTGTTTGTTGCATGGATTCCTGATAGCCAATGCCAGTGTTGTGCAACTGATTATCAGTAAATAAGGCGAATGATTTATTGATGCTATGACATTGGCTACATCTGGCTTTACCCGTAAATAATTCATAACCTCTTTTAGTGTCAGAGTTGACTGCATCCGTTTGTTTGCCATAAAACCAACGATCAAAAGGCGAGTTAGCTGAATTTAGACTGCGCTCGTAACTTGCTAATGCCTGACCAATGTTCATCATATTTGCTTGCATACCAAAACTTTGTTCAAACAAGTTTTGATAGTCCTCAAGGGATTTAATTGTATCGACTACATAGCCAATCGAAGGATTCCCCATTTCATTACTGGCGAGAAGTGGCCCCCAAACCTGTTGTTCAAGTGTATTTTCTCGACCATCATGAAACAGTAATGAAGCGTAGGCTACATTATAAACTGTAGGACTGTTACGACGGACAGTTTGCCCTTCAATCCCGACTGCTGTTGCCATTTCATTGCTACTAAAGCCTTGTTCCGGGATATGACACATAGCACAAGAAAAGGTGTTGTTGTGTGATAATCGGCGATCAAAAAACAGCTTTCTACCTAAGGCTATTTTTTTTGAACTGATTGGATTATTTGTTGGAATAGGTATAGGCGGCAGACCAAGCTGTGGTTGCTGAATGTTATTGAGTAAATTGCTTGCTTGTCCTTGGCGATGAGCTAATGCGATGGCTTGGGTTTGGTAACTTTTTTGTTGATAGCGTTGTTTATTATCACCTGCTTGATAAAGCGCATTGTTACTGATCTTTTTTGTATTAATGTGAACGTCAGGCTCAAGCAGTAAGGTTTTTACATCATTAATTAGCGTGTCAGCATGCAAAAATGAGACACTGTATATATTGCGGATGTTTTTATTAGTATCAATCAAATAAACCCGTAATATATGGGAAAAAGTACCTGTAAAATTACCTTTGTCATCATAAATTTTTTGGATGCTTTGCTGGTAATGATCTAGTATAGGTTTAAGTTGTTGTTCTGATTGGGTGGTTAAGAATTGCCAATCTACAATGTCGTTGCTAAACCCTTTCGCGTATTGACGCATTGCTTTGGGTTTATCATGTTCAGGGTTAAAACTTAATGTCAATAAACGTAGTTTTTTTGCTAACTGTGGTTCTTTCTGTAAACGGTTGTTAATTTTGTGAAATACTGCTGTTGCAAGTGGGCAACCATTGATGTCACTACAGGTGGAATATATGAAACTGAGCAGGGCGAGTTTATCTCCCATGAAGCTGTGTAACTGTTTTTTATTATTTTCAGTCGTTAATACAGTTCCATCTTTTGCTTGGGAAATAATAGGTAAAGAATAACTACCTGCTTTGGGTGGTATAAATTTCAATGGATTGTACCCGGGTGCTAAATCTGCACAAAGGGGGGGACTAAAAATGAGTCCAATTAAGAAAAAATGGATAGATTTGTTCATATTATTACAGAATTATATGGGAGATTAACTTGGCTTGACGAGTCGTTATTTGTCAAGCCGAGTTAATACGCCAGTTTATGGAGTAATTTTAGCTAATTTATTTCCATCATTATTATTTGCATAAAGTGAATATGCACCAAAACGCATTTGGTGAGCACGTCCCAGTTTTTCTTTTATAAAATCAATAGAAAACTTCTCAGTGAGTTTTTCCCCATCCCAGCCAAATAATTTGAGATACTGCTCATTGCTTTTGCCTTTTTTATCCCAATTGGCTAATAAAGAAGAGGTGTAATAAAGTCTTTTCCCATCCCAACTGGATGAAACCATATTGACTTGCTCGCCAATTTTTTGCTCAAAAACCTGCTTGGGGTTAAATGGGTCGGAGATGTCGAAAGCGTGTGTTTTTCCATCCATAAACGTGTTGACCCAAAGCATGTTGTCATCACTTTGAATGGAAATATCAACCGGTAAAGGAATCTTACTTGGATCACCAATGTCAGCAACTTCTTTAGATTGCCACATGCCATTCATATCTTCATAAATTAGCCAGATTTTTGAAGTTAATGCAGTGGAGGTAAAGCAGTAATTATGATTTGTTTTCCAGGCGCATCGAATTTCTAGTGGGGCGCCCGGCACATCAAATATTTTCTCAGGTTTTCGGGCATGAAGATCCCATTGAACCACTGTATTTCCAAAGCGTTTCATGGCTTCCGGGTCTTTTAGCATTTTACCAAAATCCATCATGTAGTTGCCCCAGCCGGTAAATGAAGAGGTAAACATGGCATTGCGTCTTGGTAAAACACGGACATCATATCCATAACCGTCAGCATATTTTCCTGTTTTGATTGCCCCGCCAAGATCACCATCAGTAGGTGTCCAGTGAGTAGCGATGTACTTTCCAGCATTACTGTACTCTACTAGAGCAGTACGACCACCATGATCTTTATTGTTAGACAAGCCAGTAATCATCATTCGCCCGGGTAGAGCATATGTTGTGTGTGGACCAACAACACCACCACTTTTGCTGACGAAATTGGTGATAGTTTTAGTTAATTTAGGTTTTGAAGGATCCGTGTGGACATCAAAAATAAAAATTTTATTGGTGTCAAGACCTCCAGCCCATAAATATTTACGGTCGTCGGTAAAACCAGAATGATGCGCCTCATTACGCCCCCCCACAGAGAGACTATTTATTACTTTGCCAAATTTGGCTGATTTGGGGTTTGCTCCAACGGTAACGAGTTTGTCTTGTTCATCACCTAGACCTTTTATACCGAGAGTCCAGACATATATAAAGTCTTCTTGACCGGTAATCTTTGCCATATAAGGTGATTGACAAGTTTCATCTGCATTGATTGGTGTTAGTATTAGGACGGATAGGGTGGTAAAAACAGCAATTTTCAAAAAATTTTTCCAACCATGGTCGAAATTAGTTAGATTTGGTATCATTTTTCTTCCTCTCGTTTATTGAGTTAATTATTTTAATTTTGATTTTATTTTTAGCGTCATTCTCCTGTAGTGGGGTCGATAATCGTTTTAATTTCTAAAACGGAATTGGCTGGGAAATCACCTTGTTTAGCGTGATTTCGTATAGTTTGTTCATCTGGGGCAATATAAATACAGTAAATTTTGTTATCTGTCACATAGCTTTCTAGCCATTGTATTTGTGGGCCCATTTGATTCAGAATGCAGCAGGATTTTTGGGAAATTTCCTGTAGTTCTTCCTCGGATAGGGCGCCAGCATCTGGAATTTCTCTTTCAATAATATATTTTGGCATTTTAATTCTCCTATTATTAGACCGGTCGTCTTGATCTTAACGTATAAGTTATTTTTTGTTTCAATAAGTTTTAGTAATTTATTTTTGAATAAAATAATCGTTTAATAAACTCTGACAACATTCATGTAAGGGTTGTACCGATTGTTCTATTTTCATTTGTAAAAGGGCACCTTGCCAACTACTTGCAAGTAGATCAGCCATGATTTTAGCCGATCGATCCGTACGCGCTGTTCCTTCAATTTGGGCACGTTCCAGTGCACTTTGTTGCAGATTGCTGTATCGATCGGTTGCAAGTAATAATGATTTTCTGCAAATTTCGCTATTATCACCAATTTCTCCCATTAAATTACCCAATAAGCATCCGCCTTTAAAATTAGCTTGTTCAATTTCAAGTATTAATTCAGCATAGTAGTTTTTTAAAGCTGTTAGCCCGTCAATATGTGGCATTAGTAGATGACTATCAAGGCGCTGGATGAATGGCTCAATATAGTGGGTGATAGCTTCGGCTGCAAATTCTTCCTTACTCTTAAAGTAGTTGTAAAAAGAGCCTTTTGGAATTTGTACGATATCCAATATTTCTTTAATCCCCGTGCCATGATAACCCTGCGACATGAGCATTTGAACACCTTGGTCTAGTAATTTTTCTCGTTTAAGCTGTTTGCTAAAAGTTATTTGCATGGCTTAATTATATGACCGGTCGTCTTAATATGCAAGTTATTTTCCCAAAGTGTCATAAAAAAATATTTAACAAAAGAATGAAGAAAATTCTTATAGCCAAAAAGTTCTTAAAATATTAAATTCTCACCGACAAAATATCATGGTTCATCATGATATAATCCGATCTATTTAATCTAAAGACTAAAGTGATTGACTGGAAGTCTGTTTGAAAAGTACGTAAAATTTACGCTCCGGCAAAATTTTATAGTTTTAAAAATGATGATAACTAAACGGATAGGTTTGTGAAAATAAATAGATTTCACCTTTTAACACTGGTAACACTTATATTCTCTCAAATTGTTAAAGGTGAGGATGGATTTCGGGTTGAAAATATTCAAGTCAAAGGATTGCAAAGAATTTCTGCGGGTACGGTCTACAATTACCTTCCAGTAAGTGTGGGTAGTAAATTTTCTTTCGATAAGGTCGGGGTTGCGATTAAGGCATTGTTCAAGACCGGATTTTTTAAGGATATTTCATTTGAGCGAGAAGGGTCAACGCTTATAGTTAATGTCGTTGAAAGACCGTCAATTGCAAATATAAATTTTGAAGGTAATAAAGATCTTAGTACTGAAGACTTGACCAAAGCTTTGAAACAAATAGGTCTGGCAGAAGGACAAGTGTTTAATCGGCAAATATTAGATAAGGTTGAGCAGGAGCTAAGACGTCAATACTTTAGTCATGGTAAGTATGGTCTGAAAATTAAGACCAAAGTGACTGACTTGACTCGGAATCGAGTCGGAATTCATATTGATATTTCTGAAGGGCGGGTTGCTAAAATAAAGAAGATCAATATAGTGGGTAATAAAGTTTTTGATGATGAGCAATTGCTTGATGAACTGGAATTAAGTACCACAGGCTGGTTATCTTTTTATACCAAGGATGATCAGTATTCAAAACAGAAATTATCAGCCGATCTGGAAAGCTTGCGTTCATTTTATTTAGACAGAGGCTATATCAAGTTCTCAATTGAATCTACTCAGGTCGCAATAACCCCAGATAAAAAAGAAATTTATGTCACTGTTAATGTATTAGAAGGAGATTTATTTACGCTTGAAAAGGTTAAGGTTTCCGGGGATTTAGTTATTGATCCGGAAGAAGTTGTTAACTTAATGGAGACTGGGCCAGGCGAGATTTTTTCACGTAAAAATGCAACAGAAACATCAAAGGCAATTTCAGATAAGTTGGGTGATGTGGGGTATGTGTTTGCAAATGTAAATATGGTGCCAGAAATTAATGAAGAAGCAAAAACCGTTGATATGACATTTTTTGTTGATCCAGGTAAGCGAGTCTACGTTAATCGGATTAATATGAGTGGCAATAGTAAAACCAGAGATGAGGTTTTACGCAGAGAATTAAGACAAATGGAATCAAGCTGGGCATCGACTTCAAAAATAGAACGCTCTAAAACGAGACTGGAAAGACTGGGGTATTTTGAGGAAGTCAATGTTGAAACCCCTGCTGTAGTGGGGGCTGCTGATCAAATTGATGTGAATTATTCAATTGTAGAAAAGTCATCGGGTAATTTAATGGCAGGTGTTGGTTTCTCCCAAACACAAGGTGTTGTGTTTAATGCTAATATTTCCCAAGATAATGTTTTTGGCTCAGGGAAAAGGGTTAATCTTGCGTTTAATAACAGTGATGTATCAACGCATTATCAATTTGGTTATTATGATCCTTACTTTACTTTAGATGGTATTAGTTTGGGTTTTGATATTGGCTATGTTGCAAGAGATGCTGAGGAAGCCAATGTATCAAATTATTCAACGGATGTTTTTAATTCGGGTATAAATTTTGGTATACCTCTTAATGAATATGATCGATTACGTTTTAATCTCGATTTTAGACATACTAAACTGAATACAGCTGATGATATTGATAAGGGGGATGAAATTTGTAGATCTCTTAAACCTATTTCTATTAATACACCTGCTGATTTAAATTCACCAACCTTTGACGAGAGAGAGCTTAGGACATCCAGAGAGATTGCTGATTTTGTTTGTGATCATGGTGATAAATTCATGACTTTTGCAGCCTCTATTGGCTGGACACATGACACTCTGAATCGAGCGATTTTTCCTACTTCGGGTGGACAGCAACGAATATCAGCGCTTGCAACAATACCTGGAATTGATCTGGAATATTATAAAGTTTCCTATAAACATCAGCATTACTTTCCTATTGCAAAAGACTTAACTTTCAGGTTGTTAGGTGAAATTGCCTATGGGGGAGGATACGGTAGTACAAAAGATTTACCATTTTTTGAACATTATTATGGTGGTGGTGTCCGATCTATACGCGGTTTTGACGATAATACCATTGGACCAAGAGACTCAAGAGGAAGGGCTTTTGGTGGTACAACTAAAATTGTGGGGAAAGCTGAACTGTTTTTTCCAGTCCCTTTTGCTGAAGATGTAAGATCAATTAGATTGGGAGCATTCTTTGATGCAGGTATGATTGACGATGGTTTTGATTTTGGTAGCATGATGAGGTATTCAACAGGTGTTTCTGCTGAATGGTTATCACCTTTTGGTGCGTTGTCGATTAGCTATGCTGTACCTTTGAATGCAGAAAAGAAAAGGTTTAAAAATGGAATAATAATAGAAGGCGATGACGTCAAGAGCTTTCAGTTTTCTTTTGGTACAGGGTTTTAATGTCTGTAGGAGGGGCTTTTAGCCGCGATTTTTTTTGCGCAATAAAGCCTCTTCTACATACATAGTTGCCTGAATGGTTGAAAATGGTTTTCTCTATTCTGAGAAAATGTATGAAATTGGGTTGTAATCAATGATAGATGAAGTATTACTTGGGATATAGAATATTAATGTTTTATTTCTGAATGTAATGGTTCAAAACAATAATTTAAGAGAATGGTTTAATGATGAAAAAGAAAATTTCTTTGTTTTTAGTGCTTTTATTCGTTGCAAATGTAAGTTTTGCAGAGTTAAAAATAGGGTTTGTTAATGTTGCCAAGGTAATGGAAAAAGCACCACAAGCTGAAAAAGCAAAAAAACGCTTAGAAAAAGAATTCTCTCCACGCGACAAACATTTGGTGTCGCAAGGAAAAGAAATTAAAAAACTGGAAGAAAAGTTAAATCGTGATGCTTCGGTTATGGGAGAATCTGAACGCCGTAAATTGGAAAAAGATATTATCTCCAAGAAAAGAGATGCTAAAAGAGAGCAGGAAGAATTTAGTGAAGACTTTAATATGCGTCGCAATGAAGAACTGGGTAAATTACAACGTCGAATTATAGAAGCGGTAAGAGCTTTAGCAAAAGATCAGAAATTTGACTTGTTAATTACCGATGGTGTTATCTATGCCAGTTCACAAGTTGATGTGACTGAGTTAGTGCAGGAAAAGTTATCCAAACTGTCAGATTAAGGATTATTAGACATGGCTGGGCAGTTAAATATATTACAAATCCAAAAATTATTACCTCATCGGTATCCTTTTTTGATGGTAGATAAAGTGCTTGAATGTGAGCCAAAACAACGATTGTTGGCTTGCAAAAATGTAACAATCAATGAACCTTTTTTTCAAGGTCATTTCCCGAGGAATCCCGTTTTTCCCGGTGTTTTAATGTTGGAAGCTCTGGCTCAAGCGACAGCTCTACTAACGGCTGAGTCGGATGATCAATATGGTGAAGGGACAACCTATTATCTAGCAGGAATAGATAAAGCACGTTTTAAACGACAAGTCGGCCCAGGCGATCAATTAATGCTTGAAGCCGTGCTGACTAAAAATAAGCGCAATATATGGTCGTTTGAGTGTCGTGGAGAAGTTGATGATGAATTGGCGGTGAGTGCAAATATTATGTGTGCTGCTGTGGTTGGTTAAACGGTATTATACTTTACGCGGTCACGGATGCGGAATTTATATCGAGTTGATTTTTGTCGATAGCAACGACTGCATGGATGCAGAAGGTAGAGCAACGCATGGAGCAGTTGCCGAGGCACTGAAACAGGCGCATAGCAAGCTACGCAACTGTTTCAGTAACGAAGTCTATCGGCAAAAATCGACCGCTAAAAATCCGCATCCGTGACTGCGTAAGGTATATTAAGATGTAATGGAATAAATGTTCACGAGGCACCAGAATTTGATAGATCCTAAAGCAATTATAGATATAAAAGCAGAAATAAATGAAGATGTGACCATAGGTCCATTTTCTATTATTGGTGCAGATGTAAAAATAGGTTCAGGGTCACATATAGGTCCACATGTTGTTATTAAAGGATTAACGTCAATTGGAAAGGAAAACCGGATTTACCAATTTACCTCGATAGGAGAAGACCCACAGGATCAAAAATACGCTGATGAAGATACTCGTCTTGAGATTGGCGACCGGAATATCATTCGTGAATTTACAACTATGCACAGAGGGACTCTACAAGATCATGGGCTAACTCAAATTGGTAGTGATAATTTGTTTATGGCATATACGCATGTTGCACATGATTGTATTATTGGAGATCATGTCATTATGGCAAATGGTGCATCAATTGCTGGGCATGTTCATTTGGGAGATCATGCAATATTGGGTGGTTTTACCTTAGTACATCAATTTACTCAAATTGGTGATTTTAGTTTTTCTGCAATGGGTAGTGCAATTACTCAGGATATTCCACCTTTTGTCATGGTGGGTGGTAGACCTACACGCCCACATGGAATTAATTCTGTTGGGATGGAACGGCATGGTATTTCGCCTGATGTGGTACGACAAATCAGAAAGGCTTATAAAATTTTGTATAAAACAAACATGCGTCTGGAAGACGCGATAGAAGAAATGGAAGACTTAGCAGGTGAAAGTAAAGAATTATCAGATATGGTTAGTTTTTTACGCAATGTGACACGGGGAATTTTGCGATAAAGACAAAAATAATAATAGCGGGCATTGATGAGGTTGGGCGAGGTTGTCTAGTGGGTTCAGTCATGGCCGCAGTAGTTATTTTAGATCCGCAGAAGCCAATTAATGGTTTAGCCGACTCAAAAAAATTGACTGCACAAAAGCGTTGTGAATTAGCTGAGTTAATCAAAAAAAATGCGTTAGCTTGGGCAATAGGGCGTTCTGAACCGAGCGAAATAGATCGAATAAATATCTTGAATGCTTCATTACTTGCAATGAGCAGAGCTTATTTTCAACTTAAAATGAAACCTGACTGGGTTAAGGTTGACGGTACTTTTTATCCAGATATTCCTTGTACCGGAGAAACCATTATCAAAGGTGATTCCCGTGTGGCTGAAATATCCGCAGCGTCTATTTTAGCGAAAGTTGCCAGGGATAATGAAATGAGTGCGCTGGATAGTCTCTATCCAGGCTATGAATTTTCAAAACATAAAGGCTATGCGACTAAATTACATTTGCAACAATTGGAGAGTCTTGGTGCAACAGAGCAACATAGAGCATCTTTCTCACCCGTACGAAAACAGTTGAGTCGCTAACACTTAATTCCTGCTATTTAGATTACATTGAATTATCCTAATAAATTCATGAAACCAGAGTTTGTCCATCTACGAGTACATTCGGAATTTTCATTGGTAGATGGCATTGTTAAAATTAAACCACTGATTAAAAAGATTGCTGGTTTACATATGCCCGCCGTTGCATTAACTGAGCAATCCAATCTTTTTTCTCTAGTCAAATTTTATCGAGCTGCCGAAGCTCAAGGTATCAAGCCCATTGTCGGTTCTGATGTTTATATTTATAACAATGAAGAACCCATGAGTCCGTTTCATCTTACCTTATTAGCCAAGAATCAGGCAGGATACACCACACTTACCGAATTAATTTCTAAAGCTTATCAGGAGGGACAACGTCAGGAACAGGATTTACCGATGTTGAAAAAAGAATGGATAGCAGATAATCATCAAGGTTTGATAGCGCTATCTGGCGCAATGGAAGGTGATATAGGGATGGCGCTTGTGGCGGGTAATGATGAACTTGCAGAACAATATGCATTATATTGGGGGACGCTTTTCAAGGATAGTTTTTACCTTGAAATACAGAGGGTAAGCAAAGTAGATGAAGAGCAATATATTAAAGCTGCGGTTGATTTGGCTGTAAAACTTGATTTGCCAGTTGTAGCAACAAATGATGTGCGGTTCATAGATAAAGATGATTTTGATTCACATGAAGTGCGCGTGTGCATCAATCAAGGAAGGGTTTTAGATGATACCCGGCGACCCAAAAAATATATTGAAAACCAATATCTTCGTAGCAGTGAAGAAATGCTTGAGTTATTTTCTGATATTCCAGAGGCGCTGGAAAATACCATAGAAATTGCGAAACGCTGTACGATTGAGTTAACGTTAGGTGAAAATTATTTACCGGATTTCCCCGTTCCAGAAGGGATGACACTGGATGAGTTTTTTATCGATGCATCATATAAAGGTCTTGATGAACGTTTGCAGCAATACCCTGCAACTGGCGAAGGGTCAGATGAGGAAAACAAGCAAATCTATCTGGATAGGTTAAAGCTTGAGTTAGACGTTATCACTCAGATGGGTTTTCCGGGCTACTTTATGATTGTTGCGGACTTTATTCGGTGGGCTAAAGAACATAAAATTCCAGTTGGGCCTGGAAGAGGGTCGGGGGCTGGATCATTAGTTGCTTATGTGCTTAAAATTACAGACCTTGATCCGATTGAATTCGATTTATTATTTGAACGTTTTTTAAATCCCGAACGGGTATCCATGCCGGATTTTGATATCGATTTTTGCATGGATCGACGTGATGAAGTGATCGATTATGTGGCACGTTATTACGGACGAGATCATGTCTCACAGATCATCACTTATGGAACGATGGCAGCAAAAGCGGTTATTCGTGATGTAGGTCGAGTGTTGGCATTCCCTTATGGTTTTGTCGATGGACTGGCAAAGTTAGTTCCTTTTGAAATAGGGATGACACTGACTAAAGCTTTAGAAGAAAGCCCTGATTTAAAGCAGCGATATGAAAAAGAAGAAGATGTTAAAGCATTAATTGATATGGCTTTGTCTTTGGAAGGGACTTCCAGAAATGCTGGAAAACATGCCGGGGGCGTTGTTATTTCTCCCACAAAACTAACAGATTTTTCAGCACTTTATTGTGAAGAAGGTGGGGGTAATCTAGTTACCCAGTTTGATAAAGACGATGTTGAAGCCGTTGGCTTGGTTAAGTTTGATTTTTTAGGTCTGCGAACATTGACTATTATTGATTGGACTTTACAAACGATTAATGCCAGAAAAACCTTAACCAAGGAGTCTTTAGTTGATATAACTCAAATTTCTCGTGACGATGAAGCGACCTATGAGATTTTTGCAGAATGCCAGACTACTGCGGTGTTTCAATTGGAATCAAGAGGGATGAAAGAGCTGATTCGTAAATTAAAGCCCGATTGTTTTGATGACATTATTGCTTTAGTGGCACTGTTTAGACCGGGGCCTTTAGAGTCAGGCATGGTTGATGACTATATTAATGTAAAGCATGGAGCAAAGGCTGAATACGCACATCCCTTATTAGAACCGATTCTAAATCCGACCAATGGCGTTATTTTGTATCAAGAACAAGTGATGCAAATTGCCAGAGAATTAGCTGGTTATACCTTAGGGGGCGCGGATATGCTACGCCGCGCTATGGGGAAGAAAAAGCCGGAAGAAATGGCAAAGCAGCGAACTATTTTTACTGAAGGTGCGATCAATAATAAAATTGATGAATCGATAGCAACGTATGTTTTCGATTTAATGGAAAAGTTTGCAGGTTATGGGTTTAATAAATCACATTCAGCGGCGTATGCTTTAGTTGCTTATCAAACAGCGTGGCTCAAAAGACACTTTCCCAGTCCTTTTATGGCGGCTGTGTTGTCATCGGATATGGATAATACCGACAAAGTTGTTATTTTGGTCGAAGAATGCAGAGAAATGAAATTAACCTTACTCCCACCGGATATTAATCTATCAAGTTTTAAATTTACAGTAAATGACAAGGACGAAATTGTCTATGGAATAGGGGCTATCAAAGGTGTGGGGGAAGCCGCTATTGCGGATTTACTCAAAGAAAGAGAAGAAAATGGATTGTTTGCAGGGCTTTACGATTTATGCAAACGTGTTGAGTTACGGAAAGTAAACAAACGTGTTTTGGAGGCATTAATAAAAGGGGGAGCATTCGATCGGATTAATACCAATCGAGCAGCACACTTTGCAGAGTTAACAACAGCCATGAGAGTTGCGGAACAGCATGGAAAAATGAGTCTGGCGGGACAGAATGACTTGTTTGGTTTGTCTGATGAGGTGGATAAAAATAGTGATGAAGAATCTTATTCTATTACAACAGAGCCGTGGTCGGAAAAAGAGCGTCTGGATGCAGAAAAAATAACTTTAGGGTTGTATTTAACAGGACACCCCATTACACAATATGAAGCTGAACTAAACTATATCCGACATGCAAATATCGCGACCTTACTTGCCGATGCGGAAAGATCAAAAAGCAAAATGGAAGCTCGGGTTGCAGGTTTAGTTGTAGAAATGAGGACGCGACAAACTAAAAAAGGAACCATGATGGGGTTTGCTACGCTGGATGATAGAACGGGCAGGCTAGAAGTTGCAGCATTTAGTAAAACCTATGAAAAATACAGAGACCTGTTATCGAAAGATGCGTTATTGATTGTTGAGGGTGCATTAAATATTGATGACTACACGGGAGGATTAAGATTAACGGCTGATGGAATATATACTTTTGAACAAGCAAGGGAGCAATATGCACGAGGTATTGTATTGCATTGGAATAAAGAAGCGAAAGATTTTATAGCAAAGATGAAAGATATATTACAACCGTTTACAGGCGGTAATTGCCCCATCCAGATAATTTATAGTTCAGATAAGGCGGCAGCCTCTCTTCAGCTAGGCGATGAATGGCGGATTCATCCCACAGATGAATTAATCTCACGTTTAAAAAAAACCTTTCCAATAAGTCTGATAGAAATAAAATATTAGTGAAAACAGGATGAATAGAGAGAAAATAATAGAATTGGCAAAAAATAATTTTGAGGTAGACGTGTTATGGATGTTTGGATCACAGGCAAGCAATAACGCCAATGTATAAAATAATTATACTTGGGTACTTAGGTAACTGGAATCAAATAACCCACCTTACGTGCCTTTTTGTCCGTCTTCGGTCTTGTTGTTTCGATTACATAGCTTCCTATGCGGCCTACTCAATAAGACCGAAGACAAACAAAAAATCTTCGTAAAATGGGTGAGTTATTTATTTCCAGTTACCTTACAGTTAGAGAATATTTCGATTTGGGGGAGAAATGCTAGATGTTCAACTCATTAATACAATAGATTTAACTCGATTAAATTATTCAGAAAACAAAAAAAAATATTTCTTTTTAGCTAAAAAAGACAAAATTGATTTTATTTATAATACGGCTGCATTAGAAGGTAACGCAATGACTTATCCAGAAGTTGTAACGCTTTTGGAGGGTATTACTGTAGGTGGGCATAAATTAAGTGATGAACAGCAGATTCTAAATCAAAATAGAAGTGTGCATTTACTTTTTTCTATGCTTGAAAATAATCGTTTTGTAATTAACAAGGAAACACTTTGTTTATTACATGCGGAAGTTGCTAAAGAAGAGGCTTTGCAATGGGGTGTTTTTCGTGAAGGTAATGTCAATATTGGGGGCACAGAATACTTACCTCCTGCACCACAATTGTTAGATTCAGTTTTTAATGAGGGTATTGTAGAAATTAATCGGGTAAAAAATGCCATTATTAAAGCATTGACCTATTTTCTTTTTGGTGCCAGAACACAATTTTTTTACGATGGTAACAAACGTGTTTCAAGATTGATGATGAATGGCATTCTACTTTCAGCGGGATTTCCTATGCTGAATATAAAAGTAAAAAATAGATTAGAATTTAATAAACAAATGATCAGTTTTTATAACTCAGAAGATTATGTCACTGCTTTAGAATATTTGCGTGATTATTATATTGATAGTAATCGGCATATTTCGAGTTAAGTGTTTGTTTGATGCTAAGGAACGTGCATGGAATAACTTCGACAACTGGCGCAGGTTTTTTGTTCGTCTTCAAGATGTGCCAACAGGCGCATAGCAAGCTACGCAACTTATGTGGACTCCCCCTGTGTCAACAACAAATTTGCTTGATAAAAGAATTAAATGCGCACTTATGTACGAGCTCT
>VAPK010193561.1_pt1 | contig 19536 bp, 20 predicted proteins | sample 3395031 | NCBI WGS metagenome assembly VAPK01 (sample SAMN08290443, study PRJNA428436) | hydrothermal vent metagenome | isolation source: Deep-sea hydrothermal vent chimney 1 | place: Pacific Ocean: Juan De Fuca Ridge
GTAACGCAAGTATGAAACGTAAACGGAAAATTGCTTTAATGGATGATATTTTACGCTCTGAGTTAATTTGTCCAGTGATTTAATATGCTCTTGCCCTGCAGTTATACCACTTCGAGTTGGTGATTTCCTTTACAGCAGGTAAAATAGCGGCTAATTTTTAATTCAGCACTCCTAATTTAAGCAGCTCATCCCATTATGTTTTACCAAAACCATGAAATATAAAGATAATTTCGATGTCATTGTTGTTGGCGGCGGCCATGCCGGTACCGAAGCGGCCTTGGCGGCTGCGCGTATGGGCAGTAAAACTTTGTTACTGTCGCATAATATCGAAACCCTTGGCCAAATGAGCTGCAACCCGGCCATTGGCGGTATTGGTAAAGGTCACTTAGTGAAAGAAGTGGATGCATTGGGCGGATTAATGGCAAAAGCGGCCGATGCCGCAGGCATTCAATTTAGAATTTTAAATGCCAGTAAAGGTCCGGCGGTGCGTGCAACGCGCGCGCAAGCCGACCGAGTTTTATATAAGAATGCGGTACGCCATGTTTTAGAAAACACCCCGAATTTAAGTTTGTTTCAGCAGGCGGTTGACGATTTGATGGTTGAAAACGGTCGCGTGGTTGGGGTGGTCACACAAATGGGTTTAAAGTTTAAAGCTCAATCGGTGGTACTCACGGTGGGCACTTTTTTAGGTGGCCTGATTCATATCGGTATGGAAAATTATCAAGGTGGCCGCGCAGGCGATCCTCCTTCTAATGCGCTATCGCAACGTTTGCGCGCCCTGCCTTTTAAAGTCGACCGATTAAAAACCGGCACGCCTCCGCGCATCGATGGCAAAACACTCGACTATTCGGTAATGGAAGAGCAGCCGGGCGATACGCCTTTGCCGGTGTTTTCCTATATGGGCAAGGTCTCTGACCATCCTCAACAGGTGCCGTGTTATATTACTTATACTAATAGCCACACGCATGATGTGATTCGCGGGGGCCTGGATCGCTCACCCATGTACAGCGGTGTGATTGAAGGGGTGGGGCCGCGTTATTGCCCATCGATTGAAGATAAAGTTATGCGCTTTGCCGACCGTGATGCTCACCAAATTTTTGTAGAACCCGAAGGCTTAACCGTAAACGAAATTTACCCCAATGGTATTTCAACCAGTCTGCCCTTTGATGTGCAGTTTGATTTTGTGCGCTCCATAAAAGGTTTTGAAAACGCCCATATTACGCGTCCCGGTTATGCAATTGAGTATGACTACTTCGACCCACGCGATTTAAACGCCTCGCTCGAAACCAAACATATGCACGGCCTGTTTTTTGCCGGACAAATAAATGGTACTACCGGTTATGAAGAAGCCGCCGCGCAAGGTTTAATTGCGGGCATGAATGCTAGCTTGTTGGTGCAGGGAAAAGAGTCGTGGACACCAAGGCGTGATGAAGCTTATATAGGGGTATTAATCGATGATTTAATTACCCAAGGCACGATCGAACCGTACCGCATGTTTACTTCGCGCGCGGAATACCGTTTGTTATTACGCGAAGACAATGCAGATTTACGTTTAACAGCCAAAGGCCGTGAACTTGGTTTGGTGGATGACGAACGTTGGCAATTTTTTGAAGTCAAGCGCGAAGCAATTGAAACCGAACAACAACGCTTGCAATCAACTTGGGTACATCCGAGTAAACTCGATAAAGCCTGTGTCAAAAAAGTACTTGGTCAAGCCATGACAAAAGAAGCTACCTTGTTTGATTTATTGCGTCGGCCAGAAGTGTCTTATACAGGTTTAATGACCTTAGCTGAGGCGAGCCAGAACAAACCCGAAAACTTATCGGCCAGTGTGATTGAACAAATAGAAGTACAGGCAAAATACGCCGGTTATATCGAACGCCAGCAAGACGAAATCGAAAAACAAAAGCGTCATGATTTAACTATTATCCCGGAACAACTCGATTATTTGCAGGTCAAAGGTTTGTCGGCGGAAGTTTGTGAAAAATTAAATCAGATTAAACCGCAAACGGTTGGTCAAGCTGCGCGAATATCAGGTGTAACACCCGCAGCGATATCTATATTATTAGTGTACTTAAAGAAGCGTGCCTATCAAATCAGTCAGGCAAGTTAAGAATGGCTACTTTAAGCCCATATTTTATTTTTTGATTATGGTATGTTGCACCCTATGGAATCGCTTTAACGTCCTGATAGCATTTATAAAAATAAAGATGGAGAACAAATATGAATAACAGAATAACAAAATTTTTACTTTTAATGGCTGCACTTTTGCTGCCTTTATTTGTTGCAAATACCGCTGTTGCGGATACCCATGCAGATGACAGCGGGTTAATTTCAAAAAAGAGCCACTACAGCGTAAAAGAAACTCTGGATCGTTTAGAAGCCGTATTAAAGAAAAAAGGCATTACCATTGCACTGCGTTGGGACCACGCTGCAAAAGCAAAAGGCGTGGGTATCCCATTGCGCCCAACTGAATTATTAATGTTTGGCAACCCAAAATTAGGCAGTCACTTGTTTACCGCGAACCAAACAGCCGGTATCGATTTACCCTTAAAAGCACTCGCATGGAAAGATGCAAAAGGTCAGGTCTGGTTAACGTACAATGATCCGGCTTATATTTTTAAACGCCATCACATTAAAAACCGTTCAAAAATTCAAGCAAAGATGACGGCGATATTAAATAAGCTGTCCAATATTGCGACTGGGAATAAATAAAATACATTGCAATAAAGCCCTGAAAATAAGTAGTTTTTAATTCTGATGCGGCAATCTGCTTTTAACCAACAGATTGCCGTACTTTGTTTGCAACGAAAGGTTCCCACGCAGAGATGTGTTTTCCCTACGGCTTGGATTTATCACCCAAGCTTTTTTCTTTGGTATGATAAACAAATGCCCACTAAATTAATCGCACAACACCTGCTTGAATTAAATGTTGAGCTTCCCGGTTCAGCCGAACAGCAATTCAAACAGCTATTAACGCTGCTCGCAAAATGGAACAAAGCGTATAACCTAACCGCCGTGCGTGATGTAAATGAAATGGTGGTCTTGCATTTACTCGATAGCCTCGCACCCTTGCCATACGTTGAAGGTAGCGAAATACTGGATGTGGGCACTGGGGCCGGTTTTCCCGGTTTACCAATGGCGATTGCGCGCCCTGACTGGCAATTTACGTTATTAGACAGCAATAGTAAAAAAACCCGTTTTGTGACTCAGGCGGTGATTGAGCTTAATTTGAAAAATGTTACCGTTATTACTGGGCGGGCTGAAAAAGTAGAGATAAATCAGCAGTTTAATACAGTTATGTGTCGAGCTACGTTTTCCTTGGCCGATTTTTTAAGCAAAACAGAAAGCCGTTGTGTGAATAAAGGGCTGTTCCTTGCTCTTAAAGGGAGTTATCCTGAGCATGAAATTGACGAGTTTTGTCAATCAGCCAAATATCAGGATTTGGCCACGAAAATAAGCATTGAAACAATAGAATCCATTAATGTACCCGGCCTCGATGCCGAACGGCATTTGGTTCTGGTTCGAAACAATTAACCTAAGTTCTAATTCTTAAGGGGACGGAGCATGGCGCGGATTATAGCCATTACCAATCAAAAAGGTGGCGTGGGTAAAACCACTACTTGTATTAATCTGGCGGCGTCGTTCGCAGCGACCAAGCGTAGGGTGTTGCTAGTCGATATGGATCCACAGGGCAATGCCACCATGGGCAGCGGTGTTGACAAGCATGAAATTCAGGCGACTACTGGCGACATGCTAACGGGCGGTATTCGTTCTGAAGATTTAATTATCGATATGCGTGAAGATGCGGGCTATGACGTGATGCCAGCCAATGGTGATTTAACCGTTGCCGAGGTGCAATTAAAAGGCTCGGACAATGCCGAGCTTTCATTGCGCACCGCACTAACAAATTTAAAACATTTGTACGATTATATTTTAATTGACTGCCCTCCATCACTTAATATGCTAACGCTAAACGCACTCGTTGCGGCCGACTCGGTGATGATTCCAATGCAGTGCGAATATTACGCACTAGAAGGTTTATCCGCATTATTGGAAACCGTTGAAGGCATCCGTGAAAGCGTCAATCCTGATTTACAAATAGAAGGTATGTTACGTACCATGTTTGATCCACGTAATAATTTAGCCAACGATGTATCCGGCCAGTTATTAGTGCATTTTCCCGAACAAGTGTACCGTACCATTATTCCTCGCAATGTACGGCTAGCCGAAGCACCGAGCCATGGTGTCCCGATTATTAATTACGACAAGTCATCGCGTGGTGCCCTCGCCTATTTAGCACTGGCCGGTGAAATTATTCGTAAAGATGAAGGTCTTTTAGCCGCAGCACACTAAAGTCTAGACGGGAATCCTGTTTTAAAATAACAATTAGATAGCGACTCGTTAAAAAATGTAAGAGATTTAAAATGAAAAAACGTGGACTAGGCCGAGATCTTAGTGCCCTTTTGGGTTCAAGTGCCAAAAAACAAACAACAGCTTCAGCAACACAAACTAACCAAACGACCGAAGGGCTAAAAAAATTACCAGTTGAACAAATGGTGCGTGGTCGTTATCAGCCACGAACCGAATTTAACGAAGAACAACTTCAAGAATTGGCCGACTCCATTGGTAAGCAAGGCATTATTCAGCCTATTATAGTCCGTTCAATCAGTGTTGATTCCACAAAACCAAAGTATGAAATTATTGCTGGCGAACGTCGTTGGCGTGCAGCACAACTTGCCGGTTTGCATGACGTGCCGGTGGTTATCAAAAAATACACTGACGAAGAAGCCATTGCCGTCTCCTTAATCGAAAATATTCAACGTGAAGATTTAAACCCAATCGAAGAAGCCAGCTCGCTGGACCGATTAATTCAGGAGTTCGGTCTCACCCATCAGGAAGCAGCCGATGCGGTGGGTCGTTCACGCGTAGCGGTGTCGAACCTTTTGCGTTTACTAAGTTTAGACGTGGGCGTAAAAGAAATGCTCGCGCACGGCGATATCGAAATGGGACATGCTCGCGCCCTGCTTTCGTTAGAAATAACCTTGCAGCCCAGTATTGCCAGCACGGTGATTAGCAAAGGTTTGTCGGTTAGAGAAACCGAAGCACACGTACGTAAATTATTAAACCCACCCGCAAAAAAGACTAAAGAAAACACCACCGAAGATTTACATATCAGTGACTTACAAAATCGCCTATCCGATACCCTCGGCGCAAAGGTTATTTGTCAGCACAGTGCCAAAGGAAAAGGCAAATTGGTAATTCAATATAATAGTCTGGATGAGTTAGACGGTATTCTTGAACATATCAAATAAACTAAAAACTCAAGCTTATTGGCTTCCTTAGCGGTGTTTTTTTTTTGAGTAAAGAGGGTAAAACGGGGCCTGATATTCGTCAAGGACGGACTCGACATTTTACTAGCATATCCACGACCTAAGCTATTTTAACTCCAAAGGGGCTATTAAATAGTGTAGAATCCTGATTTTCTGATGAGTAATAATTAATCCTGATGACGCCAATCTATTTTTATTCAAGAATAATTTTTGTACTAGCGATGTTAGTGCCGAGTCTGTTATGGGCTCATCAGGAAAAGTCGACCGCATGGCCGATAGAAATATTTGAAGTGATGGACGATAGTAGGATTATTATTTTTATTAAAGATGATGATATTGCGACGAGTCCAGTATGGCACCCGGCTGATGGTGGGCCGCCCATGAGTATTGCCGTATTATTAACCAAGGTTAATAAGTGGATAGCAGAAGATCCGCGTTTAAAAGGGTTTGACGTTCATGAAATTGAACTTAAGCCTATTAATCATCATAAAGATCATTGGTATTATCTTGTTCAATTAAAACCTGAGAAGAACGGAAAGAAAAAACCAAGTTATATTGCCGTTTTGCTCAATGGCAAGGTTGTGCCTGCGATGGTTAAACCAGCCTCTATAAAATAACAATTTTTGAGCCGTTTAGTCACTATAATTATGGATTGTTTCTACTAAAATTATAGACTAAATATTTTTTATAATATCGACGCAGCGTAATAGTTTATTCCATTGTATGGGGATTAATCCTACTATTATTTACAGAATTGTTGGCTTTTTGTTTATGGCTTTCAGTCCTATTTTGTTAATGCCTATTGTGATTTCGCTATGGACTCACGATGGTATGGCGCATTATTTTATTACTAGCTTTATTATTCAGTTTTCTATTGGCCTTTTATTCTGGGTCCCTTTTCGCAAACAACAATCTAATTTACGACGGCGTGAAGGTTTTCTGGTCGTTGTTATATTTTGGGTGTTGTTAAGTTTACTCGGTGCGTCTATCTTTGTTTTTGTGTTAGACATGTCCTATGTCGATGCTATTTTTGAATCTGTTTCGGGGTTAACAACAACCGGTGCCACGGTGATTACCGGGTTGGACAAGCTGGCGCCGTCTATTCTTTTTTATAGACAGGAGCTGCAATGGTTTGGTGGCATGGGGTTGATCATGTTAGCGGTAGCGATTATGCCGATGCTCGGTATCGGCGGGATGAAAATGTATTTGGCTGAAACACCGGGGCCAATGAAAGAAGAAAAAATGACGCCGCGCCTGGTGCATAGTGCCAAGTTACTCTGGGCTATTTATTTAGGGCTAACCGTTGCTTGTGCCTTGGCCTACTGGTTGGCAGGGATGTCGCCTTTTGATGCGATCTCACATAGTATGTCGACTCTATCGACGGGTGGTTTCTCAACCCACGATGCAAGCATGGGTTATTTTAATAGTAGCCTGATTGACTCGATTGCGATCTTTTTTATGTTGATGGGTGGGATTAATTTTAGTATTCACTATTTGGTATTACAGAAAAAAAATCTGAAATATTATTTCCAGAATACCGAAGTAAGAATATTTTTGTTGTTTGTTTTATTTATGGTTTTATTTGTCACCCTTACGCTGCATTTAACCGTGCATAACGGTGCCTTTCTTGAAAAATTAAAAAATGTGGCCTTTGAAGTGGTTTCGGTTGTGACTAGCACGGGTTTTGGTTTGGCCGATTTTTCATTGTGGCCATTGTTTTTACCGGTGTTGATGATATTTATCAGTTTTGTCGGGGGCTGTGGTGGCTCGACCGCTGGTGGAATGAAAGTGATGCGGGTGATTATGTTGGTTAAATTGGGTTGGCGTGAAATTAAGCAGTTACTCCACCCGCGCGGTATTTTTATTATCAAGTTTGGTGGTTATCGTGTACCCAAAAACACCCAACAAAATATTTGGGGATTTTTCTCTATTTATACGGCCACCTTTGTTGTTTTAATGCTGTTGATGATGGCGGTATCCGAGGTTGATCAAGTAACAGCCTTTTCTGCCATCGCAACGTGTATGAATAATATGGGGCCAGGATTAGGCGAAGTGACCCAGAATTTCGTTTCGATTAATAGTGGTGGCAAGTTAATTGCCTCCATCGCGATGTTACTTGGCCGTTTGGAAGTTTTTTCGATTCTGGTATTGTTTCATCCTGCTTTTTGGCGGGCATAAAGATAAGGAATTTAAGGTTCGCTTATTGTTGGCCATGTACTATTAAAAGTGTAGCTATCATCTGGCTTAGCTTAAAGTGGACTCGGTAGAATTTAAAGCAAGCTATTAATTTTTAGATAATTTATAATTATTTTGATTAGTGTTGTGCCTTTTTGGCATTATTTGTTCACTTTCGTTGTGATGAGGGCTACGCTTGGTATCTATACGGTTATTAATCTAGTTATTGACCCAGAAAGGGGCAACGATTATACTGCGCGCGCTTGGAGCTTGAGTGTGAATTTTTGAGGTTTTTCGCTTTGTTTTCCACTCGTAGCTGAGGTAGCAAATGTCAGCCAATAATGCGTTTTCCCATACTGTGCGCAAAATCGTTTTGACCCAAATTGGTTTGGTTTTAATTACAGCCGCTACCGTTACATGGCTCAAAGGCAACGAATTTTTATGGTCAACGCTCTATGGCGGGGTTATTATAGTAATCAGCACAATTTTTTTTGGCTGGAAGCTAATGATAGCGACTGAATCTGCCGATAAACTCCACACGGTTAATACGGTTGAGTTATTTAAGGGCATCTTTTTGCGCTTTATTTTGGTCGTAGCTTTACTCGCACTGGGTATGGGGTGGCTCAAGTTATCACCCGCCGGTATTCTAATCGGTTTTATTGCTGCCCAGCTTGGATTTTGGTTTAGTAAGACCAGTTATGGCGTAACCCGACGCAAGTAGTTGCTTGAAAGATGTAAAGCGAAACGAATTTAAAATTTTAGTAGGTTACAAAGACTCATGTCGAGCGAAACAATTACCTCTGCAGAATATATTAGACACCATTTAACCAATTGGACCTATGGTCAGCATCCCGGTGGGGATTGGGGTTTTGCACATAACAGCGAAGAAGCGGCTGCTATGGGTTTTAATGCTATTCATGTTGATACCATGTTCTGGTCATTGACCTTGGGTTTCTTATTTATATGGTTGTTCCGTAAAGCGGCCAAATCAGCAACCACGGGCGTGCCCGGCGGCATACAAAATTTTGTTGAATGGATAGTCGAGTTTATCAATACCAGTGTACGTGGTTCTTTCTCGGCTAAAAATGATTTAGTTGCACCTTTGGCATTAACTATTTTCGTCTGGATTTTTCTGATGAACTTTATGGACTTAATCCCGGTTGATGTGTTGCCACAAATAGCGGCATGGATTGGTTCAACGTTCTTTGGTGCTGATCCGCATCATGTTTATTTCAGAGTGGTTCCTTCAACCGATCCCAATGCAACGTTTGGCATGGCACTGGGTGTTTATCTGGTTGTGTTGTTTTACAGTATTAAAATTAAAGGCATTGGCGGTTTTACAGCGGAACTTACCATGCAGCCTTTTCAGTCAAAAAATAAATTAGTACAATTTATTTTTATATTTATTAACTTCCTGCTTGAATCAGTATCGTTAATCGCTAAGCCGCTTTCATTGGCGCTGCGGTTATTCGGTAATATGTATGCGGGTGAAATGATCTTTATTCTTATCGCGATTATGTTTAATGCAGGATTAGTGATGGGTGTTTTCGGTGGCTTTTTGCAGCTCGGTTGGGCGATTTTCCATATCCTTATTATTACCTTGCAGGCGTTCATCTTTATGACGCTGACCATCGTGTATATGGAAATGGCGCATAACGATCATTAAGTCGGGCTATTAAAATAGCCAATTGAATTATATTAAGTGATACATTTTAACTATTTTTAAATTTTAAGTATTAGTACAACAGGAGACTAAAATGGAACAAGCATTATTATATATTGCAGGTGCTTTAATGTTAGGTTTAGGTGCATTAGGTGCAGCGATTGGTATTGGTATTTTAGGTGGTCGTTTCCTCGAAGGCGCAGCACGTCAACCTGAATTGATCCCAATGTTACGTACACAGTTCTTTATTGTTATGGGTCTTGTGGATGCGGTACCGATGATTGCAGTGGGTATTGCGTTTTATGTTCTTTTTGCCGTTGCTGCGTAAACAGCGACGTCAAAAGACGTAAAGATTTTTCAAAAAATATTAATTTAGGGTTTAAGGTTCAACTATGAACATTAATTTAACGCTATTCGGACAAATGATAACCTTTGCATTTTTTGTATGGTTTTGTCTGAAATTCATTTGGCCTCCAATTATGAACGCATTGGAAGAACGTAAAGCAATTATTGCTGACGGTCTTGCTGCGGCAGAAAAGGGTCAACATGAAGAAGAGCTTGCTAAAAACCGCGCGATTGAAATTTTGAAAGAAGCAAAAGACAAAGCGCAAGAGATTATTTCACAAGCCGATAAACGTGCGAGTGAAATTGTTGAAGAGTCTAAAGACACAGCACGAGTTGAAGCCGAGCGAATTGTTACCTCTGCGAATGCAGAAATTGAACAAGAAACCAATCGCGCACGTGAAGCCTTGCGTGGTCAGGTAGTGACATTGGCTGTTCAAGGTGCAAGCAAAGTTTTAAAGAAAGAAATCGATGCGAAAGCAAACGAAGACTTGCTTAACGACTTGGTTGCTCAACTCTAAGTAAGGGACGCGAACAATGGCAGAAAACAGCACAATTGCACGCCCCTACGCTCAAGCCGCTTTTGATATTGCAAAAGCCAAGAGTGATTTAAGCTTGTGGTCAGAGATGTTAATGCTTGCGGCAATGGTCGCAGCAGATAGCAATATGGCCGAAGTAATTGATAGCCCGCATGTAAAAAATGAAGACGTAGTAACTTTATTTTTAGACGTATGTGGTGACAAGCTAAACGCACATGGTCAAAACTTTATTCGCGTTCTTGCCGAGAATAAACGCTTGAATATTTTAACGGATATTGCGCTTGCGTATGAGCAGCTACGTGCAGAAGCAGAAGGAACTTTGGATGCTGAAGTTATATCGGCCTTCCCTCTTTCTGACGCACAAGAAAAAAATATAGTAGCAAGCTTAAAGAAACGCTTAGGTCGTGATATTTCATTGACCACGCGCGTTGACGATACATTAATTGGTGGCGCGATTATTCGCGCAGGTGACATGGTGATAGACGGCTCAGTAACGCGTCACCTTGATGACTTAACGCACTCGTTAATGCGCTAACAGATTTAAAATTTGAGGAAACATCATGCAACTTAATCCATCTGAAATCAGTGAACTGATTAAGCAACGAATCGAGAGCTTCGAAAAAGTAAGTGAAGCACAAAACGAAGGTACAGTCGTAGCGCTTGCGGACGGTGTAGTACGAATTCATGGTTTGGCCGACGTTATGTACGGTGAAATGATTGAGTTCCCCGGCAACGTATACGGAATGGCGCTTAACCTAGAGCGAGACTCGGTGGGTGCGGTTATCCTAGGTGATTACGGTAATATTACGGAAGGTGACAAAGTTAAATGTACCGGTCGTATTTTAGAAGTGCCTATCGGTGACGAACTTTGTGGTCGTGTTGTGAATGCACTTGGCGAGCCTATCGACGGTAAAGGTCCTATTGGTTCTAAATTATCGGCCCCCATTGAAAAAATTGCCCCCGGTGTTATTGAACGTAAATCAGTGGATGAACCCGTACAAACAGGTTTAAAAGCGATTGATGCCATGGTGCCGATTGGTCGTGGTCAACGTGAATTAATTATTGGTGACAGACAAACAGGTAAAACTGCGGTTGCGATTGATGCCATCATCAATCAAAAAGACACGGGTGTTAAATGTGTCTATGTTGCGATTGGCCAAAAAGCATCATCGGTTGCTGCGGTTGTGCGTAAGCTAGAAGAACATGGCGCACTTGCACATACTATTATTGTGGCAGCTTCCGCTGCTGAATCAGCAGCAATGCAATATATTGCACCTTATGCTGGTTGCTCTATGGGTGAGTTCTTCCGCGATAAAGGTGAAGATGCACTGATTGTTTATGATGATTTAACTAAACAAGCATGGGCTTATCGTCAGGTATCGTTATTATTACGCCGTCCACCGGGTCGTGAAGCTTACCCCGGTGACGTGTTTTATTTACACTCTCGTTTACTTGAACGTTCTTCTCGTATTAATGCCGAGCATGTTGAAAAAATTACTAATGGTAAAGTGAAGGGCCAAACCGGTTCTTTAACAGCATTACCGATTATCGAAACGCAGGCAGGTGACGTATCGGCTTTCGTACCAACGAACGTAATTTCAATTACCGACGGTCAAATCTTTTTAGAGTCTGATTTATTTAACGCGGGTATTCGCCCTGCGATTAACGCGGGTTTGTCAGTATCTCGAGTAGGTGGTGCGGCACAAACTAAAATCATCAAGAAACTCGGTGGCGGTACACGTTTAGCATTGGCTCAATATCGTGAACTTGCAGCGTTTGCACAGTTTGCATCTGATCTTGATGAGGCTACTCGTAAGCAGATTGAATTAGGCCAACGTGTAACAGAGTTAATGAAGCAATTCCAATATTCACCCATGAGTGTTGCGGAACAGGCGTTTTCATTATTTGCGGCAAACGAAGGTTTCCTGAATGATGTTGATGTTAACAAGGTTGTTGCTTTTGAAGCGGCTATGCAAGCTTACTTGAAGTCAAACAGTGCAGATTTAATTGCTAAAATTAATGACACGGGTGACTACAACGACGAGATTGCGGCTGAAATAAAAGCAGCGATTGAAGCTTTTAAATCAAACAGCACTTATTAATTAGCTGATTAAACGGTAAATAGTTTATGGCAAGCGGAAAAGAAATTCGCACTCAGATTAAGAGTGTTCAGAATACGCAAAAAATCACCAGTGCAATGGAAATGGTTGCTGCGAGTAAAATGCGTAAAGCGCAGGATCGCATGGCCGCTTCTCGCCCTTACTCAGCAAAAATGCGTCAGGTGATTGCGCATCTGGCTTATGCGCATACTGAATACAAGCACCCTTACCTTTTAGATCGTGATGTAAAACGTGCCGGGTATATTGTTATTTCATCTGATCGTGGTTTATGCGGCGGTTTAAATAATAATTTATTTAAAGCAACGCTAGCTCATATGAACGAATGGATGGATAAAAAAGTCGAAGTAGAATTTTGTACTATCGGTTCAAAAGCTCTTGGCTTTTTTAAACGCTTAGGTAATTTACGCGCACAAGCAACACATTTAGGTGATGCACCTTCTTTGACAGATTTAATTGGTACGGTTAAATCGATGCTGGATGCTTTCAATAACGGTGAAATTGACCGTCTTTATATTGTATCCAACGAGTTTGTTAATACGATGACCCAAAGCCCACGGGTTGATCAGTTATTACCGATTGTATCCATTGAAGAAGATGCTGAATTAAAACATCACTGGGATTATATTTATGAGCCCGGCGCACAAGAAGTATTAGATGGCTTAATGATTCGCTATATTGAGTCATTGGTTTATCAGGGCGTTGTTGAAAACATTGCTTGTGAAATGGCTTCACGAATGGTCGCAATGAAATCCGCAACGGATAATGCCAGCGACTTAATTGATGATTTACAACTGGTGTATAACAAAGCACGTCAGGCCGCAATTACTCAGGAAATTTCTGAGATTGTAAGTGGTGCGGCTGCGGTATAACTTATTTAAAATTAGTTAGATAAAAATTTAACTAGTTCAAGATACAGAATTTTAAACTTTAAGATTTAACGAGGAACGACAAATGAGTTCTGGAAAAATTGTCCAAATTATCGGTGCGGTAGTTGACGTGGAATTTCCACGCGATGCACTTCCAAAAATTTATGACGCACTAAAAGTAGAGTCAGAAGGCTTAACCTTGGAAGTGCAGCAACAACTCGGTGACGGTGTTGTGCGCGCCATTGCGATGGGTACAACCGATGGCGTAAAACGTTCGCTTGAAGTTATAAATACTGGCGAGCCAATTCAAGTACCTGTTGGACAAAAAACATTAGGCCGTATCATGGATGTGCTAGGTAATCCCATTGATAACGCAGGCCCAATTGGACATGAAAAAGAAATGTCTATTCACCGTAAGCCACCGGCTTATGATGAACAAGCGTCTAGTTTAGAAATTTTAGAAACCGGCGTAAAAGTTATCGATTTGATTATGCCCATTGCCAAAGGTGGTAAAATTGGTTTATTCGGTGGTGCGGGTGTAGGCAAAACCGTGACATTGATGGAGCTAATTCGTAACATCGCCGTAGAGCATAGTGGCTTCTCCGTGTTTGCCGGTGTAGGTGAACGAACTCGTGAAGGTAACGATTTCTACTACGAAATGGAAGAAGGCGGCGTACTCGATAAAGTAGCCCTTGTTTATGGCCAAATGAATGAGCCGCCAGGAAACAGATTGCGTGTTGCATTAACCGGTTTAACCATTGCTGAAAATTTTCGTGATGAAGGCCGTGATGTACTTATGTTTGTTGATAACATTTATCGTTACACTCTTGCGGGTACGGAAGTATCAGCATTGCTTGGTCGTATGCCTTCTGCGGTAGGTTATCAGCCAACCCTTGCAGAAGAAATGGGTGTGTTGCAGGAACGTATTACATCAACAAAGACCGGTTCGATCACATCGTTCCAAGCCGTTTACGTACCTGCGGATGATTTAACCGATCCGTCACCAGCCACTACCTTCTCTCATTTGGATGCGACATTAGTACTGTCACGTCAAATTGCAGAATTAGGTATTTACCCTGCGGTTGACCCGCTTGATTCAACGTCACGGGTACTGGATCCATTGGTCATCGGTGAAGAACATTATGATGTTGCCCGTGCTGTTCAAGGTACATTACAACGTTATAAAGAATTAAAAGATATTATTGCGATTCTGGGTATGGATGAATTATCGGAAGAAGATAAGTTGGCGGTCACCCGCGCACGTAAAATTCAACGTTTCTTGTCACAGCCTTTCTTTGTTGCAGAAGTCTTTACGGGTGCGCCGGGTAAATACGTATCATTAAAAGAAACAATTAAAGCCTTTAAAGAAATTGTAGACGGCAAATACGATGACCTGCCAGAGCAAGCGTTCTATATGGTTGGTGGTATCGAAGAAGTGGTAGAGAAAGCGAAAACGCTTTAAATATTAATTAAGGTTTTTGAGGTAAATAAGCATGCCGATGACAATGCATTTAGATATTGTAAGCGCAGAGAAGGAAATCTTCTCGGGTGTTGCCGAAGTGGTAATAGCACCGGCGGTTATGGGCGAAGTGGGTATTTACCCTCGTCATACCCAAATGCTAACGCCATTAAAGCCGGGTGAAGTTCGCATCACTAAGCAAGGCGGCGAAGAAGAGTCTATATATGTTTCGGGTGGCATTTTGGAAGTACAACCTCACGTTGTTACCATTCTTTCGGATACGGCGGTACGTGCTGCTGATTTAGACGAAGCCGCAGCATTAAAAGCGAAAGAAAAAGCAGAGCAAGCACTTAAAGATCAAAGCAGCGATCAGAATGTAGCCGATGCTCAGGCACAACTGGCAGAGGCGATGGCTCAACTTCAGGCTATTGCGCGTATGCGGAATAAAATAAAAGGTTAATTGTTATTAATTAACTGTTTCGTTAAAAAAGGCGGTTATACTGCCTTTTTTTATATTTAAAATTTAAGCAAGGCCATTATTCCCATCTTTATGGTTATGGTGGTGGAAGAAGAATCAGCCAAAAAGAGTTTAAAAATGTCAGAAAAAGTAGCAAACCAAAAAGTCGTTACCTTTACCTATTCTATTATGGATGAGCAAGGTAATGTACAAGAACAATCCGATTTACCCATGGCCTATGTGCATGGTTCAGACGATCGTGTTATTCCTAAAATTGCAGAAGCAATGGAAGGTCATTCAGTGGGTGAGACCATCGAAGTCGCTGTTTTGCCTAAAGAAGGGTTTGGCGAATTTGATGAAGCCCTAATCTTTCGAGACAAGATAGAAAATGTACCGGAAGAATACTGTGAAATTGGCAAAGAAGCGCAGTTCCAGAACGAAAACGGTCAAACAAAAATAATGATAGTCACCAAAATTGAAAATGGTGAAATTGAACTTGATGGCAACCACCCTTATGCGGGCAAAACCATGACGTTTAAATTAAATATAAAAGAAATTCGGGATGCAACGGTAGAAGAAGCAGGTTCAGGTATTGCTGCACAAAATGCAATTCCAGATAATAGAAAACACTAAAATTAGAGAATACCCATATGAGCAATATTAGCGTAATAATTTTAGCCGCGGGTCAAGGCTCTAGAATGAAGTCGGCGTTGCCAAAAGTTTTGCACCCGATTGCGGGCAAAGCACTGGTTCAGCATGTTATTGATACCGCCTATCAGTTGAATGCGAATAAAATTATTGGTGTGTATGGCCATGGTGGTGACATTGTTCCCAAAACAATCAATGATAATAAGGTGAACTGGGTTGTTCAGGAAGAGCAGTTAGGCACAGGCCATGCCGTTGACCAAGCCATGCCGGAACTTGAAGATAATGAAACGGCTTTAATTTTATACGGTGATGTGCCGTTAATTAAAACGGAAACATTAAAACAGTTAATAGCTCAGGCTAAAAATGATTTTGCTTTGTTAACGGTTTATTTAGATGATCCTGCTGGCTATGGTCGCATCGTTAGAAATAAAGATGGTCAGGTTGAGCGGATTGTTGAGCATAAAGATGCCAACGAAGAAGAAAAACAAATCACAGAAATTAATACCGGGATCCTAGCCGTTAATGCGGGTGAATTACGTAGCTGGTTAAAGCGGCTTGATAATAGCAATGCGCAGGGTGAATATTATTTAACCGACGTGATCGCAATGGCGGTGAATGATGACATGGCGGTTAAAACGGTACATCCAGAAAGTGAAGAAGAAGTTCTTGGTGTGAATAGCCGATTGCAATTGGCCGAGCTGGAAGGCTATTACCAACTTAGCAAGGCACAATGCCTAATGGAACAGGGTGTGACGGTAATCGATCCAACTCGTCTGGATATTCGCGGCAATGTCACCGTGGGTAAAGACGTGACGTTGGATATCAATGTGATCCTTGAGGGTGAGGTCGTTATTGGTGACAATGTTAGCATTGGTGCAAATTGTGTTATCAAAGATACGACTATCGAAAATGGCGTGGTGATGCAACCCATGTGCTGTGTTGAGCAGGCCATTATTGGTGCAGACAGTAAAGTGGGGCCTTTTGCGCGTATTCGTCCCGGTACAAAACTGGCGAATGAAACACACGTTGGAAACTTTGTTGAAATTAAAAATTCAACCGTTGCAAAGGGTAGTAAAATTAATCACTTAAGTTATATTGGTGACACCGATATGGGTGCAGGTGTTAATATTGGTGCGGGTACGATTACCTGTAACTACGATGGCGCTAATAAGTTTAGAACCGAGATTGGCGATAATGCGTTTATTGGCTCTAATACACAATTGATTGCCCCAGTTAAAGTAGGCGATGGCGCAACCATCGGTGCGGGTTCAACCATCACCAAAGACACGCCAGAAAATGAACTCACCCTAACGCGTGGCAAGCAAGTATCGATTAAAGGTTGGCAGCGACCAAAAAAAGAGAAATAATTAAAAGACTTAGGCTGTAATAATTAACGGAGTAAAGCAATCATGTGCGGTATTGTTGGCGCAGTAGCAGAACGCGATGTCGTTCCCATTCTTATCGAAGGACTTAAACGTTTAGAATATCGTGGCTACGATTCTGCCGGTGTGGCCGTAGTGGATAGCGATGGTTGTATTGACCGTGTGCGAATGCCGGGCAAAGTTGCCGAGCTTGAAAAGCAAACCAATAAAGTTAAGCTTAGCGCGCACTCGGGTATTGCGCATACACGATGGGCAACACACGGCGAACCAACACAAAACAATGCACACCCCCATGTGTGTCGAAAATCCGTGGCGGTAGTGCATAATGGTATTATCGAAAACCATGAAGAACTTCGCGCTGCACAAACCAAAGCTGGTTTTGAATTTACCTCGGACACTGATACCGAAGTGATCGTACACCAAATCTATGAACACCACATCAACCAGAAAAAAGATTTATTAACCGCAGTTAAAGACACGGTTAAAGAATTAGAAGGTGCGTATGGGTTAGGCGTTATTAGCAATAATGAAAAAGGTCATTTAGTTGCTGCGCGCAGTGGCAGTCCATTAGTGATCGGTGTCGGCATTGGTGAATATTTTATTGCTTCCGATGTGGCGGCTCTTTTACCGGTTACACAACGTTTTATCTTTTTAGAAGAAGGTGATATTGCAGATATTACCCGCCAGTCTTTAACAATTTATGATATCAATAATAATATTGTTGAACGTGAAATTAAAGAAAGTGAATTAACCGCAGATTCTGTTGAACGTGGCGAATACCGCCATTACATGCTAAAAGAAATTTATGAACAAGCACGTGCGGTAACCGATACGTTAGAAGGTCGTATCAGTGGCCATAAAATTCTGGAAGAAAGTTTTGGTTTAAAAGCAAAAGAAATTTTTGATAATATTCATGGTGTACATATTATTGCTTGTGGCACCAGTTATCATTCAGGCCTAGTAGCGAGGCACTGGTTTGAAACATTGGCTAATATTCCTTGCAGTGTAGAAGTTGCCAGTGAATTTCGTTACCGTAAACCAGTGGTTAGAAAAAATTCGCTTATTGTCACTATTTCTCAGTCCGGTGAAACAGCCGACACTTTAGCGGGCTTAAAAGAAGCCAAACGTTTAGGATTTGGTCAGTCATTAACAATATGTAATGTGCCTGAAAGTTCTTTAACGCGTGAAAGTGATTTAACCTTGCTAACCCGTGCCGGGCCAGAAATTGGAGTTGCCTCTACTAAAGCTTTTACCACGCAATTGGTTGCTTTATTAATGTTAGTGATTGTTCTAGGTCGTCGGCATGGTCTTAATGACAAAAAAGAAGTTAGATTAGTGAAGCAACTCGAAGCCTTGCCCGCAAAAATCGATCAGGTTTTAGAAATGGACGCAGAGATTAAAGAAGTCTCTGAAATGTTTGCCGATAAACGTCATGCTCTCTTTTTAGGCCGTGGCTTGCACTACCCGGTGGCAATGGAAGGCGCGTTAAAGCTAAAAGAAATTTCGTATATTCATGCCGAAGCCTATCCGGCCGGTGAGTTAAAGCATGGCCCGCTTGCCTTGGTGGACAGTGAAATGCCGGTTATCTCGGTTGCACCGAATAACGATATGCTCGAAAAACTAAAAAGCAACTTGCAAGAAGTGAAAGCTCGTGGTGGTGAGTTATTTGTATTTGCGGATGAAAAATCAAATTTTAAAGCCGAAGAAAATATTCATGTATTGAACGTAGTGGAATGCGAAGATGAAACATCACCCATTATTCATACCATTCCTTTGCAATTATTGTCTTACCATGTGGCAATATTAAAAGGAACCGACGTGGATCAACCACGCAATCTAGCCAAGTCGGTAACGGTTGAATAAAATATTTATTTATAATATATGTGATACAAAATTTTTTAATAGTGGCCTTATTATAAGGCCACTATTTTTATTGTCATAATAATTATTTTTCAGCCACTGCAATCAGCATTTCACAAGGTCCTTCAAATTGACCATCTTTTTCGAACTGTTCAAGTGCTTCTTGAATTTCATGCCAAGCTTCATCCTGTTCTGTATCAGATAAGCTTGATAGCATTTGATGTAAGGCGCCAAAGGATTCCTGTTCAAATTGTAAACATTCGGCGGCCGAAACAACACGAACTGGTGCATTGACACGTTCAATATGAATATTTTTAAATCGAGCCTCATCAAAAATAGATTCCAATTTTTCTTCTGTGCCTAAACTAAAAGGGCCGGGTTGGCCAACTAAAGGGGCCGGTAGATTAGCGCGGCGACGAATAATAGAAACCGGAATAGAAAAAAACAGGTTAGCTTCTGCGGTTGAATAAACCATGGCTCCGATTTTACCGCCGTGTTTAAGCTGATGCTTCATTCCTGAAAGTGCTTTTTGTTGATCGGGGAAGTAAATTAAACCCACTCTGGAAATGACTGCATCGAAGGGCTCTGAATTCAGGGCAAGAGCATATTAAATCACTGGACAAATTAACTCAGAGCGTAAAATATCATCCATTAAAGCAATTTTCCGTTTACGTTTCATACTTGCGTTACAA
>VAPK010699152.1_pt1 | contig 19532 bp, 12 predicted proteins | sample 3395031 | NCBI WGS metagenome assembly VAPK01 (sample SAMN08290443, study PRJNA428436) | hydrothermal vent metagenome | isolation source: Deep-sea hydrothermal vent chimney 1 | place: Pacific Ocean: Juan De Fuca Ridge
ATTAAATTTTCAGCCATTTTAGAATCAGTCATAAAGATTGATTCTAAAATGAAGCTATCCTATACTCTCCGCACATAAAAATATAGCATTCATGACGCGCACTTTTTCGCGGATAGCTGCGTTGGAAACCCTTGCTGTAGAATGACTACAGCCAAGGTTTTCCGCCTTATTCTCCACAAAAAATCACTCGCCCTAAATGCTTAATTTTCATGTGCGAAAAGTATAAATAAGCATGATCAAAAATCCTACGTTAGTTGCTCAAGTTATTTCTTGAACGCTCCGAAGTCATGTGTTTTAAGTCGCTTTAATATGTCTGGCCAAATAGTTGTCCAGCAGCAATAATGGTCAACATTCGGATATCGGAGAATCGCGGGATCAGGTTGTGAGATTAGTGATGTTAATACACTATTGACAGGAATATTGTCATCTGCATTACCAATCAAATGAATTTGAGTAATTGCTGGTGGCAGTGCTGCTTCAGTGGCAGGATTCAGTGAACCAATGAGCGGTGTGTAGTGATGGTGTTGTGACCATGCATCCACATCCAGATTTCCAGACAGCGTAATAACGCGATGAGTGTTGGTCAGTCTTGGTGCTAGTAGCATTGCTAGCGTGCCACCACCGCTGTAGCCGATAATAGTAACTGCACAAGCTAGGTATGGTTCCAGTAATTTTTTTAACCCGGATACCATTGTGTCAACAACTGTGGACGAGTAGCGCCAATGAGTCCAGAATAGTGGGTGACAAGCTGTTGATTGATGTTGTCCGTGATAACAAGGTCGTCCGAGGTATAGGGATGCTGTGGTATCCAGACTCATTAAATTAAGTGCTAACAAGTGGTTTGGAGTTGGATCGAGCGCAATTTGGGTACGATGCCTCCAGGGTTTTCCATCTCCAGCAATGTAGACATGAAGTTTGTTATTATTACAGATAGGCTTGTTAGTGAAGGTTGTCAACAAGAATGAATTGCTAATGAGTTGGTGACGAGTAAACCCAAGATCTGATGCTTGTTGTTCAAGTCTGACTGCTGGTGTAGTACAGCCAGCCATTAATACTGCTGCAGTACAAAGCAGAGTTTTGGTAGTCAGTTTCATCTGTAAGTGATCTGCACAATGTGTGTTGCAGTGTTGATTGAGGTGATTAATTATGTGTTATTTTGCCAAATTCTCCAACTCCATATCGGGATATTCTGGTGGTCAGTGCACCAGTTTTTTCGTTACTTTGCTGCTTACACTGTTGTTTTCTGGTTGTGCCAGTCAGGGCGTCAGTGGTTTTGCTGATGAAGCAGAGATTACTCCTGAAAATATCAATAAACTGCAAATAGTGGATTGTTTGTTGCCAGGTCAAATTAGACAGATGGGACAGAGTTTTACCTATGTAACAGCAAGAAGACCTGTTCGCACAACGGCAGCAAATTGCGAAGTCAGAGGTGGTGAGTATGTGGCGTTTGATCGCGCAAATTACGCAACTGCCTTAAAAACATGGCAGCCAAAAGCCAATGAGGGTGATGCTGAAGCCCAATTTTATGTTGGTGAAATTTACGAAAAAGGGCTGGGGATATCACCTGATTATGATCTGGCTGCGCTCTGGTATCGTAAAGCGGCTGAGCAAGGATATTCATCAGCGATGGTGAATCTTGGTTATCTTTACGAAAAAGGTTTTGGTGTTGCGCAAGATTCAATTGCAGCGCTAAACTGGTATCGTAAAGCTGCTGGGCTGGAAAATACAGACGTTGCATTTTCAGCCAGCGTGGAGCAAACCCAGGCTCAAATAAAATCGTTACGCCAGGAATCAGCCAAATATCAGCAACAGTCAGCGCGATATCAGCAGGAATCAGCTCAATTACGTCAGAAACTTGATGACAGCAGACAGCAGTTAGAGTCCACCCAGCGACAATTAAAACAACAAAAACAAAGTGCGTTCAAAGAGCGTCAATTTGTGCAACAGATGCGTAAACAATTACAAGAAAAAAAACAGGCGCCTCCCTCTGATAAATCCGGCTCACAAAATTCTCCAGCTGAAATAGCACGCTATGAACTAGAAATCAAACGCAAAGAAGTAGAATTACTAAAACAACAACAAATGATTGGTGCGCTTGAGAATGAAGCCATGCAACAACAGCAGACCTTGAGTTTTCTTACAGAGGATGCGAAACGTTTTGCTGTGGCACAAACGAGTGCGCAAATGGATGCATTACGCCAGGAATCAGCAAAATATCAACAACAGTCAGAACAATATCAACAAGAATCTACTCAATTGCGTCAGAAACTTGATGACAATAAACAGCAACTACAATCCACCCAGCAGCAATTAAAGCAACAAAAACAAAAAGCTTTCAAAGAAAGTCAAACTGTACAGCGGATGCGCAAACAATTACAAGAGAAAAAGCTGTCACTTTCTTCTGAACACGCCACCACGCAATATTCTCTGGCTGAAATAGCACGCTACGAACAAGAAGTTAAACGCAAAGAAGCCGAATTACTGAAGCAACAACAAATAATTAGTCTGCTTGAGAATGAGGCTAAACAACAAACGCAGACTTTGAATATTCTTAAAGAAGGTGCCGAACGTTTTGCAGAAGAAACCAGTCGTGAGCTGAGTGACTTGCGTACGAAACTGTCTTCAAGTAATACCAAATCACAGCAGCTGGAAGCCGAGTTACAGCAATCACATCAACGATTAGACCAACTGCATTTCATCATTACTGAACAGAATGCAAGTTTGACTGAACGCGAAAGAAATTTCCAAGCCTTACGCAAAAAACTGATCAACAAGAAAAAGGCAGCTAAGACTCCTAAGGAAAATGCGGAACTAGACAAATTAACTCAGGCGTTGACACAGCGCGAACGAGAGCTGCAAGCACAACGAGATAAAATGGCTGAGCTAAATTTTCAATGGAAAACATTATCCAGGCAGGATCAAATAAAGCAGGAGGAATTACAAGCACAGAGTGCTACAATCGCTGAGTTGCAAGCACGCATTGATCGTGAAAAGGAAGAAGCTGCACTGGCTGAAAGTGCAACTAGCAAGCTCGCTAAATTGACAGCTCCCCATATCGAAATTATAGACCCTCCGTTGATTGTTCAGCGTGGCACTCGTTCTGTGAATGCCCGGGCTGATATCAAGTCAAGAACCATTATTGGTAAGGTACATGCTCCAGGTGGTCTGGTCTCTCTCATTGTCAATGATGTTGAAGAAGTCGTCGATGCTGGTGGTGTGTTTAAGGTTAATGTTCCGCTTACATCAGCATCGACCCTAATTCAAATTGCCGCTATTGACAGGAATAGCAAACGTTCTGAACTAAAGTTTACAATTAACAAGAAGCTTTCGGATACAGCTGTGGCGCTAGGGCTAGGAAATCCACAAACAGGTGAGAAAGCACGCCCTGTTCTTACCAAAATATTACCGCGCTCCTTGTTTGGTCAATACCATGCATTATTGATTGGTAACAATACTTATCAGAAATTACCTCATCTTGATACCGCTATCAATGATGCAAAAGGTATTGCAGATGTATTGCAAAAACAATATGGATTTAAAACCAAAGTGTTGTTGAACGCAACCCGATACGATATTTTGAAAGCATTGAACAACTATCGGAAACTATTGACTGATAAGGATAATCTTTTAATTTACTACGCTGGCCATGGAATTTTGGACGAAGTGAATGATCGTGGGCACTGGTTGCCTGTTGATGCCGAACCAGATAGTTCTGCAAACTGGATTTCTGTTCAGAACGTCACCGATCAGTTAAAGATTATTTCGGCTAAACACGTCCTTGTGGTTGCCGATTCCTGCTATTCAGGTGCATTAACCCGCAGTTCTATTGCCAGGCTTGAGGCTGGGATGACTCCGCAAAAACGCGCACAATGGATTAAGCTAATGTTAAATGCCAGATCTCGGGTTGCGTTATCATCTGGTGGCTTAGAGCCGGTATTAGATGGCGGTGGAGGTAATCATTCAATTTTTGCCAAGGCATTGATTGATACGCTTTCGAAGAACAATGACTTGATGGAATCTCAAGCACTTTATCGAAATGTGTCAGCATTGGTTGCCGATGCTGCTAGCGATCAAAACTTTAATCAAGTTCCTGAATTTTCACCTATACGCCACGCAGGTCATGCTGCCGGAGAGTTTTTTTTCTATCCAGCTCAATCGTTATAAGGTGATTTGACGAAATAAATAGACCAATATTGCGCAGGATTTTTGTTTGTCTTCAAGGCGTTGCAACAGGCGTATAGTGAGCTATGTAACTGTTGTGGCAACACCGAAGATGGACAACAAGACGTCAGCTGTCTAAGTTTTTTCATGCACGTTTCTAACTATCAAGAAGATCATTGTTATCGACTTGGTTTTTTATGCGGTTGATCATGTCTTGGACATCACCAGGTTTTTTCCGCTTTCTAGTGATTTGTTGTTTTTGTTTTGCAAGCCTTGTTAGTCTTTCTTGTCTGGCGAGAAAGCGTTGCTGGGCATGCTCTGCTTTTTGTCGAGATTGTCTGATGTCTGATATACGTTGTTTAGCCTGAACAAATGTTTGTGTGAGTGGTATCTGACTAGGACAAACCAGATCGCATGCGCCGCATTCAATGCAGTTTGACACTGTATTATCTTGTTCTAATTGGTTCCACTGTTGTACTTGCGCAAGTCGATATAATGACTGAGGTTGTAGTGCGGTTGGGCAGACATATGCACAGTCTCCACAGCGTATGCACGGCTGAGGCTCTGCGGGTATAGTTGCTTTTTCCGGTATCCATAGGCTATATGTTTCTTTAAGAATTGCTGCAGTGGAGTTGTCTGCTACCTGTCCCATCATCACGCCTCCGATGATGGGCGCGATGTCTTTGTTAAACGCACCACTCGCTTCAATCAAGCTGCTAACTGGTGAACCGATTGGCACGAGTAAATTTGTTGGCTGATGTAAGCCTGGCCCGCTGACAGATACAATGCGATTTATAAGCGGTTCACCAGTGTTAATAGCGCGATCAATTGCGACAACTGTGGCGATATTATGGCAGATGATGCCAACATCCAGAGCAGTTTGCCTTGAATTGATGGCCTGACCGGTCAGAGATTGCACCAGTTGTTGTTCGCTGCCAGAGGGATACTTGGTGGGAACTGTTACAACATCAAATGCTCTATTTGATCGATCAACAAACGCGCTTTGCAGGTGTTTGAGTAATTTAGTCTGATGATCTTCAATAGCAATGATACAGCGTGTCGCTGCGCTAATATGCATGAGTATGGATGCGCCACTCAATACGCAATCAAGGTTTTCTATCAGCAATGCACTATCACATGCTGTAGATGGATCGCATTCCACAGCGTTGAGAATCAGTGTTTGCGGTGGTTTTTTTAGCGCTGCCAGCAATTTCAAATGTGCTGGAAATCCAGCGCCACCCATACCGGAAATACCGGCTTGTTCGATGAAATTGATGAGTTGTCTGGGTGTGGATTGTAATGGATTATTCACAGGTGAATAATCCATTACTTGGTCTCTCCCGTCAGTCTCGATAATCAGATGCTGAGGTTGGTCAGCATCTGAATATTTGAGAATACCGGAACTGGAAGCATGAATAGCGACTGATTGACCTGTGGATGAGATTGCTATTGTCTGCCCTTTTAATACCGTGCTGTTATCATCAACGATTGGTTCTCTTTGTTGTCCACGTTGATCTGTCAATGGAAAAAATAGCTGTTTCGGTGTGTGGATTATTCGAATCCCGCGTTGCAGGATGAGTTGTTTTTGTGGAGTAATATAGACTCCATTTTTTACCAGCTTGATTGAGTGCGTAGGACTCATCATCTTGATCCAGGATATCGTGCAAGTGAAATCATACTAATGCAGTCAACCGGGCAAGGTACGATACACAGTTCACAGCCGGTACATTCCTGTTCAATAACAGTATGCATTTGTTGGCTTGCTCCGAGTATTGCATCTACCGGGCAGGCTTTGATGCATAAAACACAGCCGATACATTCGGATTCATTAATGATTGCAACTTGAGGTGCTTTGGTTTCACCAAAGTGAGTATTCAGTGATATGACGTCAGCGCCTAATAATTGCGCCAGACTATCAATAGTTTGCTGGCCACCTGGTGGACATTGGTTGATGCCTGCTTGTCCGTCTGCAATCGCTTGAGCATAGGGTTTGCAGCCAGGATATCCACATTGAGCACATTGGGTTTGTGGTAACAAACGCTCAATCTGGTCGACTAGTTGACCGCTTTGTTTGTTGAAACGTTGGGATAAATAACCGAGCAAACCGCCACAAGCAGCGAAAAATAAGGTGATCAGTGTAATACCGATGAACTGAGCGTTAATAGGGAATCAGTCCCGAAAACCCCATAAAAGCAACGGACATTAATCCAGCTGTCACCAATGCAATTGGGACTCCTCTAAAGGGTTGTGGTACGTCAGCGCTGTCCAGTCGTTCTCTCAGATTGGCAAACAGAGTTAATACCAGAGCAAAACCTAGCGCGGCCCCAAAACCATAAATAATCGATTCCAGCCAGTTATGGCGAGCATGTGTATTTAATAACACAAGACCCAGAACAGCGCAGTTAGTGGTAATCAGTGGTAAATAAATACCCAGCGATTTATGTAATAACGGGCTGCTGTGTCGAAGCAGGATTTCTGTGAGTTGTACCAATGCTGCGATAACGACGATAAATACGATGGTGCGTAGGTATTCCAATCCAAATGGGATGAGTAAATGCTGGTTGAGAAGTGCACTGGATAACGCTGCAAGTACCAAAACAAACGTGGTCGCAAGTCCCATACCAAGAGCAGCGTTTTGCTGTTTGGAAACGCCCATAAACGGGCATAGTCCAAGAAACTTCATCAGTACAAAATTATTGACCAGAGCAGCGCTAATAATAATTAATAAGGCTTCTTTCATTGTTAGAGTAAACATTAAAGCGCAGACGTTTTCCTGGGAGGTTGTCCGAGAATGGAAAGCTTACTGCGGAAAAGCGCTTTCCCTCGCTACGGCTTTTATTTTCGGACAACCTTCCTTAGCCCGCGTTTTTCACCAGCCTGATGAACCCTCGCTAGCTATTTGAATCCACAAGCAATTTTATTCAGTCGGAAATACACACTGTTATTCCATGCACGTTCTTTAGCGATCATCTCATCATCTGGTGAGAATTGCGGGCCAGGAACACTGACAAATCAGGCAACGTCCAGATTATTTTTTAGCAGCCCACTCAAATTGTCGTGCATAAATTGTGGTAATACAAAGCTGGCCTGATGAACAGCCGGGTTGTACCAGGAAAATTTTATTCCGCTATCAGCAACTCTGGATGTATCAAGCGCTGTAATCGGGTGATATTTTTTAGACGCAATTGCAAATGACCACAGGCCGCCCGGGTAAGTCATGTTGTTGTAATTATACATGGATACCAATGGAAACAGCTTGCCCATCGTTTTTAGCAGTGATTGTTGTTGTTCTGCGGCATAAACAGGAGACTCACCTTGGGCAACAACAATGCCATCATCAGCAAGTATTCGATAGACATTGCAGTAGAATTTGTCTCCAAAGAGTGGGACTGCCGGGCCAATCGGATCGGTAGAGTCAACCAGGATGATGTCATAGCGTTGATCTGTGGTTGCCACATAATCTACAGCATCAGCAATATCCAACTTGAATCTGAGGTTATTGGTCATACCGATAGCGGTTTGTGGAATCCATTGTTTGCAGGCATCAACCACCATTTCGTCAATTTCAACCATGTGGCAGTATTCAACCTGTGAATGGCGTAACACTTCTCTCGCTGTGCCGCCATCTCCACCGCCGATTACCAATACTTTTTTAGCATGTGGGTGAGTAAACAATGGCACGTGAGCAATCATTTCGTGATAAATAAATTCATCGCGTTCACTGATCATGACTAAGCCGTCATTGAGTAACATACGGCCAAATCCTTCAGTTTCAACAATGGTTACGGTTTGAAACTGGCTTTTTCCCTCAAATAGTACGTGTCTAAGAGCATAGCGCAATGTAAGCATATGTTCATGATTTTCTTCAATCCAGCAACGCGTTGTTTGTTCTGTTCGTATCTGGGCTGTCATTGTGAATATCTGAACCTGGAATCCTAATAAAAATTTACGTTTGTGGACTGTACGGTTTTCTGTAAAACGTGTTTCTGTGCAGAATCAGTATATTGTTTAATTCTACAACTATACTTGGTTTTAACGATTTACCTAAATATAGATAGCTTGTGATTGTCAGCGACCCTTTGTATTGAAAATTTCCTCTAATCAGAATTTCTGTGCCGCTGGTCGCATTTTAGGTTTTTTTTTCTTTGATTATTGATATACCTAGTAACCATGAAATTGAACAGAAATAGAACAGATGGCTTCACTATCATCGAATTACTCATCACCATGTCAATTGCAGCCATTGTGCTGACCATTGGCGTGCCGTCATTTCAGAACATGGTGAAAGATAGGCGCAGCCAAACATCGTTGCAAACTCTGATCACTGATCTGGAGATGGCCAGAAGTGAAGCCATGACGCGCAATCAGTCGGTGGTTTTGTGCCGTCACGATGGAGAGACAGCAACGCCAGCGGCGTGTAGTACCAGCGCCGATTGGGAAGATGGCTGGGTGATATTTGTCGATACTGATGGTGACGATAAAGTTGATACTGATGAGTTACTGCGTGTGACTGCTTCTCTCGGTTCAGGTCTCAATCTTGATTATTCCAAAGCGAGTATTACTTTTAGTTCCCGAGGGTTTGCAGGTGAATGGAGCGGCTCTTTCAGAATCTGTGATGATCGTGGTTATCAAAATGGCCATAAATTGGTGGTTTCTAGTTCTGGATTTTCTCAAACCCTATCTGCAACGAGTTGCCCAAGCTAATGAAAAGATTCAAATTTAGACAATTGCAAAGTTATTGCGGTTTTACGATGGTCGAGTTTTTGGTTTCGGTTGTGATTCTTTCCGTCGGCCTGATTGGCCTGGCGGGGCTGCAACTCACTAGCTTGCGTGACAATAGCCGAGCTTATATGCGTAGTCAAGCATCGGTTTTAGCATCTGATCTGGCTGATCGAGTGCGCGCTAATCCAGCAATCAATTACACAACAGTAGCAGCCACTGAAAACACGGATTGTCTCTCTGTTCCAGGATGTACAGCGAATCAAATGGCGCAACAAGATTTGTTTGAATGGAATACCGCTTTGCCCACTGCACTGGAAGGTGGAACGGGGGTCATTTGCATCGATAGTACACCAAATGATGGAACCAGTTCAGCATCGGCTTCATGTGATGATTCAGGCGTTAATTTTGCAGTCAAAATCTGGTGGCAGGATGAACGACCCGATAGCAATGGCGTAATCGCTGCAGCAACACGTTATACAATGAGTTTTAGACGATGATAACAACAGATAATAAAAAACAAAGCGGGCTGACCATGCTCGAGATTTTGATTGTAATGGGGCTTTCAGTCGTTTTGCTGAGTGGCTTGGTGGAAATCGTTTTAGCCCATCAACAAACCAATCGATTGCAAAAAGGCTTATCTCAGATTCAAGCCAATGGCCGTTATGCGATCGATTACTTGCGCATGGATCTAAGGCGAGCTGGCTATGCGGGTTGCCTTCCGGGCGGTATATCAAACGCTAGCAGTCAATTGACTGTCGCAGCGGGTGCAAATTATCAAACGGCTTTAATTAAAGATAATACTTATGAACAAAACTTTAGTTCAGCTAATCCGGAAGCGAACAGCGATAGCATTCAGGTGACTAGTGCACTAGGTTCAGGAGCAAACCTGGCAACCAATATGACCAGTGAGTCAGTTGCAGTTGAAGTGACTGGAGACAGTAATATCAAGAAAAATAGTGTTGTAGTGATTAGTAATTGTGAAGACGGTGATATTTTTTTTGTAACTAAAATTACTGATAGCAGTGGATCTGGTGATTTCGATGATTGTGCTGCTGCGGGATCATCCTGCTTGCTCGAGCATATAGCAGGTTCAAATAATCAAAATGCTTCGTTATCAAAACGCTATCAAACTGATGCCAGAATATTTTCGCTGCAATCACGTGTTTACTCAATTCTAATCGAAGCAGGTAAAGAAAATAGTCTTCAGATGAGCGGTACTGGAAAACTGGTTAAAGGCGTTGAAAATCTTCAGATACTTTACGGAGAGGATGGGGTTGATGTTGATTCGATCGCTGATTATTACGTACCACTTGATGAGGTTGTTGATATCAGCAATGTAGTTAGCCTGAAGATCAGCATATTGTTGCGTTCCATCGATGATCATTTGTCGCATGAGGCAATGAAATACAATTTTTCAGGAAACACTAATTTGACTGGCCCAGACAAGCGTTTACGAAAAGTTTTTAACACCACAATCGCTTTGAGGAACAAGTTGCGATGAATAATAACCGATTAAATCAATGTAAATACTGTTTTGTGCCTGTATCTGGGCAGTCTGGCACAGTATTGGTGACCAGTTTAGTGATGCTGTTGATTATGACCATGATTGGTATCGGCAGCCTTAAAAATACCCTGATGCAGGAAAAAATGGCGGGTAATGTATGGGATGCAGGAGCAGCATTTCAAGCAACCGAAATTGGCTTAAGAGATGGGGAAGATTATATCGAAACGCTGGCATCACCTTCGATTTTTAGTACAACAGCAACTCCGACTCTAGGCTTGCTAAGTGCGACAGCCGCTGAATTTGATTATCTCGACTCAGCAGCATGGGGTTCGAGCTCAGCAATACAGAGTATTGGGGAATTTACTGCAGTTGATCAACCGCCGTATCGTGTAATCAAACATATTAAGGATACAAGTGGGCCTGGTGGCAACAATAGCATCATGGTCAGAGGTTACGATGATATGACCCCAGGCACCAATGTTTCCATATTTAAAATAACTGCAAAAGGCATTGGTAGGACTGCTGCCGCGCGTAGTATTCTGCAAACTTATTACGCTAAACGTTTTTAGCAACCCTCCAAAGAGAATGATTATGAATACACACATTGCTAAGAATCTTAGACAGGTTTTGATCTTTACGCTGTTTTTTTCCACATGTGGTCAAGCCGCTCTGCTTAATTTAGAAAACAGCCCGTTATTTCTAGACAGTATTGATAAAGCCAACCTGATGTTGGTTATTGATGATTCCGGCAGCATGGATTGGGAGGTATCGATACCAGATACAACGGATGGTGTGCTTTGGTGGGATGTTACAGCCGCTGCGTTTGTTGGTGCCAATCAACTTGGACAGATTAATCAGCATTTATCTGGATTTGATTTTCTTGATGGACCACATTTTTATTTGTTTCCCAATGGGACAATTGTTGCTGATGGTATAGATCGTCGCTGGTATGACGATGTTCTTGCTCTTCCTGGTAAGAGTCTAGCGATTCCACCATTTATCCAATATGCTTTTACACGAACTGCTGAAATCAATACCGCATATTACAACCATAATGTAACTTATAAACCATGGTCTTCGTCTCCGTTTTATGCAGGAGCAAGTGAATATTCTGCTATGGATCCAGCCAATGCATTATCTGATCCTGATACTGGAGATGCTGGTGATACCAATTCAGCCAAGTTCGATTTAACACAAAACGTGGAAAGTTTTGCAGCAAACCATGTGTTTGGCGTCTACACTGGCATGACGCTTCCAGCTGGAACACGTTATTATGATGGTTCTTCCTGGGTTACTGCAGTGACTGATGTTGTCCAGTCAGGAGATACGACAATGGGCATAAGTTATTTTCCTGCAACATATTACACAGTTGTTGCCAGTGGTTCCTATTCAATGGGTGGAACACAAGACTGTGCTGCCCCTAGTCCTTCTCAATATGTGATTTTTCGTTCAGCTCCTTCTACATTTTCCAGTGCGGTTGCTGATGCTTTGGCTCACGATGGACGTTGTTTGAAAAAAATTGAAATCAAACCGGCAACAACCACTTATCCGTCTAATGGCGATCGAACTGATTGCTTGAATGCATCCAGTTGTACATACGCAGAAGAAATTCAGAATTTTGCAAATTGGTTCAGCTATCATAGAAAACGTTATCTGTCATTGCGTGCAGCAATGGGTCAAGCGTTTATAGAGATCAGTGGTGTTCGCGCTGGATTGTTTACTATCAATGATGTAGCGGATGGCAGTCAAGGTGATCTAACCATGCTTGATTTGGATGTTAGCGCCGACAATCTTAATTTATTTGATTCGATTTATGGTATTGATGCGGGTGGTGGAACACCGAATCGTGAAGGTCTGGACTTTGCCGGACAACAATTAATGCGAACTGATGCTAATGCCCCTGTTCAGGGTAGTTGTCAGAAAAATTTTGCACTGCAATTTACCGATGGTTACAGTGCGATAACGACTACTTCAGGTGCTGGCAATGCGGATGGTTCTGCAGGCGCTCCTTATGCGGACTCGTATAGTAATACCTTAGCCGACATTGCTTACAAATATTATTCTACTTCGCTTCGCACGGACACCGGCTTTGTTTCAGGAAAAGTGAGTATCCCTAAAGCATGTCAAAACTCGCCTCAACCACCAGAACTTGATTGTAATGCTGATCTTCATATGAATACCTATGGCATTGTTCTGGGTGGTATAGGTCAGGATATTTTTGGTGTGAATGATGGTGGTATTATCCGCACAACGGTAGCTGATGCCCATACCAATCCACCGACTTGGCAAGATGTGAATGCTATACGTAATGCAACACAAATTGATGATTTGTATCATGCCACTGTGAATGGTCGCGGAGAAATGTATCGAGCATCTTCACCGCAGGAGCTGACATCTTCACTGAAACAAGCACTGGTCGATATTAATAATCAGAAAGGATCTGCTTCCAAGGTTTCATTCAATAGCTCAGCACTGTCTTCAGGCAGTTTGATTTTTGCAGCTGGATTTAATGCTGAAAAGTGGAGCGGAGATGTCAAAGCTTTCGCATTGGACGAAGATACCGGTTCCTTGAGTACATTACCGGTGTGGAGTGCGGCAGATGACTGGCTTGATAAAGCATCTGGTGGATTATCGCATACTGCACGAACCATTTTGACCCACAATGGAACGCAAGGTATTGGATTTAAATGGGCTAATTATGCAAGTTTTAGCGTTGCACTAAAAGCTGATTTGAATGCCGCATCTGGCGGTACTGCTCAGGAAGTCATTAATTTTATCCGCGGAGATCGCAGCAAAGAAAATTCAGGTTTCAGAATGCGTGATAGCGCACTGGGTGATTTCGTAAATTCAAGTTTGGTGTATGTTGGTAAGCCACCATTAAAATGGCCTGATTCCACATTATTTACTGCAAGCTCAGGGAGTTCGGCCCAATATTCAGACTACCGATTGAATTTGATCAAAAATCCGCGCAAGGAAATGGTTTACGTGGGTGGAAATGATGGTATGTTGCACGGTTTTGTTGCCTCATCTGGAGATGCTGATTCCGGAAAAGAGTTGCTGGCATATATTCCTTCCAGTGTCTTTTCGAGTAATGCAAATGCTGGCTTACATTATTTGACAGAGCCAGATTATCAGCATCGGTTTTTTGTTGATCTATCGCCAACAGTATCCGATGTGATTCTTAATAATAAATGGAGTACCATATTAATCGGTGGAGAGCGCTCTGCGGGACGATCATTGTTCGCTCTGGATGTGACTAATCCAAGTGTGTTCGGCGACGATAGTACAAAGGCCGCAAATACAGTGTTGTGGGAGTTTATTGATCAGGATTTAGGATATACCTATAGCAAGCCAACCATTGTCAAGTTAAATAATGGCAAATGGGGAGCTATCGTTGGAAATGGTTATAATAATACCGGTTCCGGCGAAGCCAAGCTGTTTATTATTGAGCTTGAACCGAGTGGGGCTTGGTCTGAAAATTCCAATTTCTACAAGTTGAACACGGGTGTTGGTTCTCTCGCAACGCCAAATGGATTGGCGACCCCGGCTGTCGTTGATCTTGATGGAAATGGCACAGCTGATCGTGTTTATGCAGGAGATTTGTACGGTAACCTGTGGGCATTTGATATCAGTAATGCTACACCTGCCAGTTGGGATAGTGTTTATCAAAACCCAGTTAACACACCTGTACCATTATTTAAAGCGCAGGATGGATCTTCGCCTGCTGCAGATCAGCCGATTACAACACAGCCAATTGCTGTATTACATCCGACTATTCCAACAGATCCAGGTAACAATTTACCAAATGTGATGTTGTTTTTTGGTACCGGGCAATACTTGCAGGGAGCTGATATTTACAATACTGATTCACAGACTTTCTATGGAGTTTGGGATAGAGGTGTTGGAGAGTTGACTCGTTCAGGGCTTCAAGTGCAGACGTTGATTGATGATACCAATACAGACGTTGCTGGAAACAAGCTGCGTTTGTTATCGGAAAACGCGGTTGATTATGATCCTGTCGTTGCAACTGATTTACAATATGGCTGGTATTTTGATCTGCCGTCATCAGGTGAGCGTTCTGTCGTCTCCGCTTATGTGCGAGGAGATTTGGTTTTTTACAATACCTGGATTCCTAACACAGCCGCTTGTTCATCGGGAGGAAGCGGGTATTTAATGTCGGTTAGCCAAGAAACTGGAGGTGAGCCTTCTGAACCTGCATTTAATATAACAGCTGAGGCTGATGCTAAGGTTAATGTTAGTGATAAAGTGTCCTATGCCGGACAAGACCATGCGCCTGCAGGTAAAGAATTCACACATGGTATGCCAAGTTCCGGGTTTCTTGGTAATTACCGATTTACAGGCGGGACGCAGCTTGAGGTAGGTGTGACTGGAGCAGGTGGAGAATGTCCTAACGGAGTGTGCAAAGATTTGCTAGCACCACTCGATAATATGAAAACGGGTCGTTTATCCTGGCAAGAATTAGGACGAGACTAGAAGGCTGTTCGAGAATAGAGAGTTTTCTGCGGAGCGGAAAAGCTGAGTTTGGTCCGCTTTCCTTCGCGACTGCTTCTATTCTCGAACAGCCTCCTGGTACTGCGCTCGTGCACCTGGCAGCTGACTACTTCTAAACGCCCTATACCCGTCAACATCACCTTGACAGAGTACTAGCCCGTATTTCTCATCAGTTGTGAGATAAACGCTTAGCTATTTGGATTCACAAGGGGTTTTCGGGGCGGAAGAACAGTGTGTTTCTGACTGAATAAAATTTCTTGTAGATTCTAAGAAGTAGCGATGAAAAAAGCTCTTTAGAGTTCAAGTAAAGTTCAGCGTCCCAATGTTATACTGATCCAGGTTTCTATATTTCCCAGCCGAAAGCATTAAAATATTAAAATAGAGGTGCCGAAGTAAATCAGTTCTGTCTCTTTGACACTGAGGGTCACTTAGTGTCACAATCAAACAGTTTCTTCACAGTTCAGAACGCCCACAACCTTATGGGCAGGAGTATAAAGCATTGAACGATATGCTAAAAAATATCATTTTGTGGGTTGTCATTTTTATTGCACTAGCCTCAGTATTTAATAATTTTGGTTCGCAAGGAACTGAAAGTCAAACCATCCCTTATTCTCAATTTATAGCGGCTGTTAAATCCGGCGAAGTGCAGACGGTTTTTATTGAAGATAATTCAATTACTGGCAAGTACAAGTCTGGAGATGATTTCATCAGCTATAGCCCGAATGACTCACATATGGTCGATGACCTGCTGAACAATGGAGTGGAAATTCTTGCTCGTGCTCCAGAGGAAGAGTCCTTGTTGCTGGGTATCTTCATCAGCTGGTTCCCGATTCTGCTGTTGATTGGAGTATGGATTTTCTTTATGCGCCAAATGCAAGGTGGCGGAGCGGGTGGTCGAGGTGCAATGTCGTTTGGTAAAAGCAAGGCACGCTTGCTTGAAGAAGACCAGATTAAAGCCACTCTGGACGATGTCGCAGGAGTCGAGGAGGCCAAGGAAGAAGTTGGAGAAATTGTTGACTTCTTGAAAGATCCTGCAAAATTTCAAAAAGTTGGTGGAAAAATACCCCGTGGTGTGTTGATGGTGGGTCCGCCAGGAACGGGTAAAACCTTACTTGCTCGTGCAATTGCTGGCGAGGCAAAAGTACCGTTTTTCACCATCTCAGGTTCTGATTTTGTCGAAATGTTTGTCGGAGTAGGCGCTTCCAGAGTGCGTGATATGTTCGAACAGGCTAAAAAGCACGCACCGTGCATAATATTTATTGATGAGATTGATGCCGTTGGTCGACATCGTGGTGCCGGTTTAGGCGGTGGTCATGATGAACGCGAACAAACTCTGAATCAGTTGTTAGTAGAAATGGATGGTTTTGAGGGCAACGAAGGCGTGATTGTCATAGCTGCTACTAACCGTCCAGATGTTTTAGATCCTGCCTTGTTACGACCAGGTCGTTTTGATCGACAGGTCACTGTTGGTTTGCCGGACGTTATCGGTCGTGAACAGATATTAAATGTACACTTGAAAAAAGTACCCACTGATGACAGTGTTGAAATCAAATATATCGCCCGTGGTACGCCGGGTTTTTCAGGTGCTGACCTGGCTAATTTAATCAATGAAGCGGCATTGCTTGCTGCCCGGCAAGATAAATCATCAGTTACCATGGAACATCTTGAAAAGGCCAAGGACAAGATTTTGATGGGGGCAGAGCGTCGTTCGATGGCGATGACTGAGGATGAGAAAAAACTCACTGCTTATCACGAAGCCGGTCATTGTATTGTTGGACGCATCGTGCCTGAGCATGATCCAGTCTACAAAGTCAGTATTATGCCGCGTGGTCGTGCGCTAGGAATCACTATGTTTTTGCCTGAGCGTGATCAATATAGTGCCAGCAAACGTAAATTGGAAAGTCAAATATCCAGTTTGTTTGGAGGGCGTATTGCAGAGGAACTAATTTTTGGTGTTGATTCTGTAACCACAGGTGCATCGAATGATATTGAGCGCGCAACTGACATTGCTCGCAATATGATTACCAAATGGGGATTGTCTGAACACATGGGGCCGTTAGCCTATGGCGAAGATGAAGGTGAAGTGTTTCTCGGTCATTCAGTGACTCAAACCAAGTCAATATCTGAACATACAGCACGCGCTATCGATGAGGAAATCCGTTTGTTTATTGATCGTAATTATCAGCGTGCTGAAGATATCTTAAAAGCAAAGATGGATATTTTACATAACATGGCTGATGCGCTCATGAAATATGAGACCATTGATAAAGATCAGATTAATGATTTAATGGAAGGTCGAGAGCCCAAGCCACCAAAAGGCTGGGAAGAACCAACATCCGGCTCTGGTGGAGTAACTGATACTGATACATCTAGTAGTGTCACTGCTGATGCCCGTAATCCATGGGGCGGGCCAGCTGAGCAACATTAGTCGGGATGTCTCTCCAGCTTGATGGGACATGCACGTTCCTTAATTCTGATGGTTAGATACCTTTGCTATTCTCGTTTGTATGATCAACTTACACTGCCATTAAGTTAAGAGAGATATTTTTCGTAGGGTGCATTCCATGCACCAAAAACAGCCGTAGTGATGCATCATTTGGTGCATGGAATGCACACTACAATTGTTGATTTCCTTAACTTAATGGCAGTGATTCTTGGCGTGGGAACGTAATGTGCAACGCTCTTGCATCACTGACCAGGAGTCTCCATGGAACCGTGGAAAACAGTGTATTACCCATCAATTCAGATTTGATGGAGTACTAAGGCCAAATTTAATGGCTGAACATGCTTTAATTGATTCAACAATAAAAACTAAAAAAGCGCATAGCGATCAATATCGTCTGCGCTTTTGTTTTATTTAGCTTTGGTTGGTTTATTAGTAACTACTTAGGAACGCACATGAACTAACTTCGACAACTGACTTGTCTTGTTGTCCCTCTTCGGCGTTGCCGCAACAGTTACATAGCTTATAAATGAGCACTTTCAACGCAGCTCTTGGACAAAATGAAGGGTAAGCTGAGTATAGTTACGTTTTTTACATGTATTTAATCTTGGCTCATTGCATGATTTGTCATATGCAGCTGTAGAAAGGTGCATGAAATAACTTACAAAACAGACCTGTCTTTGTATTCATCTTCGGTGTTTAGCGAAAACAGTCATATTCACTATTTACTTGTTTTCGCGCCTTGACGATGGATAGCCTCCTAGCGATAGTTGCACAAGATCTTTTATGCGCACTTCTAATCAATCTCTGGGAATAAGCTAGACTGAATACCAGTAAAGCACAAAACATTTTCAGGTAATATTAGAGTATCAATCTGAAACAATTTCACAACGTTAGTATTCTTAACCACTGAGAGGATTTAATGACGAAACAATATTTTGGAACCGACGGTATTCGTGGCAAAGTTGGTCAATATCCGATTACCGCTGATTTTATTCTGAAACTCGGGTGGGCTGCGGGCAATGTACTTGCAGACTCAGGGGCTAACAATCTTGTTTTAATTGGTAAGGATACTCGTATTTCAGGCTATATGTTTGAAGCTGCTCTGGAAGCAGGATTGGCTGCGGCAGGTGTTAATTCACAACTGATGGGTCCAATGCCTACTCCAGCAGTTGCTTATTTGACGCGGACTTTTCGAGCTCAGTGTGGAATCGTCATCAGCGCATCGCATAACCCATATGATGATAATGGCATTAAATTCTTTTGTCCTAAGGGTCTGAAATTGGCCGAAGAAACGGAACTGGCTATTGAGTCATATCTGGATAAGCCAATGACTACAGGAGATTCAGCGTCTCTTGGAAAAGCCACACGAATGCACGATGCTCGTGGGCGTTATATTGAGTTCTGTAAGTCCACAATACCAGCATCTATGGATTTTTCTGGTACCAAGATGGTGATTGATTGCGCGCATGGTGCAACTTACCATACAGCGCCCTATGTTTTTAAAGAACTGGGGGCATCTGTGAGCTCGATTGGTGTCGATCCAGATGGATTGAATATTAATCAGCAATGTGGTGCTACTGACTTAAAAGCACTACAACAAAAAGTATTGGAAACTGAGGCTGATTACGGTATCGCATTTGATGGCGATGGTGACCGGGTAATGATGGTTGACCATAAAGGTGAAATTGTCGATGGTGATGAAATTCTGTTTATCATTGCCAAATCGCGTGTTGCTAAAAACCAGTTACAACAACCTGTTGTTGGTACTTTGATGAGTAATCTTGGTTTAGAGCATGCGTTACAGCAATCCAATATTGCTTTTGAAAGAACCAATGTAGGCGATCGATATGTGATGGAGCGATTAAAGGAAAAAGGTGGTGTACTCGGTGGAGAAAGCTCAGGTCATGTCATGTGCCTGGATCGAACCACCACAGGTGATGGAATTATCGCAGCCTTACAAGTTTTAGCAGAAATGCATGAATCTGGTAAGACTTTACATGAATTGAAAAGCGAGATGAATAAATATCCTCAAGTACTGGTCAATGTGAAAATTGAACAACGAATCGATGTTGATGTGCATAAAGGAATTCAGGCAGCCAAGCATGAAATTGAACAAGAGCTTGGTAGAGATGGACGGGTACTGCTAAGAGCATCCGGTACAGAACCATTAATCCGCGTTATGGTGGA